>BNJU01002446.1_pt1 | contig 110089 bp, 96 predicted proteins | sample 8539281 | NCBI WGS metagenome assembly BNJU01 (sample SAMD00202456, study PRJDB9452) | human saliva metagenome | isolation source: human saliva | place: Japan
GATCACCTGTGTCGTCTTGGGGGACAAGTCACAGGTCAGAGACTCTACCAGAAACTCAGAAAGTAGCCCCCACCTCCAGGCCCGTCGCTCCGGGCGTGCCGCAACCACCCAGAAACCTGAACAATACTGAATATCGCGCCGATAGACTTTCGCGAAAATAAGGTCGACCGTCATGCTTTCGGGAGCGCCGGCGATCAAGCACCGCGTTCTTCGGAACTTCTCGGGTTGGAGAAGGGGCCGGTATCACCGCACAACTTCAGCGCTCGCAACCTCCTGGAGTGACCAGTGACGCCCTCAGTGCACCGCAGCCCAGCGCTCCCGCTCGACGACGAGCGCGAGCGCCGCCCTGGCCGCGCACGCCGTCGAGCCCAGACGGCGCCCGGGCGAAGGCGGCAGCCGACCGTCCTCCACCGGAAGCGATCTGACCGACCGCACGCAGAGTCGCTTCCTGACCCAGGGCCTGTAAGGGCACCACCATCCGCGCGGTGGCGGGCGGCTCGGCGACGACCCGGCATCGCGTCCTACTTCGGCTCAAAGGACTGTGCGGGCGGCGGTCAACCTGCGCATGCGGGCAGGTGGAGATCGCCACTGCCACATCAGCGGGATCTCCTCTCGGCCGGCCCGCCTGGTGCGCCTGTCGCTGACGGCCTGGGACGACGACGCTGAGCAGCGCGACCTTCCGCAGCCTGCTGCGGTGGATAGCCACCGATCTCCGCGGCGGAAGCGATCCAGAACTACGCCACCGAACAGATCGCGGCGATGGCCGAGGCCCTCGAGCAATCGGTGCCTGTCGGTCGCCTCGCCGCGCGAACGAGCCACCTGGCCCGGCTCCCAGCTGGTGGGACTGGCCATGATCGCTACGATGCTGCGCCTGGGGCCCGCATCGCCAGCGCGAGGCATCGACCACCTCGCGCGGTCGTTGGACCGACGATCCAGCGCTACCTCACCGGCCCCGCTGCGGTCCCGCGTGAACAGGGTTCGCTGTTGACTGGTCGCAGGGGCGGGCAACAAACGACGAGGATGTCTCGGGTTCGGCTCAGAAGGTCTCATCGCGCCCGAGCTGAGAGGCGACGCCGTGACCGGTCTCGGTGTTGCGGCAGGTCGCGTGCCCGGTCTCCTCGGGCTGCACCCAGGAGCCGAAGGTGACGGACTGGCCATGCTCACCACCTGCGAGGCCGCCACCGCGGAAGGCCTCGTCGAGAGAGAGAACGCCCTCACTGCGGCCGGCGGCTGCGGAGGATTCCCCAGGCTGGTCGAACCACCCGCCGGCAGGCCGCCTCGTCGCTCACCGTGAGGTGCCGTTGGAGCGGTGGGACCTGCACCGCAGCCGCGTAGTGGGCGGACGGGTCATGCGATATTGCCCGGGCGGCGACACGATCGCGGCGGTCTTCTCGAGACGAGGTTGCCCGGGACGAAGGACGTTGCCTGGCTGGGCTGCTCGTCGGCGAGGCAGCAGCTCAGCCGGCTTCTCGGCAGGCTTGTCGGCTGGCGCCTCGACGCTGCTTGTCGGCCGGTGCAGGCTGCGCGTCAGCCGGTTTGTCGGCGGCGAGCTTGTCCGGCAGGCGCCTCAGCCGGTTTTCTCGGCAGGCTTGTCAGCCAGCTTCTCGGCCGGCGCCGGCGCTGCTCCGAGCGCTGGCGAGGTCTCGGGGCCAGCTCGGCGCCTGAGTGGATCGACAGGGCTTTTCGGCGTCGTCGGACTTCCCCTGAGCCTGAGGGGCGCTTGGAGGCCGCCGCCGTTCTGCTGCTTCGGAGCGTCACGTCTTGCCAGGGAGCCCAACGCCCTGGTGGCGTCGGTCCGCTGGCGGCGGACGGGGCTCGTTGGCGCACGGGCTCGCAGGACGGGACTAAGGAGCGGAGGACTGCGCGTGGAGGGAGTCGGCGGGGCGCACCGCCAGGACTGGGGATGCGGAGGAGGCGTGCCCCGACTTCTGGCGGAGGTCGCCTTGGCACTGCGTCGACTGCGCCTTCGCCGATGACGATGAACCGTGGTGCCCTGCTGATTGGCGTTGGAGGCAGCACCGGACTGCAACCGGCCGAAGCATGGCGGTCGAGTGAGAACAACAGGGACAGAATGGGTGAAGCCGCTTCGGCGGACCGCGATGGTCGTGGCTGCGGCATCACTTTCGGTCGAGGTCGTATGCGATGGTACTACGTACTGGAAGCCGCAGAAGCCAGGGGAACAGTCCGAAGGTCAGGCATGCCGCCGATTTCCGGCATCAGACATCCCACATCTTCCCGAGTAAGCCACCAGATGTCACGCAGCGATAGCGCCAATCGCAAAGATGACGATGATCGCCGTCCTGTCGACCACATTCCAACTAGTGAGACAGATAACGATGTGTCACCTCGGAAGGTCCGGCCCCGTTAGACCCAACGGGCCGACGCCCGCGGGACGGAGTCGAGTCCTGCTGCGCTGTTGATGCGGTCGACGTCGTCGATGTTGGGTCGACCACGGCTCACGCACCTGCGCGGCGCTTCATTCACTAGGATGTTGCCACCGTGATCTTCAAGGCGGTACGCGAGAGCTACCCGACCATGGGGTCACCACTCAGCGCGATTGAACCGTCATCGCACCTCGACGAGATCACGCCTGGCCGATCTCACCACCACCCGCGCGACCCTCTGATCTGCGCAGCCTCACGGATGACGGCTCACCTTCTACGGCGACCTGTTCGCCCATGTCTCGTCTCCGCTCGGGACCTCTGCCTGGAAACCGGAAGGCTGCACCGAGGCGCTGCGCGCCGCCTGCAAGGGGCGCACCGCGATCCACGCCCCGCATCCTGGGGTCACCGAGGAAGAGGGTGCCGCGGCTCGCCCCAGCACCGCCGAGCGCCTGATCCTCACCGGAGGCGCTCAGCAGCCGCTCGGCAACCCGCCCGACGCGGTCACGGCTCCGGTCCCACATGTCATCAGGCCCACCACCACCCACGTTGAGCGCCGTCGTCCACATTACCCTGGATCGCGTGGTGGTCCCGCCAGATCGCGCGCGAGTACCGGCAGCGCATGCAGCACCGTCAGACCACGCGTCATCGGCGCCATCCTGTGCCGTCATGGTTGGTCGCGGTGCGCTCGTGAAGCCTCCTGGTGCATCGCTGGGCATCCTGCCCGCCCTACGACCCGGGCTTCTCGCGGCCAAAAGCTGGGCGACCTACGTGCCCGCAGACCTGCCGCGCCAGCGGCGCCAGGACCGATGAACGTCACCACGATCCGAGGAAGATCAACATCTACAACGGCTCCAGAATCAGTGGGGCTGGCGACCTACGGTGCAGCAGGAGCTGGAGGAGATAAGCCTGCGTCACCTCGGCGGGCTGACGCCAGGGAGGCATCTACAACGGCGAGGTCCAGATCATGGCGTCTAGCGGCCTGACCAGCGCTTACTCCTGGCCCCAGATCTTTCAACTCACGGTCCAGCTCGACAAGAGCCTGTCCGACGACGACACCACGGTGCTCGGTGGTCCCTGGGCAGGAGTACCTGCAGAACTGAACACTGAAGTCGGGCGAGATCAAGCTCCTCGGCGCCGACGACCCATCACCGCCCCAACGACTGCGTCCACGGCGGACAAGGCCGCCACGAAGAAACTGCTGACTCCCGGGCGCCGGTCCGGCAGAACGGGCTGACGGCGACGCCCTGCCTCGTGACTTCCGCCTCGATCGAGGACGTCCTTCTCGAGCGAGGACTGCGCTGTCATCTCCAGACGACTGGGGGCTGACCTCAGTTATCTGGAGGAGAAGTACGTTCTGGGTGGAAACTGCAGTTCCCGATTCAGAGCGTCATAGCGTCTGAGACGCTTGAGGCTCGGGTGGGGTTCCGGGATCAGGCCGGTCTTGCCCGGGGAGCGACAGCAGGATCCCTGTCGGGGCCCATGTCAGGTACGGCGCGCCGGCAGTGTCCCTGAGTGCTGACATCACCCAGGTGCACCAGCGCCGCGCGCCGAGAAGAAACCGCAGAATGACAGCTTGATCTCCACTGGCTGGCTCTGACGGCTGGTTGGTTGATGTCATGGCACTGTGGACACTGGACTGGCGCGAGCTGACTCCGCAGGGGAGCTCAGGCGCGGCTGCCACCAGCGCTATCGGCGCTCGACGACGTCGGAGCCTGGGCCGCCGAGGGCGGCTGAGGACAGCAGTGGGCCGCGCGGCGGAGGCAGCAGGGCCCTCGGCAGCCGGTGCCGGCGGGGCGGGCCAGGGAGGCCTGCTCAGATTGGTGCCGCGCAGCTTTCGGATCCAGCGCATGGCGTGGTAGACGCCGATAGCGCGCCGAGCGCAGGGCGACGCCTTGAAGGTCATGTCGCCCCAGACCAGGGTGTAGTCGGCGATGGCCACCACCATGGACACGGCCGCCACGTGTTGAGGTTGACCGGGTCGGAGAGATCCACGCATGTTTCTGCGCAGATGCGCACCCACAGCATGCCGTCATCGCCGTAGACCGTGGCCGCCCACGGGACGCCGGCGGGGATCGGGGCGATGATCTGGCCGAACTTCGGCGAGAGGACGGGCCCAGGGCGCTGAGCGCCGCCACCACGTGAGGCGGCGGTGGAGGTGGGCTGCGGGTGGCGGCCATGACGCCGATGTTCTCCGCGTGGGTGGTGGTGCGAGGCCTCCGCCGCTGCCGGCGAGCACGGTGGACGGACCGTCGGCGAGACAGGGCGCGGCCGGTGACGTCGTCGAGTCCTCCCCGGTCATGGCCGAGACGGACTTGAGCGGCGACCGATGTTCTCGGCGGTGAGGACCGAGCACCACGGGAATGGACAGGCGGGTGGCGCGGCGTCGAAGGCCATGCGCAATGGGTCGGGCTAGAGACGCCTTGGCGACGGCGTCGAAGTTGACCTCCCCGCGCACCGGCACCGCGGTGGCGTAGCCGATGAGCGCGCGATGAGGATCGCCCGAGGCGCCCGGTGATCGCCCTTGAGACAGCACCGTGATGACCAGGATCGAGACGATCGCGACGACCGCGGTCACGGCCCTTCGTGAGCATTGCCCCCAGGCCGCGCAGGTTTGAAACCGATGAGGAGACGGTAGCGCCGGTGACGATCCGGCGGCGTGCGGCAGTCGATCAGGCCCGGAGAAACCGACCAGGTGGACGATGACGCCGCCAGCAGCAGGCACGGTCCCACCGAGATGGTCCGCCTGCGCCGGGGCGGCAGCTTGTGGTCGAGGGCACCGCTGTCGCGCGATGTAAGCCGGTCACCGCTCCGATGAAGGGCGAGAAGTGCGAAGGAAGGCCAGGTGAGCTGGGCAGGCGCCGGAGGTGATGCCCAGGGTCGGCAGAGGTGCCCACGCCGGTGAAGAACAGCGTCGTCGCCGGGTCGAAGCCGGTCTTGGCAGCGGCGCCGGGAAAGTGGCGCCGAACATGGCGACGACGTGCTGGACACCGATGCCGATGGTTCGCGGCCGGGTGAGGCGCTCACCGGGGGCGACGACCTCGCCGGAGCGATGGACCGACGCATCGCCGTGCAGGCGCCAGCCACGAGAGGGAGAAGAGGACACAGTGAGCTCCTGCCTAAGCAACGAGGGAGAATGACTGTGTCCGTGGGAAATCCTCTCGCGGAGACCCGCAGGACGCTCGGCTTGGGACGGCAGAGCCTGCGAGAGCTGGCTATAGCCCGTGCTCGGCGGACCCCGCGGACCGGGCTCCTCATGAGTACCTGGCGGCCACCTGCCGGGTGCCACCCGTCGTCCGCAGGGAGGGATGCCGCCTGCGGGCGCCAGCAATGCATGATGTGGTCACAGGCACCGTCGGAGACCCTCACACGCCAGGACAGAGCGCGCACGCTTCTCCTGCCAGACTCGGGCAGTGCGATCGACGGACTCCCCAGGATTCGTCTTCCCAGACCGAGAATCTCGATCCAGCGAAATCTTCTCCGGCCCCGGCTACACCGCACCCGCCCCGCACCAGCTGCTCCGGGGCGACGGCCGCCTGGTGTGCCGGACTGCTCAACTTCATCCCCTCGTCGGTGTCGCCGCGATCATCCTGGGCATCGGTGCGCTTCCGACGCCTGCTACCAACTACAACTCCGGTGAGGGGACTGTGGCCTGGCTGGGCCTCATTCTGGGCACGATCTCCGTCATCCTGTGGCTCTTTCCTCCTCATCCTCGTCTGTTCGTGGTCTAGGGGTCCACGTACGCCACATGGTCGCTCGGTCCCCTGCAGTGGTCCCGTGACGCTGCATCATGAGTGACCACGCGCGCGAGCTCGAGGCGGCGCAGGACGGTACGAGTCCTTTCTGGCTCAGAGCGGTCTATCGCGCGATGACCTGCGCTCATCGCCCTGGAGGAGGGTCCCGGTTTCCTCGACTCCTTCACTGCAGCCGATGATGCTCCGGGGGTCCTCATCAGGGGCCTAGCTAACGCGGACACGCCGGCGGCCGGAGAGGCCCGCAGTCAGCTCAGTAGTCGAGGAGCAGATCACGCGTGAGCTGCTCGGGTGATCCTCAGGAGGGCATTCCCCTTCTGGCCACGGCGTCGCGCTCGGGTGCTGGCCGCCTACCTGGGCACCGGGACGCGGGCGGGAGTTCGGTGAGCTGGGCGCTTCGTCGGCCTGTTCCTGACGGCCGAGGGCCACGGACCCGCTCCTGAAGGGGCTCCCCAGGCGGTCACGGTCTTCGCCCGGCCACTATGAGGGAGCGTCGGGAGGTGCCTGCCACGCGAGCCCTGCTGGCGAGCTCGCCGGACTGCCCGGTCAGATGCTGCGTGGGCAGCGTCTGCCTGCCAGTTCAACCTCGAGCTCGACGCCGTCCAGTTGACGGCGTGTCCGAGCGTTACGACGGGGCCGGTTGACGGTGACCGGACATGAGCGAGGACATCCTCACCCAGGCCGGTCCTGCTCCAAGGGCGCGCGAGCGCCGGACAGATCATCCGTAACGTCTCGTCTGCTTCTCCCACGCAGCTGAGCTGCCGCTTCCTGCCGCACGCCCCGAACGACTCAACGGTCCAGGCGCGGTTCTGGAGCTGAGCGCGGTCGTCGAGACGTTGTCGGCGACTTGCGCGCGCCTATCCGCCGCCACAGGGATGCAGCGGCCTGGCTTACCGCAGTACCCGCCGCCGCAGGCAGCCTTGGCTTCTGTCCGGCGGGCGCCCCCGCAGAACGGGGCGACCTGCGGGCGGGCGCCGACGCCGGCCGGTCACGGCGCGTACAGCCGCCTCCCGCACAGAGCGCGATTCCAGCAGTCGGTGCTGCGCCCACCCGGCTCCAGCCTTCAGGCCAGCCCTATCCGCCTGCGCCCGTGCAGGCCCTCCCGCGCCACCAGTATCAGCCATATCAGCCGTACCAACCGCAACAGCAGCAGTTCCAGCAGTTTCCAGCACGGCGCGGGCTCGAGCACCGTCGGCATACCTGAGCGGAGCAGTCACCGCACCAGGCTACTCCTCCTGCCAGACCACCGCAGGTGGCGTACGCCGGGAACGACATCGTCCCGGCCCTTGGATGCACCACACCATGTGCCATGGCGCGGTTTGAAGGCGGCGACACTGGTCATCATGATCGTTGGCTGCGCCCTGAGGGCGTCATCCATGTCAGCTCTTCTCGCTTTGGCGCGGGGCGTGTGTGGAACACAGCCATCATCTCGACGTCTTATTCATTATCGCCACACCAGTGATCTGGTGGCATTATTTTCGGATTACGCCACCTCTTCCCACAGCCGGCCAGTCACTGGATATTAGGGTCTCACTGTGGTTCGGCTACGGCGTTGTCACATGCCCATCGCCGGCGACAGTCAGGACCCGTACACCAGCGTGCAGAACATATCTTTTGTCCTCCTACTCATCGTCACCGCAGTGGGCGCCATCCTCACCACACGCCTCAACCAGCGCTTGAGGACTCCGCAGCCGTGGCCCACCACCTTGGCCATGAGCCTGCAGTTCGTGCTCATCAACAGCGCCGTACATTTCATACCTCGCCATATCGGCCTACGTGAGCATATCGGCAGGAAGGGCCTCAGTAACTACCGACCAGCGCCTGGTTCTATGGTCAGAATCAGGGGTGCCGGCCTCCCCATCGCGGCAGGGCTACTCATTTTCACCATCGTCACCTCCTGGCCACCGCGAGCCTGTTCCTGGGAATGCGGCGTCCTTCAGCTCATCGTTCCGAATCGTGTCCCACAAGCGCCGTCTCACTTTTGACATCTATAACATCGTCGTCGTCCTCGCTACGGGTTGCCCACCGTTGGCGAGTACGCTTCAGCCATCCAGCACAGGAATCGCGATGGCGATCATCATCGGTCGGAGCCCTCCTCATCGGTTCGACACTGATGGCGGACGCCGATCCGCAGCGTCTCCCAGTGGCCGCAGCCGGCAGCAGTATGGCGTCGCAGGGCGGCAGCCCCACGGCATGCAGAACCGCTTCAGCGGCAGCACCGCTCCCAGTCGCAGTGGGGGGCAGGGTACCGATCCGCCCCACCACCACAGGGTCGGCACGACATCACCTCGGTCATCGACACCGACCGACAGGTCAAGCACAATGCCGATATGCGGCAGCCACCTCAACCTCCAGAGCAGCCCCACTCCGACGCCGTCGGGCACTGACGGATACGGCCCGGCGACGCCATACGGTGTGGTACCACGGACCGCACGCTCGTCGTCGCCGCCTGCGGCCCTCACGCCGGGCTACAGGCCCCAGAGCGGGCAGCAGGTCGACTACCCTACCTTTTCCAGGCCCAGACCGCTCCTCCGACGCAGCCGGTGGCGCCACACCTGTCCAGCATCGGCCAGCCTGCCAGCAGTATCGTCACGAGCGCTGATATCGATCCCTATTCGGCGGGCCCACTGCCAGCTTTCCCAGGTTCGCCCTCACCCCAACCCCGGGCCCCTCGCGCACAGCCTTTCACGCCGCCAGCACTGGTCAGCGCGCCACCGCTCGACGTCACCCGCACGACCTTGCCCTCACCCACCCGCTGGAGGCGGGGCCGGGTCATCGCCTCGTCCTGGCCCCTGATCGCTTCGCGGAACTCAGGTCGCTGGGTCTCTCACGACCTCACAGGCAGCCCAGATTCACCGCCCCTCCGGGTTTCACACTGAACTTCATCCTGTACTTGATGTTCTGTGCACTCACGCATGGTGTTTGGTGGTTCGTCCTTCACTTTTCGTCACTGAAAACTATCTTTGAGAATCCCTCACTCAGTCATGGTCGCTGCGACGTTGCAGATACTGCTCATCGACATCCTCATATTCAACGACAGCATCATTGTCACTCCGATGCCGATTCTGTGCCTCTTGACGACCGGCAGCGCCGCAATCGCCGCAACCATCATGAATCAACACACACCCACTGCGCGACCATGGTTCGTCGCACTTGATCAAACGGTAAATACTCTTCATGCTCATCCGACCGCGCAGTTGATCTGCGCGCTACCTTGACGGCACCTCCAACGCAAGTGAGCGAACGATCAATATCTGGTTTTTCGGTCTCAGCCGCACCTAACTATCGAGGCACCCTCGTCAGCGGTATCATCCTCATGATCGTCACAGCCCTCATCGCGACCATCAGCCTCTACCTGGGCTCTCAGAGCCGTCACAGAGTGGCGTTCTCACGCATCGTCGGCGTTGCTCCATTCATCATGGCTCTCACGAACATGTACATCCTCCTCGCATATGGTATTTCCGCTACCTCCATTGGCTCCGCGCTCGGGCTGAGCAGCATTGGACGAGTCGTTCCCGTATGCCGTTTTTCCGAGCGTGGGCGCATCGATCCTGCTGGGCGCATCGCCGTCGGGATTATCGATCCTACACCGACACACGCCCGCCACGAGGCATGACGCATCCGTTTGCACCGGCGGTCTCAAGCACGACCGCCCCAGTACGTGAGCCACCGGCCCTACATGTGAGACCTCCGCCCATCACTACCTACAGTGAGCAGGTACTCCGCCACCCCCATCCGCAGACCCCATCGGTTCCGAACTCCTGGTGACGGCGCACTACGTCGGTGCGCCACCACTCCACCAGCCACGTCGCCAGCCCATGTCACCAAAGTTCTCCCTGCGTACTCGCAAGATCGTGTCAGCACGCCCTGCTCGTTGCCCGCCCTCGCCGTCGGCACCGCCGCCGCGGCTCCACAGATGCCGACAAGGACAAGATGGAGCAGACCTCCACCCCCGAACGGCACCATGAGTGACGGCAAGATGTCCGATGGAAAGATGAGCAGCAAGACCGAGGATGGGAAGATGTCGGATGACAAGATGTCCGACAGCCCACCTCCGGCAGCATGTCGGACGGCGAAGATGAGCGACGACAAGATGTCGGCCGCCCCTCGGCCAGCGCGCATGAGCGACGGCAAGTCGACCTCACCGCAGCGAACGGGCTCCGTCCACACTTCACTCAATGAGTGCGGACCGGAGCCTTCTGTCTATGCCCTACCCACGAAGGTGGCGATCGCGACAGGTCGGCGTACTCCTGCGGTACGTCAGCAACAGCCTGGGCTATGGGGATGTCGCCGTCGTAGAAGGATGACCTACCGACGCTGGCCGGCTCGGCGAGCACGGCGGCGATGACGCGGGCGACGTTCCCCACGCGACGTCGGCGCCTTCGAGTCGGGGTGCCCGCGGGGACGCGAGCCACGGTGATGGCACCGGTGGGTTCATCCGGGTCAGCAGGCCCGGCCCAAGATCGTCCAGGCCAGGTCGGTGGTCTGCAGGTGTCGGTCTGCCGCGATCTTGGCACTGGCGTAGGCGCGCAGCGGTGGTCGTCGGAACCTCGCCGTAGGCGCGAGGAAGGAGACCATGACGTAGCGCGTGACCCCGGCTGCGGCGGCGTGCCTCCATGGAGCGGATGGCGGCGCGGTCGACAGCGTCGGTACGCTCGGGCCTCCTTACCGCCGGCCCCGGCGGACGAACGATCGCGTCAGCACCGGCGAAGACCCGTGAGCTCAGCGACGTCGGCTTCCCTCGACGGACAGGACCAGCGGGGTGGCTCCGGTGGCGGCGACGTCGGCGGAGTGGTCAGGGTTGCGGATGGGGAGACGACCTCGTGGCCGGCGTCCACGAGCAGCGGGCGAGCCAGCAGCGCGACCTTGCCGTGACCTCCGATCATGACGATGCGGGACATGAGCGAGCCCTTTCTGTCACGTTCCTGGAGCATTCAGCCCGATCAGACATCGCCCCGGTAATGCCCCACTATCCACCCCACTTGCACCGTACGCATCCCCTTCCAGTTGCGCGAACTGGGGCATCGCGCCGACAGCGCGCCCGTCAGTCGCGGGCGTGAACGGCCACGAGTTGGCCAGCAGCTTCCAGGAGTCGGAGACGTCGTCGAGACGCACGCGGGCCTGGAGGGTCGGCGAGCTCGTCGTCGGCGAAGCAGCCGTGACCGGCGTGAGAAGCCGAGCCGGTGGGCGAGAGTCGCCGTCGAGCTCGGGGTGGAACTGGGTGGGACAGGTTGGACCCGATCCGGAACATCTGGACCGGGCAGGCCTCGCCGGTTCCCAGGACGACGGCGTGGGCGGCAGCGTCGTGACCGCCTCACTCGGGCGAGCGAGGCCTGGAAGACCTTCGGGACGCCGCGCGCAGATGGGGTCGGCCAGGCCGGCCTCGGTGAGAGTGACCTCGGGGCGGTGACGGCCTCGCCGTAGGTGGTGTCGACGACGGCGCCCTGGTGGCGAGGCGGGCGTGCCCCACGCCGTAGCAGGCGCCGAAGAAGGGAAGTCGGCCTCGACGACGCGGTCGAGCAGGCTGGAGAGCTCGGCCTCGACCCGCTTCTGCGTGGCGGACTTCTTTCTCCGCCGGGGTGGAGGCGTTGAAGGGGAGCCGCCCACGAGGATGCCGGACCAGTCGTCCAGGTCGATCTGGGGCAGGACTCAGCCTCAGGCGCAGGCGGCGGGAGCGTGGACTCGTCCAGGCCGGTGCGCTTGAGGAACGCCTCGTACTCGGCGTCGGCGGGCTCATCGTCGCTGCGGGTGGCCAGGAAGAGGAAGGTTTCACGAGATGACCTCAACGGGGCCGGCGGCCTGGGCAGCATCCTTTTCCACGCCGTTCCCAGAATCACGTTCAGGAACCGGCCGCAGGCTTCGAGGATCTCCCTCGACGGCGGCCAGGGTGACTCCCGGAGGCCTGCCTCAGGAGACATGCGCCCGCCCGGAGGTTCCCGCCGGCGGCCGGGGCGTCGAGGTAGGTCAGGGCGGAGTACCACCCCCTCGAGGCCAGGACCATGGCTTCAGCCACGGAGTCGGTCACCGCATGCGTCAGCACCCAGGAGGTCAGGGCTCGGGACTCAGCCGGGCTCCGGGCGCAGCGGCCCGGGCACGAGGGGCGACGACGGAGCTGCCGCTCACGCCACGCAGGCTCCCCAGGCGCTCGAGTGAGCGTCGCGTCCCAGCCCGCCGAGACCATGCCGGGGCCGGGAAGAGCCACCGGAGGTTGAGGTGGTCGGCGACGACGCGCACCTGTCCGGCGCCGAACCGCCGGCCACGTCACCGGAGCCGCGCAGCTTGGTGGCCGCGTGACGACGGGGCTGCGCGCAGGCGGGCGCTGGCGATCCGGGCCGCGCCGTCGCACCACGCACGGCCCCGCCCTCGTGCGCATGCTGGTGCGACCACGGGCGACGAGACGCCGAGGCCACCGCGTCGTAGGACACGGCGCGTCCTCGTGGCCCGGGGGCGCTCGGGCCTCAACGCCGGGCAGGAGGACAGGCGCACTCGGGCCGAGGGCGCCCCCAGGCCTGGTCGAGGTCGCGCAGGAAGGCGGGCTCGGCGATGACGAGGAGGTCGTGGCGGGCGCGACCCGTGGCCAGGAGGATGGAGGCGCCGTCGGGTCCTCGTCCCAGATTCCTGGCGGGGCGGACTGCTGGACCATGGATTCTCCTCAGGTGCGCCCGCGGGCGGTGGGACAGGGAACGATGGCCGGCGCGGGCGCCGGTCGGGAGTGGAGCGAAGTCTACGCGAGACGCCGATGGTCGCTGCGCCGTCATACCCTACGCTCACCAGCAAAACTTCAAAATCGACGCGGCTCTGGGTCGATTATGAAGATTTCGTCGATCTGCGTATGCGGGCCGGGGTGCACCGAGCGGGAGGCAGGCTCGGGCACACATCCACGATCTACATCGTGCGGTTGAAGTAGATGTTCCCTCCGATGAAGCTGACCAGCTGGAGCCACAGGACGACCACCAGGGCCAGTTTCATCGACCCCCCGAAGGCACCGACGGCGCCTACGACAACGCTGCCGACCCTACGACGCCAGTGAGCGCCCAGGCCTCGCTGCGGGGCGCCTGTCCCGCTCGTCCCCCAGCTCTCAAGCTCACGGACGACGAAGGTCTCGTATCCGCGCCTCTTGGCGACGATCAGGGCGATGTACACGAGCATCACGACTGACGCCCCACTAGCGCCACCATAGAGAAAGCCGTTGGACATCGGGATCGTCAACGCCGCCACCCACAGAAGGATCACGACGGCGACAACGCAGGCCATGCCCCGATGGTGGACCGCCGCCGCTTCGTAGCCTTCTGGCTTGCCTGAGCACTCGACGTCGCCCCCGGGAGGACGAACCGGCCGCTGGAGCGGAGGAAGGAGTGGGCGTGGGCGGCGTGAGCTCTGATTCAGACATGGAAGATCTCCTCAACAGTGGTCTCGAAGTAACGGGCGATGGCGATGGCCAAGGGAAGGAGGGTCGTACCTGCTTCTCAATGGAGTTGATGCTCTGTCTGGAACGCAGGACGACTCCCGAGCTGGGCCTGGGTAGGACCGCGAGCCTCGCGCGAGGCTGCGCCGTCGTTATCCATGGTCTTCACCGCCCGGGGCGCGGCGAGACAACCGGCTCATGCCGCAGCCGTGTTCCGACGGCACAGAGTCTCGGGGACAGCCACGCGACACCAACGATGGAGCACCCGATCATGGCGGCGCCATGAGGTGAACGACCAGCAGAAGTGGTCCGGTGGAGAGATGACTGGTCGCCGGGAACTTTGAAGCCCACCATGATGCCGGTGGGGAGGCGCAGACGAAACTGGTTTGCTGCTGTCTGAGCTTCTTGAGGAGCTCAGGGCACCTCCTCGACACGGACCTCAGACAGATGGCGAGCCGAGTACCGGTAGACGAGCAGATAGAGGACGATCCTGGCGACGATGCTACGCGACCACCCCGGCAACGAAGGTGCCGAGCGAGAGGTCGACGACGTGGCGGCCAGGACAGAAGGAGCGGAGACGGCGGAGAGCATGGCGATCATCCCTTGAATAGCCACTTACCCCCGAAAGAAGGTGTCATGTTTGCTTGACATGTCTAGTGTGCTTGACATGATCTGCCGCGTCAGGGGCGCTTCACTCGGAGGATCCAGACCCCTGACGCCCGCCCTACATGCACTCACCACACCAATCTTCAGAATCGACGCGGCCCGGGTCGATTTTGAAAGATCCTGTCGATCTGTGTGCGGGCCAGGCCGGTGCACCGAGCGCGTGCGTGCGGACTGCCAGGCGGCACACCGGGCGAACGCAGGCCAGCAGCGCACCGCCTTCACGCAAACGTTATTGAACGTGATGTGCAAGAACAATGAAATGTCGCTTAGCATCCCGCCATGGCTGAGCGCACATACACCATATGCACCAATCGATCAAGTCTCGATCAATCGTTACCGGGCTCTTCACCCAGGAGGGCTGGACCGTCGCACCCTTCTCCGCCGACACCCTCACAGATCACCCGCGGCAAGAAGGGCATGTCCATCGCCGTCGGCGCCCTCATGGGCAGCAGCTTCACCTTTCGCAGAACCTTCGAGTTCGGGACCGGCCCGCACGGCGAGACTCTGCTGCGCTACCTGTCCTCAACAGGTCGGCCATCATCGGCGGCGCCCTCGGCATGCGCGAAGGCCGTCAAGACGCACGCCGAGTACGCCGAGAAGCTCGCCGACGCCCCTGCAGGCCCGAGACATCCTCACTGAGCATCCGGTAGCCGCCGGCAGCTGCGCGTCTCCCTCGTCCCTATCCACCCCACTGCACCTCAGGCCCTCTACTGACCGGGGGCCATCTGCTGCTCAGCTCTCGCCCCCGGTCCGGCGTCGGCCCCACCCACTCCCCCACCGGGCACAATCAGGTCGCATGACTCGCACCGGGCCGCAGGGCCGCACGCAGCCTCCGCAGACCGACCCCATCAGGGCGCTGCTCGCCTCGCCCCGGACCTGCCGGTGGTTGAGGTGCTGCCCGAGCTGCGCGAGCGCCTCTCCCCGGCCCCTCCGCCTCCGCCTCGACGTCACAGGCGCCGGCGCCTGCCTGGTCCTCACCGCTCCCGCCCGGCACCGGTAAGACGACGCTCGTCCCGCCGCTCCTGGCCGACGTCCTTGCCGACGTCGCTGCCAGCACCCCGGAACACCGGCCGGGCCGCGTCGTCGTCACCCAGCCGCGACGCATCGCCGCCCGCGCAGCCGCCCGCCGCCTGGCCGACCTCCTGGGAGAGGAGGTCGGCGGCACCGTCGGATACGCCGCGGTGCGCGAGCGACGCGCCGGCCCGGACACGCGGATCGAGGTCGTCACCGCCGGGCTCCTCCTGCGCCGTCTCCAGCGTGACCCGGAGCTGAGCGGCGTCGATGCCGTCATCCTCGACGAGGGTCCACGAGCGCTCCTTGGACAGCGACCTGCTCCTGGCCCTCCTGGCGGACGCGCGCGCGCCTGCGCGAGACCTCACCCTCGTGGCCATGTCCGCCACGCTCGACGCCGACCGCCTGCGCCGCATCCTGGGCGGCTCCTCGGCGCGGCTCCCTCAGGCGGCTCGCTGGATGGAGCCGCCCTGCTGGTGAGGTGCCCGGTCGCCTCCCACCCCCTTGAGAGGTGGGCGCCGCCGGGCGCACCGGCCGCCTGGGGCCGCGCAGAGGTGCCGCGGGAGTTCCTCGCCCACGTCGCCGCCACCGTGGAGCGGGCCTGGCCGAGCGCTCCGGTGACGTGCTGGTCTTCCTGCCCGGGGCCCGCGAGGTCGACGACGTCGTCTCCCGTCTGCGCGGTGCGGCCCCTGAGGGCGTGGACGTCCTGCCGCTGCACGGTCGCCTGCCCGCGAGCGCCCAGGACGCGGCCCTGGCCCCGAGCCCGGCGGGACGGCGGCGCGTCGTGGTGGCCACGAACGTGGCGGAGTCCTCGCTGACGGTGCCCGGGGTGCGGGTGGTGGTGGACTCCACGCTGGCGCGCGAGCCGCGCCTGGACGTGGCCCGCTCCGCGAGTGGCCTGGTGACGGTGGGGGTCTCGCGGGCGGCCGGGGTGCAGCGGGCCGGGCGGGCGGGGCGCGAGGCCCGGCGTCGTCTACCGCTGCTGCTCGCCGACGGACTGGGCGCGTTCGCCGCTGGCTCCAACCCCGGAGATCCTCTCGGCCGACCTCACCGGTGCGGCCCTGGAGCTAGCCGTGTGGGGTGTGCCCGACGGCGCGGGGCTGGCCTGGGTCGATGAACCGCCGGCCGCGGCGCTGGCGGCCGCGCGGGAGGCTTTGAGCGCCTGGGCCTGGCCGGCGCCGATGGCGTGACGCCCCTGGGTCGGGCGGTGGCCGGGTTGCCGGCGGGCGTGCGGGAGGCGCAGGGCCCTGCTGGCGACGGCACCGGTCCTGGGGCGCGGCGGGCGGCGCGGGCGACAGCGCTGCTGACCGCCGACCTGCGCGCGCCCGGCGGGGACCTGACGGCCCTGGCTCGACAGGTGCGCGGCGGCGGGGCCGGTCGGGGGTCTGGAAAGCGGAGGCGCGCCGACTGGAGCAGGCCCTGCCGGCGCGCCGCCGCCGAGCAGTCGGGGACTCCTGAGGCCCCTGGCTCCGCGACGGTGGACCACAGGCACCTGACGCGTTGGGAACCTCCCGGTTCGCCGGGCACCGGGCGCCGCCGGGAGGACTGGGCCGGCCCGACGGCGTCGGTGGAGGCACTCTCGGGGGGCGGTGAGGGCGCGGGGCGCACGACCTGGAGTCGGCGGTGGCGCTGGTGGCCGGGACGGCGCAGCCTGCAGTGGATCGCTCGACGTCGTGGGCCGTCCGCAGGCGGGCAGAGGAGGGCACTACGCGAGCGTCGCCGGGACCAGGGCAGCGCCTGCCGGCGGGCTCGGCGCTGGCGGAGTCCGAGTGGCTGGCGGTGGCCGGCGTGGACTTGACCAGTGGGCGCGGCGACGCACTCATCCGGGCCGCGGCGCCCCTCGCTGAGCAGGCGGCCCTGGAGCTGGGCCGGGGCCTGGCTGACCGAGGAGGACGCACCGTCTGGGAGGGCGGACGCTCGCACGGAGCGCCTGCGCCGCCTGGGGCGCATCACACCACCACCACCCAGGGGCCACCGCCGGGTCCGACGGCGGTGGCGGAGGCCGTCGTCGCACGGGTGCGCGCCGAGGCTGATGCCGGCCTGGGCGTGCTGCCGTGGGATGAGGAAGCGCTCGGCCTGCGCGCCCGACTGGCCCTGCTGCATGAGCACCTGGGCGAGCCCTGGCCGGATATGAGCGATGCTGCCCTGGCCGAGCGGGCCGAGGAATGGCTGGCACCGGCGGTGACGAGCCTGGCCGGGCAGGCCGGAGGGTCGAGCGGGCCGGGTGGCTCGGCGTCGGGCCCGGGAGTCAGCGTTTCAACCTGGAGCGGCTGGACGTGGCCCAGGCGCTGCGGTGCTAGCCGATGGCCGCACGCGGCGCGCCTGGACGAGCTGGTGCCCGAACGCATCGAGGTCCCCTCCGGCTCACAGGTGCGGGTGGACTACGGCGGCAATCGGCGGGGCGGCCGGGGCAGGCTGGCTCGGTGGGCTCAGCGCAGGCTCGGCCGAGACCAGGCTGGCAGGGTCGGCCGGTGCTGGCGGTGCGGGTCCAGGAGTGCTTCGGATGGGCGTCCACACCGCCGGATCGTGGAGGGCCGGTGGCGGTGCTGCTGCACCGTCTCTCTCCGGCGCGCCGGCCGGTGGCGGTCACCGACGACCCTGGCCTCGCTTCTAGGGAGCAGGGCTACCGCAGGTGCGCGCCGAGATGCGGGCCGCTACCCCAAGCACGCTTGGCCGGAGGACCCGTGGAACGCGCCCGCCACGAGGGGGACCGGACGGCGCCGGTAGGCGGGCGAAGCTCGCCCTGGGCAGTCCGGGGACGGTGGGTGGCGAGTGCCGGCCCTGTCGGCAGCGCTTGCACCACTGACCCCCGCCGGGCCCCGACCCGGGCCGCTCACGAACCGCCCCGGCCGGCTCACCGGCGCGGAGGGCAACCGGTCGAGCGTTGGGGCCTCACCAGGTGGAGGCATCCAGGCGGCTGAAGCGGAAGCCGGTGAGGTTGCGCTCGGTGTCGGGGTCGGCGTCGGGCACGACGTATCCGACGATCTGAGGTTCCAGGTGCCGCGCCCGCCCCACAGGGTGGCCGTGGTGCGGGTGCGGCCACGCACCACCGGGAAGCCGGCGATGGTGTCGGGCTGGACGGAGACCACCTCGTGGGAGTGGTAGCGCATGGCACCGTTGGCAATGTCGCCGAGCCACTCGACCTTGGGCTGGGGGTAGCCGGTCATGTGGGTCAGGACGCAGTAGTCGGTGAGCAGGGCGTCGATCGCCTTGGTGTCGGCGGCGACCATGGCGTCGCACAGGAGCGAGTAGAGGTCAGCGGCCGCACGCGGCGCGATCTCGGAGGCGTGGGGGTGCGGGACCTGAGTGCGGGAACGGGACAGGGTTCGGGATTCGTGGGGACGGCGACTCATAGGCCAAGAGTACGGCCCGACATCGAACATATGAGGGACCAAGAGCTCCGGCGGCCGGGTCGGGGCGCAGGGCTCCTGCGGCCACAACGGACCGCGCGAGGCGGCTACTCCACGAGGGTGGGGATCTACTGGCCGGGGGTTGTGCGTAATGGACGAGCCCCGACCTACGTGGAGTACACCCGACCCTCCCCAGTGGCCCCCGACCCTCGTGCAGTACGGGCGTCTCACGACGTCGAGCAGCCACCGGACATCAACACGGGCAGCACCGAAGCGGGGAACTGCGAAAGGCCCGCCGTACAGCTCCTGGCTGCTCGGCGGGCCCTCCCGTGGCGGTAGCGCTGGGATTCAGAACCCAGGGTGGCTATGAACCACACAGACTTTCGAGATCTGCACCTTCGGCCGCTCGGACACGCTACCTCGCCCACGAGGTTACACGGACGTTGCCCCGCTCCCCAACGCGACGTCCTGCGGTATCAGTCACGACCGACGTCGTGCCCGGCGAGCTAGCTCGAGGCCCGGCGGGGCCAGCCAGCGGGGCCCGTCAGCGACGGTCGGCGAAGAAGGCGGTCAGGAGGTTCTGGGACTCCTGGGCGCGCAGGCCGGCGCGCACCTCGACCTGGTGGTTGGCGCGAGCGTCGCGCACGACGTCACGCACCGAGCCGCAGGCCCCGGTCCGCGGCTCCCAGGCCCCCAGGACGAGCCGGGCCACCCGGGCCAGGACGATGGCACCGGCGCACATAGTGCACGGCTCGAGGGTGACCACGAGGGTGCAGCCGTCCAGGTGGGAGTCGCCCAGGGCGGCGCCGGCGGCGCGCAGGGCGCGGATCTCGGCGTGCGCCGTCGGGTCATGCTCGGCCTCGCGGGCGTTGGCGGCCTCGGCCAGGACGGCCCCCTCCGGAGAGAGCACGACGGAGCCCACCGGCACCTCCCCCGCCGCGCCCGCCGTCCGGGCCAGCTCCAGGGCGCGCAGCATGGCGGCGTCGATGACCGGGCTGGTGGCCGGGCTGAGGGTCGGCTTGATGACCGTGCCGCCGCCCCACCCCGCGGCGACGCCCGCTCGCCCACCGAGCGCGCCGGCGTCGGGCCGGGCTGAACGGGCTCGGCGGCTGCGCAGAAGAAGGTGAAGACGTCACGAGTTCATTATCTCGTTATAGGCTCCCGACGACATGCGGGCTCGGACAGCCGACTGCCCCCGGCGGCCCCGGCGCCGCACCCGGGCCAGCACCTCAAGCCCCGCGACGATCCCATAGAAACCCCCGCGAAGACCCCACGAAGAACGGAGCAGGTCGGTGAGCCGGTCCCCCTGAATCGAGCGATGAGGCGAGTCCGCGCCAGACGGCCCCTCAAGGACTCAGCCAGCCGGCCCCGTCGTCGGACCGCTTCTCAGTGCTGCGACTCTCGGCGGCTCCCTCCCGGCACCCCTGCTCGGCAAGCTGCCCGGCAAGGAGCCCTCAACCCGGTGGTGTTCTTCGTGTCGGCCACCATCATCGCGATCGTCGCCCTGGCCGCACTCATCGCCCCTGACCTCGTCAAGAGCGCCTTCAGGGCGGCCGTGACCTGGACGAGCCGATGGTTCGGCTCCTTCACATCCTGCTCATCACGGCCGCACTCGTCTTCATCCTGGGCCTGGCCTTCTCCCGCTTCGGGCGCATCCGCCTGGGCCCGGACAACTCGACGCCGGACTTCTCCACCTTCGCCTGGACGGCCATGCCTTCGCCGCCGGCATCGGCACCGAGATCCTGTTCTTCGCCGTCGCCGAGCCGGTCGAGCAGTACGTGCACCCACCCACCGGCGACGCCCAGGCCATCCCTCCGGCCGCCCCGCGCCCGCGAAGCCATCGTCCTGTCCCTGTTCCACTACGGCATCTCCGGCTGGGGCCTGTACGCCCTGGTGGGCCTGGCCATCGCCTACTTCGCCTACCGACGCCGCGACACCCTCACGCTGCGCTCCACCCTGCGCCCGCTGCTGGGGCGGCACACCGAGGGCGTCATCGGCGACATCGTCGACGCCGCGGCCCTGGTCGGCGGGGTCTTCGGCATCGCGGCCTCGCTGGGGGTCGGCGTCGTCCAGCTGAACGTGGCCCTCAACATCCTGTTCGGGCTGCCGCAGGGCTTCCCACCCAGATCGGGCTGACGGCCCCTGGCCGTCATCATGGCCACCGTCTCGGCCGTCTCCGGCGTCGACCGGGAGTGCGCGTCCTGTCCACCATCAACGTGCTGCTGGCCATCGGCCTGGCCCTGTGGGTGCTCGTCACCGGTGACGCCGCCTTCCTCATCGACGCGCTCATCGGCTCCATCGGCGACTTCTTCACCCGCTTCCCGCAGCTGACGCTGGAGACCTACGCCTACAACCGCCCCGATGACTGGCTCAACGCCTGGACCCTGTTCTTCTGGGCCTGGTGGATCGCCTGGGCGGCCTTCGTGGGCATGTCCTGGCCCGCATCTCACGCGGCCGCACCATCCGCCAGTTCGTGCTCGGCAGCCTCCTGCCGCCCTTCTGCTACATCCTCATGTGGGTGGCGATCTTCGGCAACCACGCCCTGACCCTGGTCATCCGCGGCAACGGCGAGTTCCCGGGACATCACTCTGGAGCGCCCCGAGCAGGGGCTGTACTGGATCCTGGAGCACCTGCCGGGACAGAAGATCCTCATTGCCCTGGCCCTGTTCGTGGGATCCTCTTCTACGTCACCAGCGCCGACTCCGGCGCCCTGGTCATGGCCAACCTCTCCAGCCGCATCCGCTCGGCGCGCCAGGACGCCGCCGCCTGGCTACGGATCTTCTGGGCCGCCCTGACCGGGATCCTCACCATCGCGATGCTCGTGGCCGGCGGCATCCCCATCCTCCAGCAGGCCACGATCGTCATGGCGCTGCCCTTCTCCGGGGTCCTCATCCTCATCATGTACACCCTGTGGCGCTCCCTGAGCACCGAGGACACCTACAACCAGGCCCTGAGCCGGGCCGACCGCAACCGGGCCCTGGGCTGACGGCTCGGCCGCGGGGCTGGAGCAGACGCCCTGGCGCGAGCGCCTGACGCACACCCTCAACTCGGTCTCCCCCGACGAGGGCCGGCAACGCCATGGAGCGGCGCATCGTGCCGGCCCTGGAGGCGGTGGCCACCGAGCTGCGCAAGGAGAACGTCTCCGCCGAGGTCTTCGTCGAGGGCCCCGAGGCGCAGGACCCCGACGACGAGCGGACCTTCCTGGGGCGTGCCAGCCTGGTGGTCTCCTCCCACCCGGCCACCGACAGCGGCGAGGAGCAGTCCAGCTCCATCGACTCCTTCCGCTACGTGGTGCGCATGGTGGTCACGCCGGTGCCCGCCTACGGCTTCGCCGTCCACGAGGCCGACGACCTCACGGTGCGCCTCGAGGTGCGCCCGCACAGCGGCGGCCAGGGCTACGACGTCGTCGACTGGAACTCCGACCAGGTGGCCCACGACGTCCTCGACCACTACGAGCGCTGGCTGGAGTACGTGGGCACCTCCGAGAAGAGCGAGTCCCGGTTCTCCCGCCGGCTGTGAGGCGCACTCCCGCGCCCGCTGCCGGACCCGCCCCGGCTCGCCGGCTCCTCGCCGGCGTCGGGTCTGTCCCCGGCATACCGTTTCCTCACCGACGTCGACCGGTCTCCTCCCGGGCCGCCCCAACGCTGGCGGGGACATTGCACGCGTCCGGGGACTTTTTCTCCCGGGCGGGGGCATCCTGCGCGTTGGGGGACGGGATTCCTGTCCCCGACGGCGTCGAACGTCCCCACCCGGAACGGGCCGCACCCGAACGCGTCGAACGTCCCCGCCGGATGCGGCCGCCGGTAGCCGCAGGTCAGTCCGCCTCGACCGTGTAGGAGGCGAGGCGCTCCTGGAAGGCGGGGTCGTAGTGGTTGACGACGCCTTGCCCCTCGTCGAGGGCGGCGATGGCCCGCATGTCGGCGTCATCGAGCTGGAAGTCGGTGACGTCGAGGTTGGTGACCATGCGCTCGCGGTGGACCGTCTTGGGGATGACGATGATGTCGAGCTGGATGAGGTGGCGCAGGGCCACCTGGGCGGCGGTCTTGCCGTGCTTCGCCGACGGCGGTGAGCACCGGGTGGGTGAAGATGTTGTTGCGGCCCCTGGGCGAGCGGCCCCAGGACTCCAGGGCGGTGTCGTACTTGGCGTACCAGGCACGGTTATCGGCCTGCTGGTTGAAGACGTGGGTCTCCATCTGGTTGACGGCCGGCGGCACCTCGACATGCTGCGCCAGGTCCACGAACCGGTCGGGGAAGAAGTTGGAGACGCCGATGGCGCGGACCTTTGCCGGCGGCCAGGGCCTTCTCCATGGCGCGGTAGGTGCCGTAGTAGTCGCCGAAGGGCTGGTGGACGAGCAGCAGGTCGATGTAGTCGGTGCCCGGGCGGCGCAGGGAGCCGTCAATGGAGCGGGCGGCGCGCTCCTCCCCGGCGTTGGAGATCCACACCTTGGTGGTCAGGAAGATGTCCTCGCGGGGCAGTCCGCTGGCGGCGACGGCCGCGCCCACACCCTCCTCGTTGCGGTAGGCCTGGGCGGTGTCGACGTGGCGGTAGCCGACCTCGAAGGCCTCGAGCACGGCGCGCTCGGTCTCCTCCGGCGGGGTCAGGAAGACGCCGTAGCCGATCTGCGGGATGTCGACGCCATTGTTAAGAGTGATGGTGGGGGCGGAGCCGTTGGCCATAAGTTCTCCTTCGATGCGGTCGGTGTCAGCAACCCTAGCCCCGCAGGCGGGCGCGATGTCGCCCCTTTCGCGCCGGGCCCAACTGGCACGTGCGGGCTGTCCGACGTGCGCGTGGCGCCCATGCCCGGCCGCCGGCGGGGGCATCCTGCGCGCCCGGGGACCTTTCCTTCCCGCCGGGGGCATCTCGCGCATCGGGGGACCGGAATCCAGTCCCCGGCGGCGTCGAATGCCCCCTGCCCGAGCAGACCGCGCCCGGCCGCGCGGAATGTCCCCGGCCGCACAGCGCAGGATGGAGCCTGGTGGCGGACCCACCACCCGTGAGAGAGACGTTGGGTGTCTGGGAGCGGTTGGGGCGGGGTTGTGCATCGGGAAGCGGTGGCGCGCGGTGGCCGAAACGGCCCCTACGGCGGGCCCGATGTCCAAATCGGATACAAAGAACTTTGCCGGAGTGAAACGGGCGAAACGAAACCGCATGATTCCGGGGTTCTGTTGCAGCCCTGAAGAACGCGAAGCGTCCTTTGTATCCGATTTGGACACAACACGGTCAGCGTCGCAAGATCTCAGCGGGGACGCCGGTGGTGAAGGTCAGTCGCGGGCGCGCAGCACCTGCCCCAGGCTCTGCTCGCCCGCGAGTGCCCCGGCGCGAGCGGAGACGACAACGGCCAGACAGGTGGTCGCCAGCGTCGCCGCGCACACGAGTCCCAACGTCGGCCACGGGAACCCCACCAAGATGCTGGCCAGCGGCCTGTGCATGGCCTCCGTCACCAGAACGGCCGTGGACAGGGTGACGAACAGGCCGAGAACGGCCGCGGCGGCGACGACGGCGGTCCACGCCCAGGAGCCGGCGTGGCGGCGAAGGTCGGACAGGAGCAGGCGGATCATCAGGGAGCCTCCGGCACCGCGGGCGGACAGGACAGCGTCGGAGACGGCAGCAGGGTCACCCCCGGGGAGGGAGGCGACGAGGAGGCCGGCGTCCATAACGAGGACGTGCTGAGCCCGGGCGGCGGCTGCGGCATCGTGCGTCACCATGAGGACGGTGGCCGGCTTCGGGGCAGGAGCTGCGGGCACGACGCCAGGCACAGTACCGGGGCCTTCGGCGAGCTCGGCGAGCCAGTCGAGAACGGTCGCGGCGGCGGCGACGTCGAGGGCGGCCGTGGGCTCATCAGCGAAGACGATGTCGGGGCGGGAGGCCAGAACGCGGGCGATGGCCACACGCTGACGCTCACCACCGCTCATCTGATGAGGCAGGTGGCGGGCCTGCTCGCTCAAACCCACGCGCTCAAGGGCATCGTCGACGGCGCTGCGGCTCAGGGGTTTGCGACGCAGGCGGCCGGGCAGGGCCACGTTGTCGCGCGCGGACAGGGAGGTGACGAGGTTGTCGTCCTGGAAGACGAAGCCGACGTGCCGAGCCCGGAAGCGGGCAGCGGGCCGGGGACGTAGCGAACTCGTCCGGGTACCGAGGAGCTGAACGGTGCCGTCGGTGGGGGCATCGAGCCCGGCGATGCACTGCAGGAGGGTGGACTTGCCACAGCCGGAGGCGCCGACCAGAGCGGTGAAGCTGCCGACGGGCAGGGAGAGGTCAACACCGTTGAGCGCGATGACATCGGCGTTGCGGCGGCCCTGGACGCGGAAGACTCAGGGTGAGTCCGGCTACCTCGATGGCCAGCGGTACCTGCGGCCCCTGATGGTCGGCGCTGACTGCGGCCCCTGATGGTCGGCACTGACTGCGGCGGGATGGCCCTGACGACGGATCGCGACAGCCCCCAAACCCCTGCGACCGCAAGGACGATCCAGATGAGGACGGATACCGCTCGGCTTCCCGCCAGGGCGCCCAGCCCCCATCGCGCGGCCGGACGCCTCAGCCAGGGCCCCCGATAATCAGCAGCGCGACCAGGGACCGAGGGCAGCCAGGTCCGCACCTGGGCGTCGCTCATCCCTGGCCAGCGGGTCGTGCATCCAGATCGTCACCACCCCTAAGCACCTCGGTGCGAGCGAGCCCTGGAAACGGGCCGGTACCGGCGAGAGAAGGCCTGCGACGTCGACGGCGCAGGGATAGGACAGGGGCGAACGAAACAGGTCAAGGCTCATGCTCACCAGTTCACTCATCACCGGCCGCCAGCGCACTGGTGCCCATGCCCGTCTTCGAGTCGGGTTGATCCCACCTCACCCCCGGTCGAGCGCGCACCACCTCGGGGGTGCCAGCACCACCCCGGGGGGCTCGCATGCGGCAGGTATTGGGGAGACAGCACGAGTGCACCCCCAGGGCCGAGCCCGTTAGCGTCGTCGGCATGACCTCGACATCATCACTCGGCCCCCTCCCCGATCTTCCTGCGACCGCACCCATAGGGGCCCGGAGGACAGGACCATCCCCGTTCCATCGGCTGCCGGCACGTCCGCAACCGCCCCATCCGCGGCAGGCCCGCGCTCCGTCCCTTCCTCGCCGGAGCGCCGTCCGAGCCAGAGCCTCCGGTGGATCAGCATCATCGGCTGGGAGTTCCTGCACGCCGCACTGTGGATGCCAATGGCTGTTCTCCTCGTGCCCTCCATCCTGCTGTTCCACCTGACAGTCCCCCTGGGGGCGTCGCTGGAGCGCGCCGTTGCACGCAGACTGGGAACCAACGCTCCGTCAGGCCACAAGGAGAACCAGCGCAGGAGCCCGTGGCTGCTGGCACGCGTCGCTCACGTGGAGTTCTGGCGCCAGGACCTGCCCCTGTGCGTGGGAGGCATGGCGTTGAGCACGGCCTCGTTCTTCCTGACCGCGCTCCTTGGAGCCCTGCTCACCGTCAGCGTGCTGGCGCCCTTCATGTCATCCTCTGAGGCCCCCATCAGAGTGGACCTCGGCGGTTCCGAGATAGCAGTATCCGGATTGCAGTCCGCCCCACTGCTGCTACCGGTCGGTCTGATCGCCCTCAGCCTCCTCCTCGGCGCGCTCTGGGGACTGGGGAGACTACGGCTGCTGCTGGTCAAGGCGCTGTCGGGTGAACGCGAGACGCAGCGCCTCGAGCAGCTGACCGCCGAGGTCGGCCACCTCACGGCCAGCCGAGCCACCCTCATGGACGCCTTCGAGGCCGAACGCACTCGCATCGAGCGAGACCTGCATGACGGCACCCAGCAGGAGCTCGTCGCCCTCGCCATGAACCTGGGCAGTCTGCGCCTGGCCGCCGAGTCCCTGCCCGAGGACGACGCCGCCTCCACGTCCCGGATCACGCTGCTGGAGGGGATCGATACCGCGCAGGACCGCGCGGAGTCCGCCCTGAAGGACCTGCGTGAAACGGTGCGCGGCATCCGACCGGCGGTGCTGTCCGAGCGCGGACTGGCACCGGCTCTGAAGGACCTGGCGGGACGGGCCCCGCTGCCGACCAGCGTCGTCGTCGAGGCGGAGAAGGCCGACCTGGCCCTGATCTCGCAGCCGGTGGGGACAGTCGTCTACTTCGCAGTGGCCGAGGCGCTGACGAACGCCGCCAAGCACGCCCAGGCCAAGCGCGCCACGATCACGCTGCGCTGCACGAGCGCCGGACTGAGCGCCGTCATCACCGATGACGGGCGTGGCGGGGCCGACCCGGAGCGAGAGAACGCCACCGGCCTGCGCGGTATGGCGCAGCGGGTGGAATCCATCGGCGGGTGGCTGGAGGTGAGTTCTCCCGAAGGCGCCGGGACACAGCTGACAATCACAGCACCGCTGACACCTCCGTGGGGCACGGAGAACTCGCAGGACGGGCGGACGGACGAGCCGCAGGGCGACCATCCGGCCGGGTGAGGCAGGATGAGGCCATGAGGATCCTGCTCGCCGACGACGCCGCCCTCCTGCGCGAGGGACTGGCCGGACTGCTGACCACCGCCGGGCACGAGGTCGTGGCGCAGGTGGCCGACGCCGACGCCCTGCGCACCGAGGTCAGTCGTCTGGCCGCCGCCGGGGAGCTGCCCGACGTCGTCGTCACCGATGTGCGGATGCCGCCGACCGGCACGGATGACGGGCTGCGTGCGGCGATCGACCTGCGCCGGACCTACCCGGGGCTACCGGTGGTGGTGCTGAGCGCCTATGTGGCCGGCCCCTACGTGCAGGATCTGCTCGAGGAGACCGAGTCGCCGACCTCCCCGACCGAGCTGGGAGCTCCCAGCGCTAGCAGCGGGGGCGCTGTGGGCTACCTGCTCAGGGAGCGCGTGGGGCGGGTGGCCGACTTCCCTGCACTCGCTCGACATCGTCGTGGGCGGCGGGGTGGTCATCGACCCGGAGGTGGTCTCCCACCTCATAAAAGCGGCCCGAGCCGCCGGATCCGCGCAGGAGACCACACAGGTGGTGACCGGTTGCGGGACTGGTGAGGATGTGGGGCCGATGGCGGGCGCAGTACCAAGTGCGGCACCGACAGGGTCTGGTGCGCAGGGGCCGGTGCCGGCCGCAGCAGCCTCATCGTCGACCCCCTCGGGCGGGATCGCGAGTGCGGCGCCGGGCGGAGTGGGCCTCGACCGGCTGACGCGGCGCGAGCAGGAGGTGCTCGAACTCATGGCGCAGGGGCTGTCGAACGCGCAGATCGCCGAACGACTGGTGGTCTCCGACGGTGCTGTGGCCAAGCATGTGGCGAACATCTTCCGGGGGCTGGACCTACAGCCCGGCGAGGAGAACCGGCGTGTGCGAGCTGTCCTGGCCTGGCTGCACGCCCGAGCCTGAACCGGGGCGCTCTCAGGCCTGAGCTGGACACATCCCGGGCCTGGGCCTGGACACACCTCGGGCCTGCGCCTGGCCGCCAACGGGGACATCCGGCACGGCCGGGGACGTTTCCTTCCGGGCGGGGGCACCTCACGCGTCGGGGGACCGGATTTCTGTCCCTGACGTCGTCGAATGCCCCCGCCCGGAGCAGACCGCACCCAGCCGCGCGGAATGTCCCGGCCGCACAGCACAGGATGGGGCCTGCTGACGGACCCGCCACCCGGGAGAGAGACGTTGGGTGTCTGGCCCAGGTTCGGTCGGGGTTGCGCATCGGAAAGCGGCGGCGCGCAGTGGCCGAAACAGCCCCTGCGGCGGACCCAATGTCCAAATTGGATACAAAGGACTGTGCCGGACTGAAACGGGCGAAATGAAACCGCATGATTCCGCGGTTCTGTTGCAGGCCCGAAGAACGCGAAGCGTCCTTTGTATCCGATTTGGACACAACACGTCCAGCATCACGAGATCTCAGCGGGGACGCCGACACCGGCACTGCTTCCAGCCCGTCGGAGCGACGTGACCCCACCGTGGCGCGCACGAGGCCCGCACGCGTTGCGACGGTGCGAACCCGGCTGCGGCATTAGGCTGTCCCCATGCGCCTCCACGTTGCCGACCACCCCCTCATCGACCACAAGCTCTCCGTCCTGCGGGACGAGAGGACACCGTCGGCGGTCTTTCGCCAGCTGGTGGACGAGCTCGTCACCCTGCTCGCCTACGAGGCCACCCGCGAGGTGCGCACCGAGGAGGTGAAATCCGCACTCCCGTGGCGCTGGCCCAGTGCCGCCGCCTGGCCGACCCACGGCCGATCGTGGTGCCGATCCTGCGCGCGGGCCTGGGGATGCTGGAGGGCATGACCCGCCTGCTGCCCACGGCGGAGGTCGGCTTCCTGGGGATGAAGCGCGACGAGGACACCCTGGAGGTGGAGACCTACGCCAACCGCCTCACCCGATGACCTCTCAGGGCCGCCAGTGCCTCGTCGTCGACCCCATGCTCGCCACCGGTCACACCTCGTGGCCGCCATCGACTACCTGCTGGAGCGTGGGGCGCGCGACGTCACCGCGCTGTGCCTCATCGCCGCGCCCGAGGGGTCAAGACGCTGGAGGACGCAGTCGGCGAGCGCGCGAACGTCACGGTGGTGACCGCCGGGGTCGACGAGCGCCTCAACGAGCACGCCTACATCGTGCCCGGTCTGGGCGACGCCGGGATCGCCTCTACGGCATCGTCGACTGACCCACCGCCCCGTCCAACCGCACTATTTCAACGGCTCGGTCGGAGGCTGACGTGCCCATTCTGTGACCTCGAGCCGCAGATTTCGTTAGGCTCGGGAGACATGACGACGGGGCACTCACCTTCTGCTGGCGACTACGACGCGACAACGGCTCTCAGCAGGTTCGCCTCGCCGCAGGACCTCGAGCGGATCGCTGAGACTCGCCCCGACCTGCACTCGATCCTGGCGACCAACCCGTCGATCCCGCCTCGGGTCCGCGAGATACTGGAGCAGTCCGACGACGCCGTCGTCACGGGAGGTGCTGGCGCGCCAGACCGGTCGTGGCGCTCAGTCGGCGCAACCGGCGCAGCCTCCTGTCCCGGGCGAGATCGGCCCGATGGCTCCGACGATGGCGGTGGGGACAGCTGCTGGGACGGCGGGCGCGGCACCCAGCAGGCAGCGCCCGCCACTTCCGGATACGCGCAGGTTCCCCAGGAGTATGGCGGCCACCAGCCGGGGGCGCCTGGGCGGCACCGCAGGGAGGCTCGCTTCAGGGGCCTCCCTCGGGGGTATGGGAGCCGCGGCGCCTCAGGGTCCGCAGGGCCCGCCCTCCCCGGTCGCCCAGGCAGGACAGCCCGCCCGCGCCGCAGCCAACTGCCCAGGGGTACTCGGCGTCCTCGATGCAGGCAGCGGCTCAGCCCCTGGACCAACAGACTGCGATGCCGCCCGGGGTGCCGAGCCGGGTGCCGTCGGAGTACGGGTGGGCCAGGCCTACGACTCGGGGCCGGCATACGGTCCGGGCCAGCGGCCGCGCCGGCCTATGGAGTACCGATGATGCGCCGCCGGCGCCGGTCCCGAAAAAGCACCGCCTGCTCAAAGTGGTCGCCATCGTTCTGCCGATCATTCTCGTTCTGGGCGCTGGAGGGCCGCCGCCTGGTACTTCCTGGGGCGCAGCGAGGCCTACTTTCGGGTTCGACGTACGTGACTCCGTCGGGGCCTGGGCGAACGGAGCGGACAAGGCCTGGAGCTTCGACGTCGACCCTCATGAGGATCCCTTACGTATTCGGCGATCACCTGGTGATGGTCGACAAGGGTCCGACACCTGACTGCTTACAGCCCGCTGGGCGATAATATGAAGGAAGCATGGAAGACGACCATTGATGACGGAGACTTCAGTTCATCGTATGACGCTTCCTCCGTTCTCCTGAAATGGGGGAAAATACGCTGGTTCACAAGTCCACCCTCATTGACCTGAAAAACCGGGGAGACCTCGAAGGCGCCCTGGGAGAAAGCAATCCTGTCTTAATTGTCGGCGACACTGCTATTTCCTGCAAGGAAAGCGATAAGTGCACCTCCTGGGGGCAAACAAAAACAGAAGTGGTCGCGCAAGATTTCCGGAGCAGGAAGTCGCTGAATCACTGGACATGTTCAATGCAACTTTCCTGGTCAGGACGAGCAGCGCTACCTCGCGCTGTTCAATGCCGTCATCAACATCGATAACGGCGAGACCCTGTTCCTTGGAGGGGGATCGAAGATCGATTCGAACCTTGTCACCTGGTACTTCCAGGACGGCTGGGGAACCTTGGATATGGAGGGCGACTCTGAGTCCGGTTCGAGTTCATCGGCCAACAGGGAGTACAAAGTGACAGTTTATGATTTCAAGGGGAAGAAACAGGGCGGCTATCGAGAGACCCTGCCTGCACACGAGAATGTTGTCGAGGAAGACAAGAAACTCCCCACGGCCGAGGAGCATCGCGCCTACTTCAAGGACCAGGACTTCAGTGACGCCAGCCTGACCGCAAAATCCAACAGCGACGGCTGCATCACTCGGATCAAGCCCAAGCAAGGCAGTTCCATCAACGTTCCCAAGGCGGACACGAACAGCATCTTCTCTGGATGCCCGTCTTCGGCGAAGAGCTCTGAGGACGGCCGCATCGTCAAGTTGATGGTCGCGAATCGCGGGGACGCCAATACGATAACCGCGCTTATCAACGTCAAGACCGGGAAGGAGATTAAGTTCAGCGGAATCAACTTGGAGAATGAGGATACGCTCATCATCGCCAAGCCCGACCTCATCATCGGCTACAACAAGTTTGACGGCAAGGTCATCGGCTTCAAACCAGCCTCCTAGGGCTGTGCCACATCGGCACTGATGCGGCACTTTCGGGAACGTCCCGCGTGGCCGGGCGCGGTCTACTCCAGCCTGGGATGCCTCGCGCGCGGGGGTGACTGGCTTCTCGTCCCTGACGGCGTTGATCACCCTCACTCTCGCAGCTCCACACCGGCTCTGGTCAGGAGGCTGTGTACCCGCGCGGTGGAGTAGCCCGATTGAGTCGAGATCTGCTGAACTGACGTCCCCTTCGCATACTCATCGGCCAGGATCCGGGCGACGCGATCCGAGAGCCAGTCACTCATCTGCTCATTGGGTTCCAGGTGCGGCAGGGAATCGATATCACCGCCGGCGTATCCCCGCTGAGCCTTGCCCTGCGGCGTGATCTCCTCATCCGACTCATTGCCCCACACGGACCAGCCCGGTCGCGCGTAGCGGGCGAACATCTCCAGGTACGGACCCGGCGAGCAGGACTCGATGAGGTCGTACTGCTCGTCGGGCTTGCGGCTGTGCTCACGCTTGCGCGTCTCGATCATATTGACCGTTGAGCGCCCCGGCGCCAGTGTTCTCATGGATCCTTTAACACCGAACAGGATTGGCTCTGTGACATTGCGGAAGTAGAAGCCGACGCCGCGGCCGTCCGGCCCGCCGTCTTTGCGTCGCTTGGCCCAGATGATATTCGAGACGTAGCGGAACCCCCACGCCTGCATCACCTCCAGGCCCTCCGGAAGAAGGGCATTGGGAACCCACAGGTACAGGTGGGCATTCACTGCGGTCACGTCACCGACCGGAAGCTCCGTGATCTCCTCGAGGGACATCGTCCCGTACCTGCCCAGACGATGGTGCTCGGGAGCGACCTTGCCGGTTCGATTGGTGAACCGCCACGGAGGGTCGGCCAGAACGGTCTGAAATCCTCCTTCTACTGTAGGAAGTGGAGCGATTTCCGCGGAGGATCCCAGAGCCTTGTACACTCCTTAGATGTACCAGAAATAGATCTGGTTTGTCACTCGTGAGGATTTTACGTGGATGGGCACCGCGCGCATCCCACGTCTTCCGGCCGGGCTCCCGAGCGCCGCCCCACCGGGGACCGGCGGGACTGGCGCGGATTGCTCGCTTCCGCGGCGGCCGCAGACGACCGCATCCCAGATGCCAGCGGGACATTCCGCGCGGCGGGGTGCGGTCCGCTCCAGCCGGGGACAGCCCACGCGTTCGGGGACAGGATTCCCGTCCCCGACGGCGTCGAACGTCCCCGCCCGCACAGAAAGGTCCCCGGCCGCGCAGGATGTTCCCACCCGCGAGGACACACCACACCTCACCCACCGCTCTTGTACCAGGCGACGGCGATCTGGACGCGGTCGCGCAGGTGGAGCTTGGCCAGGATGCGGCTGACGTTGCGGCGCACGGAGGCGGGCTGCAGCACGAGCCGCTCGGCGATCTCCTCGTTCGACATGCCCTCCGCAATGAGCCGGGCCACGTCGAGCTCCCGGGGCGTCAGCACCCCGAACCGCTCCCGCAGCCCCTCGCGCTGCGCCCCAGACAGCGCCCGTGGAACCCCACGCGCAATGAGCTCCTTGGTGACGCGCGGCGTGAGCACGGCGTCGCCCTGCGCCACCGCCCGCACCGCCTGAGCCAGCTGCGCCGCGCGCACATCCTTGAGCAGGAACCCCGAGGCCCCCACCTCCAACGCCCCGAAGGCGTAGTCGTCCTCGTCGTAGGTGGTCAGCACCAGAACCTTCACCATCGGGAACCGCCGCGCCATCGCCCGGGTCGCGCTGATCCCATCCATCCCCGGCATGCGCACATCCATGAGCACGACGTCAGGCAGCCCCGTTGACCGGTTCAGCCGCTCCAGGACCTCCAGCGCCTCCTGCCCGTCACCGGCCTCCGCCACCACGTACAGGTCCGGCGCCTTGCGGATCATGAGCGCCAACCCCAGGCGCGCGTAGCGCTGGTCATCCACGATCATGACCAGCGTCGGCCTCAGTTCCTCCGACTCCGCGCCCACGCCTCAGCCCTCACCGCGAGTTCTCGGCACCGTCGCCGCGACCCGCCAGCCGCCGTCGGCCTCCGACCCCCAGTCCAGCGAGCCTCCCACCGCCTCGACCCGGTCCCGCAACCGCAGCAGGCCGGTCCCCTCCACGGGTCCACCACGGCGGCCATCGTCGCTCCCCACCCCCTGCCGCCTGAGGCGCCGTCGTTGCGAACCGTCACCGTGACAGCCGACTCGCCGTGGTCCCAGGACACCTGCACCTGCGACAGCGCGGGCGCGTGCCGCACCGCGTTGGTGAGCGCCTCCCGGGTGAGCGCGAAGCACAGCTCGGCCTGCCCGGCGTCGTCGGCCCGCTGCCCGGTCTCAGTGAAAACGACCGTGACACCCAGTGACCTCATCCTGCCGACGACGTTCCTGATCTCATCCCAGGTCCGGCGCCCGGCACCGTCCCAGTCCGGTGGGTCCGCCGGCTCATCCTCGGCGTCGGCCAGGGCCCCTCACCGCCCGGCGAGTCTGCTCCAGGCACTCCCGCGCCACCTCGTTGATGCCGCCGAGCGCCTCATCGATCTCCGGGTCGGCCCCCACGGCCAGCCCCTCGGACAGGGCGATGATCGTGGTCAGGCCGTGCCCCACGGGAGTCGTGGAGCTCGGCGGCGATATCGGCCCGGTTCACCGCGCGGTCGCGCTCGGCCCGCAGCGCCCGGAAGGCGCTCCCGCGCGGTCTGGCCCCGGCTTGCGCCGCTCGCCAGTTCGCGACACTGCGCGCCATCATTGCCGCGATGACCGTCAGCAGAACGGCGACCACCTGGCTGAGCCACCTCCATCAGGACCTCGGGCGGGGCCACCAGGACCGCACTGGCCGTCGCCATAAGGAAGGCCGCACCGATGGCCGCGAGTGCTGCCACAGCGGGAGCCGGCTCACCGCGCTCCCCAGCGCCACCAGCACCGGGAAGAGAAAGAAGTTGCTGAGCCCCAGCGCCGAGGCCACCACATACACGGCACACTCGGCCAGAAAAGACCGCCAGCGCGTACCCTGCGTCGCGCAGTAAGGAGCGCCGTGGACCCCACGACCGCCACGATGAGAATCGCGAAGCCGATTCTGGTTGGAGCGATCCCTGCAACCAGGTCGCCGTCGCCGACACGGCCGGTCAGCACCGCGCTACCGATCATGCCGCCTGGTAGGTGGCGCACAGGGATGAGAGCAGCGTGGACAGAATGCCGGGGCCGGCCTGCGCGGGCGCCGGCTGGCACCCACTCCCCCAGCGTCCGCCAGTCGACCCGCACCCTCATGGCCGACGACGAACCGCGCTCTGCACCGGACACCGGTGTCCCTCTCCCCGTTGCGTCCGTACCCTACGCCCCGAGATCTGAACCGGACCGCAGCCGGCGGGACGCCAAAGCACAGTCGCTGCGAGAACCGAATGACGCGAGACAGTTTCCGACGCCTTAGAGTGTCAGTTCCTGGCGGCAGGCGGCAACGAAGTCGTTCAGTTTCTCTTTCTCGAGGCGGGCGAGCAGGTCATCGACAGTCCAGCGAGGCCCTTTACGACCAGTCCGCGATACCACTGTTGTGAACACGTTCTGAACCGCTTCGGGATACAGCCCCAGCACATCGAGAAGAAACTCGTCTGGAGATTGGGCGAACAACTCACCAGGAAGAGCTGCGTCGTCGAAGTCCGCGAGATTGAACGTCACGATGACGTCCGCGCGTCGCATGAGAGCCGCTGCGACGACGTGCCGGTCTCCTGGATCCGGGGAGACCGGATACCGAAGGAGAAGAGTCTCCCAGTCCTGCACCTGGAGCATCTGGCAGCGCCAGGTTCATCTGCCGCCAGGAGTCGTTTGACGTAGCCACGGGACTCCCCTTCGTCCCTTGCCACGCAGTGATGCAACCGAGTATCGTTCTCTCAACCTCCTCCTCAATCTTCTCGCTCCACAAAGGCCTGTAGACCTTCCGGACGGCAATCTCAAGAAGAACGTCTCGCAGCGCGCAGGGGACCAGCACACAGGCATCAGTACTGCGCAGAACGCCATCGGTCAGTCCTGGGAGCGGAGGTCGCCCGAGGACTTGGCGCACCTCGGCAGGGTCGTCATCGTGCGCCCATCGCCTGAGCGTCGGCCACCATGTCCGACAGGGCCTCATTCGCTGCTCGACGCTGGCGCTCACGGAACTCCAGTACGTCGGTGAGGAACAAGCGACGATGCCGTCTGACCTTCTCAAACGGGATCTCGCCGGCCTCCAACATCCTGACCAGCGTCGGCCGTGAGATGCCCAGCATGTCAGCCGCCTCCTGGGTCGTCAGACGCTGGTCCTGCAGCGCCACCGTGACAGCCAGACCTCGACGCATCGCATCCACGACCTGAAGAAGGGCCTCAGCCACCGCAGAAGGGAGGTCAATCGTCTCACCATTGATGGTCAGCGCCGCACCAGAGGACGCCTCAAGCTCCGTCACCAGCTCGGTGAAGCGCCCGGCGACATCCTCCTCGGGAAGGTAGGTCTTGCTCTCAATCGTCACAGTCATGGCGCACTCCTACACTGCTGTTCGTCCACTGTTTTCGAGTTGATCGTTTTGAGCGATTTGAGTGTAGGGCCCGGTGGGCGTTGACACAAGGCGGGGCGCTATCACTTCTGCCAGCCTCCTCGATTCCCAGGCAACCAGCGGCCTCTGCTCAACCTGCTCGGGCCCATCGTCACTCGGCCGCCAGGATGGCGCCGATCAGGGGCCGGGTGGCACCCCGGATCGGAGCGAGTAGCACCGCGACCAGGGCCAGGAAGGACAGGAGGGCCACGAGCAGCACTGGCCCGATGCCGGGCGCACTACCAGCGGCATCCCGCTCTGGCGTGAAGAGGGACTCGCCGGCTGTTGTCACCACTAGCGGTAGGAGCGAGATCAGCAGCGCCGTCCCACGTACAGCGCCGCCTCGACGACCACCTGCCGGCACACGCCGCGCACCGTGCTCCCGGCGCAGCGCAGCACCGCGAACTCACGCTGCCGGGACCGGGAGGACATGCCGACGACGGCCACGGCCCCCAGCAGCGCCTCCACCCGAGGATCGTCGCCAGCACCAGTGAGTCCACCTGGTTGATGGTTACGTTCCAGGTGCGCCGCCTCACCACCGCCTGCCCCGTGGCGAGACTGGTCGTGAGTGCCGCGGTGAAGGAGATCGCCAGGGCCAGCAGGCCGATGGCACTCGCCGACGACTCGCTGCGCCACAGCGCCGAACGGCGCGCGATGAGTCACGGCCACGCAGCCGCGCCTGCGGCGTCGACCACAGCCGCAGCAGTCCCGGGATGAGCGCGGGTGCGAGCAGCACCACGAGGACCGCGAGCAGGAGGGACGCCAGGATTGCCTGGCCCTCACCGGTCGGCCATCCGTCGATCTTCTTCCAGGCGGGGCCAGGAAGGCGACGAGCAGCTGCCCGCGGATGCGAGCGCCCACAGTCCGGCCAGGATCCGTCGCCCCACACCCATGCGCCGTCGCCCGCCCGGGGCGGCGTCGCGAACCGCCTCCACGGCGGGCGTCCTCACCGCGGCGCGCGCGGGCCCACGGCTCCCAGGACCGCGACAGCGACCACAACCACCACGGTGAGCAGGAGCGTCGTCGGGGTCTGGGCGACCTCGATGCGCCCCATGCGCGCGGCCGCCAGGCGGGTGAGCACCGAGGCGAAGGGCTGGGCCGCCACCTGCCCCAGCAGAATCCCGGGCACACAGGCCACCAGGCCTAGCACCGCCACGGTGGCGAGGACGGCGGCGAGCACCTGGCGGGGCAGGGCACCGGCCAGTCTCCCACAGGGCCCAGCTCGTGCGCAGTGCCTGCACGCAGGACTGCCCGACGACGGCCACCACCGGAACCGTCACCATCGCCGTGTAGAAGGCGACCGAGATACCGGGAACGACGAGCTCGGCCGGGTCCACTCCCGCCGCCCGCGCCGCGGCGACGACGTCGGGCCGGGTGACGGTCATGCGGTGCACCAGGCAGACGTTGATGAGCCCCGCGGCGAGGGCCAGCACCGCCACCGTTCCCGACCAGGCCCGCCACTGGGCGGCCAGGGCGCGCAGCGTGTAGCGGGTCATGCCGCAGCTCCCGTCTGGTTGACGGCGACCAGCAGCTCGTCGGGGGTGGCGCCGCAGCGGTGATCGACGATGCGGCCATCGCGCATGATGAGCACGCTCTCGGCCAGGGCCGCGGCCCCCAGGTCGTGCGTCACGAGGGATGACGGCGGCCCCGTCGTCGGCCAGGCGCCGCAGCTCGGCCAGGACGAAGGCGGCCGATCGGGTGTCGAGGGCCCCGGTGGGTTCGTCGGCGAAAACGACCGGTGGGCGGCGGTAGAGGACCCGCCCCAGGGCGACGCGCTGCTGCTCACCGCCCGAGGCGTGGTCGCGACCGCGTCGGCGCGCGACTCCAGTCCCAGTCCGGCCAGGACCTCCCGCACCACGTATCGAGTCGGGCCGCCGGCCCGGCAAAGGGTGTCGGAGATCGTGATGTTCTCCCGCACCGTCAGGTAGGGGCACGAGGTTAGTAGGCCTGGAAGACGAAGCCCACCTGGTCGCGGTGAGAGCTCGGCCACTCGCGCCGCCGGGAGCCCGCCGAGGTCGCGCCCCATGAGCGAGACGCGCCCCCGACGTCGCCGGCTCCAGCCCGGCCAGGCAGAGCAGCGCGTTGACTTGCCCGAGCCGCTGGGTCCGACCAGCGCCGTCATCCGCCCCGGCATCATGGCGCAGGAGATGCCGTGCAGGGATCTCGATCGGTTCCCCGCCGGGGGTCGGGAAGGACTTGTGCAGATCGCGCGCCTCCACAGCGGCCGGGCCACCTTCTCCCCGACGCCGACGACGCCTCCCTCCCCATCCGCGCCGCCCAGGCGCCGAGGCCCCCGGTTGTGCGTCCCCGCACTGGTTGAGCCGACCGGTCCGACTGCGTCCGTTCACGTCGAGCTGCCATGGCCCTGCGCCGTCCTCTCCCCTGTGAATCCGCCGGTATCGCGGGACGCCGTCGGACGTCCGCGGATCAACCTAGGGCGGCCGCCTCGTCTCCCGGGCCCGCAGACCGCGAGACTGTCCACAGATGATGACAACGCCAGGCCCATGACAATGCAGCGGGGACATTCCGCGCTGCCGGCCGCACGCATCGAGGACGTACGCTTCGCACCGAGAACGTACCTTTTCCCGCTCATCGACGACAGTCAGACCCCAGTGATCATGTGCGGGAAGACGCAGTCCTCGCGGGACAAAGTACCTCCTCGCCCTCGAGCAGCATCCCAACCAGTATCAAAGACCCTACAAACATTGCGCTTCGTAGTCCATTCAACATAAGAGAACTCTATACTCACTTATAGTCGTTCTAGGACTGCCTCGTGACAGTTGAGGCATGAACACCTCACGCCGCATCCTCGCCCTGGCCCCTGCTCATGCTCGTCCCGGTGGCGCTGGCGCTGGCCGCCGAGTTCATGGCCGTCGTCCCCGCCCGCCCGCAGCCCAGCCCAGTCCACCTGACCTCTGCTGGCCAAGGGAGCTGATGCCGATGACCACCGTCCCCTCGTCTCCTCCGCCCCGCTGGCCCGGCGACCCGGTCTCCGGCCCCTCCGTGCCCGCCGCTGCGCATCGTCGCCTGGATGCTGTTCGTCGTCGCCCTGGGGCTGACCAGCATGATCGTCTCCGTGCGCTCCACTCTCGCGCGGACATCTCCCGCTCCGCCAACGCCGACGTCACCCACGAGGTCAAGGGAGCTGCAGAACTTCGCCTCCACCGGCGTCGACCCGCGGACCTCCCAAGCGCTTCACCTCCACCACCCGCCTCATGGAGGTCTGCCGGGACGGCCAGCAGCTCACCGACCGCGAGGCCGTCATCATCTACAACCACGCCACCGGCAAAGCCACCCAGGCCTCGGCGCCTCCGCCCCAAACCTGGACCTGACCAGCACGGACCCCTTGTTCGTCAAGATGCTGCAGTCTCCGTCGGGCGCCACCAGCTACGGCGGCAGGGGAGGTCCGCTGGGCCCGGGTCGAGCTCGAGCCCGACAACCCTCCCAGCACCTGTCCGTCATCACCATGAGCTTCACCGCCTCGCGCGTGGACCAGCTCAACGCCACGATCTGGCTCGATGGTCGGTATCAGCGCGGCCGTCCTGGTCCTCACCGGCGTCGTCGGGCTGCTCGTGGCCCGCCAGATCCTGCGGCCCCTGCGCGACCTGCGCACCGCGGCCGCCTCCGTCTCCACCCAGGACCTCAACCCGCCGCCTGCCCGTCAGGGTCGCGACGACATCGCCGGTCTGACCGAGGAGTTCAACGGCATGCTGGACCGCCTCAGGAGGCCTTCGACGGCCAGACCCAGTTCGTCCTGCGCGCCCACCAGGAGATCTCCGGCCCCTGGCCGTCATGGACGCGCGCCTGGCCAGCCAGCCGGCTACCCGCACCGTGCGCCAGCAGCGCAACCAGATCGCCGAGCTGCGGCGGGTCCTCAACGACCTCAGTCCTCACCCAGGCCGAACGGCGCGACTTCGCCCACCTCACCCCGACGTCGATGTCACCGGGCTGGCCCAGCACCCTGTGCGACGACGTCGAGTCCATGGCCCCGGGCCGCTGGAGCTTCGACCTCAGGGCCCGCGGCACGCCACACTCGACGTCGAGCGCCTGCGTCGAGGCCACCGGTCACCTCGCCCGCAACGGGCTGCAGCACGGCGACGGCCCCTGACCCTCACCGTCGCCCCCGGCACCGACGGCTACGGCCGCAGCGGGCTGGAGATCTCCGTGACGGACCGGGGCCCCGGACTGTCCGATGACGACGTCGACTGGCTCTTCGAGCGCTTCACGCACGGCGAGGCCGACGGCAAGCCGCGCGGCAGCGGACTGGGCCTGGCCATCGTGCGGGCCATCGCCGACGCCCACGACAGCACCGTCTTCGCCGTCTCCGCCTCAGGCCAGGGCGCCACCGTCGGCCTGCGCATCCCGGCCGACAGCTCCTGGAACCCTGTCCTCGTCCCCCTGATCCCGCCGTCGTCGCCTCTCCCGGCCACCGCCCCTCCTCGCGCACCTCTGCGGACACGGCGCCCCAGGTGAGCGACAGCGAGCCGGCGGCCGCCCGACGGTGCTCACGATGACGGCACCCACGATGACGCGGTCCGCGACGACCGCGCGCACGGCACCTCGGGAGAGGAGGCCTGCTCGCGACCACCACGACAGACGCGTCGCCTCCTTCGAGACCGAGGGCGCCCACCGTGCGCGAGACCCTGCCACTGTCCCTGGCCAGGGGCGGCGAGCCTGCCCCGACCGGCGCCTGCCGTGGCGGCTCATCATCTCCGCCGCCCTCGCCCGCGTGCCTGTGCGCGGCCGTGGGCGTGGCCGCCTGGCGCGCCGGCGGCGCCGAGGGAGCCTGACCGTCACCGGTGCGCTCACCCTCATCATCTTCATCGCCTCGGTGTGGGCCTGGGCCTTCACGAGCGTGGACGACACCTACATCTCCCTGGGCGCCGCCACCGCCCTGGTCCTCACCGGCGCCCTGAGCCCGGACGAGATGTTCGCCAGCCTCGGTGACGACACGATCCTGGCTGCTGGTGGCGGCCTTCGTCATCGCCGTCGGGGTGAGTGCCTCGGGCCTGACGGGCCGCCTGGCGGCCTGGCTGGTGACCGCGCCGACCACCCGCGCGTCCTGCTCCACCTGGTGACGGCCGCGATCGTCGCCACCGTCTTCGCAGCTCCCTCCACCTCGGGTCGGGCCGCCCTGCTGCTGCCGGTCTACACGGCCCTGGCAGGCGCGCTGCGCACCGGGTCGGGCGACGACGAGCCCTGGTGGCCTCCGCAAGCGGCTCATCCACGCCCTGTCGATCATCTTCCCCACCGTCATCCTGCTGTCCGCGGTCGGCTCCTTCCTGGGGCGGGCGCTCACCTGGTGACCTCCCACATCGTGGCCGCGGCCGGTGGGCAGAGTTCTCCTTCGCCGGTTGGCTGCTGCTGGGCCTGCCCTGGCGGCCCTGTCCAGCCATCTGTCCACCGAGGCTCATCGTGTGGCTGTTCACCCGCAAGGAGGACATGCACCGTCGGGTGCGCGTCGACATCGCCGACCTCGCGGCGGCCTCCCCGACGCCGGTCACCCGGCCCCTGACCCAGGCCGAGAACCGGGCCGCCCTGCTCATCGGCACGGTCGTGGTGCTGTGGTGCACCGAGGCCCCTGCAGGGATCGACCCGGCCATCGTGGCCCTCCTGCGGGGTCCTGGTGACCTCACTGCGCGGTTACGGCTCGGTGGCTCTGCGCAAGGCCCTGGCCAAGGCCCCCTGGTCGCTGCTGGTCTTTATGGCAGCACCCTCGCCATGGGGGACGCGCTGGTGTCCACCGGCGCCGCGAAGTGGGTGGCGACCTCGGCCTTCAACGCCGTGCGGATCCACTCCCCCTGGCCCTTCATGCTGGTCGTCGTGGCGCTCTCGACGGCGTCGCACCCTGGTCATCCAGTCGCGTTCGGCCCGCTCGGCCGTCCTCATCCCGATCGTCGTGGCCCTGTCCCCGGCAGTGGGCGTCAGCCCGGCCGCGGCGGCCTTCGCCTCGACCGCCGCCGCGAGCTACTGCCCACGCTGCCGTCCTCGGCCAAGCCCGTGGCCATGTTCTCCGACATCGAGGGCATGGAGACCTTCTCCCCGACGACCTGCGGCGCCTGTCGCTGTCCTCAGGCCCCTCATGGTGGTCCTGGTCATGGCGTGCAGCGCCTGGCTGTAGCCGCTGCTGGGCCTGAGCTGGTGAGGCCGGGCGCCCACGCTGCCCCAGGCCCGCCCCATCCCCTGAGGGAACCCCGCACACATTGCAACCCTGGAGGAAAGTCATGCCCACATCCGTTCCCACCCGCATTCTTGTCGCTCCTTCCGGTTTCAAGGAGAGCCTGTCCCCTGAGGGGGTGTGCCAGGCGGTGGCCGCCGGGGTGCGCCGTCTCCTGCCCGGCGCCGTCGTCGTCGAACTGCCCTAGTCGACGGCGGTGAGGGCTCAGCGGCCACGATGGCCCTGGGCCACCGGCGGCGACCTCGTCACCATCCCGCGTCACCGGCCCCGTCGGTGAGCCGGTCGACTCCTACCTGGCCCGGCTGGGCGGATCGGCCCAGGGGACCTGGCTGGTGGAGATGGCCGCGGCGGCCGGCCTGCGCCTGGTGCCCGCCGGGATGCGCGACCCCGGCGCCACAACGACCACCGGCGTCGGCGAGCTCATCTCCGTGGCCCTCGACAACGGGGCCCGGCGCATCATCATCGGCTGCGGCGACTCGGGGACCTGCGACGGCGGGGCCGGCGCGCTCGTCGCCCTGGGCGCCCGGCTCCTGGACGCGGACGGCGATAGGTCGACCCTGATCGGCTCGAACCTGGCCCGGATCCAGCGGATCGAGACCTCCGGCATGGACCCCGCCTGCGCGACGTCGAGGTCCTCGTGGCCGGCAACATGCACAACCTCCTCACTGGTGAGCGCGGCGTGGCCCGCGTGTTCGGGCCCGCAGAAGGGGGCGAGCGCCCGCGCAGGTGGAGGCGCTCGAGGCGGGTCTGGTCCACTGGGCCGGCCTCCTCACCGAGGCATTCCCGGCCCAGGCCGCCCACCGCGACCTGCTCACCGGCCCCGGGACCGGTGCCTCGGGAGGCCTGGGGCCGGGCTCGCCGCGGGCTGGGGGCCAGACTGTGCTCGCGCTTCGACGTCCTCATGGATGCCGACTTGTGCGGCGTCGACCTCGATGCCCAGATCGCCCGAGCCGACCTGGTCATCACCGCCGAGGGCGCCGTCGACTTCCAGACGCCGCGCGGCAAGATTCCCGCCGAGGTGGGACGCCGGGCCAAGCTGGCCGGCAAACCGGTCATCGCGCTGGCAGGCTCGATCGGCCTGGGCTCCGACGCCGTCCACGCCGCCGGGATCGACGCCGTCATGGGCATCATCCGGTCCCCATGGACCTGACCGAAGCCGTCTCCCGCGCCGACGAGCTCGTCACCGATGCCACTGAGCGGGCGCTGCGCCTCATCCTCCTGGGCGCCGCCATCGCCGCCTGACCTGAGTTGCACAGTTTTGGGTTGGTTGGTGTTTCAGGGTGGGGTTTTTCGTTGGAATGGCGGGGGTGGGGTGGTTGTTGTGGGGCACTAAGGGGTCGGTAGGATCTGGTGGGTGAGCCCGTACCTGCGTAAGGTCAAGACCGCCTCGGGAGGCTACGGCCGTGCAGGTCGTGGCCAAGTCCGGTGGTGTGCGTCGGATCGTTGAGCGCCTGGGTTCAGCTCGTGATGAGGCTGAGCTGGCCGCTCTGATGCACCTGGGGCCGCCAGAGGCCTTTGACGGGTCAGCAGGTCCTGGGTCTGGGGTCGGCGCTCGACGGTGCGGGACAGGCGCCGGTCAGAGCCGGGTGATGGTGGTGCGGTGCGAGGCCCGCGATCATCTCCCGCAGGTCGGGCTGGTCGATCAAGGCCATCAAGACGGTCTACGCCCGTCTGGGAGCTGGGCAGGCGGCCGGGGTGACCGAGCCTTTCGAGCAGATCGTCGCCGCGCGCCTGATCGAGCCGACCTCCAGGCCGACACCCCAGAGTCCTGTCCGAGATCGGCTGGCCAGCCCCGGCCCACCGCAACACCCTGCAAGCCTGCCTGGCCCGAGCCCAGAGCGGGGCTACCGCCAGGCAATCTGTCAGGCCCTGTTCGATCACGTCACCGCCAGTGGGTGTCTGGGCCCTGTGCCTGCAGGCGTCACCACCCTCTACTTCGAGGCCGAGCGTGAGGACGACCTGCGGCGGGTGGGTTACTCCAAGGAGCGTAGGGCCGATCCTCAGGTCATCGTCGGGCTGCTGGTTGACCGGGCCGGCTTCCCCTGCAGGTCGGCTGCTGGGAGGGAACAGAGGCCGAGGCCTCACGATCGTTCCCATCGTGGAGGCATTCCAGGCCGCCCACGGCATCGAGGACCTCGTCATCGTCGCTGACGCCGGCATGCTCTCGGCGGCCAACCTGGCGACGTTGGATGAGGCGAGGCTGCGGTTCATCGTCGGGGCCCGCACCACCCGGGCCCCAGGCGACCTGGAGGCCCACTTCCACTGGGAAGGCGACGCCTTCACCGACGGGCAGGTCATCGACACCATCACCCCCAAAAGAGGCTCGAACACCGAGCGGGACAAGAGCCGCAAGTCCGAGCCGGTGTGGGACCCGGTCTCGTGGAGAGCGATATGGGCATACTCCAAGAAGCGTGCGGCCAGGGACAACCAGACCCTGACCGCTCAGACCAACCGCGCCCGGGCCGTCATCGCCGGCGAAAAGCGTCCCAAGGGCACGCGTTTTGTCACCATCCACGCCGGTGACGCCACCTTTGATGAGGCCTCCATCGCCAGAGCCCGTTCCCTGGTCGGCCTCAAGGGCTACGTCACCAACATTCCTGCACTCTTGATGGATGCCGGTGAGGTCGTCTCCTCCTACCACAAGCTGTGGCACGCCCGGGCAGTCCTTCGCCGATGAGCAAGCACGACCTGCGAGCCAGCCCCGTCTTCCACCACACCCGAGACGCCATCGAGGCCCACCTGACCGTGGTCATGGCCTCCCTGGCCGTAGCCCGCCACCTCCAGGACGTCACCGGGATCAGCATCAAGCACGTCATACGCGCCCTCAAACCTCTCCAAGACGTCACCATCAACCTCAACGGCCACCACCTCACCGCCGCACCACGTCCGACCGGCACCGCCAAAGACATCCTCACCGCCCGCAACATCCCAACAGGGCACTAAACACTGTGCAACTCAGGATAAAGCCCACGACGCTGTTGTCGTTGGCCGAGTTCGTGACGTGGGGATACCGGGCCGGTCCCGCTTCAACCTAGTTCATGTTTAACCAGAATGGAGTCCTATGCGATTTGAAGATATCCGTGATCAGCATTGATTCGAAGGTCAGATCGGGTCGCTCACCGACATGATCTGTAACAGACGGTCAAGCGCGATGCGCGTGTGCATGTGGACTTCGGTGAACAATTCCCGACCAAGTTCAGATATGCCACCCCAGTCAACGACCGATTCGTCCACACTGTCGACGGTGAGTTGGAACCATGATCTTCGTTGCTTTCAAACGCCCCAAGGTTGCCCCGTTTCCACCCCAGCTGAACTTGCGCAACTGGGTCTGAATTACGGTCATAAGCACAACTGCGGTTGTTGGAGTCAGATTCGAGTGGCGTAGTATCTGGATGTTCTGGCTCGTGTAAAACGCTACGGATTGAAATCCCACCGTTTGCGTATCAAGTCCTATTGTGATGGCATTGCCAGCTTCAGGGTCTTTGTCTTGACGGGAGCAAAATCCGTCAACGCCATTATCGGCCTTGGTCCGCGAAACAAAAGGATATGAGGGGACACCCGTCGCACTGAGTGCCGACTTGTCGTACCAGGCTTTAGAAGCAGCTATCGACTCAAATACATCTGTAATTAGCATCGGCCGAAAATGCAATGATTCGAAAGCGCTCATGATGCATCCTCCGTGTCTGTCAAAGTCGGAACTACAAGGTTTCCAAGCCCATGAGTGTGCATTTTGACCTGCCAGGTTACATAGTCGGCAACGGTGCGGAGGAACTCTTCCTCGGTTGGTGGCTGGTCATTGAAATAGAAGTAACTGTGCTGCCACTCATCTGTCGCCGTGACCTCAGTTCGTACGATGAAGTGCGTGTCGTCTGGTACTCCGTCATTAGGACTGACATTAGGTGCTTGCGACGATCCTCAGCCCGCCCATCGTCCACAAGCCCGACGTGTTGACGAACCTTGTATCCGTCATCCTTAAAATCAATGAAGGATGTTTTTTTGTGTTCAGGATGAGGCACCCCTGCAGTGAACAGTGCGATTACGACGTGAGTCCCTATGCCGTGGAACGTGTCAGGGTTCATGGTTAGCACTGCATCAAGCGTGCTTTTTCGCGATCGCAGCCTTCAAAGCCTTGTCCTCGCGAGTCTTACCTACCATCGCCGATTGCGGCACGATAGCGGCTAAACGCCCTCGCACCGCCAACAAATCAAGCGCGTAGCTGATGAACGACAGTTCAGAGAGATGCCGAGTCGTTTTATCCTTCGCTTGCGAATACGGCGGATTCATCAGCACCTTTGTAAAGCCCTCCAGCCGTCCCGGGCGCTCGGGATCGTATGGGAAGAACCCGTCACGTGTCACATCGAAGATCGAATTGCGCTGAAAGTTCGCTTTACCATCCCCCGAAGGATCATGTTCGTCGTTCAACGGCGAACAACTTTTCCTGTAGTTCTACGCCATGGAGTTGAAAACCGTTTGATTTCATCAATTCTATCCTCCAGCTTATGTGAGTCCTCCTTGAACCTATTTTCTGCGTCATTGAACATTCGACGCATTGCTGCAATCAGAAAGGACGCCGAACCCGCTGTGGGATCCAGGACAACGTCATCGCAGTTGACATCGATGAGCTCCGACATTAAATCCGTGATATGGTGTGGAGTAAGCACGATCCCAAGGGAGTTACCGTCCGATCCACCATACTTGACAAACTCCCCGTAGAAGTTTCCAAGTACATCAAACGCCGAATAAGTTGGATCAGATACGACTTTGAATACGTCTCGATCTAGAATCTCCGCGAAGTGGCGCAATGAGTCTTCCCAAGATCGCTGTTGCGAGCATTGAGTAGCACATGGCGCTGAATGAATTTGAAGCGTGTCAGCATGATGCCGATTTTTGTTTGGGCCGAGATCTGCTTCATCACTTTCTAAGTACTCCCGGGCAGCACGATAAACCTTCTCCCCATCTCGATAGCCTTTGCCCTTCTCACCAGTAAGGTCATTGACTAGTTCTGGTCGGTATTTCAGAGCCAACAAAATTGCAGAGACGAGGGTGGCTTTGTGCTCATTCTCCAACGAGGTGTAGTTACGCATACCTTCGTGAGTTCGCTGCGACTTTGCGAATCTGCGGACGTTCTTTTCCTCTTGAGGAAGCTCACCAAGCACCGCCACCCGATAGAATTCATCAATCGCCTGAGGCGAAAAACTCGTAAATGTATCGAGCTGACTGTCAAGCACCTTAGGAACTCGCTGTGGGGCGGAGAAGGCTACTTGGATGGCATTGTGTGTCTCTACCAGCGACTCCGATGGCAAAGACTTTTTACCTGTCTTTGCAGCGAACACTTCAGCATAGTGCATCGCACCATTCAGAGCGAAGTCTGCTCGCGCGGGATAATCCAGATCAACCACACCATCATCGGTTGTTTTTCACAATCTGATCAGCACGTGCTTTGTCTTCGATTACAACGATGAACTCGCCCGACTCGACAACGAATTCTGGTTTTCCTCGACCACCACCTTGACCTTTCGAAGCACCTTCCATTGCTTCGTAAAGATAGGCCGGTGCATCCGAGATACTCTGTTCTCAGGGTCGCGCAAAACCGATGTCTCGCAGCATATCTCGAACGAACTGATCTGTACTGCGCTCATTCGCCATGTGACTGCTCTTATCCATAGTGAAACCGTCTGAGTCGACTTGACTGCCGCCTTGACTCGTCGAGGCTTCGAAAGTATTCACCTATCTGTTCTTCTAGTGCTGTATTTATCGGATATTCAATGTTCGATTCTTCGTGTTTGGGGATGTAGTAAGTAGGGCCTATCGATCTGTTTGATGGGGGCGGTGGGTGTGTTGTCGCAGTGGGCGGGGTCGAGGTCCCCCGATGATGGGAGCTGCTGCATGACCGTCGCGAGCAACCTCGACGTGTCTGAGACTACCTTCACCTGCCCTGCTTTGACCTGACCTGACGACCTTCCTGGGCTTGGACGCCCTGGGACCGACCGCGGTGGGCCCGGCACCTCACCGCAAGGCGGGCCATTGTGGAGTACCGCATGCCGATCGGGTTTGAGGACCCGTTCTGCACGTCTGCGGTGCCCAGAGGTGTTGCTCGTGGGACGGTGTCCCGGTGCCTGGCTTAAGTACCGACGAGGGATGGCGAACCCACAGCTGCTGGTACGCCTGAGGCGCTTCACCCGCACGCACTGCCGCCGAGTGAGGCAGGACACCTCCGCTCTGGCTGAGTCCAGAGCTCGGCTGACCAACGCAGCGGTCGAGATGGGGACACGGGCCTTGGACCTCGAGGCCATGTCCGTCTCACGCGTCGCAGAGGCCCTGGGGAACTCTTAGCACACCCTCAACACCGCGATCCTGACTCGAGCCGAGCAGGCCATCACCAACGACCCTCACCGCTTCTAGGGGTGTCAAGGTACTAGGTGTTGATGAGCATATTTAACCCCACCCAGGAGGGGCGGCAAATACGTCACCGTCATCATCGACCTGACCCCCGTGCGTCACGAGGCGGGTCCGGCCCACCTGCTGGACGTGGTCCCGGAACGTTCCAAGAAGCCCCTAAGACCCGGCCCTCCCAGCGCGACCAGGCCTGCCGCAGGTGGGGTCGAGGTGGTGAGCCATGGACGGTTTCACCGGGTTCAAGAACGCCGCAGGCGAGGAGGTGCCAGAGGCTCGAGCGGTCATGGACCCTTCCACGTCGTATCCCTAACGCTAGCCCAACTCGATGAGTGCCGCCGCAGAGTCCAGCACGAGACCGCCGGTTGGCGGGGCCGCAAGGGCAACCCGCTATACCAGGCCAGACGCACGCTGCGCACCGACGCCGGCATGCTCACTGACTACCCAGGCCCAGCGCCCCACCCCGCCCGCACCAACACGACGGGCCGGTCGCGGTCGGCCCTTCGACCAACCACAACCGGCCCCGCGCACGGACCCTCAACAGGCCCGCAGCCGCAGCCTTCCGACGTCAGAACGCCGCGACGACCGCCCCTGTCGGGGCCAGGTCTTGTTGATGTAGTCACGCAGCTTTTCGTCGTTGAGGAGCTTGGCAGCTTCTTGAGGTGCTCGTTGTCCTTGTCGTCCTTGCGCACGACGAGCTGGTTGAGGGTACTCGAGTCCCGCCCTTCTCCAGGACGAGCGCGTCCTTCTTGGGGTTCAGCCCGGCGTCGATGGCGTAGTTGCCGTTGATGACCGCGGCCTCGGCGTCGGGGCATCGACTTGCAGACCTGGGCACCGTCAACCGTGGTGAACTTCAGCTTCTGGGGTTGGAGGTCACGTCGGTGTCGCTGGGCAGCTCGGCGGACTTTGTCCAGCTCGATGAGCCCGGCCTGGGCCAGGAGCTTGAGCCCACGCGCCGTGTTGGCCGGGTCGTTGTTGAGGACGATCGTGCCGCCCTCCTGATGTCCTTGACGTCCTTGTAGCCTTGGAGGTGTAGATACCCATGGGCTCGATGTGGACGTCGGCGATGGAGACGAAGTCGTAGCCCTTCTCCTTGTTCTGCTGAGCCAGGAAGTTGGGGTCTGGTAGAAGTTGGCGGCCAGCGAGCCGTCCTCCAGCGAGGAGTTGGGCGTCTGGTAGTCGTTGATCTCCTTGATGTCCAGCTGATGCCGGAGCCCTTGGTGAGGTTGTCCTGGACCCACTTGAGGATCTCGACGTGGGGCTTGGGGGTGGCACCGATGGTGATCGTGGCGGTGTCACCGTCGACCTTGATGCCCTTGACCTCGCCCTTACCGGACTTGGAGCAGGCGGCCAGGGTGAGGGCGGCGGCGGTGGCCAGGCCACCGGCGATGACGGTGCGTCGGGAGATGACGGAGGACATGGTGGTTCCTTTTCGCGGGGCGGTGGCCCCCAGTGACGGGAGAGGAAAGTCTTGAACAGTGCTGGGGCCGACGGCGCAGCTGCCCGGTTCAGGCGGCTGCGCGTCCCACCCGGCTGGTGATCGCCTCAGCGGTGGTTCACCAGCCCAGCTGAGCATGTCGCCGACCAGCTGGATGATGCCGACGATGCCGACAATGACGACCACGGTGATGACCATGACGTCCACCTGGTTGCGCTGGTAGCCGTACTGGATGGCGAGGTCACCCACGCCGCCGCCGCCCACGGCGCCGGCCATCGGGAGTAGCCCAGGAGGGTGATGATGGTGACGGTGGCAGACTGGATGAGGATCGGCAGGGCCTCGCGCACGAGCACGCCCAGGTGATCTGCCTCCCGGAGGCCCCCATCATGAGGGCGGCCTCGACCCGCCGCGGTCGACGTCGTTGATGGCCGTCTCCACCAGGCGCGCGTAGAAGGGGATCGCGCCGATGGTCAGCGGCACGCAGGCCGCCTGCCACCCCAGGAGGTGCTCACGAGCAACCGGGTGAGCGGGATGAGGCCACCATGAGGATGATGAAGGGCATGGAGCGCCCGATGTTGACGATCTGGGAGAGCAGCAGTACAGGGTCGGGTTGCGGAACTGGCCCCTGCTTGCCGGTGGAGACCAGGGCGAGCCCCAGCAGAAGCCTGAGGATGACTGTGATGGCCCCAGAGACGAAGGTCATCGCCAGGGTCTCAACGAGGGCGTAGCCGAGCTTGTTCTGGATGGCCGGGTTGTCGAACCAGGTGCGGCTGCTCGGCACGGCAACTGCCTGGCTCAGCGGAAGGAGGATCGAGTTCATGAGCGGACCTCCGCAGCAATACCGGCGTGGCGCAGGGTGCTCACGGCCTGTTCGGTCTCGGACGCGGGGACGGTGACGGCCAGGCGTCCGATCTGGGACTGCCCGATCGTCTCGAAGACGCCGGCGGCGATGTCCCCGCCGAGCTCGGCCACCATGGACATGAGGGGCGACGGCGGCCGGCTGACCAGGTGGGCGGTGATGGAGACGTCGATGACGCTCTCCCCGTTGGCGACGGCGGCCTCGGGCACCTTCGGGAAGGGCACGATCTCGCGTGAGAGCCGGGAGTCGACGTCGAGCACGATGTCCTCCAGGCGGCCGCTCTCGACGATCTTGCCGGCCTCAAGCAGGCTGACGGAGTCGCAGACCTGGCGGACCACGCTCATCTCATGGGTGATGATGATGACGGTCAGGCCCAGGGTGTCGCGGACGTTCTTGATGAGGTCGAGGATGGAGCGGGTGGTCTCCGGGTCCAGGGCGGAGGTGGGCTCGTCGCACAGGAGGACGGCCGGGTCGTCGGCCAGCGCCCGGGCGATGCCGACGCGCTGCTTCTGGCCGCCGGAGAGCTGGGAGGGGTAGGAGCCGCCGCGGTCGGCCAGGCCCACGAGGTCGAGCATGCGCTTGACGACCGGTGGCGCTTCCGCCGAGGGACGCCCCGCGAGCGCCAGCGGGTAGGCGATGTTCTGCGCCGTGGTGCGCTGGTCCAGGAGGTTGGCGTGCTGGAAGACCGTGCCGATGCGGCGTCGGGCCTCGCGCAGCTGGCTGGGCGACAGGGCGGTCATGTCCTGGCCGGCGACGCTGACGTGGCCGCTGGTGGGGGCGCTCCAGGAGGTCAGGCGGCGCACGAGCGTGGACTCGCCGGCCCCGGAGGTGCCGACGATGCCGTGGATGGAGCCGGCGGCGACGTCGAGGCTGAGCCCGTCCAGGGCGCGCACCTCCTTGCCGCTGCGCAGGCGGTAGACCTTGTGGACGTCGCGCAGGGAGATCATGGGCTCGCTTGGAGAGCCGGGCACGTCACCGTCTTCGGACCGGCCGGGCTCGGCGGTCGACTGTTCACTGATTGTCGTGATTCCTCCATCGTTTCCTGGCGGACGCACCCGCACCATGAAGGGTTGCTGCAATGTCGTCGAGCCAGGTCTCTCGGTTGCTCTGGATGGCCACGAATAACGACAGCGCCGCCGCGTGACGCAAGCGAGGCCACCTTCAGGGACCGAGGTCCGCCCACATCGACGGCGTTCCCGAAATGCGAGACGAGCCGGGCCGGGAAGGGCGAGCGGTGCGACCCGGGTTGCACGGGGCCCGCTGGCCAGCCCGCTTTCGGCCCGGGCCGTTCGGCGCCCACTGGCCGGCCCGCGCTCGCTCCTCACCCGCGCCCCACCCGGCAGTCCCGCCCTCGGCCCGGCCGTCGGTCCGCCCGCCACCAGCGCTCCCCGCAACATCCTGGCTATTCCCCAGGTCAGTGTCGGCGCCGCTACCGCGCCGCACAGGGCAACGTGTTTGGATCTGTTCATGAGTGCGACCGCAGAGACCGCCCCGACATCCTCGGAGAGCCGTGGGTGGCCCGCCGTATCCCGGTGACCGAGTCACCCACGAAGGCGCCCGGCGCCGACCACGCCGTGCTGTCTTCCAGCGCGAGGGCGGCCGGCCGGGCCAGCCGACCCCGGCACTCGCGCGCGGTCCTCTACCTGCACGCCGCAGCGACTACTTCTTCCAGACCCACCTGGCCCAGGCCTACCTCGACGCCGGCTTCGAGTTCTACGCGCGCTGGACCTGCGGGCCTGCGGGCGGGCGGGTGTCGGACACCCTCCCCGCATGACGTGCGCGACCTGCGCGTCCATGACGGGAATCGCCGAGGCGCTCGCATCATCCGCTCGGCACGGCACGACGTCGTCGTCCTCAACGGGCACTCGACCGGCGGGCTGCAGGCGGTCATCTGGGCGGCCGACCACCCTGGACCGTGGACGCGCTCGTCCTCAACTCCCCGTGGCTGGACCTGCGCGGGTCGGCACTGGTGCGCTCTGCGGCTCGGCCTTCGTGGACCTCCTCTCGCGGCGGGACCCCGAGGCGCGTCATCGAGTGAGCCAGGGCAGCGGCGATGAGGACAACTACGTGGCGGCCTGCCGACCGCGCTGGCGCGGCGAGTGGGACTGGGACCTGGCGCTCGCCGGCGCCGTCCTTCCCGGTGCGGCCGGGTTCCTGGCGGGATCCGGCGTCTGCAGCGCGAGGTCCACCACGGGCTGGGGATCGGTGCCGATCCTCGTGTGCTGCTCAACGGCCAGTGGCGGCGTCAAGGCGCGAGCCTGGAGGAGGCGCAGCGCTCCGACGTCGTCCTCGACGTGGAGCAGATCATCGACCGCTCCCAGTACCTGGGCGACGACGTGACCGTCCGCCGAGATCCCGAGGCGTCCACGACCTGGCCCTGTCCGGGCCGCTGGCGCGCCGAGTACCTTCAGGCCGTCATGCGCTGGCTGGACAACCGCCTGCACTGAGCCTCAGTCGCGGCGCCCTAGTCGCGGGCGCGGCGAGCTGCTCGGCGATCTCGTCGCTGACCCGTTCGACGACCTCGAGGGTGTCGAGGAAGTCGGGACCGTGGTGCCGTACCGGGGTCGCACGTTGAGGACGCTGCGGAGGAGCCGCCCGCGGCGACCGCCTCGGCCTGCTGGGCGGAGGCCGGGTCGAGCTCGCGGTACATTCGATGCGGTCGGGCTCGACTCCCAGGCCCGCAGGCGCTGGAGGACGTTCCAGTGGGAGTCGGTCATGGCCAGCAGAAGGTCGGCCTCGGTGATCTCGGCGTCGGTGACGCGGTGGGCGCTGTGGGAGGCGATGGCGCTGCCCTGTGGCGCGCGAGACGTCGTCGGCGCGACGCCGTAGCCGGCCTCGGTCAGGACGCGGCGGGCCGGGAGTCGATGGGGTTGCGCGTCCTCGTCGGAGACGCCGGCGGAGGTGACGGTCACGCCGCCCCGGCCCGGAGTCGGGGATGCCGGCGGCGAGGCGGTCGCGCAGGACGATCTCTGCCATGGCGGAGCGGCAGATGTTGCCGGTGCACACCATGACGACCCGGTAGCCAGCGCCGCGGCGGCCGGGCAGCGCGGCGGGCGCCGGGTGGCTGGAACCGGCGGCGGACGCGGTGGAGGAGGCGGAGTGGCTGAGATGATCTTGGTGCTGGCGTCGGAGACTCACATCGAGCCTTGCGCACGCCGAGCTCGCCTGTCCACTGACGCAGCCTCGCGGCACCGAGGACATGCGCTCGCCGACGGCGACACTCTCTCTCCCAGCCGGGGGCAACCTGCGCGTGCGGGGACACTTTCTTCCGGCCGGGGACGTCTCGCGCGTTGGGGGACGGGATTGCTGTCCCCGACGGCGTCGAATGCCCCCGCCCGGAAGGACACGCACCCGGCCGCGCAGAATGTCCCCACCGGGGCCGCCGCGACGCCGGCACGAGCTGGAGCGTCCGCGCGGTCGTAGGGTAGGTCGCGAGGTCGCGCCCTCAACCCTCGACAGCGCGACCTCCAGGCACGACCGCGACGGCGGGCCTGCGTGCCGGTGTTTTACAGGCGGGCCGCACGCCGGGCGACTGCTCGGACCCCGGCTAGCGCGCGCGCCGTCGAGGACGTCGGCGACCCAGGAGCGGGCCACGACGAAGTCCTTGTCGCTGGTGCCGGCCAGGACCGCCGTCGGGCGGGCGTCCAGCCGCGGGTAGGGAGCCCAGGAACCGCACCACCGGGCAGGTGCGGTGCAGCCCGATGAGGGCGGGCCTGGACCCGTCCTCGCGCACGCCCCTCGACGTCGATGGAGAAGCGGTAGCGCCCCGAGAGTCGCCCACGGGCCGGGACTCGATGCGCGAGAGGTTGACGCCGCGAGCGCTGAACTGCTCGAGCATGTCCAGCAGCGCGCCGGAGCGGTCGCGGGGAGGTGGACGAGCAAGGTGGTCTTGTCAGCGCCGGTGGGCTCACCCACGCGGCCGGGCCAGGGTCACCTTGACGAAGCGGGTGACGGCGTCGGGTTGTCGCCACTCCCCGGCGATGACCTCCAGCCCGTACTGCTCAGCGGCCAACGGGTTGTACAGGACGGCCTGAAGCCGGTGTGCCCCTCGGTGGTGGCCAGCGCGCGGGCGGGCGCCGAGGTGGAGGTCCCGCCACGTACACGGCCTCGGGCAGGTTCCGGTGGACCCAGCCGCGGCACTGGGCCCAGGCGTGCGGGTGGGTGGAGATGGCGCGCACGTCCTCCAGGCGGGTGCCGGGGCGGCCGGCCAGGGACGAAGGTGATCGGCACGGCCATCTCGGCGGCGATGACCAGGGGCGTGGAGGCCACGAGGTTGTCCAGCGTGGCGTTGACCCCGCCCTCGACGGAGTTCTCAATGGGCACGACGGCGGCCTCCACCGTGCGCTCGCGCAGGTGTCAGGGCAGTGGGCACGTCCGGGCAGGGGTCGAGCTCGACGTCGGCGGGGGCGACCTGGCGCAGCGCCATCTCGGTGAAGGTGCCGGACGGCCCGAGGAAGGACCAGAGCGGAGCGGGAGCAGTCATGGGCACAGGGTAGCCAGTCCGGGCGGTCGGGCCGGTGGCGGCTTGCTCCGTGGAACGCGGGGCCCTCCCGTGACGGCGGCGGGCCAGGTCCTGGCGCCGGGACTGGTCGAGAGGGAACAGCCCAGGCCCGGCCAAAGCCGACTTCCCACAGACTCCCCGCCGGGGTGCCGCCAACTTCCTGAGGTTCTCCCTGCGCCCTCCCGTGACGCCGCCGGGCCTGGCAGGCTGGAACCATGAGTGTCTTCCTGCAGCATGACGACGGCCCGGTCTCCACCGCCCTGGAGGCTAAGGCTGACCTGGCTCGCCGAGGCGATGGTCGACGGCGGGGCACACGTGGTGCCGGCGACCAGCGGCCCGGGCTGGTTGAGAGCCGCGTCTAACGACGACCGGCGTGACGCCGGCCGGGCGGAGGCCTTCGGTCGGGCACTGGCCGTCACTCACGCGGCGGGTGCCCCGGCCTTCGGGCGGCGCCTCCCGGTGGGACGGTCGGGCGCAGATGGGCCGCTCGGACATCCGGCTGCGCCCGCACGCCGTCGAGGAGGGCGAGCCCACGCCGCTGGGGCGAGTTCTACGCCGAGGACCGGATCCTGCCCTACCTGCAGCCCAGTCGGGACAACGGCTCGATCAGCGCCGCCGGGGCCGGAGTCGTCGAACGGCTGTGCGAGCGTCTGCGCGACGGCGACTTCGACACCGACCAGCCTTTCCCTTGTGCGCGCCGGCGCCGCAGAGCGCGGGCGCCCTGTCGCGATGGCCCGCACGCACGAGGATCCGTGGTGCGGCAATGTCCTGTGGTCCCCGGCCGATGAGGCCGCCCAGTGGGCGCCGCCGAGGCCGGGCTCGAGCCGCGGAGCCCGACCCCGGGAGGCACCCAGCGGAGCGACTGACGTTGCGGCCGGCAGGGCTGGCGGCGCGACGGTGGTCGGCGTGCTCATCGACCCGATGGCAGGGCGCGACGCCGAGACCGACCTGGCGGCCCCTAGGCGTGTTCGGGCAGCGCTACCTGGATCGCATCTACGCGGCCTACCACGAGGTCTCGCCGCTGGCGGAGGGCTGGCGCGAGCGGGTGGCCTGCACTCCTGGCACATCCTCATGATTCACGCCTTCCTCTCGGCGGGGGCTACGGCGGGAAGCGTCGCCGTGGCCCGCCAGTACCTGTGAGCGGTCAGGGCCCGTAGGCTGGTCGGGTGAAATCTCGACGACGTCAACAGCGCCTGGTGCGCGGGTCGTGTACGTCCTCGTGCTGCTGGTGGTCATCGGCATGATCCCTGGCGGTGGTCGGGCCGGCCCTCGCCACCGCGGCCCTGACAGCGCCGGGAATCGAGGCAGCGCCGGCGTCGCAGGCGGCCTCCCAGGGCAGCGTCGGCGCTGGCCTCCGATGCCGCCTCGTCCTCGCGGCCGGCGCCGGTGGTCGTCCTGGCGACGAACAATCTCACCTGGGCTGACCTACAAGAACAGGCCTCCCGCGAAGGCGCCGGTGCGAGCTCCGGCTCGTCCGGCGTCGGCTGGCGGCCGACCGCCTGCTGGCCTTCGCCCGGCGGGGCGAGCTGATGAACCTGTCCGTGCGCACCCCGGCGGACCGCACCTGCCCGGCCGATGCCTGGCTCACCCTGGGGCAAGCGCGCGAGCGCATCGAACTGTCCGCTTCCTGCGCCGGCTCCACCACCGCGATCCCCGCAGCACCCCCTGGTCAGGGGCGCTCGGGCAGGATGTCTCGATCCAGGCCGTCGGCCCGGGCACGCAGCTGGCCACGGGGGCACCGGGGGGCTCAGCGAACAGGCTCCGCCCCTGTGGCGCCGTCGGTGGCCGATGCCCTGGCCACCGACGCGGACCTCATCGCATGATCGACACCGCGAGCGCCGCCTCCACCGACGCCGAGCGGATCGCCGCCCTCGACGAGGCCCTGCGCACGGTCCAGAGCAGTCGCGCCCGGCACTCGCATCATCGTCGCCTCCCCTGGCCGACGACGAGGCCCCGGCCCCCAGATGGCGGTCCTGCCTCGCAGGCACGCGAGCGCGCGCGGCACCTCGAGGTCTTGTCGTCGGCGACTCCACGCACCGGCCGGGCCTGGTCCAGTTGACTGACCTCACCCCGACTCTCGTCTCCGCCCTGGCCGGCCGCCGCGACCCGGCCTTCGACGGCCACGCTCACGCTGCCCGCGACCGGCCGCGCGGGCGTGGCAGCAGCCGGCGCCACAGGGACGCCCGCATCTCGCGGCTCGCCGACGACGCCCTGCACGCCCGCGCCTCCCAGGCCACGGTCATGCGGGCCGGCGCCCTGCTCATGGGCCTGGCCGTGGCGCTCCTGGTCTGGGCAGCGCCGCGCTGCGCAGCCCGAAGACGAACCGGCGCGAGGCTCTCCGCCGCCGGGTCACGCGGGTGGCCGTCTGCCTCAGCGGCCTGCCGACGGCGTTACTGCTGGTCAATGCCGCCCCGTGGTGGCGTGTGGGCCCGGCGGCTCCCCTCGGGTGGGCCTCACTCGTCGCCGTGGTCGCAGTTGCGCTGGTCGCGGCCGGGATCGTGGGACTGGCCGCTGTGATCGTGGCACTGGTACGACGGCGCAGCGGCCCCACCCGCCGCCTCACCGAGTCCTTCACCCGACTCACCTCGCCGCTACGGCCACCCCGAGCCGGCCGGTTCAGCCGACGCCCTCTGCGCCCAGGGGGAGGCCGGGCCGAGCCGCCACCGGACGAGGCCGGCGGCTGACCCCTCCGCGTGCCGTTGTCTCCGCCCCCAACGGGACGATCCTGACGGCGCTGCTGGTGGCGGCGGCGATCCCGCTGGCCTGGCTGGTCGACGCCGCCGCAGGCGCACCCTGGCCTTCAACAACCCACTGGGCATGAACGCGGTGGTGGCGGGCCGTTTCTACAGGGGTGTCGAATACGGCTTTCGCACTGGTGGCCGGTGCGCTCGTCGTCGTCATCGCCAGCGTCTGGGGACGCTGGGCGGCGGACGGCGGAGCGCTGCTGGTGACGGCCCTGCTGGCGGGGGCGGCGCTGCTCGTTGACGGGCTCCGCAGCTGGGCGCGGACGTGGGCGGTGCCCTGACGCTGGTGCCGACGCTGGCCTTCCTCGCTGCGGGCCTGGCGGGTCTGCGCCCTGAGCTGGCGGCGCTGGCTGGCCATCGGGGCCGCAACGGTCCTGGTGGTGGGCGGCTTCGCCGTCGTCGACCTCCTCCGACCCGGTGGGCCCACGCACCTGGGGCGCTTCGCCCGTCAGGGTGGCCGACGGCCCGGCCGCCGGCGTACTGGGGGCGCAAGGCCTACGCGCTGGTCGGCCCCTTCGTCACGAAGCCGGTCACGGCGGCGGCTCCTGGCCTGCGCCGCGGTCGTCGTGGCCGCGGCCCTGTGGTGGAGTCGCCGGCAGGTGCGGGCTCGGCGCAACGGCACGAGCCCCTACGCCTGGCTCGTTCGCCGCCCACGGGGACATTCCACGCGCGGGGACAGGAACTCGGTTCCCCAACGCGTGAAATGTCCAGTCCGGGCGATGGGTGACGACGGCGCTGAAGTCCCTGGGGGTGCTGACGCTCGTGGCCGTCCTGGTCAATGACTCCGGTGTCACAATGGCCGGTTTCATCCTGGCGGCCGCCGCCCCCGCCCTGCTGGCGCTGACGCTGGCCGGGAGCAAGTCGGCGCGCTAGCTCTCGGCCGTCTCGAGGTGCTGACGAGTCCCTCACCGTGGTGCGGTTTTCGGCGGCTCGGCGTCGTCATCGGCCTTGGGGGTCTGCGGCACGGCGCGGTAGGCGAAGAAGTGGTCCTGCTCGGCGGCCGCCCTCTCGAAGGAGGCGCGCGCGCACGCGGTGGCGACGCAGCTTGCGCTGGGTCACGGCCCGCAGGACGTCCTTGTACTGGGAGGCGCGGTGCATCGTGCCGGCCCGGTCGTTACCGGTGACACGGTGGGTGATGTCGCAGGGGACCCTCGATGACGGCGAGCCCGGCCACGAGGACGTCGATGGTCAGGCCGACCTCCACCCCCAGCCGTCGGCCAGGGGCACCGCCTTCTCATAGGCCTCACGGCTCAGACATCGCTGACCGGACAGCGGCGCCACGGGAAGCCACCCGGTGGACAGCGAGATGGCCGCCTGGCGGCGCGCGACGCGCCGCGGCCGCCGGGCCCCGGACTGCTTGGGGAACACGCGATGGACATGTCGGTTACGCTGTCGACGACCGGGGCACCAGTCGGCGCAGGAGGCGGCCGAGTCCCCAAGTCGGCGTCGATGAACAGCAGCAGTCGGGCGGGACCGTCGGAGATAGTCGCGCATGGCGACGACGGAGGCCCCGGTCTCCATGGCGGAGGCCTTCCTGCGTGAGACGGAGTGGCGGACTGTCACTGCGCCGGCGGCGCGGCGTGGTCCTGGGTTCCGTCGGTCGAGCCGTCATCGACGACGATGACGAGATCCACTCGCGGGATGGAGCGGCAGGCCCGGACAGTGGTGGCGATGCGCTCAGCCTCATCCTTGGCAGGAAATGACCACGGCAACGCGCTGGTCGGGCCGCTTTGGTGGAACTCACTCCCCCAGGGTATCCAGACTCCCGGCCTCCAGCCGATACCGAGCGCCCTCGTTATCGCGCACCTTTTTGTGAGGCCCGCAGGTTCTGCGATCTCGCCATGCGGCGCGGACTCGGCCTGAGCACAGCGCAGGCACACCGGCCGATCCCCGCGCACGTCGCGTCGGCCTCTGCGACACGCCGGTGCTGCTGAGGAGGGCACCCTCGCCACTTTCAGACTTTTCCTGCGTGGTTTTGTGTCAAACCTTCAGCATGGGACCACGGTCCCCGGAGAAACTGAGAAACCTTGCTGCAATGAGTCATGTTCCCCACTCAGGCCTTTAAAGTTATCTGTTTTCGGCATGTCACACCGGCTTTTCGTGGCACAGTGGAGACAAGGAGCCCGTCAACGGAGCCGGGTTCCGCCGGCGCATTTCGCGTCCTTCCGTGTGCCGGGGCGACTCCCCTGCCGCCCCTGGCACGCCTTTCTGCCTCACCAGCTCTGCATTCTTCATGCAGGTCAGTGCAAGGCGCTTGCGAGCAGATCAAGCCCACGCTGCCCAGGTCGATGCCCCCGGTTGTGGAAGGCGCGCAGGTCCAGCTCACTGCCCTCGGTGCGGGCCTGCGCCCGGGCGCTGCGCCGACTCGGCCTGCCAGACCCTGCTCCCCACCGCGTAGGCCAGCGGCTGAGCTGGGCCACCCCAGGTGCCGGGAGACCTCAGCTGCAGCGCCCTCGGAAATCACGGTGTGGTGGCGCAGCACAGCGGTGACGGTCGCCCGGTTCCACTCGCGGCAGGCCCCCGGGAGGGCGGCGACATCGTCGGGCACGGGGAGCCGGGAGTGGACGCCCAGGTCCACTAGAACCCGGGCCAGACGCCAGCGGCGTGCCGCCAGGCAGCCGAAACGGTCCTCGGGCGGGCATGAGCCCGGAGCTCGTCGGCGAGGGACTCGGCATACAGGCCCCAGCCCTCATCGCAGCCGGGCACGGAGCCCGAGCAGCGCTGCCAGGCGGTCAGGCGCGTGCTGGTGGCGTGCGCGCGACGTGGACGTGGTGGCCCGGGACCGACTCTGTGCAGGACCGTGGTCCGCTCCATCCACGGCCACACCAGCTGCTCGCCGTCGGCCAGGGAGCGCATGACGACGCCGGGCCGGCGCTCCCCGCCGGTTCCGCGCGGCTCCTCGTAGCGGACAACACCGTCTCCGGACTCCCCGAGGCGCACCCGGGGGCGGCCCAGGCCGTCGGGCGGGTCGAGGATCCGGCCGACGACGGCGTCCCAGCCTCGTCGGCCACCTCCTGCGCCCAGGTCGTGAGTCCCTCCGCGCGCAGGGCGCGGTCGGGTCGGCCGCGCAGGTGCCGGCTGAGGCTGCCGGCATCGGCGCCGGGACCCAGGACGTCGACGCGCGATGGCGTCCTGCTCGGCGGATGACCCGCCCCAGCTCCCTCAGTGGCCCAGGCGTAGGTCTCCTCGGGGTCCACCCGGGTGCCCAGGACGCGGCGCATCCACAGGGCGTGGCGCTGCGGGCCGACCCCTCGGCCTGGGGCGCCCGCGGCGAGAACGTCGTGCGCAGGTGGGAGGCGAAGTCCAGGCGCGGCGCGGCGGGCGACGATGTCCGCCTCCTGGAGCTGGACGCAGGGGTGGCCGGCAGGTCCTCGGGCAGCGCCTGGGTGCGGCGTCGGGCGAGGTCGCAGCGCCTGCCCGGCGACGACGTCGACCTGACTGAGCGGGCGATCGCACCGGCCTCGGCGGGAGGCGGCCAGGAGGCGGCCAACCCCTCCAGAGCGGTGGGCAGCGCCTCCAGGCGGGTGCGTGCAGGTTCCAGGCGTCCTCCCACTGGCCTCGGCCTCGGCGAGGTCCGCCTCTCGGAGCCGACGCGGTCGGGGGCCTCGCCGGTGCAGCTGGCGGGCGATCTGCTGGAACGGCGAGGAGAGGAAACCGAGGTTTCCGCCCTCCTCCCCGGCGGAGATGAACTGGATGGAGGTCTCCAGACGCCCCAGGAGGTGGCGACGCAGGAGCTCGTCGGAGCCGGTCGAGCGGTCGACGGCGGCCACGCGGTGGCGCAGGGAGCGCTCGGCACTGAGACGCGCTCGACCAGCCCCTGCGGGCGAGTAGTCGGGCAGGATGGTCCCGCCGGGCAGGCCGGTGCGAGCGGCCGCCCTCGGGGTCGTGTCGCACAGGAGCAGGGGCGTACTGTCGGCAAGGGTCGCAGGATGACGCCGGCCGCCGCAGTCTCGGAAGGCGAGTGGACTGAGGAGCGGGTGGCGGACTGGGCGGAGGTGTGGGCGGCGGGCGCCGCGGAGGCGGCTGCCTCGACCTCGCGCACGCTCAAGGGGCGCTGGCCGTGCGGACGGCCCGCCAGGTTCCTGAGCTCGGGTGCTGGGTGGACCGGTGCCGCTCGGGCGGCCCGGTACTCACCGGCTGGTCGCGGGGGCGGCGCGACGTCCGCTGTGTCGGCGGGGCGTCCTGCGCGTGGTAGCCGGCCGCAGATGCAGCGGGTCCGGCTGGAGAGTGCTTTGAGGAGTGATCGGTCATAACAAGCAGGCCTCTGCTTCCCACTCGCCGCATGGCGTGCGGCTCAGCGGCGACATTGCCGTCTCACCAGGGTGCCAGGAAGCGGAACAAAGCGTCCATAGGCGTCGCAGATCTGACGGCGAAGACAATTGATGACTGGCGGGCGCCCCGCTCTGTTCGGAGGCGGGCGCGGACAGGAACTGGTGCTGGTCCAGCCCCGAGGCACGTGACTCAACGACGAGTCTGGGCTGGGACCTCGGTAGCGGATGAGGGGAGTCGGGTCTCCCCCACACCTCCTGCTGGTACGGACGCCCGAGGGGGTGGGCGGCGATCAGCGGGTGGCTACCGGATAGCGGTCGAGGGCATCGATGGCGGCCGGCCGATGAGCAGGAGCGCAGCAGGCTGACACGCATAGCCGTCGATCGCGGCGCGGAGCCGCAAACAGTACGGGTCATCAGTGCTCCTCTCATTCTGGACGGGCCGGAACGCCCCGGTGCGGGGCGCTGTCGCCGTTGTTGTGCTGTGATGGTTGTCAGACACGATTGAAGGACGCTGGCCGGCAGTGTGCAAGGATCTGCGCCGCGGTTCACCCATACCGATATTCGCGCAGGTCAGAGGCATCTGACGATCGTCATGCATCGCTGCGCTGCCGCCATTGGGAGCGCTTCACGGGAGGGTGCTCTCCGCCGTCGAGTCGCATCCACCGGACCCGAACCGACCGCATCGTGGTCACTCGTCACCGACAGCGCACGCCAGGTGTGCGCAACGCGGCCCGACCCCGGCTCGTCACCGCTCCCCGCCGCACTCCAACCGGCCACACTTCCCCTGCCGACCCAGGGCCGCCGCCTCGCAGACCGCCGCCGCACCCCAACCAGCCGCGCGCCTCCCACACCGCCTCCCGGACTGGCACCATCACGGCCGGGGACATTCCACGCGGCCGGGCGCGTCTCGCTGCGGCCGGGGCATTCGACGCCGTCGGGGACAGCAATCCCGTCCCCCAACGCACAGGACGTCCCCGGCGGAAGAAAAAGTCCCCGCACGCGCAGGATGTCCCCTACATGCCAGCGAGCTCTCGGAGACACGGCGTACGTTGGTCGTGTCCAATGCCGCGCGCTTCCGCTGAGTCGGGGGCACTGGGCCCTGCGGACGGCGGCCGACAGCACCACCACCGCCGACACCGCCTTCGTCCGCGCAGCCCCGCCCGCTATTGCCACGATTGGAGACCACTGATGACCACTAAGAAGACCTCAAGAAGACGGGCGACCGCACTCTCATCATCTACGCCCACCTACGACGGCTCCTTCAACCACGCCGTACTCGAGACTGCTACCTCCGCCCTGGACAAGGCGGGCTGGCGCTCACGACGTCGTCGACCTCTACGCCGACGGCTTCGACCCGCGCATGCCCACCGAAGAACTGGCCCTGTTCACGGAGGGCGGCACGCTGGACCCGCTGGTGAGCCACTACCAGAAGCTCATCGAGGGGGCCTCGCGCATCGTCATCATCGCCCCGATCTGGTGGAGCGAGCTACCCGCCATCGTCAAGGGCTTCGTCGACAAGGTCATGAAGCAGAACTGGGCCTACCACCCGACGGCCTCCGGGGTGCAAAGGCACTCACCCACATCCAGCAGGTGCTGGTGCTCACCACCTCAACCGCCCCGACCTGGTTCCTGCGCCGGTTCTGCGGCAACTACGTCGGCTCTGGTGTTCCTGGGAGCCGTCCTCGCGCAGCTGGCACGGGCGGGCGGAGCTGGGTCAACTTCGGCAAGGTCGCAGACCGGCTGACGCCAGCACAAGAAGCACCTCGCCGCGTCGCCCGCCTCGTGGTGAAGTGACGCATGAGCCCCAGTGTCGCGGCGCGCGCTAAGCCGACCTGAACTCGGGACAAGACGAGTCCCGAACACTGGCGGAAATCCTGACCATCACCCATTCCGCACTTCTGACGCAGGTGGTGCCGGAGGCGCCTGAGGGGCTGGTTGAGGCCGCCGCGCGCCGACTCGCTCGGCATCCTGGCCCGCATGCAGACCATGGGCGAAGCGCTGTACACGCACCTGGGTCGCTCCGCCTGTCTGGATCCGCTGACCACCCAGCCGACACGGTCCGGGGCTGGGCTGCCTTCGCCCCTGGTCTCCCAGGAGAAGGACGCCGACGTCGACACGCTATTGGCCCCTAGTGCGACCGGCTGCGGACGACCCGCACTCGGGAGTGCGCGAGTGGGCATGGATGGCGGTACGACCGCACTTGGTACCCCGGCTCGACAAGGCGATCCACGCGCTGCGGCCATGGACCTCGGAACCCTCGGAGCGCATTCGGCGCTTCGCCAGCGAGTCGCTGCGTCCACGGGGGCGTGTGGGCTCGGCACATCCTCGCTCCTCAAGAAAGGAGGCCCGAGCGGGCCTTCCGCTGCTCGAGCGCTGCGCGCCGACTCCTCCCGTTACGTGCAGGACTCTGTGGCGAACTGGATCACGACGCCGCCAAGACTCAGCCCGCCTGGGCCAGGGAGCTTTGCGAGCGCTGGAAGCGAGGAGTCACCCACCCCGGCCACTGAACGGATCATCATGCGAGCACTGCGCTCGATCCGGTGATGGTGTCGGCCTGCTGGTGGCCGAACCCGGACGGCTGTCCTCTCAGTAGTCACGCGCCCCTCGACGGGGACATTCTGCGGCGGCGCGTGTCCTTCCGGACGGGGGCATTCGACGCCGTCGGGGACAGCAAACCCGTCCCCGAACGCGCGAGACGTCCCCGCCGGAAGAAAGTGTCCCCGCATGCGCAGGATGTCCCCAGCCGTGAGGAATGTCCCCATCAGCGGGCAGCGTCACGGCGCTGGCATACTTCGGTCGTGCCCGATACCGCCTCGCCTTCCCCGAGTCGGTGTGCGCCTGCTCCCCGCCGCCTGGTCCAGTTCGCCCTCCTGAGCTGGCCTGCTGCGCCTTCGCCATCGCCATCTTCGTCGGACCTCGCGGCCAGTGCCCTGATCTGGAAGTACACGAATCCGCCGATCGCCCGCCACGACGCCCTGCTGATCTACGTCATCGTCGTTCAGGATCGCCTTCGTGGCCCCTCAAGCAGGAGACCTGGCGCGAGCTCGGCGTCATTCTGCGCTCTTCCACCTCATCGGGCTGGCGCTGGAGGTGTTCAAAGTCCACACCGGCTCCTCGCCTATCCGGACGCGGGAGTGGTACGCGTCGGCGGGGTGCCGGTCTTCCGGATTCATGTACGCCTCGTCGGCTCTCACATCTGTCAGGCCTTCAGGCGCCCTCGACCCTGCACGTGGGCGGTTTTCGGTGGTGGCCGGTGAGGTCTGCTGGCCGTGGCCGCCTACCTCAACTTCTTCACCCATCACGTCATCATCGACCTGCGCTGGGTGATCGCGGCCGGTTTCCTCATCGCCCTGTGGGGAAGCGCCGTCCACTTCACCGTCGGCGGTGATCGCTACTGATGCCGACGACGGTGGCCTTCATCTCATCGGGGGCTTCCTCTGGCTGGCGGAGAACCCGGCCACGGCGCTGAGCGCCCTGGCGCATGGCCCCAACCAGGCCGACGGCTGGCACCTGGTGCACGCCGGCAAGTTCGGCAGCTGGGCGCTGCTCATCTCACTGGAGCTTCGTGCTCGTGGCCGCCGTCAAGGCGAAGGAGGGCACTCTACGGACGCGGTCTCGCCACGAGTGACGCGCCGGCGCCTGCGGATCGCCGAGACCTGAGCATCGTTGAGCCGGGCATTCATCGCAGTGCCCCACAGAAATTCCGGAGGGCTATGGACGAATGCCCGGCTCGATGAGAGAAAGAGTCAGAGGTTGACCTGGCGGGAGATGATGCCGGCCTTGGCACGGCGGACCTCAGGGCTCAGGGGCTGGAGTCGGCCAGTGCGGCCTCCAGGCGCTGCCCATGGCCTGCAGCGGCTTGGTGAGTCCTCGGCCTCCCGTGCCGGGGACGAGCTCCCACTCGGGATGGCCAGGCTGTTGGCCCGAAGGCGCCGACGAAGCGCGCCCCTCCAGGTCGGACTCGCGCGCGGCGTAGATGCGGGCGAAGGCGTTGAAGAACCTGTCCTCATCCTCCCGCGCACCCAGCGCACGAACTCCTGGCGCCCAGCCGGCACCAGTAGGCGTGCTCGACGCCGGAACAGGCCGGTCGGGGCGATCTCCTCCTTGGCGCGCCTCGATGGCCTCCTCGATGACCCTGGCGGGCCTGCCGTTCTCGCCGGGCGGCCTGCGGGTCGATCCAGGTCGAAGGTCTCGCGCACGGAGACGACCGGCGGCTCGCTGGTGTCGAGGATGTCCTGGAGGCGCGGGCCGGGCTCGGGCAGTCCGTCAGGTCGCAGGGCCTGGCCCTCGGGCAGCCTCGAGGGTGGCCAGGACGGCGGCGGCGACGTCGCGGGAGGCGTCCCGGAGTGCATGGAGGTCTGCATGGTTACGAGGACCCTCGCCGTCGGAGCGCTTGAGCCCCGGACGAACTCGGGAAGGAGCGTGACTGAGCTGAACCTGCTTGCCCCCGTACTCCTTGGTCAGGCGCACGGTGGCCGTGGCGGCCGGGATGATCTGAGCCATCGCCACGAGGTCTTCCTCGGCCGGCAGACCGGCGAAGGGGCGGGCGACGAACTCGATGCTCTGCTTGCGGGGCTTGGCTGACGCGGCGGCCGGACGCGCCCGTGGCGCTTCTTCTTCGACATGCCCGTCAGCCTACCGGCCGCGTGGCGCCCCACCGAGGTCGACGGCGGCCCGTCGCCGGCCCATGACGCGCCTCACGGCAGTTCTCCCCACCGGTTTCCCCCGACGTCACAGGGACAACAGCCCCGCCGCCGCACGGAGTGAGGAATGCTAGTCCCATGCGATTCAGTGCAGTGGCTTCGGCACCTGAGATCCCGTGTTGCTCGAACGGCCTGGAGCACCGCCTGTTCAAGACTGCGCTGGTGTTCGTCGTCATCACCGTCTTCCTCACGCCTCGCACAGGCGTGGGCTCAGCAGCGTCCGGTCATGGCGTCCTCCCTCACTCAACCGGAGGCGCCGGCGTACTCGACCTGGCAAGCCTCGGCCGAGGCGAATGAGACGACGTCATGCGACACCTCCACTAGCACGAGCCCCCGGCACCAGGGGCCCAGTGGGTGAGGCCTGGCGCTTCGACAGCGGAACCGATCCATCCATGACTCTGAGCTCCCCCGTGATCCACCGATGCGGGAACTACCTCGTCGTGGAGTCCCGCGAAGATAAGGACACCCTGCGCGGTTACCTCCTTGACAAGGCAGGCCCAAAGAAACTGTGGGAGCTGACGAACAAGAGTATCAACCTCATGGGGATCCCCTTGGTGGGGCGGACACTGGTTCTGAACCACGAGATTCTCGATCCGGCCACCGGGCGCACAGAAACAGCCCCGTGGTCCTCAGACAACTGGCCGTACATCATCTCCCCTCATCTCATCATCACCTGCGACTCCTACTGGAACACCAACCGGTGCAGCGCCTGGGACTGGAGCGGCGGGCGCCCCACTCGGCGCTGGGAGCGCAGGTACGACACCCAAACCAACCCTCAGCCATCAGGAATCGCTGGAGATGACGCCACTGGAAGCATCCTGGTGTCGACTGCCTCGGCTGACAACAGCCAAGCGGCAAGGACTGGTCTCATGAACCTCGCTGACGGGGAGTGTTCGCAACGACTGGGCGGGCGAGGAACTGGGGAGGAATCGATACATCCCCGCGCAGGACGGGTGGATCCACATCCCGCGGGACCTGAGACCGCTGAGGCCTACTCCTTCAAGGAGAGCCGAGGGGGACATTCCCTCTCCGGGAGCAATGCGGCGCTGCTCCTGTCGGAGTCGGGAACCCCCACCGTGGAGCAGTTCCAGCGAGCCTACGAATCGGACGACTCTCCTGGGCCGCGTACACCGTCGAGTGCACTCCGCCAGCGCCTGCACTTTCAACGGCACCCCCGTGACGCTGCTCCTCGAGGAAAGCCTCGACCGGACTCCAGGACGAGGCACGCTGCAGCTCGGCTGGCATCTCACCGGTGACCGACACATCCTGGCGGCCCTGTTCGCATTCAGCCGCCAGTGGAGCCAGCCGACAAACGATGAAACGTCCTCGTCATCGACACCCGCACGTCGCAGGTCATCGTCTCTCCGGGGAGATTGGCGCATATTCAGGCCAATCTCACCGACTCGCACCTGATGATCGGCATCCACGGGACCGAGATCGTCGGCTACATGCCCACCGCGTAACAGTCCGCCTACACCCGCACCGCGGTTGCCGTCGACGTCGCGGCAGCGGCATTGGCGACCGCATCACGACGTCGTGCCACCGCCGTTTCCACGGTGGCCACGAGGCGAGATCCGGTCCAGCTCAGCCAGCGCCGCAGCCGGAGCGATCTCGCCTTGATCCAGGCTGTTGGTCAGCTCTCCCAGCCTCCGATTCTGGTGGCCGACCCAGTTCTGGACAGCCTCGACCTGGAGCCCGGACCGGCGGCGGCGTGCGGATCGCACCATCCGGGTGACTGATCTCAGGCGCTCAAGAACCGGTTCCTGCAGCTTGCCCCAGACCCGCTCCCAGGTCGGGGACATCGTCAGCATCGACACGGTGTCCACGATGACGTCGTCGCCGTCGTCAAGGGCTGTGGAGCGTCGCTCAAGCTCGAGGGCCTCGTGTTGAACGCTCTTGCTGAACCAGTCGATACCTCGAGGTTCACCGAATCTGTTCCAGGCTCGTGCGACGTCGTCATACTCGGCCTCGAAGCGCTGGTAGCGCTGTGCGAGCTGATGTGACTCGGTGAACCGGGCTCGAGCGTTCCCACGCGCAGGGCGGTCGAGTCGTAGTCGTAGGTCACCCTGTGCGTAGAGCGGGCGGCTGCTCTTGCTCGGCGACGGGCACTGAGCCCTCGCCGACAGTAGATGACGAGCCTGACCACGCCTGCCACGCACAGCACCCCTGCACCGACGACGCCGATACCCGAGACCGTCATACCGTAGGGACCCAGGTAGGTCTCGGCTTGACGTCCCATCGCCACGACACCGCCGTTCCAGTCCTGAGCAGCGAAACGTGACGCCGCCGCGTCCTGGATGGCGACCTGCTCGGATCGCTCCAGTGACACGTCTGCGCCGGGGTAGAAGGCCATCTGGTGCGCGTGAGGGGCCACCGCGATGACAACCACTCCTTCTTTCCAGCGACCTCCGCCCGAGGCTCGAAAGTCCTGTCGGTAGTCGAAGATGTTCTCGGCGTAGTTCGCGGTAGCCGCATCCAGGTTGTTGATACCCCACCCCGTCAGCGATACGACTTCGAAACGAATGTCTTGCCGGAATCTCAGACTCTGCAGATCACGCCGAAGAGTCTGGGAGTCGAAGATGCCGGCCTCATCGCGAACGTTGACGGTGGGCGCATGACCTTGCCGAAACGGACCAAGAATCGCGAGTGGAAGCGCAGAGATCATCAGCGCACATATTGCAATATTCGCAACAAATTTGACGACATCGGAGGTGTTGCGCCACTGACGCTCCGGAACAGTTCTCCCTAAGACCATCGTATTGCCCACTTCCGTTTTTTGCTGCGTTCACGTTTCCACCAGGGATCCCTGTACAACAAAGCGTACCGGTAGGCGTTATACACATCCATCACTGGTGCACTGACGGATAGTGCGCCCACCCCCTCACCCGTTACCGCGACCTCACCAATCGCGGGTGACCTCGTGAGCATGCGCACGGTGCTTGACATTCGCGGCACTTCTCCCCACCGATCAGCGGACTTCAGCCCCTCGGCGTGAGGAGCCCCTTGCCCGTCACACCCGATCGGAGCACCACCAGCATCATGGAGATCTTCGAGCGCGGGCTGCTCCATCGAATTCATGTACTTTTGTACCGGCGACGACACCTCCTCTCTCACCCCTCGCCATTCCGGCAAACACCCCATCGACAAAGCGTTCCGCGATCTGCCCTCAGTTCCGACACGACGCGCCCCAGAACATCGAGCCCTCCACAGGCCTTATCTGACCTTGAAACAGCCTGCCTTCAAGGCCGTCGACCATCGAACGCAGGGAGGCCACCCTGCTGCATCGCACTCGTGAACTTTTGAGTCATACGCGCGCCCAACTGGTGCGGCGAACCGCTTGACCGCCTGCATATCTGCAAATACCGCGTCACACTCTGTTCTGCCACGCGTCCCGCCAAAACTCGGTCAGAGACAACAGTCGGGCACAGTTGATGACCGCCTGCTGAACAGCATCCAATTGCATTGAGGAGGCTTTGACATAGGCCGATTTGTTCCCCACCTCAGTCCAGTACCACTGGAGCCCCTACAGGAGTCCCCAACGCACTCCATGATCGCTCAGTCGACGATAGTGCTTCTGAGCACCTATACCCGGCAAGAACCTGAACCCCGTAGGCTCGTCAACAGGAATGAGCGACGTGAACGCACCGCATGTCGGCGCGACGACCAACGAGCCGCTCTGTAGGCCTGACGAGCCTCCTCAATGCCCGAGCGAGCCATTTTTCCTCTCGTCAGATAGTATCGAAACCAGAGGTTGGCAGCAGCCACGAAGATCAAGAACAGTGGCGACCCTGAACATCCTGGTAAAACCCAGGTGCCAGCCGATATAGGAGGAGGCAGTTCCCACGGCAGTGACCACGAGTGCATCCTCGTCACGGTCACTCTGGGTCAGATACTTTTTGAATCGAGTACCATACCTCACTTTGGCCGTCCGAGTCGATATCAGCTTCGGCCCGTAAAAGAATTTCATCCCCTGCCCTGCCAGCACATCATTATAGTCGGTATGTGGCGCTTGGGCGACGATCATCACGTTATCGGCCCAGCGTCCCGAGTCCTCCCACGAGATCCATGGGACATCCGTGGGATGAGTGCGAGCATAGTTCCGCACCTCGTCTTGGAGGCTTTCAACTTTAGAATTGGGGAGGTTCACGACCACCACATGGGTCGGCTGCCGGAAGGTGAGCTTCTCAAGTTCCGACTTGACGTAGTCCCGCTGAAGAATTCCGGCCTCGTCATGGATCTCCACTGTCGGATGAAATTGTTTTGCGGGATAGAAGGGGGATTGTCCACCGTTGATGATGAATGGCGCGACCACAAGTGCTACACCAATGAGGAGATTACCTACATACCCGAGGATCGCTCGTATCCCACCGAGCTCAGAGACTGTTGGTGGCTTCTTCACGAGCAGTACCCCAGGATTCTGGATCGTGTCCACCCGAGTCGCGGCGCCGGCGTTCACAGCGGCGTCGAGCTCGACCAAACTGGCCGTCCTCTCGGCGAGACGAGCGGCCTGAGCACGAACACCGCGACCGAACCATTGGGCACCCCGCGGCTCCCCGAAGTCCTTCCACGCCCTACTGACGACGTCGTACTCCGCTAGGAATCTTCTGTAGTCCGAACCGATGTCACGACTCTGAGAGGACTGCGCCGGAAGAGTTTCCGCCTTGAGCTCGGTGAGATCATAGTCGTAGACGACCTGCATCATTTTCTTGTGGGCAGCCTTGCCAAGGCGCCGGGCGGTGACGCCCCGCCATATGTAGAAGGCGAACCATCCGCTTCCCGCCATGAAGGCGAGGACCGCACCGACCACCCACATCATCGTGCTGTTCCCACTGCCTGATCCGATGTATGTGGCCAGCTGCTGCCCCATCGCCACGGCTCCGCCGTCCCAGTCGTCCTGGGCGTAGTGGCTTCCCGCCGCGTTCTCGATCGCCTCCCGCTTGTCGGCAGACAGCTGCAAGTCCTTCGCCGCGTAGCAACGCACCCAATGAGACTCGGGCGCCACGACGAAGAGAATCGTTCCATTCACCGGACTACCGACGTCGGAGCCCTGGAACCACGACGAACCTTGTGCCCCGGAGGCTGCGTACTTGACGGTCTCGTCGTCAATGTTGCCGATACCGGCTCCGGGGACCGAGAGCACGACGATACGAACCTCACGATCGTAGTGCTGCTCCTCCAGGCCGCGGCGAAGAGTCTGCTCGTGATAGATACCGGCCTCATCGCGGACGACCACATCGGGACGATGCCCAGATGCGGAGGGGTGGAGGAGCACCGCCGGCAGAAGCAGGATCGCGATCAATGCCCCGCCAATATTCATCACGAACATTGCGACCGCTCGAAGACCTCCAAGGCGGATGATCGCAGATTGCTTCATGTGACATTCCTTGTTAATAACTGAGCCAACCTCGAACGACGTACCACCTCCGCTCTCGGCATGTTGAGGTTAGCAGCATTAATTATCTGATTTAAACCACATAAATTCGACTCTTCGTACTTGAGGGCATGGTAGGTGGGACCTATTAAGAGTATAGGTGAGAGTAGTGCATCGTTGCGGTGGATAAAGATCGAGGTTCCCCGATGATGGAAGCTGTCACACAGAGCAGCTGAGAGGCCTCGACGTACCTGAGACTACCTTCACCTGCCCTGAGCTGACGACCTTTCTGTGCCTGGATGCCCTGGGGTTCCGCGACCTCATTCACACCGGACGCCTCAAAGGCCACCTGACAACAACCACTCGAATCCCACGATAGGCCCCACCTAGCACCCCCTCGAATGCGAAGAGCCACGAAGGGACCGCCCTGCACCTACCGAAACGACATTCCGGCACATGACGCAGCACGACCCCACTTTCATTGGAGCTCATTATCGAACAACGGTTTAGAAACCGTCGTTGACGTCGACGTATACAAATAAGTAACTTACTTTATCAGAAGCTCGACGAAGAACCGGCGCCGGAGAATCCGCTGCTGGAACCGTAGCCGGTGACACTCGAACCACTTCCACTGGAGAAGATGCTTTCCCCTCCTGCACTACTATTCAGACTCTCAACGTACCTGGACGACGAGACGTAGTCCGACAACAGATGCGCCACAGATCTCATGGCGTCAAACGGAGTTTCGTCATCTAACCCAATAACGCTCGCTCCCGGAGAGTCTGCATTCACGCAGATCGTGGAGGTGGCATCGTAGTACCGAGAAGTATTGTCGAGAGCCCACAAGCCACCGTAGGCTTTTCCTGACCTCGAACGTTGACGGTCATTGAAGTACCGGAGTCGAGACGCAGCCCGTCGAGCCGTCTTTGCCTTCAGAGCATCCCTGGCCAGGCTACGAGCCTCCGCCTTGCAGGCGTTGGACATAATCGTCAGCTCATCAAGCGCAGCCGACGGGGAGCATGTACCGCTTTCCATTTCAGACGTTACCTGGTTGACACGTAGGCGCCACCAGCGGATCCAGTCGCGAGTCTGAGACGTATCCACCGTCATGCGACGAGAGGAGTCTATTTTTGCGCACATCCGCTCAAGCGACTGCAGGTCTTCCATCAGCGGCCCGATCTCGTTATCCCAGACATCCTCCCATCCCGGCGACATCGTCAAGAAACATGATCCGTTGGAAACCGCTTTCTCGAGGGATTCGAGATCGCGGGACCGAGTCCTCAAGGAAAGCGTCTGCTTGGCCATACCCGCCTGGAACCACTGCGCTCCCGCAGGAGAGCCGAAGTCGTTCCAAGCACGAGTGACATCTTCGTACTCATCACAGAACCAGCGATATCTGGTCAGAATCTGAGCGCCATGTTCCTCGTCATCAGGAATCGTTGACGCACGCAGCTCCGTCGCATCGTAGTCGTGGGTAGCATTCGAATAGCTACGTAACGCCTCCTTCCCAAAGCGGCGAGCCGTGAGACCACGTCGTATATAGTAGAATAACCACACCGCTCCACATACTGACAGCGCACCTGGAATGACGATCTTCGTCAGCAAGCCGCCAGGGGGCCTCCCAATCTGGTCGGAGGACGTCTTCGCCATGGCGATCATCCCTCCGTACCAGTCGGCTTCGGAAAACCTATCTCCACCAGCAGCGTTGATCATGTCCTGCTGCGCCAGTGACACTTTAATGTCGTCTCCGAAGTAGCATCCCACTTTTCTAGAGTCAGGAGCCACCGCCAGGATCAGAATTCCATCGGCCCAGTGGTTAGGGTTTGATTGGGATATCCATTTCGACGTACCATCACCGTGATGACGGACATATGCCAGAACCTCCTCATTGAGGGACGCCTCATTCACTTTAGGAACAGTGAGCACAACAACATGCACTTCTCGCCGGAACTCCATACCCTTAATTTCCGCGATCAATGGAGCCGGCTGAAAGAGATGAGCATCGTCGCGAACCTCTACTGTTGGATGATATTCTCCCCCGAACGGCCAGAGCCACATGACCGGAAGCGACGAGATCAGTACCAGACACAACATAATATTGGACACGAATGCAGTCACTGCCCTCAGCCCTCCAGCACGGATCAGTATCGATGATTGCAATGTCATCATGTCCTCTCACTGAGAATGGAAACTTTTAACATGACTCAGAAGCTGGATGATGAACCGGATCCTGAGAAGTCACCCCCGCCGTAGTCTGCGGAGGAGCTGCTTCCCGAGTACCCCGACGATCCATCTCCACCCGAATAGGAGGACGACCCCGAGGTCGTCGGCGCATAGGATGCGGCGGATTCGTACCCCACCACCAGATCGGATACCGAGGTGAAGGAGCCGAGCCATCCCGCCCCTTCCCAGCCCGACGAGGAAGTATCGCCACCGAGCGGCGAGCCGGAGAACTGGTAGGTATTCGAGCTGTGGTTACTCCCACCGTCGTCGCTGGAGAATAACCATTGCCCCGCGCGCATAACATCATGTTCTGAATCTAGTGACGCGAAGTAACGACGGCGACGTTCTTCGGCGTACTTGGACGTATCGGCGTTCACTGCGCGACGCATGAGATCCAAGGCCTTCTCCCGAACTGATTGCGCCACCCTCTCCAGCTCGTCAAGAGCATCGGAAGGACGTGTCCTGCCGCTCGCCAACGCTATTTCTATATCGCCGAGGCGCGAGCGCTGCTCCTTGATCCACTTCCGCTCCTTCTTCACACCTAGAGGCACGTCCCGAGATGCGGAGATCGTATCGCAGAGCGATCTCAACGCCTGCAGGTCCTCCTGCACCTGCCCTTGCTCGTTCTCCCATGCCTTCTCCCAGGTCGATGACATGTTGAGGATGGATGCTGTGTTTGAGATCGTCGCCCCAAGCGACTCCAACATGACAGCGCGCTTCTTCATTTTGGACACACGCTTCAGCATTCTCCAGGCGAACCACTGTGGACCGCGAGGACACCCGAGTGCTTGCAGGTCTCTGGTGATGCTCGCATACTCCTGGCGGTACCATCGGTACCACATCCTCACTCGCGCCCCATACGGTTCATTCTCAGGGATGGTGCGCATATTCAGCTCGACATCCTCGTCGCCGAGGGAGACTCGAGAGTAGCTCTCCGTCAATTCCTTCCCAACGGCTCCTGCACGCAGGCCACGACGCAGGTACTTCCGGAGCGCCCATATTCCGATCACGCTTGCCGGAGCCGGGATGATGAAGGTGGTGAGCCAGCTCCCTTCAGCGGGGCGCCCTAACAGGTCAGCCGTCTTCTTCGCCATTGCCAGAATTCCATCATCCCACTTATGGTCATTGAATGCCTTTTTCGCAGCACTTTGGATCGACGCTTGCTGGCTCAAAGGCAGGCGCACATCCTTCCCGAAGTAGCACCCCACCTTCCTGGAATCGGGTGCGACTGCAAGGATAACAACACCATCACTCCAGTAGTTGGAGTTGGATGAGGAGATCCACGGCCTTGGAGAATTCTGATGAGCGCGAGCATACTTGAGCACCTCACCATTGAGGTTGTCAATCATGTATCCGGGCACCGAGACGACCACGACGTGAACATCTTGACGAAAGCCCACATCCCTTATACTGTCCGCCACTGATTCGTCTGAAAGAATACTAGCCCTGTCATCGATCTCCACCGTTGGGTGATGCGTTCTTCCGAAGGGCCAGAACCACATGACGGGAAGTGACAGGATGAGCGCCGTAAGCACTGACACACTGACAATAAAACTCAGGTATGAGGACGTCGCCCTCAGAATCCGAAAAACTACCCTCAACACAATCACCTCTTGTCAAGACGACGATAACGCCAAGGCGATCCCGCACCTTGGAACACCCGTCGAATCGCATCAAAGGCAGTGACACACATCGACATCATTTCGTCGAAAGAATGGCGCGCACCCCCATTCCAACTATTAAATTGTTCATTCACTTCTACTGTATTCATGTTTGTGTTTGCTTCAGGGATTCTTGGGACTGGGATCTGGAAGGGCTGGAGTACCGGGTATCAGTATCCCGGAAAACTTCCATCCCCGAGGAAGCTTCGGGTCACCGGATGCCGTCGGGGACTCACATGGCTCACCTGGCTCACATGACTCACAGCGTCATCATCGGCCCACTGCCCGTCCCCGGCTCCGCCGGCGATTCCCACAGTAGCCGGCCACCCATCGACGCCTCGCCGGCCTTGCACCTCGGCTCCAGGAAGACCAAGGGAGGGTTCCGCGCCGGCCGCGCTGAGCGACAGGCTGCGCCCCGCCCGGCGAGCATCGGCCGCCATCCAGGCAAGCTCGTCAAGCGCCGCCGAGGGCTGCAGCAAGCCGGCCGACAGCTCCGCGGTCATCTCGCTGAGGCGCTGGTGGTGGGCCCGCACCAGCTCGCGCACCTCCACCGTGCCGCCGGGAGTCAGCGCACGGGAGTCGATCCACTGGCACTGGCTCAGGAGCAGGTCGAGCTCATGAAGAACCGGCTGCTGCTCCTGGCGCCAGAGCCTCTCCCAGTTGGAGGACAGGCTCAGGAACGCGGCGTTGCTGGCGATGATGTCGTCGGTCGAGTCCAGTGCGGCCGAGCGCTGCTTGATCTCACAGACCCGCTGGAACACTCCCGGTTCGAACCACTGGGCACCCCGTGGGCTGCCGAGGTCCCGCCAGGAACGGGTCAGGCTCTCGTACTCGTCTCGGAACCAGCGGTAGTGGGCCATGACGCGGGCGCCGCGGGTCTCGCCTTCAGGGATGAGACGGGCATGGAGCTCGGTGGCCTCGTAGTCGTAGGTGACCTGCGCGTAGTGCCGCAGCGCCTGCTCGAACATGCGCCGTGCGGACAGACCGCGCCACAGGTAGTAGCCGACGCCGCCGGCGCCCAGCAGGGCCGGCAGGAGCGTGAGGGCGGCGAGCGAGGGCGCCCAGACCGCGACGGCGACCGGTGAGAGTGCGGCCGCCAGGCCCACCGTCATGATGGCGCAGAAGGACAGCAGCGAGCGGATCCCTCCGAGGCGGATGATGAGGGGAAGGTGCGTGGGCGGCATCGTCTTCCTCTCATGAAACCTCGACGTGGAGTCCTGGCCGGCTGGTGACTCTGCGGCCGCCAGCCGTGCCTCATCCTTACCCGCGGTCACGCCGTCTGCCATGGGGAGAGCAACACGGGGCGCCCTCGACGAGAGGACACCCCGTGGACGTGGAACCGGGAAAGAGCCTAGTGAACGGGTCGCCCCTCCGGCAGGGTCAGACACCCCGTACCGGTGGGGCGGCGCCCCATCGGATGCAGCCGCCCCGGTTCGCACTTGTAGGACCAGCACCGGCTTGGCACATGCCGGCGTGGCCTCGGGGACGGCTCTCGATCGGACCGGCTCAGGACCGGGCGGCGATGGCCTCGATCTCGACACCGGCCCCCAGCGGCAGGGCGGCCACCCCGAAGGCGGCCCGGGCCGGGAGGGTCTCGCCGGTGAAGTAGCGGGCGTAGACCTCGTTGACAGCGGCGAAGTCGGCGATGTCGGCGAGCAGGACCGTGGTCTTGACGACGTCGTCGTACCCGAGCCCGGCCTCGGCCAGGATGGCGCCCACGTTCTTGAGGACCTGCTCGGCCTGGGCCTGGATGTCGCCCTCGACGAGCGCGCCGGTGGCCGGGTCGAGCGGCACCTGCCCGGAGACGAAGACGAGCGAGCCGGCCTCCTGACCGGTGGAGACGCCCTGGGAGTAGGGGCCGACGGCGGCGGGGGCGTTGGTCGTGGCGATACGGCTGACGGTCATGGTTCCTCGTTCCTGCTGGACGCTGGGGTTCGGCCGCGTCCCCGGCGGGCGGAGCGGCGGCCCGGGTGGCAGCGCAGTGGCGCCGACGCCCGGGCCAGACTACCCATGCCCCTCGCTTCGCCCGCTTCCTAGACTCGGGGTGGTCGACCGCATCCGGGTCGGCGCACCCGCTTCGCTCCCATCAAAGGACTGCCGTGAAGCTGCCCTCCATCCCGCCGGCCGGCGGCACGGGCAGCGGGCATGTCCCCTGACTGGCCGCGCCCGCCCCACCGCCCGGGACCCTACGGCACTTCCACGACGGTCCCTCGCGGCGAGCCCTCCCACAACGCCGTCGTCGTCGGGACATGGAGCCCCGCCGATCACCGCGTCCCGGCCTCGGAACGGCCAGTGTTTCGCACAGCGAAACGGGCTGATCCGGCCAGTGGCACGTGACACACTGTGCCCATGCACGCACGCGCAGGACAGCCAGCACAGCCCGAAGACCTCATCGACGTCGACGAGGTCGTCTCCGCCTACTACGACCTCGTCCCCGACCCCGCCGTCCCGGCTCAGAAGGTCGTCTTCGGTACCTCCGGGCACCGCGGCTCCTCTCTGGACACCGCCTTCAATGAGGCCCACATCGTGGCCACGACCGCCGCCATCGTGGAGTACCGCCGCTCCCAGGGCACCGACGGCACCCTCTACCTGGGCCGCGACACGCACGCCCTGTCCGAGCCCGCCTGGCGCACCGCCGTCGAGGTGCTCGCCGGGAGCCGGGTGACCACCGCCGTCGACGCCCGAGGCGCCTACACGCCCACCCCAGCCGTCTCGCACTCCATCCTCCTGGCCAACGGCGCCGGGAACCGAGGCGGGGTGCGCACGAGCGGCCCCGGCCTGGCCGACGGCATCGTGGTGACCCCCTCCCACAACCCGCCGCGCGACGGCGGCTTCAAGTACAACCCGCCCACCGGCGGCCCGGCCGGCTCGGAGGCCACGACGTGGATCGCCAACCGCGCCAACGAGCTGCTCGCCTCCGGGTGGCAGGACGTCCCGCGGGTCCCGGTCGCTGAGGCCCTCGACGGCCCCCACATCATCAAGCACGACTACCTGGAGACCTACGTCACCGACCTGGAGAGCGTCATCGACCTCGAGGCGATCCGCAAGGCCGGCGTGCGCATCGGGGCCGACCCGCTGGGCGGCGCCTCGGTGGACTACTGGGGCGCGATCGGTGAGCGCTACGGCCTGGAGCTCACGGTGGTCAACCCCGAGGTGGACCCGGCCTGGCACTTCATGACCCTGGACTGGGACGGCAAGATCCGCATGGACTGCTCCTCCCCCAACGCCATGGCCTCGCTGCGCTCGACGATGACGCCCGACGCCGAGGGCAAGACCCCCTACGACGTCGCCACCGGGAACGACGCCGACTCCGACCGCCACGGCATCGTCACCCCCGACGGCGGGCTGATGAACCCCAACCACTTCCTGGCCGTGGCCATCGAGTACCTCTTCACCCACCGTCCCGGCTGGCCCGCCGACGCCGCCGTCGGGAAGACGCTGGTCTCCTCCAGCCTCATCGACCGGGTGGCGGCCGCGATCGGGCGCACTCTCATCGAGGTGCCTGTGGGCTTCAAGCACTTCGTGCCCGGGCTGCTCGACGGTTCGATCGGCTTCGGCGGCGAGGAGAGCGCGGGGGCGTCCTTCCTGCGCAAGGACGGCACCGTGTGGACCACGGACAAGGACGGCATCATCCTGGCCCTCCTGGCCAGCGAGATCATCGCCGTCACCGGCAAGTCCCCCTCACAGCTGCATGAGGAGCAGGTGGAGCGCTTCGGCGCCAGCGCCTACGCGCGCATCGACGCCGCCGCCTCCAAGGAGGAGAAGGCCAAGCTCGCCGCTCTGGCCGCCGAGGACGTGACCGCCACCGAGCTGGCCGGCGAGGAGATCACCGCCCGGCTGGTCGACGCACCCGGCAACGGGGCCCCCATCGGCGGGCTCAAGGTCACCACCGAGGACGCCTGGTTCGCCGCGCGCCCCTCGGGCACGGAGGACGTCTACAAGATCTACGCCGAGTCCTTCAAGGGTGCCGAGCACCTGGCCCAGGTGCAGGAGGAGGCCAAGAAGGTGGTCGCCGCGGCCCTGGGCGGCTGACGGCGCAGGCGCCTTCCTGTCTCGCGCCGACCTTCCCACCGAGCCGGGTATTTCTCGAGGCCTCGACAGAATTTCTGTCGGACTACGCGAGAAGTGCCCGCTCGCTCTGCCTCCCGCCGCCCTGGCTCGCCCCCTGCCTCCCACCACTCTGCCCACGGGGACATTCCACGCAGCCGGGCGCGTGTCCTTCCGGGCGGGGGCATTCGACGCCGTCGGGGACAGCAATCCCGTCCCCGGGCGCGCAGGACGTCCCCAGCCCGGAAGAAAAATGTCCCCACACGCGCAAGACGTCCCCGACCTTGACGGCGGGACGCGCGGGGACACTGGTGAATGCTCGACGCATGCCCACCGACTGGTGAAAATATGGCCATGGGTACATCCGACTCCCCCGTCCTCCACATCCGCACGGCCCGGACGGCACCAGCAGAGCAGGCGCAGGACGCTGCCATGGCGGCTGCCCTGGAGGCCATCTGCTTCCCACCCGAGCAGGCCGCCAGCCCGACGACGATCGCCGAGCGGATGGCTACCTACGCCGACCACTTCTGGCTCATCGAGGACGAGGGCGGCATGCTGCTGGCGCTGGTCAACGGGCTGTGCACCCACGAGCGCGATCTCACCGACGAGATGTACGAGTCCCCCACGATGCACGACCCCGACGGGCCATGGCAGATGATCTTCGGCGTCGCCACGGCTCCCGCCGCCCAGGGGCAGGGGCTGGCCACCCGATTGCTGCGCACTGTCATCGAGACGACGCGCGTCCACGGCCGCCAGGGCCTGGTGCTCACCTGCCTTGACGACCTTGTGCCCTTCTACGCGCGCCTGGGTTTCGTCGACGAGGGCCTGTCCGCCTCCCACCACGGCGGCGTGCCCTGGCACCAGATGCGGCTCACCCTGGCCTGAGCATCCCGAAGCGCACCACCCACGGGGACATTCCGCGCGGCCGGGTGCGTCTCGCTGCGGCCGGGGGCATTCCACGCCGTCGGGGACAGCAATCCCGTCCCCGGGCGCGCAGGATGCCCCCGTCCGGAAGAAAATGTCCCGCACGCGCATCAGGTCCCCAGCCAGCACTGGGGGCAAGCGATTAGGGTGAGGGCGTGAGCCAGTCCCGCCCGTCGAGGCCGTCCAAGCACCACGTCGAGCACCCCTCCGCGCACACCGATCCCCCGCGCCCGACGCCGGCCGCCGGATCGGCGGACTCCCCCGCGCCTGCGCCTTCCGCATCCTCCGCGCCCACCGACTCCCCGGCGAGCCCGGAGGCCGCGTCGGCCGACCAGGCCCCTGACTCCGCCGGGAGCCACCACGGCGCCCTCCGGCAGCACCGCGCCGCGCCGTGCCCCTCTCAGCAGTCCCGCCCCGGCCCGCAGGACGACATCATGCTGGCCACCGGCAAGCCCCCGGCAGACCGAGCGCCCCAAGCCCCCCACCCAGGAGCAGATTCGCCGCCAGCCCGGTCGCAAGGCCTGGGTGCCCAACCAGCACGGGGCCTGGTCGATGCTGGTGCTACCACCGATCGTCGGCTGGATCGTAGGCGGCTTCAGCTGGGTGAACCTCCTGTTCCTCCCCGCCTGGTGGGGCGGCTACCTCACCTACTGGTCCTGGTCGCAGTGGCTGCGCACCCGCTCGGCCCGCAAGCGTGCCCTCATCATGCTGCCGCTCCTGGTTTACACCGGCTGGACGGCATCCCTGGCCCTCATCACCCTGATGGTGGCGCCCTACCTCATCCAGTGGGCGGTGCCCCTGGCGCCACTGTTCGCCATCGCGCTGCACCAGGTGTGGCGCGGCCACGAGCGCTCACTGCTCTCGGGGCTGTCGACGACGACGGCCGCCTCCCTCATGGCCGCCGTCACCTACAGCCTGGCGGTGCGCGGCGACGGCGGCTTCCTGGGCCTGGGGACACCGAGCTCCCCCCTGCCGGGGACCTCCCCCGGCGGCGTTCTGACGGGCTGGTCCTGGATGTGGCTGGTCACGGCGCTGACGGCCGCCTACTTCGGCGGGACGGTCCCCTACATCAAGTCGATGATCCGCGAGCGCTTCAACTACACGCTGCTGGCCGGCACGGTGGCGGCGCACGCGGTGGTGGCGGCGGCGACGTGGTGGCTGGCGTCGTCGGGGATGCTGCCGTGGGGGCACGCCGTCCTGTGGGTGGTGCTGACGGTGCGGTCGCTGGTCATGCCGCTGTGGCAGTGGCAGCTGGTGCGCGCGCGCCACCGCCCGCTGCGCCCGGGGACGATGGGCATCGTCGAGGTCTTCATGTGCGTGGCCTTCCTGGTGACGATCTCAGTGTGACCAGGCCTGCGACGACGCCGTAACCCGCCCCGCCCTGTCCGGCGGCACCCGCTCCAGCGGGCCTCAGTGCTCGGCGCGCCAGGCGGCCGCGGCGGCCAGGACCCTCTCGTTGTCCGACGTCGTCCCCACCGAGACCCGCACGCCCTCACCGGCGAAGGGCCGCACGAGAATGCCGGCACCGCGGAAGTGATCGGCCAGCGCCATCGTCTGCTCGCCCACGCCCAGCCAGAAGAAGTTGCCCTGAGCCTCGGGCACCTGCCAGCCCTGGGTGCGCAGGGCCTCCACGACCCGGTCCCGCTCGGCGGCGACGGCGGCCGAGCGCTCGGCGGTGCGGGCCAGCTCGCCCTGACCCAGGGCCGCGGTGGCGGCGGCCTGCGCGGGCAGGTTGACCCCGAAGGGTGTGGCCACCGAGCGGATGGCGGCGGCCAGGCCCGGCTCGCAGATGAGGTAGCCCACGCGCATCCCGGCCAGGGCGTGGGCCTTGGAGAAGGTCCGTGAGACCACGAGGTTGGGGGCTCCGGCCAGGAGGGTGAGGGCGTCGCCGGCCCGCGGGTCGGTGACGAAGTCGAGGTAGGCCTCATCGATGAGGACGACGACGTCGCGCGGCACCCCGGCCACGAGCTCGGCCAGCTCCTCGGCAGTCAGGATCGTCCCGGTGGGGTTGTTGGGCGTGCAAGCCATGACCACGCGGGTGCGGGGGGTGATGGCCGCCAGCATGGCGGACACGTCGTGGCGGGCGTCGGGGGTCAGCGGGACGCGCACGGCCCGGGCACCGGCGACCGCCACGCAGATCGGGTAGGCCTCGAAGGATCGCCAGGGGATGACGACCTCATCGCCGGGCTCGCAGACGGCGTCGAGCAGGTGCTGGATGAGGGCGACCGAGCCGTTGCCGACGACGACCTGATCGGCCTCCACACCCCAGCGGCGGGCGAGGGCCTGCGTGAGGCTCTCCCCAGTCATCTCCGGGTAGCGGTTGACCCCGGTGGCGGCGCGGGTGATGGCCTCGACGACCGCGTCCTGCGGCGGATAGGGCAGCTCGTTGGAGGAGAGCTTGGCGATCTGCGCCGCGGCGGCGTCGGGGCGGGCCCCGGGCACGTAGGCGGGCAGGGCGGCGATGTCGGGGCGGATGCGCACCGTCGTCGAGGGGCCGTCCTGCGAGCCCGCGGCGGGGGATGCGGGCCTGGGTCCGCCGGGCACTGGGGTCGCTGCAGGATTCATACCCCCATCTTGGCACCGGCACAGGTTGCCCGGGCACAATGGGCCCATGGAGATCGTGGCACGAACCGTTGGAAACGCGGCCGGCCTGTGGCTGGCCACGCGCCTGCTGTCCGGGCTGAGCGTGCCCGAGGGCGTGGGCGCCTCCCACATGTGGCTGAACCTGCTGGTCCTGGGCCTGGTGCTGGCGCTGGTGAACTCGCTCATCAAGCCGGTGGCGAAGTTCCTGACCTTTCCGCTCTACATCATCACCTTCGGGCTGTTCGCCCTGGTGGTCAACGGCGCGATGCTCTCGCTGACGGGCTGGCTCACCGACCACATTGCGGCACTGGGCGCCGGCGGCTCGGTGCCGCTGGGACTGGAGGTGGCCTCCTTCGGCTCGGCGGTGGCCGGCTCGATCATCATCTCGGTGATCTCCTCGATCATCGCCGCGATGCTCGTGCGCAGCGAGGACTGAGGCCGACGACGCCGGAGGTGCGCCGGACGGCTCAGCTGATGCCGGCCGGCGTCGCCCAGCGTCACCCGGCGGCTCCCAGTGCTTCGCGGAGCAGACCGGCACCCGCCTCCCAGCACACGTCACCACCGTCATGACCTCACACACCTAGTGCTCGCCCGTCGACTGCGGGCTCGGAGTGGGCCGCGGGTAGGAGGGTTGCGCCGAGGGCACCTTGCCCCGGTAGGTGGCGCCGCCCTTGTAGATCCCGTTGGGGTCGGTGTTGCGCTGGACCGCGAAGGTGTACTCGGTGGTGCTCGTCCCCTGCTCGCCCGCGCCCGAGGCCCGCGAGAAGGACTTGTTCCAGTCGGCCAGCTCGGGCGCCTTGTCCTCCAACCCCTCAGCGGCCTGGGCGTAGGCGGAGGAGGCGTGCGGGTAGCCGTTCGTGCTCGTCTGGTGGGTATCGAGCATGGCGACCTGCCGGTGGGGGCCGGTGGGTGTGGGCGCGGCGTCGAGCCCGGGGACGGCGTCGCCGGTGTTCTCCAGGTGCAGGGCGTGGACGTCGTCGGGGATGTCGGCTCCCGCGGTGGGCGAGCCGGCGGTGAGGACCGTGGTGATGTTGTAACGCCCCTGGATCGCGGGGTCGGCGGCGATGTTGGAGACCGTGATCCCGCCCTGGGAGTGGCCGTAGAGGGCGACCTCCTCCCCCGGTTGGATGCCGGCCTGACGCATGGCGGTGACGACGCCGCTCTCCATGGCCGTGGGCGTGCCACCCACGGCCTCAAGGTTGGTGAGCAGGTCCTGCGGCTCGCCGTCGCCGGAGGTCCAGTCCGTGGTGCCGGGGACGTAGACGACCCAGGAGACTCGGCCGTCGGCGTGCTCGACCCGCTGGATGGAGATGACCCCGGCCTCCTCGTAGCCCTGCCCCAGGGAGTTCTTCGAGGACTGCACCTCCTGACAGTGGGTGATGGTCTCGGAGATGCTCTGCGGGGACTTGGCCTCCTTGCCCTTGCCGGTCATACCGGGATTCACGGCGCTGGCGAGCCCGAAGGGGTCCTTGGCTGCGGGCGGCAGCACGGTGGATCCGTTGCCGCCGACGGGGGTGACCGTGACGCCGCTCTGGGTGCCGTAGACCCCCGCCCCTATCGCGGCGGCGTTCGCGCCCAGGACCATGGCGACGCGTTGCATGGGCGTGAGGCTCTTGGTGTCGACGGTCTGCGTCCCGACGGCGACCTGCCCGGGCAGGCGCTGCTTCGCCCAGGGGTCGAGACGCTGGGAGACCTGCTGGAGGTAGGCCTGGACCGTGGCGGCCTCCCGCCCGGTCTTGGCGTTCTTCAGCCAGCGCGTCAGCAGGACGATCCTGACGAGGTCCTCCTTGACCCATTGCTCAGTGGTCGGGTCACTGAGCAGGAGCTGGAGGACCTCGACGGCGGCCTGCCCGTCCTCGCTGTCCTCCACCAGCTTGTAGAGCACCCAGCCCCCCATCGTTGACGACGCCAGCAGCGCTGAGATCGTGGGGAACTGAGCAACGGCGGAGGATCCCAGCGCCAGCTGGAGGAGACCGGCGTCGAAGGCCCGCACGTCCACGGGTCCCACAAGACCATTGACGGGAGCTGCCTTCCCGTCGGCCAGGGTGTGGGCCTGGGAGCAGGCGGTGACGTCGGAGGCAATGCCGCGCAGCGTACCGGCGACAGCCTCAAGCGACCCCGGCCCGGTGGTCAACGCATCCAGGGCCTGAAGAGCGTTGGACTTCTCCAGATCGAGGCCCGCCAGGATCGGGTAAGGGATGCTGGGTGGGGATACCGGTGGAGGCGGCGCCTCATTCACTTCAGTGACCACATTGGCAATGAGGGTTCGCGCGTCATCCAAGGAGCCTGCCGCCGAGTTGAGGCTGCTGGCCAGGGAGTCGAGATCACTCGTGTTCACGGAGACGGTTCCGCCCGACACCACCACCGCAGGGCCCCCACGCCATATGGTCCAGCTGTGGCCGCTATCCTCCGGGGCGGCCGAGGCGGGAGGAGCCTTGGGTTTCGGGGGCGGTTGGTTGGAATAAGGCGGATCCGTCGCGTGGGGGTTCTGCTTCCAGGCGGGGTACGGACTGTCTCCGTCCATGGCAACTGGACTCATGATCAGCTCGTTCCATCCGGTGAGTTGCGTGACTCGATGACACCGACCTTGGAGGCGGCCGTGTCATAGCGCGTCGCCAACGCGGTCAGGAGCCCAGAGGCATTCGTGAGCGCCGTCTGGCAGGCGGTGGAGTCCGCCCCCACCCAGCTGGCGGGGACCGATGTGGGGAATTGTGTAACGGCGGCGTCGTAGTCCGCCCTGGAGCGTGACAGTGAGAAAGACATGACTCGACGGTAGAGAGGCCCGAAGGTGGCCGCAGCGCGGGCTTGCAGCCTTGTGGATCAGCCCTGCACTCCGGCGCCTGTGGCCCCCGGTGAACCGCACGGCCACGCGACCAGTAACCAGATGAGAGGATCAGCACCGACGCCCAGCCGCCACGTCCCCCAGAGAAGGAGACCAGTACATGGATCCCGCGACAGAGGAACTCCTCTTCATGGGCATGGAGTGCGAGACCAGCGGCATCGAGGCCTACAACACCGTGCGAGACATGGAGAACCTCGATACCGAGGCCGCCGTCGAACGGACTCGCGCGATTCTGGCCTGGCTAGCCTCCCGAAATATGATCGACCTGTTCCTGGGAAATCCGTTCACGTATGAGCCTGACCCCCGCGACAGTGACCCGACTGGCACCGACCTCATCCGAGCAGACAGGCTCTGGACCATGGACGGTCCCGATGACCGGTGGCTCTTCTACGACATCACCCCCTGGGGCAGGCTCATGCTCGAGAACTGGTGGATCGCGCGCCGGAAGGCGGAGAAAGGCTCGACGAGCTGACGGTGGCCGAGCCTCGGGCCCACCTCCTCAATAAAGGACTCGGCCCGCGGTCCGGTTTCCCGGACCGCGGGCCCAAGCCTCGCGAGGTCCTCCTGCTACCCGGCTTCCCATAAGGCCGGGGAGGCAGGACCTCCTTCACCAGAACGTCCGGTCCGGGCTCCCTAAGACCCGTTCCAGACTCGGAGACCTGCCAGTCATCGGGCTCCCCAACCCTCGTGACCGGTTCCGTCCGGCGGCAGTAACTATGTAACCCACCGATCCTGAGCAGAGCCCCCGAGTTCCCCTATGAACACGCTGAGAAATAGGCGCCATTCCGCCATTTCTACGTAGTGTGCACCACATTCCGGCGATTACCCAGAATATTCCGGCACTTCTTCAGGGCCGTTCCCACGGCTTGTCCATCAAACCGCGGCCGGCGGCCTGCGCAGGCACACGACGGCGTCGGCCCGGTGCCCCTCCTGGCCGTCGGGCCCCGTGGCCCGCCGGTCCCGCTCCTCGCCGACGACGACCTCCCAGCCGGCCGTCGCCTCGGCCAGGCCCTCGAGGAGCTCGGCGGCTGTGTAGGTCCGGGCGTGGTGGGTGTGCCAGGGCGGGTTGACGGCATGCACCGCGGTGAGCAGGTGCCCGCCGGGGGCGACGCGGGCGGCGGCGTCGGACAGGAGGGCCACGAGGTCCAGGGAGCCCGGCTCGTGTCCGCCGTGGACGTAGAAGCTCGTCACCAGGTCGAAGGGTCCGGCCGGCAGGCCGTCTCCGGCGTCGTGCACGCGGCCGGTCACGCGCGAGGCGACCCCGAGCCGCTCGGCCTGCTCGGTCAGGCGCCCGATGGCGGTGGCGGACAGATCCAGCCCGATCACCCGCCAGCCATGCTGGGCCAGCCACAGGACGTCGGCGCCCTCCCCGCAGCCGATCTCCAGGGCGGTCCCGGGGCTCCAGTCGGCGGCGAGCTCCGGCAGCCAGTCGTTGGGGCGACCCGACCAGAGCTGCTCGACCGAGGCGTAGCGCTCCTCCCAGCGGGAGGCGGAGTGAGCGGCGTCGGACTGCGGACCGGAGTGCTGCTGGCGGGGCTGCGTCATAGCTGGATCCTACCGACGCCGGGTCACCCGGCAGGCGGTTCGGCGACGGCGCCCGGCGGCCCAGCGGGGACGCGAGCGCTCCGCCCGATCTATCCTCTGAGCCATGACAATCGACACCTCCTGGGTCGCCCAGCGCAAATGCCGCCTTCCTCGCCGACCCCGCCGCCCGCCTGGCCGGCAACGCCGTCGCCACCACGGATGTGGAGCAGGTCTCCCTGGACCGGACCGCGGTGACCTCCATCGACACCTCCGTGTCCGACCTCGTCCCGGACGCCTCGATCACCGACCAGAAGCAGTCAGGGCGCTGCTGGGCCTTCGCCGGCCTCAACGTGCTGCGCGCCTCCATGCTCAAGGAGCTCGAGCTCGACTCCCTGGAGCTGAGCCAGGCCTTCCCCTTCTTCTACGACAAGCTGGAGAAGGCCAATGCCTTCCTCACCCGCGTCATCGCCGAGGCGGACCGCCCGCTGGATGACCGCGAGGTCGTCGACTCCCTGTACTCCCCCATTCCCGACGGCGGCTGGTGGCCGGAGTTCGCGCGCCTGGTGGCCAAGTACGGGATCGTGCCGGCCTACGCCATGCCGGACACCGTCTCGGCCGGTAACTCCGAGGCGATGAACGAGCACCTGGCCACGCTGCTGCGGCGCACGGCCCTGCGCCTGCGGGCCGCGGTGTCCGACGGCGTCGACCCTGAGCCGCTGCGGCTCACGGCCCTGGAGCAGGTTCACCGGATGCTGTGCATCCACCTGGGCACCCCGCCCGAGGAGTTCGTGTGGCAGTACCGCGATAAGAACAAGGAATTTCACCGGGTCGGGACGCTCACGCCGCGACAGTTCGCGCAGCGCTACGTCACCGGGGTGGAGGAGTTCGTGGTCGTGGCCCACGACCCGCGCCCCGAGATCGCGGTCAACACGCGCTACGGCATGGGCCGCAGCGACGTCATGGTGGGCGAACCGGTCCAGGATCACGTCACCGCCGAGCTGGAGGTGCTCAAGGCCGCCGCGATCGCCGCGATCCAGGACGGCGAGCCGGTGTGGTTCGCCTGCGACGTCGCCAAGCAGCGGGACAAGAAGGCCGGGATCTGGGACGCCGCCCTGCACGACTACGAGGGCCTGTACGGGGTAGACCTGTCAATGACGAAGGCCGAGCGGCTGGTGGCGCGCGAGTCTGCGCTCACGCACGCCATGTGCCTGACCGGCGTCGACCTGGTCGACGGCGCTCCCCGGCGCTGGCGGGTGGAGAACTCCTGGGGCGACAAGTTCGGGGACAAGGGCTTCCACACGATGAGCGACTCCTGGTTCGACGAGTACGTCTTCGAGGTCGTGGTGCGTGCGAGCCGCCTGCCCGAGGAGGTCCGCGCCGCCCTGGAGACCGAGCCCGTCATGCTGCCCAGCTGGGACCCGATGGCCTGAGGGGGCGGGGTAGGCCCTGGTCGGCGCCGGCAGCTCGACGACGGCGCCCGACTCCTGGCCACCCCGGCCGCCCGGGCCCGCCGGGCATTACCCCGTCTCCAGCACCCGCCCACCGCCGGAATTTTTGCGGCATTTTCTCCTGTGTTCTCAGCAGCAGGTCCTAAGCAAGCCTTCAATCATTCCGGTTATGGTTCGCCTAAGCGCGAGATCAGACGACCGGGAGGCGGACACGCAGATGGCACGTGGTGGGAGGGGATTCCAAGGCACAGTGCTCAAGGCGCTGCGGGCGCCGGAGCACAAGCTCACGGTGACCGGGGTGCGCGAGCTGACGCCCTACACGGAGCTGACTGTTCACTGTCCGAGTCTGCTGGGCAGCGGCGCCGCCATGTTGCCGCCCACTGCCTGGGTGCGCATGTGGATCCCGCAGGGCGGCCGCCAGCACCAGCGCGCCTACACCATCACTCGCATCAATCGCGAGCAGGCGACCGCCATCATCCTGGTCCTGCACCATGAGCCCGCCGGCCCGGCGTCGCGCTGGTCGAAGCACGTCAAGCCGGGAGCCACGGTCTCCGTCCAGGTCATGGGTGGCACCAGCTATCGCCTGCCCGCCCCCGGCGACAAGATGCTGCTGGTGGGCGACCGGGCCTCCGCGCCCGCGCTGGCCGACGCCGTCGCCGCCGCCCCACCGAGCAGCCTGGCCACCGTCGTCATGCTGGCGCCTGAGACCGGCTACCTGCCCCTGGCCGCGCGCGACCACCGGCTCATCCGGGTGAATCCCGAGGTTTCCGAGGAGAAGCTGCTGGCCACCGTCGACCGCACCCTGTGGGCGGACACCGGGGACCTGGCACTGGATTGGGTCTTCATCGCCTTGGAGACCAGCGCCACCAAGGCGGTGCGGCGCCACCTGATCGCCTCTGGCCTGAGCCGACGCAGCATCCAGCACCAGGGCTACTGGACCCGCGGCCGCGCCATGGGCACCACCCCCGAGGACTGAGGCCCAGGCCTGCCCCAAGGCCCAGGCCCCGAGCCCGGCCTCCGGCCACCAACCGGCGTCGACTCACCCTCACCGCCGGCCGGCCTTCGACCAGGGCACCTGGCTTAGACTGGGGACGTTCGCTACCGCAACCCGTTCGCCGAGGTGCTCGACATGCGACTCATCAAGCCCGCCATTCTTGTCCTCGCCCTGACCGTCCTGGTCAACTCGATCGGGAGCCTGCTGCTCGGGTGGCAGCTCAACAGCCTCACGTCATCGCTGTGCATGCTCCTGCTCGGCCTCATCCTGCTGCAAGCCCAGAACTCGGGTCCGGGCGAGCGCAGCCTTCCGCCGTCGGGCGTCCGGTTGCTGGGGGCCGTTGGAGTCATCCTCTCCGGGCTCATTGTCGCGCGCGGCCTGTACCGGTCCGACGTCGACGTGCTCCTCGCCCTGCCCGCGCTGGGCCTGCTGGGCTACGTCCTGGTGCGCAGCCTGAGGGACCGGCAGACCCGCGAGGTCACCGCACATAAGACTTCAGCCCGATAGGACCTGTCGCCCGCCGGCGCCGGTCGCCAGGCCTCTCGACGACGTCGATCGAGAACGTACTTTCGCGCCGAGGACTGCGCTGTCCTCCATATGACTGGGGGCGGAGCCGCGTCGTTTGGAGGAGAAGGACGTCCTCGGCGCGAAACGCAGTCCTCGGCACGCATCGTTCGGAATCAGGACCGTCGCACGCATCGGTAGCGGCGGCGCCCTGGCCAGCGCGGGTCCGACGGCGCAGGGCCGATGTCGAAGTCGAGCGCCCGGTAGAAGCCGACGGCGTCGTCGTCGGTCTCGGCGACATCTGCGCCCCCTCCACGGGCTCATGATCTCTGGACGACACAGCACTCATGGCATCACAGAGGCATCACATTCTCCCTGGTCGGAACTTACTTGCCGGGTCCGGGGTCAGTGCGCCGTATAGGCTGGCGGCGACCGGGGAGTGCTCCCCGTCAACGACGACGGACCACTTGTTGAAAACGACACAAGGATCCGGCAGGATTTTACCCGGTCACACCATTCCCCACCATGTCCGCCCTAGAAGGTCATCTACCATGCGACTCCTCCCTCCAGTCGTCTTCACGCTTGCCACGACCGTCCTGGCCCTGACGGTCGGCGGCGGCCTGTTCGGCTGGGAAACCTCCCTCCTGACGCCTCTGAGCCTGCTGACGGTCAGTCTCATCCTCTTCCAGGCCCAGCACGTTCAGCGCGCCGAACCGTCCCAGCGGATCCCGGGCCCCTCGATCCTCGCGCTGGCCGTCATCGGCCTGGGGCTGGCGGCCGCCCTGCTCGGCCACGGCCTCTACAGCCATGAGCCCGCCGCCGCCATCAACCTGCCGTCGGCCGGCATCCTGCTGTACATCGTCGTGACCGCCTACCGCCGACGCCGCCCCGAGGCCCAGCCCGTCCTCGTCTCGACCCAGGAGGCCCCACTCGCAGAGATCAGTGCCAACCTGCCACAATGAGCGGCATGGTCGATCTCTCCGCAGTTTCCCCCCGCCATCGCCCTGGGCCCCCTGGACGGCCGCTACCGCACCGTCGCCGCCCCGCTGGTCAACCACCTCTCCGAGGCCGCGCTCAACCGGGCCCGCCTGCAGGTCGAGGTCGAGTGGCTCATCCACCTCACCGACGGCGGTGTCCTGCCCGGCGCCCCCCGCCTGAGTGACTCCGAGAAGGCCTACCTGCGCGGCGTCGTCGAGGACTTCGGGGCTGAGGAGATCGCCGAGCTCGGTGTCATCGAGGCCGAGACCCGCCACGACGTCAAGGCCGTCGAGTACCTCCTCAAGCGGCGCCTGGCCGCGGCCGCCCAGGCCCCCGGCGTCGTCGACGCCGACGGCGGCCCCACCGTGCTGCCCACGGTCGGCGAGATCGTCCACATCTTCTGCACCAGCGAGGACATCAACAACCTCTCCTACGCCCTGACGATCCGGGGCGCCGTCGAGCAGGTGTGGCTGCCGGCCGCCCGCGGGCTGGTCGAGGACCTGGCCGCCATGGCCCACGAGTACGCCGACGCCGCCATGCTGGCGCGCACGCACGGCCAGCCGGCCACCCCTACGACGCTCGGCAAGGAGTTGGCGGTCCTGGCCCACCGGCTGCGCCGCCAGGTGCGCCGCGTCGAGGCCACCGAGTACCTGGGCAAGATCAACGGCGCCACCGGCACCTTCGGCGCGCACGTCGTCTCCGTGCCCGGCGCCGACTGGCAGGCCGTGGGGCGCGGCTTCGTCGAGCACCTGGGCCTGACCTGGAACCCGCTGACCACCCAGATCGAGTCCCACGACTGGCAGGCCGAGCTCTACTCCGACGTCGCCCGCTTCAACCGGATCGCCCACAACCTGGCCACGGATGTGTGGACCTACATCTCGCTGGGCTACTTCCACCAGCGCCTGAGCGCGCAGGGCTCCACCGGCTCATCGACCATGCCGCACAAGGTCAACCCGATCCGCTTCGAGAACGGCGAGGCCAACCTGGAGATCTCCTGCTCGCTGCTGGACACGCTGGCCGCCACTCTCGTCACCTCCCGCCTCCAGCGCGACCTCACCGACTCCACCACGCAGCGCAACGTGGGTGTGGCCCTGGGGCACTCGCTGCTGGCGGTGGACAACATCCGCCGGGGCCTGGCCGGGCTCGACGTCGATCGCGCCCGCCTGGAGGAGGACCTCGAGGCGACCTGGGAGGTGCTCGGCGAGCCCGTCCAGCAGGCGATGCGGGCGGCCGCCGTCGCCGGGGCGACCGGCATGGCCGACCCCTACGAGCGCCTCAAGGAGCTCACCCGCGGCAAGAAGGTCACGCCCGAGGGCATGCGCGAGTTCATCTCCGGGCTCGGCATGCCCGACGACGTCGAGGCGCGGCTGCTGGCCCTGACGCCCGCCACCTACACGGGCCTGGCCGCCGAGCTCGTCTCCCACCTGGACGACTGAGGCCGCGCAGGACGATCAGATCAGAAACCGCCGACCGGTAAGCGCCGACCGGCCCACGCCCGGCTCCCAACCCTCACCGGGGCGAGGGGCAGGCTCGATCAGGGCCTCAGCCCGACTATCAGACCTGACACCACCCGAACTGCACGAGGGTCGGGATCCAGTGGCGGAGGGTCGGGTGTACTCCACAGGGTCCGGGGGTTCGTGCAGTACGCACAACCCCCAACCAGTACACCCCCACCCTCGTGCAGTGGACCGCTCTGAAGAAGACCCGGCTCAGATCATCGTCGAACCATGACTTCTGGGTCCCCTGCGCGAGCGCCGGAAGGGACCGGGCAGGGACCGGTGGGGTTGCCCCCAAGGTGAGAGAACCTGGATGTGCCGCCAAGAACCTGGCGGACCCACTCCCCGCGCAGCCACGTGTCCACAGCGCTGACATCAGCGCGCCAGCCCTCGAAGCGCCTGAAATAGATCGTTGGAATCTTGCGGTTTCTTCTCAGGCTGGGAGGTCAGCGCGTTGTTGATGTCAGCACCGTGGACACTCCCAGTCCTTCATCGACACTTTCAGGCCTTCATCGACACTCTGCGGCCCTTCATGAACACCTCATCGACACTTCATGCACACTTTCGGGCCTTCATCGACAATCAGGGCCCTTCTCATGGACACTTCGGCGCGCCTCGGGGTTCCGGGGCCAGGCGGCGCCCGGCTACCCGACGGCGGCTGAGGGCTGGGCCGGGGGCACGGCGCCCCCGGTCAGGAGCTGGCGGGCGCACAGCCCGGCGATGCACTCCTCGGCCGGGTTGAGGCCGAGCCGGTTGACGTCGATGTGCAGCAGGTCCAGGGCCCGGCGCCCGCCGGTGCCCGCCCCCATGACGCCGATGGCGCGCCCGGCGTCGTCGGCCAGCTCACCCACGGCGGCCGCCGCCTGGCTCCAGGACGGGATCTCATCGAACTGGAACTCGATGACCTCCAGCAGCTGCTGAACGATCGGCCCCAGGGCGCTGCCGTCGCGCAGGTGCGCGGGGAGCCGCGAGCCCCACATCCGCAGGTGGGCGGAGAGCAGCTCGGCCTCGGGCAGCGGCGCGCTGCGGGCCGCCAGCGCCAGGAACCGCGCCGCCAGGGCCGCCCGCGGCACCGGCCTCGGGATCTGCCAGACCTGGTGGTCCAGGCACCATCGGCTGGAGACGTAGAAGTGCCGCTCGGCCTCCTCGACACCGGCCACTCCCCCGTACTTGTCGTACTCGGGGCCGTAGACGCCGAAGGTGATGCCGGGCCGGCTCGCGCCGATCCCCCCGGTCATCGGGTCGGAGACGAGGCGCTCGACCGTGCGCGCCTCGGTGCGCTGAGCCACGGCCCCCAGCTCGCGCATGCTCGCGTAGGCCTCGTCCAGGACGCCCTCGACGGCCTTGAGCCGCAGCCGGATGTGGTGGCCGCGCAGGTCGACGAAGCGCAGGAAGTGCGCCGAGCGGATGTCCCACTGGCCGCGGGCCCGATCCAGCCACTGGGCGACCTCGGGCAGCAGGGCGTCGGTGTCGTCCCCGCCGGCGCAGTAGATCCGCGCATACAGCCAGCCGACCCCCTCACGCTGACCGGCCATCGCCGCACCCCGCTGACGCATCGCGCTGTGCTGGGCGCGCAGGTTGCCGAAGTCGGCGGCCGCCATCTCCAGGGGCTGGATCCCCGGGATCGAGCCGCCATCCTGCGACGTCGCGCCCCCCAGGCCAACCATTCCGGCCTGGCCGGCCTGACCGCCCTGACTGGGCTGGCCCACCTGGCCCACCTGGCTCGCCTGGCCCACCTGGCTCTCCGGCCCGGTGCGCTCCGCCTGCTCACTGGCCCGCGAGCGCCCCCCGAGCCAGCGCAGCCTGCGGGAGCGGATGAGCCGGCTGGGCTGGTTGCGCTGCTCGCGCCGGCTGGACTGGACGTCGTCGTGCGTGCTCATGCCATGCCTCCCAGGTTCTTGGGCCACTGGAGTCCCACCAGGTACTCGGCCACCGTCGGCTCACCGTCCTGGGTGAGCCCCAGGGCCTCGCCGCGGGCCGGCAGGGCCTCGACGAAGCTGATGTGGGCGGCGCCGGGGTCGATCCAGCCGCGCAGCGCCAGCAGTGACACCGGTGAGGTGAGGTCCACGTAGCGGGGCTTGTGCTGGTCGAAGGTGGCACCCTGGGAGGGCATGTGCTGGTGGACGAACACCTCCGTGGGTATGCCCCACTGCTTGCGCAGGTCGTCCATGTGCAGCAGGGTCGTGGTCAGGTCGCGGTCCATGAGCGGGGCGATCTGGTGGGCCGGGAAGGTCCAGGACTCGCGGCGGGTCACCAGGCGGCCGGCCACGTTCCGCTCGGAGTGCATCACCTCGTCGGGCAGGGGCCCGCTCAGGTCCCGACGGCGGCTGGTCCAGTGGTCCGCGAACGGGGGCAGCCGGGACCAGGGGTCGCTCAGCAGCACCAGCCAGGACAGGTAGCCGCCCAGGAGGTACTGGGGGGTCAGGCCCAGGTAGGCCAGTCCCACGGGCCCGGCGTCGTCGGCCAGGAACAGGGTGCTCGTGGCCGGGTCGTGGACGAGCCGCAGGGAGCTGAGGGGGACCGCCTCCGGCGCCCCCGGCTCACCGGGCAGCCCCAGCGGCGGCAGGAGCCCGCAGGAGACGGCCTGACCGGTGTTGCACTCGGTGCTGGCCTGGATCTCCAGGACCCGCTCGGTGCCCCAGGAGGTGCGGATCCGTGTGGCCAGGCGCTCCCGGAAGCCGGAGCCCAGGAGCCGGTGGAAGCGGGCCTGGAGGGAGCCGTTGGCGTTGGTGAAGGCGTTGACGACGGTCAGGCCCCCGCCGGCGGCGTAGGTCCGGGCGCTGGGGGCCACCGGCTGGAGGAAGGCGCCCAGGTGCCTGGGCGAGCCGGAGAGCCCGCCGGACAGGGCGGCGCGCTCCTCGTCGGGGCCGGCGGCGTAGTCGAGCCCGGCGGCGCGCAGCATCTCCTGGTCGCCGTCGGGGGCGTGGGCGATGGTCATGAAGAAGGCCAGCGGGTCCTTGCACACCCCGCCGTTTCCGAACAGGGAGACGAAGCGGGCCACCATGAGGTCGTAGATGTGGGAGCGGGCCACCCAGGGGTCGGCGAGCTCGCCCAGGGTCTTGACGTCCTGCTCGAAGGGGGCGTCCTCGAGAGGGTCGACCCAGCTGCGGGTCGACTCGCGGTCCTCGTAGAGGAAGCCGCTGGGGTCGCTCGCCGAGCTCGCCGTCGGGGAAGACGCGCTCGGCCAGGCGCACCGTGCGGTTGAGGAGCTCGGCGCGGCCGGGCCCGTCAGCGGCGCCGACGGCGTCGTCGAGCCGGGCCAGCCAGGCCAGGTCCTTGCCCCACTGGCGCTGCTGCTCCGGTGAGAGCGAGGCGGCCAGCAGCGGGAAGGGGTTCTCCCCGCGGTACCAGGGCACGTGCGGCACGATGGCGCCGGAGGCCAGCAGCCGCTCCAGGCGCAGGCGCGGGTCGGCGCCGCCCACGCGCTCGCAGGCGTCGCGCACACTGAGCACGGCGTGCATGCCGCCGCCGGTGAGGGCGTCGTGGGTCTCCTGGAGCCAGCGGGCGGGCTGGATGGTCTCCTGGCGGAAGACCATGCCGTTGCCGTACTCGTGCTCGCCGACGACGGTCAGCGCCTCCGCCTCGACCTCCCGGGAGGGGTACTGGCCGTAGGCGCCGGCCGCGTCCGGGCCGGGGGCGGCGCTGTAGGAGCGGCGCACGGGGGCGGGCTCGAGGTAGAGGGCGCCGTCGGCGGCCAGGTCCTGGGCGGTGGCGCTCAGGATGCGGTAGGCCAGGTGGGTGGCCACCATGCGGTGGCTGCGCCCGGTGGAGGGCTGGCCCGCCTCGTTGACGGTGGTCAGTCCCGAGAACGGGCTGGTCTTGAGGGCGGCCCGGGTGGCCAGGGTGTAGAGGGTGCGCAGGACGCGGGGGTCCTCGAGCCGGCGGCCGCGGGCGGCCAGGGTGGAGACCAGGGCCGGGGCGGCAATCGCCAGGGCCTCCTGGTAGCCGGGCTCGTCGAGGCCGGCCGCCAGCAGCTCACGGCTGCGGTCCAGGTCGACGTCGACCAGGACGGCCAGGCGGGCTCGGGTCTCCTCCTTACGGGCCACCAGGGCGTCCCAGCGTTCCAGCAGCGCGCGCAGCTCGGCGGGCAGGGCCGCCAGGACCTCCTCGGACAGGTCGGTGGCGCGCCCCTGGAAGACGCAGCGCTTGGCGCGCAGGACCGGGCGGCGCTCGGCCTTGTCCAGGGTGGGGACGATCTCGTAGAGCGGGTCGAGCAGCTGGTCGGCGGCGCCGTCGAGCACCTCGTCGAGCCGACGCAGGTAGTCCAGGGTGCCGATGACGGCGGCGCTGGTCTCGGGGACGGCCCGCACCGGCAGCCCGCCCAGGCGCACGAGGGTCGGCAGGGCCACGGCGGGCTGGGCCAGGGCCGGGGGCTCCGGTGCCGGTACCGGCGCTGGTACGGCGGAGGTCGGAGCGGATGGGATGGGCTCCCCGGAGGTCACGGCGGATACGGGCTGCGGCTGTGGCTGTTGGGAGGGGGAGGCACCGGCACGAGAGAGAACCGGCTGCGTCATAGGAGGAAACCTTTCAAGAGGGCGTACAGCCAGTAGCCTATCCATACAACGCTCATCACGAAGGCCAGCAGTCCGAGAAGAGAGCACGCCAGCCCGTAGATGAAGTAGCCCCAGCGCACCGCGGGCCGCATGACGGCCAGCCCCGGCGGCAGCGGCTGGCGCCTCAGGACGCAGCGCAGCACGAACATGGAGCGCCCGCGCAGGTTGACCGAGCCGGTGGCCGCCTCGACCGCGGCGACGCCGTCGGACTGGGTGAGGGGGTTGAGGTTGGTGACGAGCATGGTGAGCTGGAAGGCGCACAGGGTCAGGGCCACCTGGCGCACCGTTCCCGTCGAGGCCCAGGCGACGGCCGCCTCCAGGCCGCAGACGACGCCGTCGGAGAAGATGCCGGCCAGGGCCAGCATGGTCAGCCCGCGCCGGGAGCGCACCCGGTAGGAGTCGGTGCGGTCGACGTAGGCGATGGGGATCGCCCAGAACATGAGCGCCACCCCCAGTCCGCGGATGGGGGTGCCCAGGTAGCCGGCGACGATGGCGTGCCAGGACTCGTGCAGCAGGATGCTCACCAGCTGGATCGCCACCGCCGTGACGAAGACGAGGACCCCTGGGCGGGGGCCCCCGGCCAGGGAGCTGAGCGCCATGGCCCCGGCCGCGTAGCCGCAGGCGGCCAGGGCCAGGAAGACCCAGCTGAGCGCGGGGGCCGGCAGGCGCTGGAGCAGGGTGACAACGGGAGCGACGATCCGGTGGTACTTGCGGGCGATGATGATGCGGGGCAGCCACCAGCCCCCGCTGCGGCGGGGCCTCTCGACCTTGAGGTGGCGGGCCTGGCGGGGCTGGGCGGTGTGGCGTCCGCGGCTGCGCCTGGTGCGCGCCGGGGCCGCCGAAGCGGCGGGGTCGGCGGGAGCGGGGTCGCCGCCCGCCAGGAGGCCCTTGTCGCGCAGGTTGTCGACCAGGCCCGTGATGCGCTTGGCGCCCGCCTCGTCGATGTCCTGGGGCAGCTCCTCGATGATGGTCGGCAGGGGGCGCACCCCGTCGAACTGGCCCACGATGAAGGCGGCGGCCGCGCCGAGCCGGTGGTACTTGCCCGAGTCGGAGTCGAACAGCATCGGCTGGTTGTCCATCCCGACGATGAGGCTCACCCCGCGGCGCAGGCGCGGGATCGGGCTCGTCGGGCGGCTACCAGGGCTCGTCGGCGTTGTCCTCGCCGTACTCATCACCGTGCTCATCGTGGGCTCTTGGCTCCCTCAGGTCGGTTCACGGGGCTCCGGGGTACCACCAGTGGCGGGTAGGGGACCCGCGGTCCCCTACCCGCCACCATGGGGTCGTCAGCAGGACGTCGTCGACGCGCTGGCGGCGCAGGCCGGGCACGAGGCCGAGGCCGCGCTGGCCGGGCACGAGGCCGAGGCGGCGCTGGCCGGACAGGACGCGCTGGCGCTGCTGAAGGCACAACCCAGGGCGTTGCCCTCGGGCAGCTCCTCGACGCCGAAGTCACTGTCGGCGAGGGTGAGATCAATCGAGCTGTTCGTCATATGCTGTTCACCTCCTTCTCTCAGGTGTCTGGTGGGCAGGAGCGGGGCCCCTTTCGGGCCCCGGGGGTCCGGTCTGCCGGGACCGGGCCCCAACCCCGCGAACGGGGTGGTCCGTGAACACTGGGGAACTCTGTGACGCGGTATGCAGTTCTGGGTCCGTCTGGCCGGCGGTGGACCAGCAGGTGGGCCGACGGCGCTCGCGGCGGGCGGGCCGGGACTAGCCGGCCGCCTGACCTGGCGGTTCTGTCTGCGCACTGGCGATGGTGACGGCGAACATCTGGTGGCGGCTGACGCCGTCGGAATCCAGCAGGTGGCGCACCGCCGAGGTGGCGAAGCCGGCGAAGACCGTCCCCACCAGTCCCCGAGCGGCGGCGCGCAGGTGCAGCGAGTAGATGAGGGCGGCGCTGCGGCTCATGGTGAAGCGGTAGCCGGCAGCCCCGCCCCAGGCGTCGGCCTCATCGAGGTTGGCGGCCACCGAGACGATGGCCCCGGCGCGAGCGAACTCCTTCTGCACCGCCATGCCCTCGATCTCCTCGGCCGGCGGCAGGGGGCGGACGAGGTCGACGCCGTCGAGCCGCACCCGGTAGATGCCGGGCTCGGCGCCGCGCGGGCGCAGCAGGAGCACGAAGGGCTCCAGGGGGCAGGCCGCCGCGTCCGCCCCCCAGGTGCGTGCGTCGTCGGCCAGGGCGTCGCGGACCATGCCCAGGAGGGGCTCGGCCTCGAGCGGCTCGGTGCCGTAGGTGGTTGACGACGAGCGGCGCTCGAAGGTCTCGTGCAGGCTGTGGGGGTAGGGGTCCTGGGGGCCGGGGACGAGCGCGTCCGGCACCCGGCAGTCCAGCGGCGGGCGCGGGCGGCGCGCGGCCAGGCCGTCGGAGGTCGGCTCGGCGGGGCGCGTGTCCGATCCGGCGGAGAAGCCGGAGATGAGCTCGCGCAGCGTCTCGAAGTCAGTGCGCACGGCGGCCTCCCAGGTCGACGACGATGCAGGCCGGCTCCCGGGCCGGGTCGGTGCCCAGCGCCTGGGCGATGCGCTGCTCGTCCCAGCGGGTCCGGGCGCAGCGGCACCCCCAGGGCCTCGGCGACCAGGCGGAGGACCTCGAAGGAGCAGCCGCAGTCCTGGACCGCGATGCGCAGGGCGAAGGAGAAGTACTTGCGGGCCACCTTGTCCACGTTGCCGGTCAGGACGATCCGGGCGCCGACGCCGTCGGGCAGGGGCTCCGGCCCGGCCTCCGCCGCTACATCCGTCCCTGCGTCCGTCCCGGTGTCCGCCGCCGCGGGGGCGGGCCCGATGAGGGCCAGGGCGTGGTCGCGCTCGATGTAGACGTAGGTGCCGGGGGCGAGCCGCTGCCCGGCCGCCGCCCCCGAGACCTCCTGGCCGCTCTGCTCGTGCTCGGGAACGAGGACGTAGGCGGTCACCGAGCCGATGTTGCCACCGGCGGCCGTCCAGCGGCGCAGCTTGGCGCTCAGCGGGGCCTGGGCGGCCTCGGCCGACTCCGGGCCGGTGGGCTCGGCGCCGAGCGGCTCGCGCACGCCCACCGACAGCGCCAGGATCGTGGCGAGCTCGCTCAGGGTGGGGCGGGCGAGGACGTCGGGCTCGGCGCCGTCGTCGGTGAGCGGGTGCGCGATCGGCCAGGGCTGGTCGAGGCGCTCGAGGTCGGCCGGCGGCAGGGGCGTGCGCGGGCAGACCGGCCAGTCGCGGAACTCGCGCTGGAGGCGCAGGTTGGAGGGCTTGTAGTGCTGCTGGTGGCCCTTGGAGTCGACGAAGGCGGCCGGCGGGATGGCCACGGACTGCTCGTAGCGGGCCCCCACGGGGGCCGAGGGCGCCACCGGCACCGGCTCCTCGCCGGCACCCGGCCACCGAGCAGACGGGGCAGCCGGGGCGGGAGACGACCGGGCGGTCGGAGTAGGTGAAGGTGGCCAGGTCGGTGCGCCGCGCGTCCCCGGGCAGGTGGGTGACGGTGGCGCGGGCGATGAGGGCGGCCACGGCCCTGGCGGCCAGGCCGACGACGATGTCGTGGCGGGCGGGCTCGGGGCGCGGGCCGATCTCGGGCTCGTCGGCGCAGGCGCAGGCCAGGCAGGGCGAGAAGGTCTCATCGACGTAAGGGCCGACCGTCACCGCCTCCTGCTCGGCGCGCACGCGCAGCAGCGCGATGCCCTCCTCCCGGCAGCGGCGCGCCACCTCCTGGGAGCGGGCCGCGGAGTCGGCGGTCTCGACCAGGACGGTGAGGGTGTCCCCGCGGCGGGGGGCGCTGTCGAGCCGCACCTCGGGCAGGGTGGGCTCCAGGGCGGCGACCATCTCTCCGGCCAGCTCGGCGTCCCCGACGACGGCGACCCGGGCGGCGGCCAGGCGGCGGGCGGCGTCCTGCCAGGAGTCGTTGACGCCGGTGGAGTCGCCCAGGCGGGAGAGCAGCCGGGCCAGCTCGGGCGCCGGGTCTCCGGGGGCGGGCTCGGTGTCGCCCTCCTCGACGATGCCGCCGGTCCACAGCAGGGAGACGGCCTCGAAGGCGGCCTGGGGGCCGACGCCGGTGACCTCGCCGATCTCGTCGAGGGTGCGGGTGCCGTCGCAGGCCTGGAGCAGGGGGCCCATGTGCTCGCGGGCGAAGGCGCCGCCCAGGACCTGGCTCTTGCGGGCGCCGTCGATGATCCAGCCGGTCTCCTCGGGCCGGGCGCGCAGTCCCAGGCGCACCACCGGCTTGCGGGGGATCCGGAACTGCAGGTCGCGGCGGGCGGCGCGGCCGACGTCGCCGGCGCGCATGACGGAGCTCGTGGCATCCCCGGCCATCTCAGGCCACCTCCCCACGCCGCTCGGGCAGGAGGGCCGCGAGCGCGGGCAGGCCGTCACGGCGGCCCTCGTAGCGGCCCGAGCAGGTCTCGCAGCGGTCCACGGCCACGGTCGGCGAGCAGGTGGTGATGCCGGAGACGAGGTCGATGGTCCACACCCGGCCACCGATCGGGGCGACGCCGTCGGAGTCTGTCGTGGCCGGGTCCTGGGGGTCGAGGGCGTCGAGGGTCTGCAGGGCCAGGGAGATGAGGCCGGCGCCCAGGAGCACGTGGTGGTGGGCGTAGGCCTGCTCCAGCGGGCCGTGCTCGGAGACGACCTCGGGGGGCAGGGGGCGGTAGCCGTGCTGGCGGCGGCGCCGGTCGTAGCAGCGGTAGCAGGCGCTGCGGCCGGGGACCACGAGCGGCCCGCAGCGCAGCTCGGTGGGGAAGAGCTCCAGGCCCAGGGAGGGCATCCCCCGGGTGAAGGACAGGGTGTCGAGGTCCTCACGCAGGCCGGTCTGGTCGGGGTCGGCGATGAGGACCGCGCGGTCGGCGTAGGGGATGTAGGCGCTGACCAGCCCCTGGTCGACCGGGATGATGACGTCACTGGGCCCGGCCAGGCGCGTGGCGACGGCGCGCGCGAATCCGCCCTGGGGCAGGTAGGCCGTCACCGGACCCGTGGGGGCCTGCGGTGCCGGCGACTGTGCCGGCAGTGCGGCCGGTGCGGGCGGCGTCGTGCTCATGTCGGGTCGGGGCTCCTGGGTGTCGGTCGGTGAGGCGGACGGAGATGCGGGCATCGGGCTCAGGCGAAGGGCTGGCGGACGGGGTTGATCCCCGCCTCGTCGTGGACGGTCAGGCCCATCGCCCGGGGCGCCTGGTAGAGGCGGGGCGTGGCCAGGTAGCGGGCGTGGTGGCTGAAGGACAGGGGCATGGCCTCGGGGATGAGGGCCTTGATGACGTGCATGCCGACCTGGCGGGCCTCGTCGGTGGTGATGTCGACGACGATGGCCTCGGCGCCGGCCCGCTCCAGGTTGGCGACGACCTGCTCCAGCGGGTCGGGGCCGGCACTGCCGGCACTGCCGCCGACGCCGTCGGCTCTGGACCTGGACGCCGGGAGGGTGCCGATCTCATCGAGGGCGTGGACGGGCCGCTCCCCCTCCAGGAGGAAGTCGAAGACGTGGCGCATGGACAGCTCGGCGTCGGCCAGGGCGCCACCGACGACGGTGAGGTCCTGGCCCTTGATCTCCTGGGCGCGCGGGCCGCGGGCGTGGCTGCGCAGGGCGATGCGCAGGGAGGCGAGCTCGCGGTAGATCTTGGCCAGCGCCCGCTGCGGGTCGATGTCGCAGGTGGCGGCCACCACCTGGGCCAGCTCGGGGTCGACCTGGGAGGTCTGGACGGCGTAGAGGGTGGGGACGCCGTAGTCGGTGGTGGCGTCGAACAGGTGGGTCTCCAGCTCGGTGGAGGTGCCGACCCGGTGGTACTCGGCGACCTCCTCCCCCAGGGTGGAGGGGTCGACGGCGACCGCGGGCAGGCGCAGGCGCTGGAGCCAGGTCAGGGCGATGGAGTCGCGCTCGATGACCTCGAGCAGGCCGCCCAGGACCGCCTCGCGCAGGTCGGAGTGCGCGGCGGTGCCGGTGGAGATGGGGTTGACGAACTGCTCGGAGGGGGTGCGCACCGGGAAGTTGAGGTACGTCAGCACCGCTGGGACGAAGACCTCACGGCCGCGGGTCAGGGACCAGCCGCGCACCCATCGCAGGGGGACGCGGGGGTCTGAGGCGATGAGCCCGCAGTCGGGGTCCGCCAGCTCGGTGGCCGAGCACGCCGGCCAGCGTTCCGGTCCGATCGCGGCCTCGCCGAGACCGGCGGGGGTGTCCCACACCAGCTCCTCCTCCGTCCATGAGCAGCTGGAGTAGCGCTCCATCGTCTCCACAATCGCGATGTGTCTGGCGCGATCGGCGTCGATGGCCCCGCCGGCCCCGTCGAAGTTGCCCGCCTCGGCACGGTGATTCCAGGTGCGCTGTGACCTCAGCGCCTCAGAGGGATCACCCAGAAGACCGGTCCAGATCGCGAAGACCGGCTCTCCGGCCGCTTGGGGCAGCTCGGTGGAACGGGAAACCAGGCCGAAGGGAGACTCGAGTGACGCAGCACGAGCCAGTGATGGCGCGACGCCCTCAATGAGCGCAGAGCGGTACACGGACCCTCCTTCCTGGGAACGACAGAGGAGGCACACTTGGGGAAGTGCCGTTGAACATGAGCCTGCCGGAATCCGACGGAGCCTCGCATCGCCCTTTGATCTATTGCTTTCCTCGCCGTTTGGATGGCTCCCTCCACCTTTCGTCGGGGCGCGTCTGAGGGCGTTTACACGGCGATCATCTTTTTTCAGGTAGTTTGTTCACTGTTCCCAGCAGACCGCGCCCCCCACTGATCGCGGACTGCACACATCTGCCCAAGGAGACTCATGTCTTCCCAGATTTCTCCCGATTGTGTCGGCCTGGCCCTGGTCGACGACGACGCGATGGCCTTGGCCCATCTGGAGTCCTATTTCTCCGACGTCGAGGACTTCACGATCCTCACCGCGACGCGCTCACCTCGCGCCGTCCTGCGATTTGTGCAGTCCCATCAGGTCGACGTCCTCATCACCGACGTCCATATGGAGCACATGGACGGCGTGGAGATGACCAGGGAGGTGCTCCGCCTCTCGCCGTCGACCCGGGTCATTCTGCTGACCACGGTGGACACCGACGAGGACCTCCTGCAGGGCCTGGGAGCCGGAGCCAGCGGCTTCCTGCTCAAGAGCGCGCCGGCCGAGGAGATCATCGCGGCGGTGCGCACGGTCCACTCCGGGGCGAAGGTCGTGGCCCCGACGCCGACGACGCGCCTGATCGACTACGCCCTGGCCTCCGTGCGCGGCGCGGACGGCAGCGTCCACCTCTCTCAGCGGGAGCGCGACGTGCTCCACCTCCTGTGCGAGGGGCCTCGAACCGCAAGATCGCCTCCCTGCTGGCCATCGCCGAGGCGACGGTCAAGTCCCACATCACCGGCCTGTTCCATAAGACCGGGACGGTCTCACGCCTGGAGATCGTGGTGTGGGCCTTCAAGCACGGTTACGCCTCCAACAGCCCCATCACCATCCCGGCCGCCAGCGCACCCGAGCGGCTCGACCCCGGGCTCCGCCGCGCCCTGAGGCGCGCCCGCCCCTGGGGCCGCGCCCCGCCCCTCGCGTCTCAGCCGTTGAGGGCCCGGATGACGATGAACAGCAGGACGAAGAGGATCCAGCCGAGGATCTTGGCCGGGCTCGTGCTGGACGGCGACGACGGGGCTGTCCTCCTGGCGCTGCGCGAGGAGGGACGGGGCGTTGTAGCGCCCCATCCCGAAGGAGGCGCCGGGGCTCCCCTGGTGCACCGGAGGGCGACGGAGGCGCGGTCGGCAGGCCGCCGGCGGGCGCTCCTCCCACGGCCCAGGGGATCGACCTCCCCCGGCCCGGGGCGCCTGCGGCAGTCCCGACCGGCCCAGCGAACCCCGGCACCGGGTAGGGCGCCGTGGGCGCAAAGCGTCCGGGCGGCATCGGGGCCGGTGGTGCAGGCATCGTCACCGCCGGCCGCTGCGGGGGCTGGGGCGGGGCCTGCGTGACCCGGGCCGCGGCTGTGCGCGAGGCGGTGCGGGCCCGGAGCGGTATGGGCGGAGGCGGTGTGCGGCCTGGCCGTACGCCGGCTCGACGGCGCCCGCCGCCCGCCCTTGTCGTTGCGAGCGGCCGCACCGGAGGGCTCGGTGGGATCGGCGTCGGCGGGTTGGTGGCCCGAGCCGTCGTCGTCGAAGAGCGGTGAGCCCATGAGCGGGTCACCCAGGACGGAACCGAAGGGCTCATCACCCAGGCCGATGTCGGAGGGCTCCCAGCCCGTGGGCGCCAGCGACACTGCATCATCCGCGTCGTCAGCGCCGCCAGAGCCATCCGTCCGGGCCGCTGCGGCCTCGGGTCCGCGGCGTCCGGAGCCGGCGGAGGCGCCCCCCATGCGGCTCACCCAGGCGCGCAGCTCCGGGGAGCAGCCCGGGTTGTCCGCGATGACGCCGCGCAGGTCGGGACGGTTGCCGGCCAGCACCATGAGTCGCCCGGCGCCCGCCCTGGGGTCCCGGGCGAGCTGGAGATCGGGGTCATCTGGCGTCCGGGACACCGCGTCGGGGTCGGCGGGGCCGGGGGCGGCATGGGCAACGGCGGTCATGGCACGAGCATCCCACGTCGCCATCCACCATGTGCCGGATCCGCGCCCATCCGGCCGGTCGCCGCCAACCAGATACCCCTCCGGGGTATTTGACACCCCTACCCCCTAGGGGTATGGTCGATGCCGACCGAGACAACGGAGGAGAGATGGCCGGCTACACCGGATCCAAAGAGGACTACCTCAAGCGCTTGCGCCGCATCGAGGGGCAGGTGCGGGGCATCTCCCGCATGGTTGAGGAGGACGTCTACTGCATCGACGTCCTCACCCAGATCTCCGCCGCCACCAAGGCCCTTCAGGCCGTCAGCCTCGGCCTGCTGGAGGACCACATGAGCCACTGCGTCCTGCACGCCGCCCAGGCGGGTGACGAGGAGGGCACCGCCAAGATCCGCGAGGCCTCCGACGCCATCGCCCGGCTCGTGCGGTCCTGAGCGCCACGGTCCGCTCCGCGGCGGACCACCTGGTTCCCGATCCGATCCACCCATTTTCCGCACACGCCTCCCAAGGAGTGAGAGATGACTGAGTTCACCGCCGACGGCATCGACCGCACCACCACCCTCAAGGTCTCCGGACTCACCTGCGGCCACTGCGTCGCCCACGTCACCGAGGAGCTCGAGGCGCTAAACGGCGTCAAGAACGTCTCCGTCCTGCTCAACAAGGGCGGGCAGTCCACCGTCACCGTGCTCTCCGACGTCCGCCTCGACGACGCAACCCTGGCCGAGGCCATCGACGAGGCCGGGGACTACACCCTCGACGCCGTCGAGCGCGACGACCGCGAGCGCTGAGCCGGGTAAGTGCCCCCGTCGGCGCCCGAGTCCCGGGTGCCGACGGGCGGCAGCGGACGCCAGCGGACGACAACGGACACGGAAGGCTCTTATGAGTACGACCAGCCAGGAACCGAGCGGGCAGCTGCGCACCGTCAACCTCTCCATCGGGGGCATGACCTGCGCCAGCTGCGTGGCCCGGGTGGAGAAGAAGCTGAACAAGCTCGACGGCGTGAGCGCCTCGGTCAACCTCGCCACTGAGTCGGCCCGCATCACCGCCCCGAGCGCGGTGAGCGTCGATGACCTCCTGGCCACGGTCGCCCGCGCCGGCTACACCGGCGCCCTGCTGGACGCCGCCTCACCGGAGGAGTCGTCAGGCTCGGAGGCGTCACCGGCCGGGGAGCCCGCGTCGCCGGCACCGGCGTCGGGACCGTCCGAGCCCGGTTCGGCCGGGGGTGGACGCGGCACCAAGGGCGCAGGCGGCCGCGCGACGCTGTCCATGGCGCTGCGGCGCCGGCCACGCGCCCCAGCGCCCCGCCGGCACCAACAGCACGAACAGCGCCACCGGCGCCTCCCCCCGCTCCGCCTCCGGGAGCGGGGCAAAGTCTCTGGGCGCCTCGCATATGGAGCGGGCCGCCGACCTGCGGCTGCGGCTCATCTACTGCCTCATCCTGTCGGTGCCGATCATGGCGATCTCCATGGTGCCGGCCCTCCAGCTGCCGGGCTGGCAGTGGACGGTGGCGCTCATGGCGCTGCCGGTGGCGGTCTGGGGGGCCTGGCCCTTCCACAAGGCGGCCTTCCGGGCGCTGCGCCACGGGGCCTTCACGATGGACACGCTCGTGTCCCTCGGGGTGATCGCCGCGACCGGCTGGAGCCTGTGGGCGCTGGTGCTCGGCGGGGCCGGGCACATCGGCATGCGGATGAGCATGGAGCTGCTGCCCCGCTCCCAGGGGCATGCCGCCCACATGTACTTCGAGTCGGCCGCCTGGGTGACCACCTTCCTCCTGGCGGGCCGCTACGCGGAGGCGCGCGCCAAGTACCGTTCCGGCGACGCCCTGCGCGCCCTGCTGGAGCTGGGCGCCAAGGAGGTGACCCGGGTCGTCCTCACCTCGCCGTCGGGCAGCCGCGACGCCGTCGACGTCCTGGATGAGGACGGCTCGCCGCGCGCGGAGGCCACCCGCACCGAGGAGCGCATCAGTGTTGAGGATCTGGCGGCCGGGGACCTGTTCCTCGTGCGGCCCGGTGAGAAGGTGGCCGCCGACGGCGTCGTCGTCGAGGGCCGCTCGGCCGTGGACGCCTCGCTGCTCACCGGGGAGTCCGTGCCCACCGAGGTCGAGGCGGGGCAGGCCGTCACCGGGGCGACCGTCAACACCTCCGGCGTCCTGCTGGTGCGGGCCACGGCCGTGGGCGAGGGGACGACGCTGGCGCGGATCGGCCGGATGGTGACGGCCGCGCAGGCGGGCAAGGCCCCCGTCCAGCGCCTGGCGGACCGGATTTCGGGGGTGTTCGTGCCCATCGTCCTGGCGCTGTCGGCCGCGACCCTGGCGGGGTGGCTGCTCACCGGGCACAGCCCGCAGGCGGCCTTCACCGCGGCGGTGGCCGTGCTCGTCATCGCCTGCCCCTGCGCGCTGGGGCTGGCCACGCCGACGGCGCTGCTGGTCGGTTCGGGCCGGGCCGCCCAGCTGGGCGTGGTCATCAAGGGCCCGGAGGTGCTGGAGTCGACGCGGGCGCTGGACACGATGGTCATGGACAAGACCGGCACGGTCACCCAGGGGCGCATGAGTCTGGAGGTTGGGGCCTGCCGGGAGGTGGGCGCCGGCGCAGGTACCGGAGCAGACACCGCTGCGGGCCTGGCCCCGCTCGGGGATGAGGCGCTGCGCCTGGCGGGGGCGGTCGAGTCCGCCTCGGAGCACCCGGTGGCCACAGCCATCACGGCAGCCGCCCGCGAGCGATTGGGCGACCTGCCGACGCCGGCCGGCTTCTCCAACCACGAGGGCCGGGGCGTCTCCGCCACGGTGGAGGGGCGCCGGGTCGCGGTGGGCCGGCCGGGCTGGCTCGCCGGTGAGATGGGCGCTGAGGTCCCCGAGGCGGTGCGCTCAGCGGTGGAGGAGGCCCAGGACTCCGGGGCGACCGCCGTCGTCCTGGCCGTGGGCGGGACCGGTGAGGCCGCGAACGTTGAGACCGAGGCGCCCGACGAGGCCGCCGCGGACAGCACCGCTGACGCCTCCGCCGACGCCGGCGCAACGGCCCCGGATACGCAGCCACTGAAGGCTATGGCGGTTCTGGTGGTGCGCGACACGGTGCGACCCTCCTCGCGGGAGGCGGTGGCGGCGCTGCGCGAGCTGGGGATCCGGCCGGTGCTGCTGACCGGGGACAACACTCGGGCCGCTGAGCACGTGGCGGCCCAGGTGGGGATCGACGCCGCCGACGTGCGCGCCGAGGTGCTGCCCGCCGACAAGCGCGACGTCGTCGCCGACCTGCAGGCCCAGGGCGCGGTGGTCGGCATGGTGGGTGACGGGGTCAACGACGCCGCCGCCCTGGCCCAGGCCGGCACGCAGGGCCTGGGTTTCGCCATGGGATCGGGTGCGGACGTGGCCATTGAGGCCGCCGACATCACTCTGGTGCGTACGGACCTGGACGCGGCGGTGGCGGCGGTGCGGGTGTCGCGGGCGACCCTGCGGATCATCCGCCAGAACCTGTTCTGGGCCTTCGCCTACAACGTGGCCGCGATCCCGCTGGCGGCCGCCGGGCTGCTCAACCCGATGATCGCGGGGGCCGCCATGGCCGCCTCCAGCGTCATCG
>BNJU01004472.1_pt1 | contig 110022 bp, 122 predicted proteins | sample 8539281 | NCBI WGS metagenome assembly BNJU01 (sample SAMD00202456, study PRJDB9452) | human saliva metagenome | isolation source: human saliva | place: Japan
GCCAACTTTTTTTCGAAGATGCCATCCCATAAAACATACAAGGAATCTCATTTACGGAGCAATACACTTTCCAAACGGGATTTCCATTCTCATCGTGTCGCTCCAAATACCTATACTCTGGAATTGCAAAATAACCACGTCTTGCAAGTATTTCAAGCTGATTAATAGCCATTTCCTTTGAAGGCTCTTCGATTTCATCGCGTATAGAAAAATACAAATTATTTTTTTCTAAATACTCATATGCAAGTTTACACGCAGCTTTTCTAGCCTCTGCTTTGGAATTACCGTATCCAGCAAAACGCGGTGTGTCATCGCTCATCTTGACATAACATGTGCGTGATGCTTTTAAAACCCCACCGCCTCTATTAAGAAAGCCATCCATACAACTCTGATAGATGGTATTTGGTTCTCGAAAATACCAGTCCGTTTGGCATCCCGAGTCCATATACTTAAACCACGGAATACATCCAAACGACTGCGTCCACTGATATATCAAGCTGACATAATCTATTTCATCATTCGAGGCAATAACCGAGTCGGGGCAGAGCATAACTTCTACCGCTTCCTGTATCTTTTCAAAATCCCAGTTACTATCAATAGCAATCGCCCCAATTATAGCTTCAAATAAATCTTCTTTTACTGAGTTATCTTGAGAGCGGTTGTTCTGAATATCTCCTTTTCCCATAATTAAAAAATCAGCAATGCCCAATTCATCTACCCTTCTTGCCAAGGTATCTTTTTGAACTAACCGCTGCTTCAGCTTAGTAAGCTCACCTTCTTTGAGGGAACTTGAAAAAGCCTCCATAGCTCGTTCTGCCGAATACGTTGCATGATAATCCTTCTCATTGATGGCATTACTAAACCTTTTAACAAGATAACGAATAACGGCGATATCTAACACCTTGTCACCTATAAATTCCAGAACCTCATTGTTATCCCCACCATTTTCCTCAGTAAAGGAACGACGTGTAAAAGCTTGTTTCAAAAGTTGCGGGTTTTTAAACCTATAATTACCAATTTGTTGCAATATTAGTTCTTTCAATTCATCTTTTAAAATATTTTTTTCCATAAAAAAATCCTTTCTACAAATAGTTTGCTGAAAGGGATATGACAACAAAAACACCAGACACTTCTAGAAGTCTCTACTATAATTTGATAAAAAAATAAATTCATTCTCTATTTTTAAGATATTTATAAAAACACACTTGCATATGCAGTCATAAATATAAACAAATAGAACGTGCTACCGCATTTAGAATTTAAATTTAACATACCCCATATTCTTTCTAATAGTAAGATTGTATACCATATACTAGCTCAGATGCAACAAATTATCATTTTCTGCATCTGGACAGCAACTAAAGTGCCTAAAACCTCTTCAGTCTCTCAAGTATCTTCTGAATAGTTCCATCTCGAAGCGCAACTGACAGCATACCTTCACAGAACTTTTCACCACGAACAAACAGAGTCAGCTTGGTGATTAATTCATCTTCCATTATGTGTTCCTCCGCTTTATCCTCTATTTTCTCGATATTCCTCACATAATCAAAATCAATAGCATTAATTTCATGCATATCGTTAATGAATTCCTCTACATTGTCATCATACTTGAAGTAAGGGTGACCATAAGCATTATCATCGGTTTCATCATCTGTTGCACTAACTAGCTTACCAAATGTTTCTCGATGAAATTGCTCTAAATATCGCGTAATTCTTTCGTATTTGAGTTGTTTATTTACCCCCTTAAACTCACTATTCTTTCACACCCTCGACATCCACGTTCTCATCCACAACACAAACGTCTTCAGAAGTTATGACCTTCGCCCTTCTCTCAACGAGGCGTTCAAACCATATCTTGAGCAGAGCAGCAAACGGCACGGCAACAATCATACCTGCAAATCCGCCCACCTTCTCTCCTGCGATGATAGCCACTAAAACTAGCAGCGGGTGTATTTCAATGCTATGCGATAATAGCTTTGGATTGATAACCGCACCGTCCAAAACCTGCACCACCGAGATGATCACGATAGATATAATCATCGTCTTAATCTCGCCAGAAATCACGCCCGACACGATAGTAAGTCCGTATCCTACTATCGGTCCCATGTAAGGAATCAGATTAGCAATACCAGCCATTACACCAATCATCACGCCGTAAGGCATGCCAACTACAGTCAGTCCAATGCTGATGAGAAGTGCTACTGTGAAACCATCCATCGCTGCACCGCGGAAGTATCCACTGAACACCTTGTTAACATCGCCATATACATATGTAAGCTTGTCATTTGCACCTTGCGACCAAATGGTCCTAAGCATTCTGCCCCAGTACTTTCTTAGGTTCTCTGCGTCAAATAAGAAGTATACCGCGAACATAACCGAGAACAGCAGAGTGCTCGCACCAGCTGTGATATTTGAAAGCAGCGTCGGTAGACCGCTTGCGCTATTTAGCTTATGTGAAATCCCAGTTGATTAGATTCTTTTCGAAGTTAAGATCATAGTTCTTGCTGAAGTTGTACTTTGAAAGCCACTCTTTAAAGCTGTGTTCAAATGATTTCGCCTGATCCACAATGCTATTCACGAGCGCATTGATGCTGTCAGCATTTATAGTCTGCACCTGCTTTGTTACCGCATATATGACCGCTGTGAGAGAAGCCAGCACAAATCGCCACGATGAAATAGAAGCGTTATCAAAACTGCTACTGTGTGTCTACGCTTCTTCTGAACTGGGTTTTGACTTAGCGACTTTTGCATTGCGAGTTATCATCCTCTCAGTTAGTCCAACGAGCGGATTTAAGATATACGCCAAAATCGCACCGATTACCGCCGGCTTAAGAATCGCTGCAACCCAGTTTATCCCGCCCATCAGGCTCTTACCGATGCTCTGATACTGTCCCATCAATAAAATTAAAGCGTATGATATTCCTACTGCAAGAACCACATATGCCACAATCTTGAGGTATTTCCTGTCTAATTTGTCTCTAAATTTCATGAGTTCCCCTCTCTAATTCAATACGCTTATATTATCAGAAAAATTGCTATCTTGCAGTAAAAGTTAATGTAATACTATTCTGGAAAAGACAAAGACCAGCCCTCTGGCTGGTCTTTATACGTATATCGCTATAAGCGTTATTTGCCTTCTGTCTCCTGCTTGTGCGCCTCAACGATCTTCTGCGCTAGGTTAGCAGGCACTTCCTCATACTTGGAGAACTCCATCTCAAAGCTACCTCTAGCCTGAGTCATAGCTCTTAGCACGATTGCATAATCGAAGAGCTCAGCCTCTGGCGCTTCAGCATGCAGGCAAGTTGTGCCCTCATCTGCTGGATCCATACCGAGGATACGTCCCCTTCTCTTGTTCATATCGCCCATTACGTCGCCTGTGTACTTTTCAGGAACTACGATATCGAGCTTCATGATTGGTTCGAGTAGGCAAGGCTTAGCCTCAACGATACCCTTCTTGAAAGCTAGTGATGCAGCAATCTTGAACGCCATCTCGTTAGAGTCTACATCGTGGTATGAACCATCATATAGAACCGCCTTGATATTAACTACCTTGCAGCCAGCGAGAGGGCCTTTTTCCATCGACTCGAGGAGTCCCTTCTCAACTGCAGGAACATAGCTCTTAGGGATTGCTCCACCAAATAGCTCTTCGGAGAACTCGAAGTTTTCCTTAGCTGGAGAGAATCTGATATGCACGTCTCCCATATTGTCCAGCACCACCAGACTGCTTCTTGTGCTTACCCTGAACGTCTGAAGTGCCCTTGATTGTCTCTCTGTAAGCAATCTTCTGAGGAACAGTCACTACGTCGATTCCGTAGTTCTTCTTGAGCTTTTCCTTGATTATTCCTATCTGGAGGTCTCCCTGTCCACCGAGAAGTGACTGATGTGTCTCAACATTTCGAACTAATGCAAATGAAGGATCTTCTTCCATAAGCTTGAATAGAGCCTGCGCCATCTTCTCTTCGTCGTTCTTATCCTTAGCCTGAACTGCGATGAAGTAGTTTGGCTTAGGGAAGTCGATTGGCTCAAACTGGATTCCTTCGCTCTTGAGAGATAGTGTATCGCCAGTCTTTGTTCCTGCTAGCTTGGCAAGTGCAAAGATATCGCCAGCCACAACCTCAGTTGCTGGAACCTGCTGCTTACCTCTTACGAAGAACATAGATCCGAGCTTCTCCATCTTCTGCGTGCGCGAGTTATATAGTTCCTGACCTACCTTGACAGTTCCTGTTATAACCTTTGCGTAGGAAATTCTACCTAGGAATGGGTCAGCTATTGTCTTGAATACCCAGAGAACTGGCTTCTCTGCAGGATCCGTTGTAATCTCAACATCCTCACCTTTGATGTTCTTTGCTGGATATGCAGGGTGCATATTAGGTGTAGGAACATACTTGCTGATAGAACGCAGAACTTCGTCTACTCCCTCACCTGTCTTCGAGGACATCTTGATGATAGGTACTACGTCACCTGTTGCAATTCCATTCATAAGTCCGTTATAAAACTCTTCATCTGTAAATGGCTCTTCGTTGAAGAACTTCTCCATTAGAGCTTCATCTGTGCCAGCCACTGCCTCGTTCAGAGCATCCTTGTCATCATCGGTAACAACAGAGTTTCCGAACTTCTCACGAAGCTGCGCTACAACCTTGTCTACATCTACGTTTTCTTTATCTATCTTGGTGAGGACTATAAATTTTGGATTCTTATGCTTACTGCATTCCTCCCACGCCTTCTCAGTTCCTACCTGCACTCCAGCAGATGCATCCACCATGATAATCGATGATGCAGCTGTGCTGAGCGCTGAACGAATTTCTCCCTTGAAGTCGAATAATCCTGGGGTATCAAGGAAATTATATTTATATCCCTGGTACTCTACCGGAACTAGAGTGGTATTGATAGAATGCTTCTTCTCAATTTCCATCTTGTCGTAATCCGATGTGGTGTTGCCATCCTCTACTTTACCCATTCTGGTGATTGCGCCAGTGGCAAGTAGAGCCGCTTCAAGAAAAGTCGTTTTACCGCAGCCGCCATGTCCTAAAAGTATGACGTTTCTAATCTTATCTGTAGAATAACCTTTCATCCTTAGATCCTCCCATTGATTTTATTATTTTGTTGAGCTGATAAAATTATTTAAGCTCTTGTCACAAGTATAACATAGCTTGTATCTTGTTCAATACAATATTTTAATTGACAATAAAAAGCGGCAACCACCTTCTCCTCGTGAAGAGCCAAGTGATAGCCGCTAAATTATTTGTATATGTATATTGCCTCTTAAACGCTTTAGAATTCAGCGTTCTTAGGTGTTCTTGGGAATGGAACAACGTCACGGATGTTACTCATTCCTGTTAGGTACATAATCATCCTCTCGAAACCTAGTCCGTAACCAGCATGCTTTACGCCGCCGTATCTACGAAGATCAACGTACCAGTCGTAAAGCTCTCTATTCATGCCGATCTCATCCATTCTAGCTTCGAGGATATCGAGCCTCTCTTCTCTCTGACTTCCGCCGATAATTTCACCAACTCCCGGCACGAGAAGGTCGCAAGCCGCAACAGTCTTGCCGTCGTCGTTGAGTCTCATATAGAATGCCTTGATTTCCTTCGGATAATCGATTACGAAGATAGGCTTCTTGAATACTTCCTCAGTGAGATATCTCTCATGCTCAGTCTGTAAGTCAATTCCCCATTCAACTGGGAACTGGAAGTCCTTATCAGCTTTCTTAAGAATCTCAACAGCTTCTGTATATGTAACTCTCTCGAAATCTGAGTTAACGATGTGGTGAAGTCTATCGAGCAATCCCTTGTCCACGAACTTATTGAAGAATTCCATCTCCTCAGGCGCGTGTTCAAGTGTGTAGCTGATGATGTATTTGACCATATCCTCTGCAACATCCATGTCATCAGCGAGGTCTGCAAATGCAATCTCTGGCTCGATCATCCAGAACTCAGATGCGTGTCTAGCTGTGTTGGAGTTCTCAGCACGGAACGTAGGTCCAAATGTATAGATGTTTCTAAACGCAAGCGCCATCGCCTCACCCTCGAGCTGTCCCGAAACGGTTAGGTTTGTCTCTTTTCCGAAGAAATCCTGCGAATAGTCGATAGATCCATCTTCGTTAGTAGGCGGGTTGCTAAGGTCCAGTGTCGTAACTCTGAACATCTCGCCAGCACCCTCTGCATCACTTCCTGTTATGATTGGAGCGTGTACATATACGTAATCACGCTCTTGGAAGAACTTATGAATCGCATAAGCAACGATGCTGCGAACTCTAAATACCGCAGAGAAAGTGTTGCTTCTAGGACGAAGATGTGCGATTTCTCTAAGGTACTCCATGGTATGACGCTTCTTCTGCAGCGGATAATCCGATAGCGAATCAGCCTCAACAGTAATCTCTGTCGCCTTTAGTTCAAATGGCTGCTGTGCGCCAGGTGTAAGCTCAAGTACACCCTTAACCATTACACCTGCTGCGAGGTGCACCTTTGAAATCTCTTCGTAGTTATCAATCTTTGAAGCCTCGTACACAACCTGAAGCGGAGTGAAGAAGGTACCATCATTGAGTGAGATGAAACCAAACTGATTGGATGCACGATTACCTCTCACCCAGCCTCTGACAACAATCTCTTTACCTGCATACTCTTCTCTGCTACGGAAGAGTTCTCTGATCTCAATATCTTTCATTAGTATATCCTTCCTAATTTCCATTTTTCTCTCGTAAATGCACGAGCCTATCAATTATATCACGTTTACATGTGGTTTATCGAGTGTCTATGCCATTTTCTCGATTCCGCACTTATATGGAGCAACTGCATCAGCAAGTCTCGTCAGAACTTCTCCCTGACTCAAACGCCTCTGGATACCCCACCTTAAGGCTTACGCTCATCGAGCGATCTCCTCTATCTACGCTTACCACTTCAACATTAGTTCTCTCATCTCCTGCGATGAGATTTATCTCAGAGTTGATTCCGTAAGGCTCTTTGTCGAAGAGCTTTAAAAACATGTCGTCAAATCTAGTTGCTGTAACTGTGTATCCACCGAATCTCTCGGGGAGTACCGGCATCTTAACTTTAACTTTCATTTCTCTATTTCCCATTATGTCCACCCTTTTCCTTCAAAAAAATCTGTATTATGTATAATATCCTTATTTCCCCTATAGATTCAAGCACTATAACCAAGTATTGATTTTAATTCCTTATATTAACAGTAATCAGGAATTTTATCTCCACAAAGTATCTTTTACGTATGTTCCGTAGGCTTCTGGAATCGGTCTACCGAGGTATATTTCGAGCTCTGGATTCACATTTCTTCCCATGACACTACATAAGTACAACCGCTCATTTAATCCCGGGTACATCTCGACTGACATTGTTTCTACATTTTCCACCATCGGCCAATCTGTTTCTTTTAAATCAGGCTTAACCACCGTATGATAGAGTCCGCACGGCGCATTGTTCTTACTATTATCCACCATATCTCTTTCAACTAACGCAAGACGTGTACCGAGAATCACTACACTTCGCTTTACTCCATCGACGAGAATTTCTCGAGTTCTGTGACCAAGCCCTTCGGTATGAATCCATCTGGTTGGAAGCTCGTAATTCGAAAGTGGCTCTACACCTTTAATGCGCTCAATGGGACTGTGCGCTTTCCACTGGCGCGTAACCGCATGACAGAATAGCACATTATCAGTTGACAAAGTCACACCTTCCCACGAGTTATCCTCGCTAAAAAGGTTAAAGAAAACCATGTATGGCGATTTTACCATCTGCGCCAAGACGTATCTCCCATCCCGAAGGCAAATTGATATAACTTTTCCATCTTTCCACGGAACAGATTTCTTTTTTATTTCCATTTATGCGAACCTACTCACTCTCACTTTAATTTTATTTCACGAACCTTAACCTTATGCTTCTTCAGCTGCTTCTTAAGCTGAGCAAGCCTCTCGTCATTACCCTTGCTTTTTCCGACGAAAATCGACTTGCTCCTACCCTTTTTCCTCACGAACTGTATAAAATATCTGTCACCGTTCAGATGTACTCCACGCACAAAATATATCTCAACCTCAGCGAGATCTTTCAATGGAATCTCACGACTGCCCTGGAACAAATCCGCTGTGAATATATAAATTTCCATTTGAGATATGCATAGGTTCTGAAAACTTTCCGCCACTCCTACTGACAATAATCAGCTTCCGCACCATCGTGACAAGAACGATAGTTCCAACGATAAATGCCACCGTCTTAAAGAAATTGTCATTCCACGTCGACTTTAGTCCAATCAAGAAATATTGATATATCTTCATTAATTACTTCCCTCCAAATCACCTTTCCTATTCTAAGAAGGTGTTTCATTTCACGCTTGCAAATTAGCTCGCATCGACATAGATGTGATATTTTCCGCAGTGAAGACAGCGGAAGAGATACCCGCAGAGATCCCCATCCTTATACAGGTACTCCCTTATATCGGTGTATTCATGCCTCATCTCATACTCTTCAAGGACCTCGTCTGCGATGCCCATCTCCTCTAGTTCCTCTGTGCCGACTGTCCCTAGATATGCGCAGTAGTCATTACAGCAGGATAGCCAGTGCTCGCCTTGCCAGCTCAGGTAGCCAGGCGTTCTTTCAAATAGTTCTTTCGACTTCGCCACATCCACTTCGCCTTCCCATTCGGCATCTTGCACGAACTGAGCGTCGAATTTCTTTGCAGCCTCTCCACTAGCTATACACTCTGGGCACAAATGCTCGACGTCTTCAACGCTGTAAGGGAACGAACTATAGTAGATAGTACTTTCCTTGCCGCAGCACGGGCATACCTCTGGCGGACCTTCTTCAAAGCTTTCAGTCGCCAGTGGATCTGGATGGTAACGGAATTTTGGAAGCTTCTTAGCTTTTTCTCTCTGCAGAGACTCCTCAGCAGCTGTCTTTGGTCTTTTCACTGCCCACCTGTCTCCATCATCTTCTGCTAGCGATTTGAGATAAGCGAGCTTCTTTATATGTTTCTTATCTGTCCTATCTGCAATCTCTGACATCAAGTCATACGCACTCTGCATGAGCGAAAGGATTTTGTATACATCTACAAGAACTGCCTTGGCATCCTTATCCCCAGCCTCTTTGAGCCTATCCGAAAACTCGTATAACGCAAGAACAGTCTCTCGCTTACCCTTCTTCGCTTCGTATTCCTTTACTAGTTCAGCATATTCTTTTATGTATGGATTCATTATTTCTCCTACCATTTCAGCAAAACTTCTCGTTTTTGTCCACAAATTATATCAATTCTTTCCTATAAATTATAACAAATTGAGGCGGTAAAATCATTGACAATTATCACATGCGGTGGTAACATATTTCATTATTAAAACGATGACGAGGACAGTAGGTTCGCTTTAAGGCTTTGAGAGAGGGATGGATGGTGAGATCATTCCAGTACGGAGCGTTCTGAACACCACCTCCGAGTGGCACTAATCCTGCCCGCCTAGCCGCGTTAAAAGCTTCAAAGAGTGCTGGAGCAGAAGCTCCGGAAGATGGGTGGAACCACGAATACGAATGTATGCGTCCCTTCTGACAATTTGAATGTCGGAAGGGATTTTTTAATTTCCTTCCGCTAATGAAAGGAGTTCTTAAAATGATTATTACACTAAAAGACGGTAGCAAAAAAGAATATGCTTCGCCGATGTCAATCATCGACATCGCAAAAGACATAAGCGAGGGTCTCGCAAGAGCAGCTTGCGTTGGTGAAGTCGATGGAGAGGTCTGTGACCTCAGAACTGTTGTGGATAAGGATGCTGAAGTTAACATTCTCACTTTTGATTCTGATGCAGGAAAGCATGCGTACAGACACACATGTTCACACGTGCTCGCAGAGGCTGTCAAGAATCTATATCCAGATGCCAAGATGACAATCGGACCTTCTATCGATAATGGTTTTTACTATGACTTCGACATGCCAGCTCTAACTAGAGAGGATTTAGATAAGATAGAAGCTGAGATGAAGAAAATCATCAAAAGAGGAGATGCGATAACTCGTTTCACACTCCCTAGAGATGAAGCCATCAAGCTATTCCAGGAGAGAAATGAGCCATACAAAGTCGAGCTCATCGAGGATCTACCCAGAGGACGAAATCATTTCCTTCTATCAGCAGGGAGATTTTATCGAACTCTGCGCAGGACCACATCTGATGAGCACGAAGCAGATTAAGGCGTTTCAAGCTAACTTCTAGCTCTGGCGCTTACTGGAGAGGTGACGAGCACAACAAGATGCTCACTAGAATCTACGGTACTGCATTCAACAAGAAGGCAGATCTCGAAGAATACCTTGAGTACCTAGCTGATATCAAGAACAGAGACCACAACAGACTCGGTCGTGAGATGGAGCTATTTACAACAGTAGATATAATCGGTCAGGGTCTTCCTCTATTTATGCCTAAGGGCACTAAGATGATCCAAAAGCTACAGCGCTGGATTGAAGACCTCGAGGATTACGAATGGGGTTACGTGAGAACGAGAACACCGCTGATGGCGAAATCAACTCTTTACAAGATTTCAGACCACTGGTACCACTACAAGGATGGAATGTTCGTATTCGGATATGACAACATCGATGAACTGAACAATGCCGAGGATGCTACTCGCGAGATTAGAGGACTTGAGGACCTAAGTCTCATCGAAAACGATGCTGATGCAAATGCATTTGCGCTTCGCCCTATGACATGCCCATTCCAGTACTATGTATACAAGGCTAAGCAGCACAGCTATAGGGATCTACCTTATAGAATGGGTGAGACTTCCACTCTATTCCGCAACGAAGATTCCGGCGAAATGCACGGTCTTACTAGAGTTCGTCAGTTCACGATTTCAGAGGGTCACCTCGTGTGTACCCCTGAGCAGATTGACGAGGAGTTCAAGAACTGCGTTAAACTCGCTAAGTACTGTCTCACAACTCTAGGTCTAGACGGCGATGTTACATACAGAATGTCAAAGTGGGATCCAGAAAATCCAGGTAAATATCTTGGAACTGCTGAGGAATGGGATAAGGTTGAATCGGCAATGCGTGAGATTCTCGATGAAATCGGTCTCGATTACACAGAGGCTTCTGGCGAGGCTGCATTCTACGGGCCTAAGCTCGATATTCAGGCAAAAAATGTATATGGCAAAGAAGATACTATGATCACTATACAGCTTGACATGTTCCTTGCTGAGAGATATGACATGTACTATATCGATAAGAACGGTGAGAAAAAACGCCCATATATCATCCACCGTACATCGCTCGGCTGCTACGAGAGAACTCTCGCTTGGCTGATTGAAAAGTATTCAGGAAACTTCCCTACTTGGCTATGCGCAGAGCAGGTTAGAATCCTTCCTATCTCAGATAAATACCAGGATTATGCAGAGGAAATCTTCGCTGAGCTAAGAAGAAATGGCGTTGATGTTACAATTGACAGCAGCTCCGAGAGAATCGGCTACAAGATTAGAAAAGCCCAGATGGAGAAGCTACCTTACATGCTAGTCGTTGGACAGCAGGAAGCTGAGAATAAAACTGTTTCAGTTCGTTCGAGATTCGAAGGAGATGAAGGTAGCAAGCCGCTGAGTGAATTTGTGAACGCAATCTGCGAGGAGATACGCACAAAAGCGATTAGAGAAAAGAAAGTCAGCGAAGAAGAAAAGAAAGATAAATAGTCAAATTTGCAAGAGAAGGTAACGGAGGATTTGTCATGCAGAGAGAGAAGCGCAAAGACAACATAATACAGAAATTGCAGTCTACAGATTCACCTGTAAGCGCTTCCTCTCTTGCAAAAGAGTTCGGAGTAAGCAGACAAATTATCGTTGGAGACATCGCTATTCTCAGGGCTGAAGGTCATGATATTAGTTCGACCCCTCGTGGATACGTGCTCCCTCAAATTGGGACTACTCCAGTCTATAGAATCGCTTGTAAACACGATTCATCTAAAATTCTAGAAGAACTTAATGCGATTGTTGACTGCGGTGGCATATTACTCGATGTAAGTGTTGAACATCCTATATACGGTGAACTAGTCGGCAACCTGCACATTGCAAATAGACTTGATGCAAAGGAGTTCGCAGATAAGATAATTGAGAGCAATGCCCTCCACTATCACTTCTCACAGACGGGATTCACTTGCATGCTATCACGTGTAGGGATGAGAATGCACTTGAGCGAATAAAGGATAAACTCCGCTCAATAGGGATACTCTTCGAGTAAACGATAAAAATTTTTTAACGGACTAACAGTTTATTTTTTAAGTAACATGTAGCGTTTTCTTTAATTAGATATTGACTTTTCACAGAGCCTCTTTTAATGTATATACAGGTGTCATGACACCTGTATATAGTTAGGAGGCTTTTTAAATGGCTAGTTTTTCTTCATTTCTAAAACGCAAGGATATAATCATCTCCGGAAAGAGATATGGAATTGATGCACTTGGCGCTATGGCTCAGGGACTATTTTGTTCACTACTTATAGGAACAATCATCAATACTATCGGAGTACAGCTTCACATCTCTGCCCTATCGCAGACTGTCGCTACTATAGGTGGTATTAAATACACTGTAGGTGGTCTTGCGATGGCTATGGGAGGACCTGCAATGGCATGTGCAATCGGATACGCTCTTGCTGCTCCACCGTTAGTTCTATTCTCTCTCATCACTGTCGGTTTCGCTTCAAATGCGCTTGGAGGTGCTGGCGGACCACTCGCAGTACTATTTGTAGCGATAATAGCAGCTGAATGCGGAAAAGCTGTTTCAAAGGAGACAAAAGTAGATATCCTGGTTACACCGAGTGTGACAATCGGCATAGGAATCGCTTTATCTTGGTTAATCGCTCCCGCACTCGGAAACGCAGCCATGAAGATGGGCGATATTATCATGTGGGCTACAGAACTTCAGCCTCTACTCATGGGAATTATTGTCGCTGTAGTTGTAGGTATAGCGCTTACTTTACCAATATCTTCTGCGGCTATTTGCGCAGCCCTAGGTCTAACAGGACTCGCCGGCGGTGCAGCACTTGCTGGCTGCTGTGCACAGATGGTTGGATTCGCAGTTGCTTCGTATGAAGATAACGGTGTCGGTGGCCTCGTATCTCAGGGGGTTGGAACTTCGATGCTTCAGATGGGTAACATAGTTAGAAATCCAAGGATTTGGATAGCTCCTACTCTCGCATCCGCTGTCACCGGTCCTATTGCAACCTGTGTGTTCCATCTCAAGATGAACGGACCTGCTATAGCAAGCGGCATGGGCACATGTGGTCTCGTTGGACCTCTAGGTGTGTACTCAGGCTGGATTGCTGATATAGCAAAAGGAACAAAAGCAGGCATCACTTCAGTGGATTGGCTCGGTCTAATCCTAATATCTGTAGTTCTGCCAGCAATATTAACTCTTATCTTTCACAAAGCCGTTAAGAGAGCTGGCTGGGTTAAAGCAGGAGATCAGAAGCTATAGGCTAATAATTATTTTCGAAAAATCTGTAACCAATTAAATAATCTCAATAAAAAATGTGCCTAGCACAGAGTGTGATCCCCCTAATTTCACACAGTGCTTGGCACATTTTTTAATATTACAATTATTACTACATTGCTATTTTATAACTTCTAACTTGCTTTGACGTTTTGACTATTCTCGCTACTCTTACTATCCTTACCGCTTTTAAATTCACCATATGAAAAGAATATTAACCCTATCCAAATCAGTCCAAATGCCATAATCAGCACTTTATCTACAGGTTCCTTATACAAGAAAATCCCTAGCATAAGCGCCAATGTAGGACTGAGGTATTCCGTCAAACCGAGCACGAACATAGATGTTCTCTGAGCTGCATAGGCGAATAGCCCAAGAGGTATGGCTGTTGCAAGCCCACATAGGAGTAGCAGGAAGTATTGATATGACTCTCCAACTCCAAGTGCTCCTGCCCCATGCAGTTCAAGCCATACTATTACGCATAACATAATCGGAGCCATAAAAATAGTTTCATATAGAAGCGATATAACAGGTGGCTGGTCTACAGTCTTTTTTATCGCTGAATAGATTGCAAATGTCGTCGCTAGGATGAGTGCTATTCCTGGGACCTGTCCATAGTGAACCAAGATTACGATTACGCTTGCAGCCGCGAGTATTACGGCAGTAGATTTGTAAACTGTAAGCTTCTCTTTAAAGAAGATAGCCCCAAATATACATACTACGAGTGGTTCTATATAATATCCAATACTCGTCTGGATTATATGACCAGAGTTAACCGCCCAGATATAAATGCTCCAGTTGCTCGTTACGATAAGCCCTGCTATGAAAAATTTGAGTGAGGTCCGCCAATCCTTTAGCGGTGAAAAAATCCTGCTCCACGAGTACTTAAAACGCGCAGCAATTATACATACTACTGCAATCATCAGAATCCTATATATGATGATAGTAGATGACGGTATTGGAATTAGCGATTTCCAGTAAATTGGAAGAATACCCCACAGCCCAGCACAACCAAGTGCAGCAAAGAAACCCTTTTCATAATTTTTCTTCATAAATTAATCCCCTGCAGATAAATTCATAATAAGGTGTGCAGTAAAAAGCAGTACACCAAAGGCATAAAATTTCTGTAACTACAAATAAAAATGTAGCAAATATTATATCATCCTTTGCAGATTGTCACAATAAATGTTATCCTTATACATCATAAATGACTATAGATATGTACATTCACATAGTTTGTTGGAGATTGGAGATTAGATATGAAACAGGTTGAAGTAGATGTAGAAGTTAGCGCCAGACACGTGCATCTCTGCCAAGGCGATATAGAAAAACTTTTTGGAACTGGATATGAGCTTACACCTAAGAAGCACATTATCGTAGGCTACGTTGCGGAAGAAAGACTCACACTCGTTGGTCCTAAAGGCACTCTTCAAAATGTCGCTATTCTCGGACCTGCTCGTCCAGAAACGCAGGTTGAACTTGCAGCAACTGATGCTAGAAATTTAGGTATCGAAACACCTCTTAGACTTTCCGGTGATTTAGCGAATACACCAGGAATTAAAATCACAGCTAAAAATGGCGCCACAACTGAAATTGATCATGGCTGCATAGTCGCAAAAAGGCACATTCACCTATCAAAAGAAGATGCGGATCATTTGCAGGTAACCACGGGAGACGAAGTCTCTCTAAAAATCGATACAGGATGCGGTAGAGCACTAACATTTGATGAAGTAGTTGTACGTGTTGGCAACACTAGAACCGTTGTTCATTTAGACACGGACGAGGGAAATGCGGCATGTACGGGAAAATCATGTAAAGGAATATGCTTTTCTAGATAAATAAAAGATGCTTTTACAGCATCGGCACGTAGGAGTAGAAATTGTCATCATTATACAGTCTTGAAAATATAGTCTTCGCACTTGAAATAATCGGCACCATCGCCTTTGCCATCTCGGGAGCCACTCTCGGACTGGAAAAAGGCATGGATCTCATGGGAATCACAATACTCGGTCTTACAACTGGTGTAGGTGGTGGAATCATAAGGGATATAATAATCGGTCAGACTCCACCTCTCACATTTAGGGACCCTACTTATCTCATCATATCGGTAGTGGTTTCAGTAATCGTATTCACACCGCCGGTCAGGAGTTGGATATTTTCGGACTCAATGCTATATGAATGGCTTATGCTCATCATGGACTCGGTTGGGCTTGGAGTGTTTACAGTTCTTGGTATCAAATCAGCCTACACTGTATCCTCAATTCACGGAGTTATATTGTTCACATTCGTTGGAATGCTCACCGGAGTTGGTGGTGGAGTTCTGAGAGATATGATGGCAGGTAATAGACCATATATATTCGTAAAGCATTTCTATGCTAGCGCATCACTCATCGGAGCACTCACGTGTATAGCACTATGGGATAGAGTCGGCACAGTACTTGCCATGGGAACTGGGGCTGGACTCATAGTCTTGCTCAGACTTCTTGCGGCTCATTACCACTGGAGTTTACCTAAGGCTAAAACTGCCTCGAGATAACTAGGTATAAAATAAAAAAAATAATCGCATCAAAGCGTGATGCGATTATTTTTTATTTTGCGTCAAAAAGCTCACCTAGAGAGTGTTTTTTCAAATCAGTATTGATATTTTCTTGAATACGTAATAATTCCTTTCGAAGCGCACATGTATCTCGGTCTGTATTTAAAAGGCACGAAACATCTTGCTTCAGGCACTCACATACAAGTGAATGTGGCTCAATAGCCTGGTGCACATCATATAGGGTAATCTCTGTCAGCGGTCTGCTCAGCACATATCCACCGCTGCTCCCCTTACTCCGTATATGATACCAGCCTTATCGAGTTTCCTTGACACTTTATAAGCGATTGCCTCTGATATGAATTCACCTTCCACGAATGAACTTATACTCGTGGGTCTATCTGTCGACAGATTCTTAAGAACCCTTACTGCATAGTCTGTCTCTCGATTAATAAAGCATGTCTCCTCACTTTTCTATTTCTGTAGTAACACACGTCCCTACAAACAGCGATATTCAATCTAACAATGCGTCATGGATATTTAATCAGCAATAGTGATAAGTATGAGTATTGTAATAAAATTCCCCTGAGTTTAGCAACGATAATACAAAAGATATACACATTGTACTAAATTAATACAATGCACAATCTACATGTCGTCAAAAGTTTCAGCTATCGCGACTCTGCGAGTCTTCCTGTACAGAAGAACTGCTGCTATCATAGAAAGCATCTCTGATACGGCAAGTGAGAGCCATACATTAGATACGTCAAGCATAGCTGCGATTAACGCAAGCGAAAGCAGAAGCGTCAGTGTACATCTCATCAGCGATATGAAAGCTGCAACTCTGGACCTCTCGAGAGCAGTTAGATATCCAGCGATGATGATATTCATACTGAGCATTGGGAATGCCAAAGCTATCAGTCTAAGCGCATACGATACTTCCAGGATAAGTGCATCTCCATCATTAACAAATAGCATCGCTATATAATTTCCAAACACCAGCACAACCGCTATCTCTAATACGGCTAATATGAGTCCCGATCTAATCTCATAACCAAAGATAGTGTGGAATGTATCCCTCTCGTGTCTACCGTGATAGTAACTAACGAGGGGCTGTGCGCCTTGAGCAATCCCATTTGCAAGAACCGTCGCCAGCAGAATTACATATGATAGTATCGAATAGATAATCAGCTCTCTATCGTGCATAAAAGTAACGATAAACCTGTTAAAGATAAATGTCACTATTCCCGGCGACATCTCCGTAATACCTGAAGGTATACCGCTCATGAATTGACGAAGCATAAGTCCGCGTCTGAACTTAAATCTCGTAAAACGAAGTGTCGCTTTCCTCCCTGCAAAGTGAATCAGGTAGATGATAATTACGACCGTCTGAGAAAAAGATGTTGCTAATCCCGCTCCAACTATGCCCCAATTCAGCTTAAATATCGTGTACCAATCGAGTAAGATGTTGAGAATCACCCCGAGCAGCACGTAGATAGTGGCGAGTCCCGGAAATCCGTCAGTAGCGAGGAGCAGCTCGAGATTGTAGGATATCACGAATGAAAATATGAACGGTGCTATCGTGAGAAGATAACTCCTTACATATGGAAGCGTAGATTCCGTCGCTCCGAGCAACCTGCACAGCGGATTTAGGAAAATAAAGACCAGCACGCTGATTACTATCGACAACAAAACAAGTGAAACTAAGCTCTCTGTGAATACGCGTCTCGCCTCCATAGTACGGTTTTGACCGAGAAGACGAGCCACTATTGTTGAAGTACCCACTGCGAAAGTTATTGAAATTGCAAACAGCAAGGTGACGAACGGCGTAGCAATTGAGACGGCAGCTAGAGCCGTCTCGGATACACCTCGAGCTACGAAAATCCCATCAACTACTGTGTACAGCGTGAATATGAGCTGTCCAGCCATCGCGGGAATAATGTATCGCAAATATTTATTTATCAGCGAATCATTTCTATTCAATTCTCGTCATCCTTCCAATGCTGTGAAGCTTCTCTCACTATCACATGATCTGCGTTGTCAGATTGTCACGATTAATCGCACAAACCCCTTCTTAACCAAGTGCGTTACAACGTGTAGAGTTAGTATACTAGCATTTTTATATAACTGCAATCCGTTCATTTCAAAGACTTCTGTACAAAATAAAAGCCGAATCAAATAATTTTGAATTCGGCTCTTGCGTTATAAATTTGTTTATAAAAATTGATGAATTATCAGCATATTATGCTCCTACTCGAGGTTAAGTCGGTTCTTCATCAGATAGTTAGATGCGAGGAAGTAGATTGCACACTCTACAGCCTGCAAAAGTATAATTCCTCCGACTCCATACTGTGCAATTCTAATCTGATTGCCATTCACAGCCAGGTTTAATGCAAAGTCGCCGAATAGATGTCCAATTACTTCAATCGCAGCATACACCTCTGCTATTGTGAGTACGACGAAGAAAACTCCCTGTAGAAGTGATTTGAAGCTGCTGAACTGCACGCTTAAGTTAATGCATGCAAGTGTCTTAAGAAGGAATCGGCTGATGTATACAACTCCTAGCAATAGCACCTCAAACAGAAATATTATTATTGCCCTTGCCTCTGCCGGCCTCTCGTTCATAAATATCTTTATCTGATGATAAGAATCTGGTCCATTTGTCGCAATGCTTACTATCATCATGATGAAGATTCCAACAAATGCCGTTATTACCATCCAAACTGTACTAGCAATTACCTTGCTCCAGATGTGTGTACTTATCTTGACCGGTAGCGAAAGCGTAAAATACCCTTCAGCTCCATAGAAATTCTTGTAGAATCTGCGGTCAATAACCACTACTAATGTCATTATAATTGCAGCTATAAACGAGATTGCCCAAACCACGTAGAGAAGATTTTCTACAAACTCAGATGTGTATTTCGATGCCTTTGGTAAAACAGCAGTTATCAAAGTGAGAGATAACCAAACCAAGTACAGAACTCCGAGATTGTTCATCAGCGATTTAAACTCATATTTTAATAATTTACCTAGCATTTGAACACCTCCCTGAACAGTTTATCAATGCTTTGCCCCTTCTTCTCACGCAAACTTTCAGCAGTCTCGTGAACCACGATTTCACCGTCTTTGATGAAGATTACATCGTCGAGCACCGATTCGACATCGGCGATTAGGTGAGTGGAAATAATCACTACAGCCTCAGGATTGTAATTGGTAATAATCGTTCTAAGAATATAGTCTCTAGTCGCTGGATCAACGCCTGCGATAGGTTCATCGAGTAGATACACTTCGGCATTGCGTGCCATCGTTAGGATGAGCTGCACCTTTTCCTTGGTACCTTTGGACATCGCTTTTAGCTTAAGCCCTTTCTCGATACCGAGATCATTGAGCATCGATAGAGCTTTGAGTTTATCGAAGTCATCGAAGAAATCCTGATATAGGCGCACGAGGCTGCCAGCAGTCATATATGTAGGGTACGTCATCTTATCAGGCAGGTAAGCGACCTTTGCCTTTGTCTTTTCACTAGGTCTATCTCCATCTATCAGGACCTCACCGGCATCAGGGTCTCAGTAGTCCCATGATTATCTTAATTAGCGTTGTCTTGCCTGAGCCATTTGGTCCCATGAGTCCAACAATCTGCCCCTTATCTATATCTAAGTCAACACCTGATAGCGCTAGCTTTGAGCCGTATGCTTTGCTCAAATCTTTTATCTCTATTATGCTCATTATTTCTCCTTTCCCACGCAGCTCGTAACCGCTTCTATAATCTCCATGTCACTCATCCCAATATTACGCAGCTTCTCGACGAGTTCATCAATATACGAACTTGATAACCCCTTGTAAATCTCTTTCAAGGCTCTCTCATCCTCCGTCACAAATCTTCCGTTGGTCCTCTCTGTGCGCACTAGCCCATTTCGCTCGAGCTCCGCAAGCGCTCTCTGCACCGTGTTCGGATTGACACAAGCTTCAGCAGCAATATCTCTTACGGACGGCAGTTTCTCCCCTGGTGAATAGTCGTGTCTGGCAATTCGCACGGTGAGCTCATTTACAATTTGCGAGTATATCGGGATACCATCGACAAATTTCCATTCCATGCTAGTCTCCTTTCTAAATCTATTCATGCGATTTATTTCATACCTATTTCGAACCATAGATAAATAAATCGGTGTGTTATTGTATTAAGTTACTAATACAATAACACACCGAGAATCAAATGCAAGTAATTTTTTATGAAGATTTTCTTAAGGCGCTACTTAATTTTTTCTACCTCTCACCTTAAATGCTATGAGAACAACCACTGCACTAAGAGCAGACATGAAGATCATCGACTGGATCAGCGGTCCGAAATTATATTCCCTGCCTAGCCAGAAATCTATATAATCGTTACCAAGCTGTGCGGTTGGAAGCAAGTCAGATATCCATCTAACTGAATTTGGAAGATCCGTTATCCTAATGCCCATATACCCACTCAAAATCATCATTGCAAAGTAGATTGCCATAACAACGCCATACGTAGGACCAAACTTTCCTATTAGTGTCGCTATGCCATGAGCGAGCGCCATCAAGATAATAGCGAGAAGGTATATTCCCAAAATCCAAACCACCGCAGCTGCAAATCTCGGCTTAAGTATTTTTAGAAAAGGAACAGTCCCACCAAGGTAAATAAATATGCAGAGCGTCAATATAATCAAATTCGCTACCACTTTGTTGAGCAATATGTCCTTCTCCGAAAATCCGAAGAGCAGTAAACGTTCAGGTATCTTCTTATCAAGCTCATTTGAATAAATCGCTGCGTGATTCAGAAATATGCTCGCCAGCGGAATAAGCATCGCCATGCCAATAAATATTGTGGTTACCACTTCATCCTTCATATTCTTAGGAATGTCGCCAAGTGTTCCCCTGACAATCATATGCAGTAGTAGCACTGGAAAAATAGATCCAAAGAAGACCGCATAGACATTGTGCAGCGTATTTTGAAATTCGTATCTTATCGTATATCTATTCATCTTACCTCTCCGCATTAATAGTCATCATTTCGATATCGTTATTGCTTCGCCTGTAGTTTATGTGGTTTCTGATAAGCTTTTCAGCGATTTCAACCTCTTCATCATCATTGTCACATGAGAGTGCAATAAACCCTTCGGCGGCCTTTATCTGTTTATGCGCCTTCGCTATTTCACGTCCTTTTTCCGTATCCTCGAAGATCACCACGGCATTTCCGCAGTACTTTCTAAAAAGCTCTTCCTTTGACCCGTAGTCCACGGCCCTACCGTCCTTAAGATACAGTATCTTGGTCGCCAGATTATCGAGCTCAGTATAGTAATGTGATGTTATAAGCAGCGTCGTGTGCTTTTCCTCGTACCAAGTTACGAGCTTGTCCATGAGCCTCTGACGCGTCTCGAAGTCGAGTCCTGATGTAACTTCATCGAACATCACTATTTTGCTGTCCTTACACATCACGAGTATGAGAGTGAGCCTCTGTTTCTGACCGCCTGATAGCTGTTTCCACCTCTTATCTAAGCATCCTTCGAACTCGAAGAATTCAATCATTTCTTGGAGTTTCTGATTATCTATTATCCTGCAGCCCATCACCATCTCGATGATGTTCCTAATCGAAACGGTATCGACATAAGAGTTGTACTGCATGTGAACGGAGATCTCATTTGACGGAACCCCGAGTGCTATGTTTCCCTTATGAGGAACCAGACCGATAATACTCTTTAGAAGCGTAGTCTTTCCAGCACCGTTGCTCCCTATGATTCCGACTCTCTCGCCATCCGCAATTTCAATCACTCGCCCGAGGTCCACAGCTACTTTATCTTTAAAACTCACCTTAACATTGTCGAGTCTAATCATCTCTACCTCTTTTCTCTAGAATAAACTGAACGCCGTCCTGCATGTTGTCACCACGCAGTTCAAGTCCTAGCTTTCCCGCAAAATATTTAGCTATATAAAGCCCTAATCCATGCCCCTTCTTCTGTCCAATATCTTCTCCTTGAGCTCCCGTTACAAACGGTTCAAAGATATCATCAATTATTTCCTCATCTATATGTCCTGGACGACTGAACACCGAAATTCTAGACTCCCTAACATCGACTGTGACACTTCCACTTTCACCTGTGTGGTCTATGCCATTCACAATTAAATTCTCCAAAATCTTCTTGAGCATCATCGCATTGGTATACCAATATACGGCTGTTTCAATCTCTGGACCATTTAGAGTTATGCCCTTAGATTCAGCTCCGATGCGGTTCTTCTCTAAAGTTTCCCGGCATAATGCCACAATATCGACTTTCTCAACCTCGAAGCTATCTGCCGCATTGTTAAGATTCGATGTTTCATCAATTATGCTCATCATCTCACGGAGCTGCGCTTTTACCTCTGGCAAATACAGGTCCCTATCCCCGAACTTCCCGACATTACCAATCATCCCGTCCACTAGGAGCATCGATGCTGCAATCGGAGTTTTTAGCTGGTGCGATGTCGCACGCATATATACCTCTTTACGCTTATTTTCTTCTTCGAGATTTTGAACTGCCTGTGCTTGCTTTTCATAAAGTAGGTTTAGTGCAGCAGTCAAATCAGATATCTCATCATTGCCTACAGCTTCAAGTGGCTCTAGCTTTACTGATGACGAACTCATGCGTCTCTCCGCATCCATAGACAGCTTCCTAATTGGAGATACTATCTTGCGCGAATATATTGCTGATACTCCAAATGCCAAGATTATCATAAGCAGTATGAGCATAGGAGCTGACCCGTAGAGAACTGGTAGAATTTCACTTGCTGAAGGTGTCATCGTGGTGCTACTCAGGATAAGCATGTCATCTCCATGCTTTGCAAATCCGACAAAATAGGTGTAGCTAGTTCCCGAATAACGACTCTCGACGGAAAACTCACTGATTAACACCCCGCCGCTATAGTAGTGAATTTTTTTATCCTTAACCTTGAACTGAGATAAGCTGCTGTCTCCTTTAAGATTTATCTTAAAACTGCTATTCATCTCAGCCGAATTCTCTTCTGCAAAGGCTTTAAGTGCAGGCTTTAGATTCTTAAATGCCTCCTTTTTATTACTCTTACTGCTCATATCAAGAGACCTGAACTGGTCTATAATCTCTTTAGACGCAGGGCTAACCGCCTCAATCGATCCATTGAAACTGGATCCCGTAACCCTGATATTGTAGCCATTTCCAGGTACTATGATACCTATCGCATTGGCATCGCCAGTCTTGAAGTTTTTCAATGATTCGTGCTTCTTAAAGTGCTTCATCGCTGACTTTGCATTTTCTAAATTTTGATTCTCCTTGTAATCCATATACATGGAAGGCATCAGGAATACCATATATGAAAAGATCACGATTCCCACGATCAGCGAGATAATGACGCTGTATAAAAATGTCTTACTTCCTAATTTCATCTTCTTTTCTCCACCTGTACCCAACTCCTATAACCGTTTCGATGTAGTCATGTGGGAGTTTCTTTCTAAGATTCTTGATGTGTGCATCGATTATCCTATCATTCGCCACGTACTCCTCATCGAATATCATGTTGATAAGCTGATTTCTGCTAAATACCCTTCCCGGACTATCCCTCAGAGTCTTCATGAGCACAAATTCGCTTACGGTCAGTTTGAGATTCTTCTTGTTATAGTATGCCCGAAGCTCATCTTCATCGACCACGAACCCACTATCCATCTCAACAGTAGCTCTCTTGCCAGTTCTTCTAAGAACCGCTTCAATTCTCTTGATCAGAATTATCGGTGAAGCAGGCTTTGTAATGTAATCATCCGCAAGGTAGTTAAAAGCCTCGAGCTGCGTATTGATATCGTCGTAAGCTGTGAGCATAATCGTGCCAATATCTTCACCGCGTTCCTTTTTTATGGTCTGAAGCACCTCAAGTCCAGTCACTCCAGGAACTCTGATGTCGAGCACCGCAAGATCAAAATGCTCACCCCCTTCAATCAGCTTTATCGCCTCGTCGCCACGCTCACACGGAACAACCTCGTGACCTGCGACCACCATGTATTCAGAAAGAACTTCGCGAATCATGTTTTCATCTTCTAGGAAAAGTATCGTTGCCATCGTATGCACCCTTTCTATCTTCTGACTCTACCTTACTATCACGGTGTGAATCTGGTATGAATTTGCTTTGCATATTAGCGTTTACATAAAATTCTTTATATCAATCATTGTAGATTATTCCTCTAGCAAAATATAGGCAAATTAATACCTCTTCTGTCAGAATCTCTGACAAAAGAGGTTTATAATCATGCATTTCTATATTTAATAGCTGTTTAAAATGTTGCAACCTCAGGGTTACACGGCTCGCACGCCTCTACCGACTTACAGTAAAGGACCGGTCCTTTCTCTCCATATGCATCGACATACTCGACCCTAACCTTGGCTTTGACCTGAACCCAGGCTCCATTCTTGAAGTCATCAATTCTATCATAGATGCCCATAAGCGCTGCGAACTGCATATCCTCTACACAGCATGTCATGAGGTGCCTGCCAAGCCCGAACTCTCCGTGCTTCATATCGCCGCCCTTTACGACTCTGCCCTTTAGAATCAATGTCTTGTTGTTGTACTCGTCCTGATTTTCGTTGATATCGCGATACCAGTCAGCGTACATATCGTCGGCGATTTCAATCGTGCTGGCCTTCTTATCGAAAGGCAGTTCATCCACGATATCGTCGACCTCTATATCGTGAGGACCGAACTCATAGACAATCTGCGAGCGCCTGTTAGCTACGCGCACTTCCTTATGGAACGGCATCTTGTCCGCACCCTTCTGGAATCTATTGAATACCACAAGCTCTGCGTTCTGCATCTTGTTGAAGCAGAGCTGTCTCATATTCTTATTGTACAGTTCGAACATAGTCGCATCGAAGAAGGTCATCTCTTGCGCGATTATCCAGTTGCGAGGCATATTCTCAAACAGAGTCTGTGTCATCCACATGCCGTTGTACTCGACTAGAACTCTGTCAAATACATACTTCGATGCGATGCCGTTGAGCCTTGCTTCTGTAAGGTCTGTCTCCTCTCGATTGTCTCGATGTACACTTTGTCGGTAAATTTACTTTCATCATAATGTACTTCACCTGACTCACAAACCAAGAGGAGTGTGCTTGCACCTTCTCCGAACTCCGGTGTTTCGAGTGTGTCCTGGATGAAAGTCGACTTACCCGAGCCTAGAAAATCCTGTAAATAGATAGACTGGTTTCTCTCTCATATTCCGAACAGCTCCTTAATCTTATCCTTCTTGAGTCCTACTCCGATTACGCAGATTACTCCTGTTGTCTCTGCCTCGCCAGCAGTTCTAACCTCTGGCTCACCTGGGATGTAGTCGAACTCGTACCATTCGCCTTCTGTACCCTGCTACGAATCCCTTCGCTCTGAGCACCTGTCCGCACTGCTCGGAATCCATGAGGCCTGCTAGAGCTTGCTCGAGCTGGCCGCGGCTGAAGCGATGTGCGGTCTCCACGCCCATTTCGTCGAAGACTTCGTCAGCGTGGTGGCCGTGTCCGTGGTGATGGTGGTGATGATGTCCGTGACCGCAGCACTCATGCTCCTCATCATCGTGGTGATGGTGTGTCGTGGTCATGGTCGTGATGATGTCCGTGACCGCAGCACTCATGCTCTTCATCATCGTGGTGATGGTGTTCGTGGTCATGGTCGTGATGATGTCCGTGACCACAGCATTCATGCTCTTCATCATCGTGGTGATGGTGGTCATGGTCGTGATGATGTCCGTGACCGCAGCATTCATGCTCCTCATCATCGTGATGATGATGTTCATGGTCATGATGATGATGCTCTGCCTCATGTTCAGCCTGCTCTCTATACGCCTCTTCTCTCAGGCGGTCAAGTTCAGCGGAGAGCGTCTTCTTCTGCTCCATAATCTCTAAAATCTTAGAGCCATCAATTTCCTTCCAGTCTGTCGTAACAATAGATGCTTCTTTGTTATGCTCACGGAGTAATGCGATGCACTTATCGATATCATCCTGAGACATTCCAGCTGTGTGGCTTAAAATGATTGAGCTTGCATGTTCCACCTGATTTCGTAAAACTCCCCGAAGTTGCTCATGTACATATCCGCTTTAGTGGCATCAACGACTGTCGTAAATCCGTTTAACTCAATTTTGTCGTTCTTAAGATCCTGAACCGCGATTATTACATCTGATAGCTTACCAACTCCTGACGGCTCGATGAGGATCCTCTCTGGATTGTACTTTTCGATAACCTCATTAAGCGCCTTTCCAAAGTCTCCTACAAGAGTGCAGCAGATACAGCCAGCATTCATCTGGTTAATCTCAATTCCAGTATTCTGCAGGAATCCCTTATCTACTCCGATCTCACCAAACTCATTCTCGATGAGAACTATTTTATCCGTACCATATGCTTCCTCAATAAGTTTTCTAATAAGCGTAGTCTTGCCAGCACCTAGGAAACCTGAGAAAATATCAACTTTAGTCATAAGTCTCAATCCTTTCTATATATAAATAATTTAATTTTTTACTTAATTGCTAGTATGTGTTAACTAACTATCCTTGGAAATTATATCATACAAAGCCATTTATTTTTGAAACTCATGTGTATATTTGAAAATAAAAAATACCACGAGCACAGTCCAAAATGGCTATGCCCGTGGTTCTTGCTCACCTATATTATTTTATATTACACTTTTGTATTAAAGAAATTTTGATCTATGTCGCGCTATTACTTATGCGACTTCTTCCATTCCTTTATGCTATTAAGACGCTCCTTGAACCTTACTTCAGCCCCTTGCTCAGTCGGCTTGTAATACTCACGGCCAACCAATGAATCCGGTAGACACTGCATCGAAGTAATCTTGTCTTCATAATCATGAGCATATCTATACCCCTTGCCATACCCTAGGTCTTTCATCAGAGATGTCGGAGCATTTCTGATGTTCATGGGAACTGGCTCTGCCATGTGCTCCTGTGCGTCATCCCTTGCCGCAAAGTAAGCTACTTCCATCGCGTTAGACTTAGGTGCAAGCGCCATGTAAATCACGGCTTCCGTTAGATGAACCGAGCACTCAGGCATACCTATAAAATGGCACGCCTGGTAAGCCGCTATCGCTATCTCCATTGCTCGAGGGTCCGCTAGTCCTACGTCCTCCGAAGCGAATCTGGTAACACGCCTTGCTACATAGAGCGGATCTTCCCCTGCCTCAAGCATCCTAGCTAGCCAGTATACGGCTGCATCGGCATCGGAATTTCTCATCGACTTATGAAGCGCCGATATGATGTTATAATGCTCTTCGCCATTCTTATCGTAGAGAAGCGATTTCTTGGAGATGCACTGCTCGAGTGATTCCATCGTTATATCTATAGTTCCATCAGCCTTGATATCACCATTTAGGATTACCATCTCTAGAGTTGTCAGAGAGCTTCTAGCATCACCATTTGCAAATTCAGCAATCATGTGAATCATTTCATCTGTGATATTAACTCTCTCGTCGCCAAAGCCTCGAGGGTCGCTTATTGCACGCTTTAGAAGCTGCTCGATATCGCTAGTCTCAAGATTCTTAAGCACGAAAACCTTAGAGCGAGATAAAAGCGCACCATTTACCTCAAATGATGGATTTTCAGTGGTTGCGCCAATCAAAGTGATGCTACCCTTCTCAACAAAAGGCAGAAACGCATCCTGCTGCGCCTTATTGAACCTGTGGATCTCGTCGATAAATACTATCGTCTTCTCACCGAATCTCGTATACCTGTCAGCCTGCTGCATAACTGTGCGAATTTCCTTAATGCCACTAGTTACTGCAGAAAAAGTTATGAAATTCGCCTTTGTTTTGCTAGCGATAATCTGTGCAAGTGTTGTCTTTCCAACTCCTGGAGGTCCCCAGAAAATCATTGACGGAACCCTGTCAGACTCGATAAGCTTACTGAGGATTTTGCCCTCGCCAACTAGGTGCTGCTGACCTACGAATTCACTGAGATCTCTAGGTCTCATACGAGCAGCTAAAGGTTCGTCCTTGCTATTATCATTTTCAAATATCGATATCTGTTCCATTTAATCCCTTTTCTACTTTAGAAATAGCTCACCTTTACGCGCTTCCCCATCTTCTCTAGGGAAGCAGAAAGCTCCTCTATCATATTCATCTTAACGCTGAAATTGAGTGGCATATCCGCCTCCTGATGGGCAGGGTTTACAGCTCTTCCGACGAAAAAGTTGATATCTGTTGCTTCTTCAAACAGTGTACGGCTAACGAGGGAAGCCGCATCATGCGATACACTCCACTCTGCGAAACCTTCGTCATTTGCAAGGTAATCACGAGCATTCTTTACTACGTGATCGATTGTAACGATTCCTTCGGTTACAAGCTCTACTCCCTCGATTTCTGACATAGGAGGTCCTCCAAGGCTTGGATTCACTCTGTTAGTTTTGATTGGCTTACCCAGGTAGTCAGCTGCGATTGAAGCTGTCGTACCTCCGCAGATGATATGCTTTCCCGCCTTTGAGAAGAACAGCGACATCATGCGGTCGCAGTCTTCGCGGTTTGCGGGAGGTCCGAACAAGAGGTTCACCTGTGCACGCTTTATAACTCTTAGGATGCAAGCTGTCGCATCATCAATCGGCTTTCCTTTATATAGCTTATTGCACTCCTCGACGAGTATGGTCGCCAGTGTCTTGGCTGGGTATCCAACAGGCGCAATGGTCTCCATGAACGAAGCTATATCTGCCTCCGTCCACTCTTTGTTGTACGAAAGCTCTGAATTTGCACCAGGACATCCATCACTCATCGCGATAAATATATCATTTTCCTGTAGTTTAATCTCCGAGCGATAAATCTTCTTACCATCGATTACATGCTCCACCATCTCGTAATCAGTCGCAGCAAAATCTCTGATGAGAATCACCCTTGGATTCTCATACTGTATAAGCTCAAGCTCTTCGTTATCCTTGATATGCATAATCGTAAAAGTCGAATAAGCAACGTCATACTCGGAACTTATCGGAAGTGTAGCGGCTATCGTGTGTACACATTCCTCTAGTGGCATACCTTCTGCCATCATCGTGGAAATGATCTTTGATGTCAGCGTCGACAGGATGCTCGCCTTTACTCCGCTTCGAAGACCATCGGCGAGAACTACGATCTTATCGCCGTTTGCCTGCTGTGCAACTGCAACAGTATCACCGCATAGCGGTTCACCGAAGTGATTAATACTCTTGTAACCGATATCTATACTGAGATCGTTCATACTAATCCTCCATCGTATCCTTCAGCTTAGTGAGTGCAATCTTAGTCTCGGCAGTCGTCTCACCGAGCAGTGAAGCGATTTCCTGAACTATTCGCATCTGCTTCTCGACCATCTGGTCTGCAATCGCAGTGGTCTGCTGTCTTATCTTAGCCTTCTTGGATCTCTCGTTCGCTTCATCAGTCACATCTTCGATCAAGCAGAACAGCATATGATAGTTGTTATCATACAAAATGCTCTGTTCCACATACCTGTCATATTCGGCTAGATATGCGCATTGGAACGAACTCTTTTTACTCTGGAGCACATCCATAAATGGCTTTGGCTCGAGCAGTGTAACAATCTGTGCGCCGAGGACGTCCTGAGCTCTTCTGATATTCATAATCTTACAAGCAGCAGGGTTTATCTCCTGGATCTCTAGGCGCTCGTTAAGTACAAGCAGTCCATTAGGTGTGTTGTCGAAGATGATGTCCGAGAAATTCTCTGACTTCTTTGCGAGAAGTGGCTGGCACACCTTAATCTCCGCTTTGTTCTGGTACACGGCAATTGCCTTCTCCCTGCAAGTTTCATATCCGCACATACCACAGTTGAGCTCATCTCCTGGCTTACTCTTACCCATCTGCATCATGATTTCGCGAATCTTATGCTCATTAGGCATAACCTTCATGCCTTGCATTATCTCGAAGTTTCTTGTTATCGCAGTCAGTTCAGGCTGCTCCACATCAAAGTGCTCATCGCCTGCATAAGCGCTGACAGCTTTATAATTTCTAACAGGTGTGTTGTGATACTTCTCAAATGATGGACCACCAACGCAGCCGCCGGCACATGCCCACAGCTCGATGAAACATTTTTCAACTTCACCGTTCTTGATGTCTTCGAGTACGTCGATGCATTTATTTGCCCCGTCTACCGATAGATATGCGTATCCATGGTCATCACCCTTCATGCACTTTGAGATACCACCGCTCGCTGCAAATAGCCTCTCCTTGGACTCTGCGCACTCGTCCATGCCCTCGCTCATTTCAACCTGCTTATCCCTTAGCAGCTCATCAAACTCCTCGAAGGTGAGCACCGCATCGAATGTCGACCCCTGCCTGTTGGCCTCATCCTTACGTGCGATGCAAGGTCCGACAAATACCACCTTAGCATCCTCATCGCGAGACTTAATATCTGCACTGTGTATCTGCACGTATGACATTGCATCGGATAGATGTTTGATAAGGTCTGGGTAGTGCTTCTGAATCATGAGATTTACCGATGGACAGCACGAGGAAATTACTACGCTTTCACGTTCATTTTCTATTACTGCCTCATACTCACGCTTTACGACCACACCAAACTTAGCGGCCTCTTCAGCTGCGACGAAGCCGAGCGCCTTAGCGGCCTCCTTAAACTTCTCAATGCCAGTTCCCGCATAGTAAGCGACGAATGAAGGATCCACGCTTAAGTATACTGGCGCATCTCCATCTAGAAGCATCTCCACTCTCTCGACATCGCTAAGAATCTTCTGAGCATCCTGCGGACAGACAACGTAACACTGACCGCACAGCATGCATTCATCTGCGATTACGTGTGCAAGATTTCCTGAAAATCTAATCGCCTGCACAGGGCAGTGGCGAACACACTTATAGCAATTCTTGCAATCGGATTTCTTCAAATAAATAGGATGAGCCATTTCATTCCCTCTCTTTTCTCCAAAGCATTACCGTCATTAGTCACATTTCCGACCAATCATACGTATCGTTTATATCATACCTATGCTTATAATATCCCAATTTGTTCGTTTACAAAAGGCAGTATTTCAGATAAGATTATTTCATCTGGATATATGCATATACAATATCCAAAATTCACCTTTTAGGAGATTACAAATGGGTTCGACAAGTTCGGTATGGAAGCGATTATGCGTAAGACTTTTTAATCGTAAATCCATAATCAACTACATCATTATATCACTTAGTTCAGTGGCAATATTATTCGGATTGATGAACTACACCCCTTCCGTAGATAAGATGCGTGCCAGGGCTCTTGATACAATCAGTAAGATGAGCACTTCCGAATACTTCAAGGAAGATATTAGCACTGTTAACGACATAAAAGCTGAGTATAAGGATAAGCTAAAGCAGCAGATACTGAAACAGGATTTGAGCAAGACTGTAAGCAAGTTTAACAAGGCAGTTTCAAAGGTCAAGACTAAGCCTGAGATGATAAAAGTCTCTAGTCAATAAGCTCGAGAAGTACAGAAAAGATATTTATAGCGACGAGGATAAGGAATCTGCAAAAGAGTTAATTCACAAGTTCAAGATTGGCGCAAAAGAGGATTCTTCAAAAGAGGCCCTCAAGGATAGATACCTTGATATCGAGGAACAGATTCTGAAGTTCAAGACTGTGAAGCAGCACGAAGAGGAAGAAGCCCGCAAGGTTAAAATCGCTGCGCGCTGGACTGTTGCAGGATCAAACGAGTACCCATTTAAGCTCAGCTCTGACGGCAACTTCATCATGCCGATAGACATGAATGGTTCTCATGGATACCTAACCGGCAAGTGGGAGCTAGATAACACCACCGTCACCATTCATATACAAAAGAACACGGTTGATGAAAATTACAAGCCATACGACTGGATTTTCAACTACGATGAAGATGCAGATACTCTTGTAGGCACGGGACAGTTTGCTGGCTGGGAATATACGAAGTACTAATCGTTTTGCTATATTTTACATATGCAGAACCGCTTAAGTTACTCTATAGAATCTTAATATCATGTAAATGGGCGGGTGGCAACAAGCCATCCGCCCATTATATTTACTCAATATCGATATCGAGAGGCTTTATCTATCTCCTCACCGACATACTTGCCATTCTTGCGCCTCTGGCGAACACACTCTGAGAGCAGGTATTCAATCTGTCCATTTACAGAGCGAAAATCATCCTCTGCCCAGGACTGGATATCCTGAAATAGCTTGTCAGATATTCTGAGTGGAATTTGTTTTTTATTTGCCATGAGTTTTGAGTACGCCTTTTCTTCTTACTAGTCCTTCTATGATATTAATACATTACCGCATGATATTCTGCAATTTATGCATTTAAATACAATTTACCCCTGTACTTAATTAATACAATGATCCAGAGTTAACGATTGGCTGAGCATCATGGCTTCCGCAAAGCACAACCATGAGGTTAGATACCATTGCCGCCTTTCGCTCTTCGTCGAGATCCACGATTCCATCATCACTTAGCTTCTCAAGAGCAAGTTTCACCATACCCACAGCTCCATCTACTATCATCGCTCTCGCATCTACTACTGCGCTAGCCTGCTGCCTCTGCAGCATCACGGCTGCAATTTCTGGAGCATATGCTAGGTATGTGATACGAGCTTCGATTACTTCGATGCCAGCATCAGTAACTCTCTTCTGGATGTCCTCCTTGATACGTTCTGCAACAACATCACTTGAACCACGTAGCGAACCTTCGTCAGCCATGCCATCACCAGTGGTATCGATATTAGGTGCGACATCATATGGGTATAATCTTACCACATTTCTTAGTGCTGAGTCACTCTGTAGAGAAAGATATTCTTTGTAGTTATCTACATTAAAAAAACAGCCTTTGTCGTATCCGTCACTCTCCACATAACGGCGATTCCAATCTCGATAGGGTTTCCGATTGCATCGTTAATCTTCTGCACCGAGTTATTTAACGTCATGATTTTGAGGGAAATTCTCTTGCCTGAAACCGAATCGCTGTCGACGCTTCCTGAAACAGCAGCTCCTTTCCCTTTGATGTCTCCCGACTGACCAAGTCTTGTATTCGCAGCAGGGTTAACCGATGTGCAAAATGGATTTACATAGTAAAATCCCTCTCCCTTGAGGGTTCCATAGTACTTTCCGAAAAGAGTGAGAACTAATGCCTCCTGAGGCTTCAAGGTTTTAAGACCGGCAAATGGAATCCATCCTAGAACCAGATACACACCACATATTCCGATAAGAGTTACATTGCCACTAGTCGTACTGTTAATTATCCCGAATACCGCAAGTGCGTATAGAGCGACGAGTAGAAGCAGCATAGGAATGCCATGTTTCTTGTTGGTTAAGAGTTTCTCTGTCATTGTAGTGACCTCCTTCTATTCAAATATTTTAATCGCCTGTTATAATTTGATGATATCATTTTAATATCATATGTCAAGGCAGTTTAGTTATTTAGATAGATTTAAAGTCGATATTGTTTTTCAAAAAAAGAGATGCATAGAACCCTACACATCTCTTAACTATTTTAGAAAAACTATAATCGATAATGTTAACATAGACATCATGAACCTAAAGCCCCGTCGCCAAGACTACTAAAATCCAAATAGCCCTTTCTTAACATATGGCTCTGATTCCATTTCTGTAACCTTATATCCCATCTGTCCAAGCTCATAGGTAAGCTCTTCTCCAGGGAATCTCGTCAGGCGACACGATAACGCACTCACCGTTTACGTGAGATGCCTTTATCTTCTTAACATCAAACTTTTTTCTAATTAAATCCTTTACATGCGTCTCGCACATGTTGCACTGCATGCCATCGATCTTAACAGTAGTCTTAATCATGTCACGCACCCCCTATTCTAATCTTAAGTGCTGGTAAAATTTCCTAGCACCTTATTTATCTTCCTCAGTATGAGGATGAGCACTACAGCCTGAACAGCCACTACAGCCGCTTCCGCAGCCACAGCTTGTGATACCAGCCTTGCGCTTCTTTACAACATCTCTGATGATAAAGAATGCTATTACAGCAACAACGGCAACGACAATTATATCAATTACGTTCATATCTCTACCTCCCTGTAAGTCTATTCTAACTCCTCTGTGTGACGTTTATGCGTTTATTTGAAGAAGCTAATCAGCACCTTCACAGCCGCTATAAATATTACAGCGACCACAGAGAGTACAATTACATCTACTAGATTCATCTCATACCCTTTCTATAATCATAGCCTGAGCAAGTACTGATACTCGCTCAAGCTATACTTTCGTTTTATTTGATTACTTTACGCCTTTTGAACCGTCTAGCATTCTCTTCTTGTTTGGATCTGGTCTGAAGAGCAGATATAGTACGAAGATTGCAATGACTGCAGCTACTACTGTCCATACACCGAATGCAACCTCTCCGATTGCAAGTCCAACTAGCTGATATACAACTAATGCAAACAGATATGCAGAAACGTTCTGGAAGATGATCGTATGCCAGAAGTGATTTCTGTTGTTCATCTCCTTAGCAACTGTCGATATAGCAGCGAGACAAGGTGAGTCAAACAGGTTGAACATCAGGAATGAAATAGCTGCTATTGTGGTTGGGAAGAATGCATCGAATGCCGTTCTCATCGAAGCGTTATAGTTTTCGATTGCTCCGAGACCAGACAGAACTCCCATCGTAGAAACAATACCTTCCTTGGCAACGAATCCTGAAATAGAGCTAGCTACTGCCTGCCATGTTCCGAATCCTAGTGGCTTGAAGATGAACGCTAGTGCTCCACCGATATCTGCCATCAAGCTCTTGTCAGCATCAACAGCTCCGAATGAACCGTGGCTGAATCCATAGCTTGAGAGAACCCACATTACTACTACGCATAGGAACAGGATTGTTCCTGCCTTCTTAACGAATGCCCATACTCTCTCCCATACGTGGATGAGTACGCCCTTTGCCGAAGGAATATGATAGTTAGGAAGCTCCATGATGAATGGTGCTGGATCTCCTGCGAACTGCTTAGTCTTTCTTGAGGATGATACAAGAGCAGATAACCATGCCGATTCCAACGAAATACATCAGAGGTGCTACCCACCATTTGTTGACCTAAGATATAAGCAGAAATCGTAGCGATTACAGGAAGCTTAGCTCCGCACGGAATCGCCGTGGTAGTCATCATCGTCATACGACGATCCTTCTCGTTCTCGATAGTTCTAGTTGCCATGATTCCAGGTACTCCGCATCCAGATGAGATGAGGAAAGGAATGAATGACTTACCGGATAGTCCGAATCTTCTAAAGATTCTGTCCATGATGAACGCAACTCTCGCCATATATCCGCAGTCCTCGAGGATTGAGAGGCAGAGGAATACGCATGCCATCTGTGGAGTGAATCCGAGTACAGAACCGACACCGTTTATAACACCGTCTACTACGAGGGAAACAACCCATCCTGATGCTCCGAGGCTCTCAAGCCCTGTCTTGGCACCTGGTTTAATCCATCCATCGAACAGCGTGTCGTTAGCCCAGTCAGTTAGAGGCGTACCAATCTTAGAAATAGCTAGCCAGTACACTAGGTACATGATTGCCACGAAGATTGGAAGAGCCAAAAGTCTGTTCGTAACTATTCTGTCTATCTTTATCTGAAGTCGAGAGCTTTTCATGGTTTGCCTTCTTGGTCATAGCCTTAGGTGCTACCTTATTGATATATGCGTATCTCTGGTTGATAACGATACTCTCAGCATCGTCATCTAGCTCTGCTTCGCAGTCTGCAATGTGCTCCTCGATATGCTTGCTGAGTTCTGCATCAAGTGCCAGTTCTTCAACAATCTTCTCATCTCTCTCAAATAGCTTGATTGCATACCATCTGAGTTTTCCTTGCTTACGATATTCTCAATGGATTCTTCGATGTGTGCGATTGCATGTTCAACCGATCCGTTGAATACGTGTGGAAGTTCTCCAGGCTGATGAGCTTCTGCAACCTCCAGCGCTTTCTTGATTAGCTCCTTGGAGCCAGATCCCTTAAGCGCACTGATTGGAAGAACAGCACATCCTAGTTCTTCACTGAGCTTTATCCAGATTAATGGTGTCCCCATTCTTTTCAACTAGGTCCATCATGTTAACTGCGATTACAACAGGTATGTTGAGCTCGAGCAGCTGCGTCGTTAGGTATAGGTTTCTCTCTAGATTAGTTCCGTCGATGATATTGATGATAGCATCTGGCTTCTCATTGACTAGATAGTTTCTTGTAACAACTTCTTCTAGTGTGTATGGAGAAAGAGAATAAATTCCAGGAAGGTCCTGAACGATTACGTCCTTATGTCCACGTAGTTTTCCGTCTTTCTTCTCAACAGTTACACCTGGCCAGTTGCCGACATACTGAGCGGAACCAGTCAAGGCATTAAACAATGTGGTTTTACCACAGTTAGGATTACCCGCGAGGGCGATCTTAAGTGACATGTTAGTACACTCCTTTCACGGTACTTAATATATAGTTAGTTCAATTCAACTAATCGATACTTAAAAAATATAGAAGCGGCAATCACCATAGATTAATCTTCTATCTCAACATCAATCAAAGCCGCATCAGCCTTTCTAACAGAAAGCTCGTAGCCTCTGATAGTTAGCTCGATTGGGTCACCAAGAGGCGCAACTTTTCTCACAAAGACATCGGTTCCCTTGGTGAGACCCATGTCCATGATTCTGCGCTTTACTGCTCCGGCACCGTTGATTTTCTTAATAGTAGCAGTCTTACCAACTCTAACATTATTAAGAGTTCCCATCTGAGTTGCCATGTTGTTCTCCTCCTTAAAAATAAAATCTTTTATTTGCTGAAGAATTATCCATCGATAGCCATGCTATACCATAATTCGTCTTGCCATCGTCTCGTTGAGCGCAATCTTAGCTCCGTGAACCTGCAAGATTACATTGCCATTGAATGCACTTACCACCTTCACCTCAGCATCAACTACAAATCCGAGCTCTGCGAGGTGCTGTCTAATAGCATCGCTACCAGTTATCTTTTTGACTGTAACGAGTTCCCCCTGATTAGCAAGTGTGATTGGAATCATACTGCATCTCCTCCTCCACTAATTAAATACGCGGTACAAAGCCGCGCTGCCAGTTAAATTAGCTAACATCGTGTTAGGCTTTCTTAACTTAGATTAGTGTACATTAACCATATTATTTTGTCAACAAAAAACGGTTAGTTTCATCGAATTTCAGCTTATGTTTTTAAATAAAAACCGACCATGATTCACATTCATGGTCGGCTTGTATTTCAGTGTCTTATCCACTATTTGCTATCTGTACATCGCTTAGCTCTATCGATTTCGTCCCGCGTGGTTATGCCACCGAATCCATCGATATTCTGAACGCGTTTCTTGGTATATATTTTGACAGCTATCGCCACCGCAAAAATCACCCATATAGTTATCTTAAGTACCATCTAATCATCTCCTACAGACGCTCATTATAGAACTGACTTTCTCTTAGCTTCTTTAAGTTTCTTATACCACAGAAGCAGTTTTATGTCGGATATTATAAGGACTGCGAGCCAAACTGATCCAGCTCCAGCTCCAGCAGTCGCTGCATTTGCTACAGTTTCTACTGCTCTGCTTGAAGCCACTCCGCTTCCAGCGCTACCTGAACCGCGTCCCTCTGCACTTGCGCTTGAGCGACTTGATTCACTAGAATTATTTGCACTATTTGCTGCACTAGCATTGCTTGAATCAGAGATAGCATCTTGATTTACTTGATGCGCTCTTGCTGCTGACGGAGCTCTGTTCGCACCTCTAACTCTTGTACCCGAAGATATTCTTCTAGCTAAAGCTTTGAACCACGTTTGCAGCAGTGCTATGTCCATTTGTGTTTGTTCTATCCACGTTGCCTGCACCAGTGTTTCCACCGCTACCACCATTTCCGCCATTACCGCTATTTCCGATGGTAACTGTAGTCGTTGCTGCATTATTAAATCCGCTGTTGTTGGCAATTTCTAGCCTATAGCTTCCGCGTAGTGTATCCGGAGTTACGTGGGTCAATCCATTGACTCTTACGAAGTAGTCCCTGCCAAACACTATATCCGGTATAACCGTAGCATTTCTGTCTGTATAGAAAGTCATGCTTTTATTGGCAATGTATTCCAGAGCTTGGTCACTATCCATACCACTTATTTCTTCTGGTAAAATAGTAGAGCTATTCAGAGCATACCCAATGGTGTAGGTAACTCCGTTCTTAGTCACATGTATTACATGCTCGTTACTCGTGTTATTGCTTGCTCTATCACCTGTTGTTTCTAGATAAGCATCAGGATTAACGGTCTCACCTTCCACGCGGTTCTCTAGCAATCCGTTTTTCATCAATGACCAATGGCTGATCAGAATCACCTTCAAGCGCAAAAAGCATTCACGCTATAAAGCATCAGAACCAAGCACATCACTCAAAATGCGCACTATAGTTATCCGATCGCCGTCGCGTACTAGTATTATTTTTTTGTTCAATTTCCTATTATTACACATCTTTTTAATCTTCTTTTATCTTCTTGATATAGTTTCTGCCCGCTGGAAGCACTGTTCCGTCACGAAGCGTCACATCTCTCATAGTCTTCTTGGAAATATAATCAGCATTGACAAGATACGCTCTATGTATACGAACGAAATTCTTTCCCTCAAGCTCTTCGCTAAGTTTAGCTAAAGGTGAATAAAAACTAAATTTTGAATCACCGTAATACACTGTTGTAAGCCTTTTATATACCTCAAAATATTTAATTGCCGATAGGTTGATTACCCTTGTCTCTCCCGCGCATCTAAGAATGATAACTTCACCGCTTCGCTCACCCTTACGAATGAGGAAATGCCTTATTACCTCGCTAAACCTCTCAGATGAAGTCTTTCCTTTTATCAGATATGCGAGTGCTTCATAGTCATAACCATTAACAGCATAGTCTATAGTACCTGTAAAGAAAACAATCTCACCACCATAGTTCATCTCACGTAGCTTCTTTGCTACAGTAATGCCGTCCGATCCCGGCATCATGATGTCCAGGAATACGATATCAATCCCTATTTCTAAGTCTGGATATTTAAATAGCAGTTCGTTGCCTGACTCATACTCAAGCACTTCCAAACCGTCTTCAAAGCTGCCTTTATTCTTTAGCAGTTCCTTGTAGCACCACTCACGTTCTCTGGCGTTATCATCACAAATTATTGCGTTCATATAAAGCGTTGCTCCGCACTACATCAGATGACGTAGTTATCTGCGGTATTCCCCTCCATCAAATCAGCTATAGTTATTCCATCTAAATATTCACTAATCAGCTTGTCAAGCTCATTCCACATCGGTCTTGTCCGACACTCGAAGGACCTGTCACACTTGCAATCTGTCTCATCTATACAAGCGACCGGAGCAAGCGTGCCTTCCGTTAACCTAAGTATATCGCCGACGCGATACTCCTCAGGATCTCTATTGAGCTTGTATCCTCCGCCTTTGCCATGCTGTCCATCGAGCATACCTGATTTAGTCAGAGCCTGCATAATTTTAGTCATATACTTAAGCGACACGTCTTGTCTATCGGCAATTTCCTTCATAGGTATGTATTTACCATTCATATGTTCGGCAAGGTCAATCATCACCCTTATGGCATATCTTCCTCTCGTTGAGACTAACACAGTTTCCTCCTATTTTTTAAATCCATTATATTTTACATTAAGTTTACATGAAACGCAAAAATGCGGGACAAAAATGTCTAGCCCCGCATTTCCATAATAATTTTCTCTATAATTAATGATATGTCAATCAGCCATTATTCCTGAAATAGCGGTGTCGATAGATATCTATCTCCTGTATCAGGCAATAGAACTACGATATTCTTGCCTTCATTTTCTGGCTTTTTAGCAAGCTCGATAGCAGCCCATAATGCTGCACCAGAAGAAATTCCAACCAGCACGCCTTGCTTATGTCCTATTAATCTACCAGTCTCAAAAGCATCCTCATTAGTAACAGGAATTATCTCGTCATATATATGTGTGTTAAGAGTTTCAGGGACAAATCCAGCGCCGATTCCCTGAATCTTGTGAGGTGCAGCTTCACCCTTTGCGAGAGTCTGCGATGCCTCAGGCTCAACAGCAACAACCTTTACATCTCCGTTCTTGGACTTTAGATACTCTCCAACACCTGTTACAGTACCACCAGTTCCTACTCCAGCTACAAAGTAATCAACCTTTCCATCTGTGTCTTCCCAGATCTCAGGACCAGTAGTATCCCTGTGAGCTGCAGGATTAGATGGATTTACGAACTGTCCTGGGATATAGCTGTTCTCTGTCTCAGCAGCAATCTCCTCAGCCTTAGCGATAGCTCCCTTCATGCCCTTTGCTCCTTCGGTCAGAACAAGCTCTGCGCCGTATGCCTTCATAAGCTGTCTTCTCTCTACAGACATAGTCTCAGGCATAACTATTATAGTTTTATAGCCCTTTAGCTGCAGCTACAGCAGCGAGCCCAATACCGGTATTACCAGAAGTTGGTTCGATAATGGTTGCACCAGGCTTTAGCTTTGCCACTAGCCTCTGCATCCTCAATCATTCTCTTAGCGATTCTATCCTTAACAGAACCAGCTGGGTTAAAATACTCGAGTTTAGCGAGAAACCCTTTAGCCTTAAGTCCAAGCTCTTCTTCGATTCTTGTAAGTTCAAGAAGTGGTGTCTTGCCGATTAGCTGATCAGCAGAAGTATAAATATTAGCCATGATGTAACCTTCCTTTCAGTTTCTCATAAAAAGATCAATAACCATCATTGTCATCAATCGATATTCTTCTCTAGTCAAAATCTTCATCTAATAAAGTAAATACTATTTTGATTCACTTTATTAACTACTTACTTGGTAGCTAAGTAGATTATATTCATATCCATGTGCTTTGTCAACTGCAAAATTATGTTTTTGTTTCCGTACCTGCACTTCTGCTTTCTTTCTTGCCATTCAAATCACAAAAAATAAAAAGCAGCGACTTTAAGTAGTCACTGCTCGTATTACTAGTACTTTAAACCTTCTATACTCGGTCTTAATACACTTTACTTGTCATATAGACGCGATATGCTTCATTTAGTTGTTAGAAATTGCTAGTTTAGCGATTTGATGGTGCTAGTTTAGCCAGCTCTATTATTATCTCTGCAGATAGCTTTGAGGCTTTCTTCTCGAATTCATCATACGACTCGTTGTTAGTCCCATCTGCCATGTCAGAAATTACTCTTAGCACTGCACAAGGTACGTTAGCACAGCTTGCAACATATGCTAAAACAGCGCCCTCCATCTCAGCAGCATCTCCGCCGAAATCATCCCTCAGTTCAGCCTTAACCTCCGGACTATTGATGAACTGATCGCCGCTCACGATTCTGCCCACAATCACCTTGCCAGCCTCCTCATGCTCTCTAGCAACCACTTCAGATACGTCGGTAAGTAATTTCACCATATTGCCGTCTGCTTGCGTGATTGTCGGCTTTGATCTATCTCCTGTTGCTAGGCAGCCCTTCGCATAGCCGATTGGTCTGAGGTCGAAGTCGTGCTGGATAAAATCCTTCCCAACAACGATATCCATTGGTCTTAGCTCTCTACTTAGTGCGCCAGCTACCCCACTGTTGATTATGTAGCTCGGTCTATACTTATCTATCATCAGCTGGGTGCCCCTTGCAGCGTTAACTTTTCCGATTCCGCATCTCACTAAAACCACTTGAGTCTGTTCTAGTACACCTTCATAGAATTTAAAGCCGTAAACTTCTTCAACCGAGACGCCTCTCATCTGCTCCAGCAAGTCCTGCATCTCGACATCCATCGCACAGACTATTCCTAGTCTATCATTGCCACCAATTACCGCAGCTGCATCGCAGAATGCCGCACCTATACTCCTATCCTTCATAGTCATAATCAAGTTTCTCCTCATTCCAGTCCTTCAGAAACCTCTACCATATCTATCGCAACAGCTCTCGCCGCCTCGAGATCGTGCTCTTCACTGTTTCCACATTCACTCCTTGCAGCACCCGGGAATCTCACCTTTATACTCTGATATGAACTTAAACGACTCTCTCGCTAGGTCTATCGCTTGCTGCCTGGTAGCGGTATCTCTCATCAGTAGGTAGAAACCCAGTCCTACATCCCATAGGTCCAATGTATATGACTTTATCGGAAATCTCGCTGTTCCTCGCGTAGGTTGCAAATAGATGTTCGAATGTATGAAGCGCCTCATTTGAAACATAATCACCCATATTCGGTTTTTTCATCCTTATATCATAGGTCACTATATCTCCATCTATCCTCGATATATACATGCCCTTCTCAAGGGTATCATGGTTTACGTTAAAACTCGCAATCCTCTCCATCTTATCCTCTCTTCATAAAAACAATAAGCGTGTGAGAAATATTCTCACACGCTTATTTTATCACAATTCTGAAGTTTTAGTCTATAATGCTTGCCCCTCTAGAGACGCAGCACTATTACTCATCACTCATAGCAGCTTATCCGAAATACTTCTTACCTAGCTTAGCAAACGACTCAGCTGATCTCTGAATAGTCTCATTAGAGATACAGAACGAAAGTCTGATGTATCCAGGGCAAGCAAATGCGCTTCCAGGCACTGCGAGGATTCTCTCCTCCTTAGCAGCGGCTACGAGTTCCTTTTCGTCAGCAACTGGTGATTTTACCCATAGGTAGAAAGCACCCTGAGGAACAACTGCTGTGAATCCAGCATCTGTTACAATCTTGTACAGATCTTCAGCGTTCTTCTTGTAATATGGGATATCAACCTGTGCATCCAGGCATCTCTCAACTGCTAGCTGAATGATTGAAGGAGCATTAGTGTCTCCAGAAATACGGTTAGCAACGGTTGCCGTTGCCATAAACTCCTCAACGTTGTCAGATTTTGGAGATACAGCAAGGTATCCAAGTCTATCTCCAGGAATTGAAAGTGACTTCGACCATGAGTACGCGATGATTGTGTTGTCGTATAGATCTGGGATGAACACGATTTCCTTATCTACATAAACTAGCTCTCTGTATGGCTCGTCAGTGATGATATAGATAGGGTGTCCATATTCCTTCTCAGCTTCCTTTAGGACCTCTGCGATCTTCTCGAGAGTCTCACGCGAATAGATTGCTCCTGTTGGATTGTTAGGGTTGTTGATAATAACTACCTTAACCTTTGGATCAAGAGCCTTCTTGAGTGCCTCTGGATCTGGCTCGAATCCATTTGCTTCATTTGGAGGAACAACTACTGTCTCTGCATGGTAGTTGCTAGCCCAGTTTGCATACTCAACGAAGTATGGTGCAAATACTACCTGCTTATCACCTGGGTCAAAGATAGTCTTCATGATTACGTTAATCGAAGAACCTGCTCCAACTGTCATGATGATATTTTCAAAAGTGAAGTTTGATCCAAATCTCTTATTGAGATTCTCAGCTACCGCTGTTCTTGTGGACTCGAAACCAGCATTAGGCATGTAGCCGTGAACTAGATGCGGATCCATCTCGTTGTTAACGTAGTTGATAGCTTCTCTATACTCCTTTGGTGGGTGTAGTCCAGGGTTTCCAACACTGAAGTCGTAAACATTCTCTGGTCCGTATACCTTTGCCATCTTCTTACCCTCTTCGAACATAGCTCTGATAACTGAGCTGCCCGCTAGGAAGGGTTCCATACTTTTTGCGATCATAATTACCTCTCCTCTTACCTTTAATGCTTAACGGCTTAAGCCGTGTACAAGGTAATTGTAACATACCATTTTGCTATGCAATAGATAAAACTTTATAATCTTTGTCTTCTACAGCTTTCTGCAGAACTTCATCCTGTACCCCTTCTGATAGCTCAACTACAGCTGTTCCTGCTTCATGGCTAACCTCAGCTGAATTTACACCATCGATAGCTTCAAGTGCTTTCTTTACAGTGGCTTCGCAGTGTCCGCACATCATACCTTCGATTTTCATAGTTTTTGTCATAACTTTGCCCTCCTTTAAATTATCTTCATGCAAATTATTTGTTTCGTTTTGCCCCGGCTCATCGGAGCTTTCATCATTTCCCGTAACTTTCGCAATTAGCGAATTCAATTTTGTTTCACTAACCTCACCTTTGCCGTGCCTGTCCCTGTTTGCATTGTGAACCTTGAACAGATTTAATCTGAGTGCATTCATGCATACGCAGAAACTAGAGAGGCTCATAGCTGCCGCACCCCACATAGGGTTCATAGACCATCCTTTCATGAAGTGTACGTAAGCACCTGCAGCAAGCGGAATGAGAAGGATATTATAGAAAAATGCCCAGAATAGATTTCATGTATATTTCTAAGCGTAGCCCTGCTGAGCCTTATAGCTCCGGAGACATCCGATAAACGGCTGTTCATAAGCACTACATCTGCAGCATCGACCGCTACATCAGCACCAGCTCCGATTGCAATTCCGACATCTGCCCTAGTGAGTGCAGGAGCATCGTTTATTCCATCTCCTACCATCGCAACCTTGCCTAGTTTTCCAAGTTCCCTTATCAGGTTTTCTTTTCCATCTGGAAGCACTCCCGATGCGACATATTCAACACCAGCTTGATCACCGATTGCACGTGCAGTTCTCTCGTTATCACCTGTAATCATAACGACTTTGAGGCCTTGCCTCTTCATCTCAGCGATTGCACTTCTGCTATCATCCTTAACCGTATCTGCAACAGCGATCATACCAATCAGCTTTCCGCCACCGGCAAATAAAAGAGGTGTCTTTCCCAGTGCCGCCAGCGAATCTGCTTCAGTCTTGATATCATCAGCTACTTCTACAAGCGCAGATATGTATTTTACACTTCCTGCATATAAGTCGCCTTTGGATTCAGCACCTACTAGCTTAGCTTGGATACCCTTTCCTGATATCGCTTCAAAGGCTTCAATCTCGACATCTGCGAGCTTAAGCTCTTCTCTTTTCTCTTCGAAAGCATCTAGTAATAGCCAGTGCAAAAGGATGCTCGCTTCTAGCTTCGAGAGCATTAGCGATATTGAGAAGCTGAACTGCCGTAACTCCCTCTGCAGGCTTTATATCTGTGACAGTAGGCTCGCCCTTGGTGATAGTCCCTGTCTTGTCAAGAGCAACTATCTGAATCCTACCCGTCTCCTCTAGCGAACTAGCAGTCTTGAACAATATTCCGTTTTTAGCACCAAGCCCGCTTCCGACCATGATAGCTACTGGAGTTGCCAGTCCAAGTGCGCAAGGACAGCTTACAACTAGCACAGCGATACCTCTAGCAAGCGCATATCCGAATGGCTGACCGACAAATATCCAGATCAGCGTCACGATTACAGCAATTATGATGACTATCGGAACGAACACTCCTGATACCCTATCAGCTATCTTGGCAATAGGTGCCTTGGTAGCCGCTGCATCGCTGACCATCTTGATAATCTGCGATAGAGTTGTATCTTCCCCTACACGTGTAGCCTTAGCTCTTATAAATCCAGTTCTATTAATCGTAGCTGCCGACACTTCGTCACCAATCAGACTTATCGACTGGAACGCTTTCTCCTGTCAGCGCAGATTCATCTATCGCTGTTCCGCCTTCGATTATCACTCCGTCCACCGGAATGCTCTCACCAGGTCTAACGACGAAAACATCACCCGTCTTAACTTCAGCAATCTGAACTAAGGTCTCCTCGCCATCACGCTCTATGACCGCAGTCTTAGGAGCGAGCTTCATCAGGCTCTTTAGCGCATCAGTTGTCCTACCCTTCGAAAGAGCCTCGAGGAGCTTTACCAACCGTAATAAGAGTAACTATCATAGCAGCTGACTCAAAATACAGGTTGTGCATGCCAGCCATCACAGCCTTGGTATCGCCATCAGTCACGCTTCTGGTCATCTGCATCAGTATATAAAAGCTCCAGAGGAACGATGTCATGGAACCCATCGCAACCAATGTATCCATGCTCGGTGCACCAGAGCGCACGCTCTTTCCATCCGCTGACAAAGAACTTCTTGTTGATAAACATAACTATTGCCGCCAGAACCATCTGTATAACCGTGATGCCAATGTGATTTCCATCTAGAAATTTTGGAAGTGGCAGATGAAACATTGTGTGTCCCATCGAGAAATACATTAGCACCAGCAGGAACACAACCGATGTTACAAGTCTTCGCTTCAGGACAGGGCTTTCCTTATCCTCAAGAGCCTTCTCTTGAGCTTCGAGAGAATTTGTAGAAGATTGGCTCTCCTCTGCACCTTGTATAGCTGCACCATATCCAGCATCCTCTACAGCCTTTATGATAGCTTCACTGCTCGCACTACCCTCTACTCCCATGGAGTTGGTAAGTAAAGCTCACGGATACAGATTCCACCCCAGGAACCTTACTCACTGCCTTTCTCGACATGTGCCTGACAAGCAGCACAGCTCATACCAGTGATATTATATTTATCCATCTAATCTCCTCCCTTATCTATTTCATGAGCTTTTGCATGACTTTGACGAGCTCATCGATAGTCTCATCATCACCATTTCTTATATCATTAGCGACACATCCCCTGATATGGCTCGCCATTAGCTCCTTATTGAAGCTGTTAAGCGCACTATTTACAGAAGAAACTTGAATCAATATATCAGGACAGTATGCATCCTTCTCAAGCATTCCTTCGATGCCCCTAATCTGTCCTTCAATTCTCTTAAGCCTGTTCATCAGGTTCCTATATTCCATATGCGAACGCTTTCGGTGGCGCTCAGAAATTTCTGTCATCTCTTCTCCTCACATGCAAACGCTTAATAGTTTATCTGTATAGAATAAAATCTACGTCGATATCATATACCCCCTACCCCTATAAGTCAAGGATGATCTAACTACAATGCATATGTGTTTTTCCCTGTACACTCCTACGCCACAAAAATCACCTCCCTCACCACTTATATGGTAAAGAAGGTGCATGTCACGGTTTCTCTCAGCTTATATCTCCAGAAAGTTGTTTTAATGCTCCGATCAGATAGCCTCATTTGTTTATTATCTACTCTTGTTCGAAATGCTCAGCCACCATCTCAAGATCCTTTATAATTGGCAGATGCTGCGGACATATCGCCTCACATTGACCGCACGAGATACACTCGCTGGCCTTTCCAAATGTCATAGTCGTTCTCTCGTAGTACTCGCACTGAGGCGTCCACTCTCTATCGCTATCTTCGTGCATATCCGTATTATACAGAGAGAAGTATCTCGGAATAGGAATATTCATAGGACATCCCTCCGTGCAGTACGAACAGGCTGTGCACGGGATAGTAATGGAGCTATTTATTATACTGACCACTTTATCTATGATCTCATATTCCTCTTGTGATAGAGGCTTGAACTCTTTCATGTATGAGGTGTTGTCGAGCAGCTGCTCCATGCTGCTCATGCCACTCAGAACTACTTTTACATTCTCTAGGCTAGCAACGAAACGTATCGCCCAAGAAGCGACGGACATATCGGGATGGTACGCCTTGAGTAGAGCTTCAGCTTCCGGCGGAACATTTGCAAGAATTCCTCCCTTAACGGGCTCCATTACCACGACATCCATTCCATGCTTAAAAGCTGCCTCGTAACACTTTCTGGACTGAACGCCCTCACTGTTCCAATCGAGGTAATTGATCTGTAACTGAATAAATTCAAACTCAGGGTGATCAGTTAGGAACTTATCTACATGCTCAGCGTCCTCATGAGAAGAGAATCCGAGATGTCTTATAATACCCTCTTCTTTCTTCTGCTTTAGGTACTCAAAACAGTGGAGTTCTTTAAATTTATCGATGTTGTCACGGCCGACATCGTGAAGCAGATAGTAATCGAAATATCCCGCACCTGTCTTCTCTAGCTGCGCTTCAAAATACGCATCTCGCTCCTCTTCCGTATTAAAGAATCCTGCATGCATCTTGGTAGCGAGCGTGTACTCACTCCTTTCATGTCTCTCTACTAGAAATTTCTTTGTCGCTGGTTCACTCTCTTTATTATGATACATCCATGCGGTATCAAAATATGTAAATCCCTGATCTATAAACGCATCTGCCATGCGCTCGCACTCAGGTATATCGATGCTCCCTGCGTCATCTGGATTCGTCTGGGGCAGTCTCATAAGCCCGAATCCTAATTTATATCTAACATCCATCTTATCCCTTTACCTCCATACATGTTTAAAAGTCAAAATTAATCTCAAAAGATATAGTCCACAGCTGCCAATTTGAAGCTATGTACGATTAAGCTCCACATTTCAATTGAATAACTGCGTTTTAACCGAGTATTTTCGCAACTCTTTCAGCTAGTACAGGCACCACCTCTTCCATAAACCATGGATTCTTAGCCTGCCAGCGGAAATTGAGCGGACTCGGATGCACTATCGGGAAATACTTTGGCAGGTACTCCTCATAGCTCCTTACGGTTTCTAGTTAAATTCCTCTTCATCTTCCCCTTTAGGTAGTAATCCATAGAATACTTTCCGATTAGAAGTGTCATTTCTATATTAGTGAGCTCATCCAAAATCTCGTGGTGATACTCTTCAGCTATGAACTTTCTTGGCGGTAAATCCCCTGTCTTGCCCTTTCCTGGATAATAAAAGTCCATCGGTAAAATCGCAATTTTATCAGAATAGAAAGTCTCCCTATCTATGCCCATCCACGAGATAAGCTTCTCCCCCGATTTATCGTCAAAAGGTATTTGGGATTCCTCTACTTTTCTCCCTGGCGCCTGACCTATTATCAGGATTTTGGCATCTTTATTAAGCTGAAAGATCGGCGGTATACCGCGTCTTGTATACTCGGCATTTCGCTCATCAGCTTTTAATTCCTCTACAATTTTCGAAATAGACATCTTTATCCCCCTAATTTTCTTTAACCAAGCGCAACATCTAGTGTCATCATGATGGAAAATCCAACAGCGAACATGAGTACCCCGCTATGCGAATGCTCCCCTTCTGACATCTCCGGAATGAGCTCTTCTACGACCACGTACATCATTGCTCCAGCTGCAAAGCTGAGCATGTACGGCAGAATCGGCGTCAGCGCTTGCGCGAATATTATCGTAAGAATAGCACCTATCGGCTCAACCACACCAGATAATACGCCGTTTATAAATGCACGGTGTCTCGATGCGCCAGCGGAGTAAAGCGGCATGGAAATGATTGCACCTTCTGGAAAATTTTGTATAGCTATTCCAAGCGAAAGTGCCAGCGCACCCCCGAGCGATATCCCTGAGTTTCCAGTCATCCAACCAGCAAATACAACTCCAACAGCCATCCCCTCGGGGATATTGTGAAGCGTTACCGCTAGGACGAGCATCGTCGTCTTGGATAAGCTGCTCTTTGGTCCTTCCACTTCATTGGTAGAAGCATGCATATGCGGAATAACATGGTCCATAAGTAGCAGAAATCCAATACCTATCCAAAATCCTATCACGGCTGGCATAAAGGCTAGTCTACCCATGCCAGAGCTCTCCTCCATAGCTGGAATTAAAAGACTCCATATAGATGCAGCAACCATTACGCCTGCAGCAAAGCCACTGAGCATACGTTCAACACCTTTGCTGAGGTCTTTTTTCATAAAGTATACGCAAAACGCTCCAAGAGATGTCCCTATAAATGGAATCATGACGCCGTATATAACATTGAGATTAATACCCAAAAGCCCTCCTATTTGAATTCAACTAGATGCAGCTTCCTCTATTACAACTAAAACTTATGATATAATTGTGTGACTCTCATTATACACCTAGGAGACTGAATTGAAACAGAGCACAAGATTAAAAAACATTGATAGAACTAACCATCATGACACTTTCTGCGAATGGTAAAAGCGTGCGCTCTTTCACACCTGCATCTGCAAGTACATCATCTGTAATCAGCACTGATGTGATAATAGTCGGTGCTGGTGCGTCAGGGCTGATGTGTGCTGCAAACCTAAAAACCGGCGGTTTAATCCTCGAAGGAACCTCCCGTATCGGGACGAAGCTCCTGATGAGTGGCCATGGTCATTGCAACATCACGCATGCTGGTAGCATCAAGGACTTTCCTAGCTGCTATGGTGATGCTGGAAAATCAATCCGCAAGATTCTATATAAATACAGCAATACCGACCTGGTTTCATTCCTTGATTCTCGAGGAATCAAAACCGTTACACAAGCAGACGGCAGGGTATTTCCCTGAATCGATGAAAGCTCAAGATGTAAGGGATGCATTTCTATCAGCCTCTACGCAAAACGGTTTTAAGGTCATCACTAATAGAAAGGTTGTTGAAATCGGATTTTCTGATGAAGGGCAGATTAACAAGGAATCTTCAGAATCAGACATAAGACAATACATAGTTATAGCAGAGGCTCCAGATGGTCAGAGATTCCGTTACGAAGCAAAGCATCTCGTGATAGCAACTGGAGGTAAATCTTATCCTAGAAGCGGATCAGATGGCTCTATGTTCGATGTCGTAAACGAAGGACTGGGATTAGAACACACAGAATTAAAGCCATCGCTTGCACCGTTAGATATAAAAGGGTATCCATACGGCGAGCTATCTGGAATTTCGTTTGATAAGGTAGAAGTTAGCATATATCCAAATGCAGGCAGGCGCCTTGTGCTTTTAAACGGCTCTCTGCTCCTTGCCCACGATAACTTCACTGGGCCAGCAATTCTCAATTCATCAAAATACGCAGAGCCAGGCTGCTGGCTACAGATCAAACTATGTAGGCATGAGCAGAGATGAAGTTCTTGCCAGACTTATCTCAGCTACTGGCACCGAGCTCAAATCCTCGCATGGCAGATGTTCTGGGGCAAGAATCGCGCAAAGTGGCGAACTCGGAGCTATAATTGCTAAAGAGTTCGCCCTGTCGCGCCGCTTCGCCAAGGAAGTGGCGAAGCGTTCCGCTTGCAGCGCGAAGAAGGCCGCCGTCCTCCTCACGGAGGACCGATTCGAAATCGAATCGCGCGGTGACTTCAGCAAGGCCATCGTCACCGCGGGAGGCCTTCGCCTCGACCAGTTTGACTGCAAATCGATGCAGCTCAAATCCGCCCCAAAACGCCTACTGCATCGGAGAGATGCTAGACGTAGACGGAATCACGGGTGGCTATAACCTCCAGTTCGCCTGGTCCTCGGCTAGGGCTGCAGCAGCTTCAATAGAAGCAAATATAAATAATTCATCTCCTATCTGTGCAGAAGATTAATCTTACAGATTTATAATCACTAAGCATCGCTAGCAGTTACTCAATTTTAAGCCAAAAAATACAATCGCTATACCCCTTGTAATCCCAAGGGATATAGCGATTTTTATAACTCATTTTGCCCTATAACTATAGATACGAAATCGTCTCACTAAGCGCCTTGCGTTTAAAAGTGATTCGGTAGCGGAGTTCCTTCCTCTGCAGCGTACCCAAGGTCCATAGCCATGAGTATCTCTTCATTTTCAGGAAGTCCGAGCGCCTTATGCAGCTTATCTGGGTCTAGGAAATTAATCCAGCAGCTGTTTAACCCTTGGTCAGCTGCAGCGAGAATCATATGAGTTGCAACGATTGATGCATCCTCAATTCCCGAATCCCTCTTTTCACCTGGATACACATAGACATTGGTCGTATCGAAGGCTACCACTAACACAGTTGGCGCACCATATCTGCAAGGAGTTTCAATATCAAATTTATCCAGCGCTTCCTTTGATTCCAGCACGTACACGTGCTGTTCCTGCAGGTTCTTAGCAGTTGGAGCAAGCCTTCCCTGCCTCGAGCACTGCCTCAAGCTTTTTCGCGCTCTACTTTCTTGTCCGAGTATTTCTTGCAAGAATATCTGCTTTCTATAACTTCCTTAAATTCCATAATACCCTCCTCTTTTCAGCATTAAATGCATTAATTTTACATAGTTCATTAGCGCTAGCAGTCAGCACATATGAATTGATTCACTATCTCTTTTTCTTCATCGATAGTGCAATTTTCTTACGCTTCTCGTCAACAGATAAGACGCGGACATTCACGACATCCCCAACCTTTACCACGTCGAGCGGATGCTTTACGAATTTATCCGACAGCTCAGAGATATGTACGAGCCCATCCTGATGAACGCCTATATCCACAAATGCTCCGAAAGTCCACGATATTACGAACTGTTCCCTTGAGCTCCATATCTGGTCTTAGGTCGCTTATCTCCAGCACATCGCTTCTGAGTAGTGGTGCTTCAGCCTCTTCCCTAGGGTCTCTTCCTGGCTTTTCGATTTCATTCAAAATATCCTTTAGCGTATATTCGCCGATATTCGCAGCTTCCGCCAGTTGCTTCATCGAAGGTCTATCCGACTTGCTATTTCCCATGCTTGCTACCGAACTTTTCCTGCAGTTTGTTCTTGGAACTCAAACTTTCCGAGATTCCCTTCGCTGCACCTGTTATGATATCAGCAGGCCTATATCCCATGATTTCTAGCATCTTGCGAGCCGCATCATAACTCTCTGGGTGAACTGCCGTGCAGTCTAGTGGCTCCTTTCCATCTCTGATGCGAAGGAATCCAGCGCACTGCTCAAATGCCTTAGGACCGAGCTTAGCAACCTTGAGTAGCTGCTTCTGCTGTCAAATCTCCCGTTTTCCTCACGATACTTCACTATATTAGCTGCAATCGGTTTACTGATTCCCGAAACGTATTCTAACAGTGAAGCGGAAGCGGTATTCAAATCTACACCTACGCTATTTACACAGTCTTCCACAACTGCACCAAGTGCTTCTGCTAATCTCTTCTGATCCATATCGTGTTGGTACTGCCCAACTCCGATAGAACGAGGATCGATTTTAACGAGCTCTGCGAGCGGATCCTGAAGCCTTCTGGCAATCGATGCAGAGCTGCGCTCACCTACATCGAGATCTGGATATTCTTCCGTCGCTAGCTTGCTAGCCGAGTATACGGAAGCTCCCGCTTCATTTACAATTACATACTGGAGCTGTTTCTTAGGATTTGCATAGAGTCCCTGATCGTACTCCTTGATAAATTCTGCGATTATCTGCTCCGACTCACGGGAAGCCGTACCGTTTCCGACAGAGATGATATCTATATCGTATTTCTTCACTAACTTTGCTAAGGTCAGCTTTGCTTCTTTAACCTTATTCTGCGGTGCGGTCGGATATATAACAGTTGTGTCTAGAATCTTTCCAGTCGCATCTACCACAGCGAGCTTGCAGCCTGTTCTAAATGCCGGATCCCAGCCGAGAACTGTCTTACCGCCGATAGGTGGCTGCATGAGAAGCTGCTCAAGGTTGCTTGCAAATATCTTTATCGCACCTTCCTGTGCTCCGAGCGTCAGCTCATTTCTGATTTCAGTTTCGATAGACGGGGCTATGAGCCTCTTATATGCATCAGATGCCGCTTCTTCGATATACTGTTGAGTGATCTTGTTAGCTGAGCTCTTTAAGTCTTTAAAAAGACCTTCCTCTATCTTATCCACTGGAGCTTCAAGCTTCACACTGAGCACCTTTTCATTTTCTCCCCTATTGATAGCGAGGATTCTGTGTCCAGGGAGACCGTCTACCTTCTCTGCAAATTCAAAATAGTTCTCATATACACTGCGTTCTCCGCTAGCCTCGAGTTCTGCCTTTACCGCAGGAACCACCGACGTGATGAGCACACCTTCCTTAGCAGTGAGTGTTCTAATCCAGGTTCTTATATCCGCATCATCCGATATATCTCCAGCGATGATGTCTAGCGCTAGCTTGATTGCAGTATCAGCGTCATTTACCTCATGCTCTTCATTTAAGTATTTGAGCGCCTCTTCTGGAACTGAAACTGTTGCATCCTGTGACATGATATATGTCGCCAGTCCTTCAAGCCCCTTTTCCCTTGCAATCATCGCACGAGTACGTCTCTTTGGTTTGTACGGTCTATATATATCCTCGACTGCAACGACTGTCTCGGCCTGCTCTAGCTTGGCTAGAAGTTCATCGGTTAATTTCCCTTGGGACTCTATTGATGAAATTACTGTCTGCTTTCTCTCTTCGAGCGAACGCAGGTACTTAAGCCTCTCATCAAAGCTCCTCAGCATCTCATCATCAAGTGCTCCCGTCGCTTCCTTTCGGTATCTCGCAATAGACGGGATAGTATTCCCCTCATCAATGAGCGTGATTACTGCCTCGGCCTGCCAAGGCTTAATTCCCAATTCCTGTGTTATCTTCTGTGTAATATCCATATTAATTCAGTATGCTGCTGTCCAGTATCAGCATTATCTCCCCTTCGTTGTCATATGCGCGATAACGGACCCTCTGCCCTGCTTCAAGCCCGAAGCCTTGCTTTGGCGGATTATGAAGCGTGCCGTAAAACTCATTATCTCCAAAGTCTGTAGTCCTCACCCACACGACCTCTGGCAAAAATCCCTTCTTACCCACCGTCACACTCACGAAGTCCGGAAGTTCAATGTTTCGCCCACCATCTAGCATCTCCAGCTCTCTAAGCATTGTCATCTTCTTATCTGCAGACTCTAAATTATCTCGTATATCATCTGGTACATCATCAAATTCCGATAAGTCGGCATCCAGCTCGCTCACAGGTTCAAATTCATAATCCTTGACATCATTAAATCTTACCCTTGCGTACCTCTCGGAACATCTCGGTCCCACCTCTAGCTTCCCGTCTTCTGCCTTCTTTACCGAGGCTAGTAAATTAAAGCTAGTGCCTACGAGATCCTCGCAGAAGCAGTACGCGAGAACACCTGTCGCCCCATCGATTATTTCGAGTGTATCGGATAATCCTTCTAACGCATCAGGGCACTCGATATAGATAAACTTATGAAATATCTGTCTAAAAGTAGCTTCATCAATGTACATGTCTAATCTCCGATTCAAAGCTTTATTCTTCACTATCTAATTTAGCTGATCAAGCCTTCTGCATTTTAAACTTGCAAAAAGCATTTATTAGCCATTAATTATACCATGATATTGTTTTTTCTCACATAATCATCACACAGTGGCGCAAAAAAATGTTAAAGTGAATTTAATTAAAGTTGTACGCAATTAATCAGAATGTTCGCATTCTGGTTTTGAGTGATATCAGGAGGACAAGAAAATGGCAGCAATTGAATTAACAGCAGAAAACTTTGAACAGGAAGTTCTACAGGCAGATAAGACAGTTCTAGTTGATTTTTGGGCTTCTTGGTGCGGACCATGCAAGATGCTATCTCCAGTCATCGAGGAAATCGCAGACGAGAGAAGCGATATCAAGGTTGGTAAGGTCAATATAGATGAGCACCCAGAGCTTGCTCAGAAGTACGGAGTTATGAGCATCCCAACAGTTCTTGTAATCAAGGACGGCGAGGAAGTAAACAAGTCAGTAGGAGCAGTTCCTAAGAAGGCTCTCCTCGACCTCATCGGCTAGTGTATTGCCTCTCGACAGCATGCCGTATAAAAAACTAATGAGTAATAAAGCACCTCACTGGCTAAATCCAGTGAGGTGCTTTATTGTACTTGTATTTATGACTTTGTAAAGAGGTAATAAACTTATATAATTATCTGCAATCCTTTGCTAATCTTCCGAGCATATCACACTCTATGATTGCTAGTGCTGTCCTAGTAATACCACCATTTTCATAATAAAAAACCGTGCAACTAGAAAGTCTCTCTTCTTCCTTTAATTGCACGGATTCTATTATTATTGAAAATCATTACTGGAGCTATATGCTATCTGGCTTTGTTTTCCCGTACCGCCTGCATATCCTCTAGCAAGGCAGCTTCTTCTGCCTCACTTATCTCATGCTTTGTAATCTCCACATAGGACTGTGTGAGTCTGATTGCATAAACCGTTCTAACTATGAAGCTGATGATGTACGCAGCAGTTAACATGAATAAGAATATCTGCATACCCCTTAACGCACTATACAGGGCTACGAACGAATACGCACCTCCACCAATTATCTTGAGTATATATTTCTTTAGAACGAACACGATGCCCATCACACCAATTGTCACTATCACCGTAGTAGCAATCATTGCTATTCTATATATTTTCTCAGTTACAGTGATCCCTTTGGTTAATTCTTGGTTGCCAAGCACATCAGCGATTCTTCTTGTACCGAGCAGAATATTTCTCATGTAGATTATATTGAGAATATTGCTAACAACCTGTACTGCAAGAAACATTATCACAAATGTCCATATTAATACGCTCACTGTACCAGTGTTGATGCTATCTGACCTAAAGGAAATGACAACAAACTCACTGGCAGCAAATCCGAAGACAACAAATGCTATTATGGACAAGAACATGAAGATGAGGTATGCAATATATACTTTACAAGCCTTCCGGTAGAACGGATTGAGTTTCTGGAGTCCATTTAAGCCCATGATGTATAGTATTACATTCGCTATGAACATAACTAAGATTATATCAGGAGCAATCTTCGTATTGAAGATCAAAACACCCTGTGATATCTCTGACATCGCTGCTATCTGAAGCAGTGTAAATAGACCAGTCACACCGTATATAAGTATGTATGCTACTTCTATCCAGATTGCAATATTCACATACTTCAGGCCGCGATAATCAATCGCAGTTTTATCCATTTTATCCTCCTTTCTTATTTTTCACTTATATTGATTGTAATTCTCTATATTAATTTTCTGCATCAATTTTCAGCAAAATCTAGCGTATTCATAATAATAAACACAGTCTTTCAATTTCATTATATGTTTGAATAAGTTGAGGAAACAACCGATATAATGTAAAATAATAAATAATTAAGAATTGAAAGTTAAGTAAAAAATAGGAGGCGCTATGGACGATAAACAATATAGAGAGGCATTTAACAACAATGTACCCGATGGCTATGATGCTGATACATATATCATCGTTTGCCCTGTATGTAGCAAGGAGTTTCAAGCATCACCTGGAGATGCAGTATGTCCAGAGTGTGGAGCTGAGCTGAGCTTTACAATCGAAGATAAGTAGATTTAGGGTTATCATCACAGATAGAAAATCACCTACAGTCAGGCTGCTGACTATAGGTGATTTTTATTATCTCACAGTAACATATATGCCGCGGTCACCACTAACCTCTACCTTGAGAGATTTAAAATCGCTTACAAATTCCTTCAGGTACTTGTATCGCTTACCGCCCTTTTTACTGTAATATCTCACATCGAAATTCTTATAGATACGGTTTAGTTCATTTCCGATAAGACCGAGATCTGTAGGCTTACCTTTATCATTATTCTCCATAATAATCTGCTGAATCTTAGCCTCTATAGCCTTCTTGCTAGGAGTATTCGCGGTGTTTTCAGCAGAATCTTTACTGCGTTCCTGCTTTTTCTGCTTCTTATACTCAGCTTCGAGAGCTTCCTCTGCGAGGCGTTCTTCCTCTGCTTGTTTTGCGAGTAAGTCTATATAGATGAATTTATCGTAGGCATTTTCAAGGGCCTCTGTCGCCTTGTCCGATTCTCCCATGCCTAGCACCAGGCAGCCTGATTCACTCAGCCTTCTCGCTAGAGATGTAAAATCGCTATCAGAAGAGACTATGCAGAAGCCTTCAACATTATTACCGTAAAGTATATCCATCGCATCGATTATAAGAGCCGAGTCAGACGCATTCTTGCCTCTTGTGTTGTTAACCTGCATCATAGGCTTTAACGAGTGCTTTCTGATCTCTTGCTCCCACCTAGTCTTAACGATGCGTTCCCAGTTGCCGTAAATTCTTTTATACGAACATATACCATACTTCTCGATCTCATCGATTATGTAACCCGCATACTGAGCTGAGATGTTTTCCGCATCTATTAGTAGTGCAATTCTCACTTCATCTGCCATGTTAATTTCCTTATATTTATCAACTTCAGCAACAACAGCTTTCGAAATTCTCTCCAGTCTGCTCTCCGCTGCTGACTCTGCACCGTAGAAACCAAAGTAAATCTTGAACTTTGGTTCTGTTCCGGAAGGTCTAAAAGCAATCCAGTCGAGGCCATTAAGCTCATACAGAAGAACATTTGACTCAGGAAGATAATCTGTACAGTTCTTAACGTCTAGCACGCCGAGTTCAGTTCCAGGTTCTCCAAGCTTGCCACCTAGTGTTCTAAGATGGTCCATGAATTTTTCCCCAACACCAGTTCCTTCTACGCACACGCTCCCCTCTGCAGAGTAACCATAGAGCTTATGCAGGGACTCTAATTGTTCAATCAGTGTAACGCCATTTGCCTTGGAAAGAGTCGCAATTTCAGCGATAGCTACTGCAGCCATCACGCCGTCCTTGTCGCGTACAGCCTGATTCAGCATATATCCATTGCTTTCCTCAAACCCGAACAGGAATCTCTCTGTTCCATTATCAGATCTCTGCCTAATCTGCTCGGCAATGTTCTTTATACCCGTTAAAGTTTCATATAGTTTAACGCCATATCTAGCGCAGATAGCTCTTGCCAAGTGGGTCGATACGATTGAAGTTACCACATATCCATTTTCTGGAAGATTACCCAGCTTCTTTGCCTCAGAAAGAAGATACTCGAGGAGTATCGCACCTATCTGATTTCCTGTCAGTTTCTTATATTCGCCCTCATCATATACCGCTACGCCTAGCCTATCTGAGTCTGGATCTGTAACGATAATGATGTCAGCCATTGACATCTCAGCGTATTTCTTAGCCAAATCATACGTATCATCATACTCGGGATTTGGAACCCTTAAACTTGGAAAGTCACCATCTGGATTATCCTGCTCATTTACTGCAAATACCTTTTCGTATCCCAGTTCACGAAGCGCCCTTCTTACCGGCTCTCTTCCCGAGCCATTGAGCGGTGAATACACGATGCGAAGCGAAGCTCTCGATCTTCTGCTGACACTGCTGCTATTAAACGAGTCCATGATCATCGCATCGTAGCTATCGTCGATTTCCCTGCCAAAATATGTAATAGCTCCGTCATTTACAAGATCTTCGAAGGACTCCGCTGTTGAAAGTATCTCTATACCCTGAACAGCATCTCTGATGCGACTCTTAATCGCCTCGGTCTCTTCATCGATCATCTGCGCTCCATCGGACCTATATGACTTAAAGCCATTGTATTCCTTAGGGTTGTGCGATGCTGTAATCATTATTCCACCATCTGCTGCAAAATTCCTTATAGCATAAGATAGCATTGGTACCGGGCGCAGTCTGTCTGAAAATAGAACCTTTACGCCTGACTCACAGCTAGCCACGGCGGCAGCCTCTGCAAGCTCTCTTGAATTATTACGTGAATCGTACGAAATAACGATTTTTACTTCCTTGCCCTCATGCTTTTCTTTAAGCATCTCGCCCATAGCATATGCTGCAGTAGCAACTGTATAGATATTCATTCGAGCTGAACCTACTCCCATAGTCGCCCTCATGCCAGCCGTACCAAAATCGAGCTCCTCACTGAAGCAGCTCTCTATTTCTTCTGGGCGGGATATCATATTCATTAGATACTGTCTCATATCTGAATCGATTCCCTTGGCATTGATCCATTCCGTATAATTTTTGATTGCCTTGTTCTCTTCCATATCAATTCTCTAATTCTAAACAACTATACGCCTATAACTTTTCAAATACGAGCATGTACGCAGCCTGCAATTACAAGTTCCGCACACGCTCGAAATAATGACATTTATTTTATTCTACAGTTACACTCTTTGCAAGGTTACGAGGCCTGTCTATCTCGCATCCCTTTTCTTTGGCAACGTAGTATGCATATATCTGGAGCGGGATTACGCTTAGAAGTGGCGATACCTCATCCATGCACTCTGGAATGTAGAACGTCTCATTGGAATGCTCTTCGATAGCCATATTACCTTCCTTCGCGATGGAGATTACGTGTGCATTACGCGCCTTAACCTCCTGAATGTTGGAAACCATCTTATCAAACAGCTTAGACTGTGTTGCTAGTGCAACGACAATAGTAGTAGGCTCCATAAGCGCAATCGTTCCATGCTTCAGCTCTCCAGCTGCAATTGCGAAGGAGTTGATGTATGAAATTTCCTTGAGCTTGAGCGAACCCTCGTAAGCAACGCTAGCATCCATTCCTCTACCGATAAAGAACACCTGCTCTCTATCGTAAAGCTTCTTCGCAAGCTTCTCGATATCACCTCTAAGCAAGAGAACCTTCTCTAATTTTTCAGGAATCTCAGATAGCTCGCTAACAATCTTGTTGTAGTATTCCTCTGATATGGTTCCGCGTAGGTCTCCTAGATATAGAGCTAATAGGTAAAGTGACAGAAGCTGAGTTGTGTAAGCCTTTGTTGAGGCTACTGAAATCTCAGGATCCAGCCCATGTATAGAACACATCGTCAGATTCACGAGCAACTGTGCTTCCTACAACATTGACGATGGATAATACCCTCGCTCCTTTTCTCTTAGCCTCACGAAGTGCCTCTAGTGTATCCGCAGTTTCTCCAGATTGGCTGATTGCAATGAAAAGTGTCTTTTCATCTACGAAAGGATCTCTATATCTGAATTCAGAAGCCACATCAACCTCTACAGGCATTTTTACGAACTTCTCAAAGATATTTCTGCCAACTAGTCCGGCATGGTACGCAGTTCCACATGCTACGATGCAGATCTTATTGAATTTAGCAAAGTCTTCCTTCGTGAGCGTCATATCATAAAGCGACACTCTTCCACCGTCGCTTAGATTACGATCAAGAGTTTCCTCTATAGCCTTAGGCTGGTCAAATATCTCCTTGAGCATGAAGTGCTCGTACTTGCCTTTTTCAGCGACGCTTTCATCCCAGCTGATGTGCATAGTCTCACGCTTAATCTCCTTGCCAGACTCATCGTAGATTGTAACGTTATCAGGAGTAAGCACCACTGTGTCACCCGTCTCTAGCAAATAAACATCCTTTGTGTACTTAAGGAGCGCCGAGAAGTCAGAAGCTACGAAATTACAACCATTACCCTTGCCGACAATCAGCGGAGCGTTCTTTCTATAAGCTACGAATTTTTCCGGCTGATCCTCAGCGATTGCAGCGAGTGCAAAAGTTCCTGTCATCTCGTGAGTTACCTTGTCCATAGTAGCCTTTAGGTCACCGAGCTCGTTGTAGTATTTACCGAATAGAACAGCAGCAACCTCGGAATCCGTATCACTCTTAAAAGTGAAGCCCTCTTTCTCAAGCTGCTCTCTGATTTCCACGTAGTTCTCAACTGTTCCATTATGAACAAGTGCAATTCTGTTGTCATTGCTCATATGAGGGTGTGAGTTTACATCAGATGGCGCACCGTGAGTCGCCCACCTTGTGTGTCCAATACCCACATGACCACCTAGATTTTCATTTCCAATTAGCTTCTCTAGATTTACGATTTCACCAACGTGCTTTCTCAGCTTAATTTTGCCATCATTTACGACAGCGATACCTGCCGAGTCATAACCTCTGTACTCTAACTTCTTAAGTCCTTCGATAATGATGCCCTGAGGAGCTTCATTACCTACATAACCTACGATTCCGCACATATTGTTTCCTCCAAATATATTATTTCAAATAGCCAATCCACAGTTCCCCGTAGTTGCTATAACGATTCGCTCTCTTTTATTTTAACAAAACTAAAATTCCCGCTATGTGTTGTCATGGCGGTTTGTTTTGCCATACAGCTTATTCACTAATCACTTGCCAAATTTATCAGATATAAGTGCTGCCACCTGCTTCGCATATCCCTGAATTTCATCGATGTCCTCACCTTCTAGCATGACTCTGATCAGTGGCTCGGTTCCGGAAGGCCTGATTAGAACTCTACCTGTGCCCTCCATTTTCGCCTCAATATCAGCGATGAACTCCTTAACTTCACCATCCTCTAGAGCCGTCGCCTTGAAAGCATTATCCACCCTAGCATTGACTAGTGCTTGTGGATAAATCTGTATCTCGTCTCTGAGCTCACTGAGCTTTTTTCCAGAATCAAGATAAGCTTTCATGAACTGCAGCGACGATAATACACCATCCCCAGTCGTCGTGTAGTTCAAGAATATCATGTGCCCAGACTGCTCTCCACCTAGCACAGAGCCTGTCTCTCTCATGGACTCTAGAACATATCTATCACCGACTTTGGTCACATCGACACCGATTCCATACTCCTTTAGGTGTTTATGAAGTCCGATATTACTCATAACAGTAGCTGTGATTTTATCTGTTGCAAGAAGCCCTTTAGACTTTAGATATTTTCCGCATATGCAGAGCACTCTATCTCCGTCTATTATTCGACCCTGTTCATCCACAACGATGAGTCTATCCGCATCTCCATCGTATGCAAATCCAACATCTGCACCGAGCTCTACGACTTTCTGCTGCAGCTTCTCAGGATGTGTGGATCCGCAGTCATCATTAATGTTTATTCCGTCTGGACTATCACTAAGCACTGTAACTTCTGCCCCAAGTGCCTCATATACGACATGAGCAGTCTCGAATGCTGCGCCATTAGCAGTGTCGAGAACAACCTTTATACCGTCGAGTCTCTTATCTATCGTCGAAAGCAAAAAGTCAGTGTACTGCTTAATCGCACAGGCATCATCCTCGCGGCAGGTTCCGAGCTTTGCCCCAACGAATTCATCGGTGCTGATTTCCTTCTCGCCCAGTATAATTGCCTCAATCTCCTGTTCAACGCTATCATCAAGCTTGTATCCATCACCATTAAACAGTTTAATGCCATTATATTCAAATGGGTTATGTGATGCAGAGATAACGACACCTGCATCTGCGTCATACTTCCTTACTAGGTAAGCAACTGCTGGTGTGGGAACAACTCCCAGCTTTATGACATCTCCGCCAACAGAAAGCACTCCAGCCGTCAGAGCATTTTCCAGCATATCCCCAGAAATCCTCGTGTCACGTCCGATTACCATAACCGGCTTTTTGTTATTCTCTCCGAGCACAAACGCTGCTGCTCTGCCGATGTCGAATGCAAGCGAAGCTGTAAGTTCTGTGTTAGCCACTCCTCTTACACCATCTGTTCCAAACAATCTGCCCATTAGCTTCTCCTTAATTCCTTCTCATATATATCCTGCAAAGTATAAATTCCATCTGTAATCTTTTCGTCTAGCATAAACAGTCAATGCCAAAGCGCAAGTTTAAGACACCCCGTCACTGAACCGTAATCGTAATCTGCGCACTTTCAAGCGCCGCTGTAAGTCCAGAATTATTAGTTAGATACGCTGTAACAGTATGCTGACCTGCCCCTAGACCACTTGCATCTGCGCTGATTACGAATGAACTAGCTGTGATGCTCGCTATCTTGTCCTTATTGCCCGTTACGACGACGTTAACGCCACTATTTGCCTCCGCTGTATGACCACTAGCAACATTATTTATTTTGATTGAGCTAGCCGGAATATTCACGGTCTTCGATCCGCTCGTGCTCACCTTGACCTTGAGCTTTACGTGCCTTGATTCATTTGCTATGCTCACACCTTCTGGTAGGTCGTAATCGATATCCATATCTTCTGTCTCAGAGACAGTACTGATATCCATGTCTTTGGATGTAATTTCTGTTACATTCTTGATATCCTTGCTTCTACCTTGATAACTATAGTGTTCGGTGCGGAATACGTCCTTGAAACGCTGCCATCCTGTGTATTAGTAACCTTTACCTTGAGCTTAACAGTCTTGGTCTCACCCTTGTATGCCGTTACAGATACTCTGTCAGGATCAGTAGTCAGATAGTCTATCTTGTGACCACTTCCATCCACAGGGGTTGCGACCGCACTGAATTCTTTTGCTTTATCAGTGACTTTGTCAGCGTCGAGTTCGAGCTTGACCGAGTCTACATTCTTAACAAGACTCTCAGCTCCTTGTACCTCTACTTCTTTGCTACTCTGCTTCTTGACTACAGGCTCACCAGATTGACCGTCCTTATATGTCGTATATGTGCTTACCTTCTTGACCTCTAGGTCTTCAACTGTAACCGAAACGTTGCTTTCACTCTGCGATTTGACTGATATAGCACCAGGCACGCTCACTTGCACAGCCATCGAGTTCTCGCCCTTGCCCGCATTCGAGGCATTGACGGTTGCGACGATGTCGGATTTCTTCAGCTCATTTATCGCCGAGCGCCTTCCAACAAGGGTAACGGAGATTTTCTCTGTATCAAGCTTGCTTACCGCTAAATCATTCTTGGCAAGCGTCTTAGAGTTTGCGACCGTCACAGGGATATTCGTATACGTACGGCTGATTGTTGGATTTATGCTATATACTACGTAAAGCCAGGAGGCAAATGCGATTGCAACCGAAAGCGCTAGATTGAGCTTATTAATCTTCTTGCTGCTTGTTTCATTACTTTGCATCGTGCTTTCCCCCCTTTCGGCGTACTAGCTTCGCAACCCTACCATACATACCTCTTTCAGATGGCAGGTACATATTGAGAAGCATCTTCTCAATCGTCTTGAGGTCCACAAATCTGCGGATCTTTCCATCTTCAGCGATTGATACCACTCCGGTCTCTTCAGAAACTATTATTATTAGAGCATCGCACACCTCACTGAGCCCTACACCTGCTCTGTGCCTAGTTCCTAGATTTCTACCGATGTTCTTCTTCTCTGTCAAAGGGAATACGCATGAAGCCGCATGGATTCTAGCACCACGTATAATCACTCCACCGTCATGAAGTGGCGAACCTTCGTAAAATAGATTTCCAAGAAGCCTGATGGAAATCTCAGCGTCTACCACAACTCCAGTTTCGATTATATCGTTAAGCATCGTCTCTCGCTCAATTGCGATTAATGCTCCTGTCCTTGTAGCTGAAAAATCATCGATTGCACTCACGAGAGAATCTACTGTTTCAACTGCCTTATTCTTATCGATATTGCGGAACGAGTTCGTGTTCATGAGATTCTTACGCCCCACCTGCTCTAGTGCTCTACGGAGCTCTGGTTGGAACAACACGACAACCGCGAAGAGCCCCATGGTGAATAGGCTCTTGAGCAGCCAATTTAGCAGGTATAGGTTGAATATGTCCGATACAAAAAACGCAACTATGATAATTACCAGCCCTCGTATGAGCTGCATCGCCCTGGTTTCTCTAATAAAACCGATCATCTTATAAACAATATAAGACACGATTGCTATATCCAGTGCGTCTTCCGGTCTGAAGTTAGACATTATACTTTGAATCGAACTTAGCATATCGGCATCCCGTCCCTCTTAAAATCGTCCATTTTACATGGCATAAGTTATATTATTATACTATTTTGAGAGGTTTTTATCAATAAGAGCGAAGGTGTGGTTTTGGTGTAATTCAAACGAAAAAAAGAGTCAATCACCATTGTGACGATTGACTTTTTTCTGTTAACTATTTAAATAAATTTATTTAATCTTTACTAATTAATTTTAATCGTAAATCTTATGCTTTTTTCACGTCGTTCTAGCTTGTGCTCAATCCCATAACTTAGCAGAATATTTCTTACTATATACAGACCTAGTCCATTGCTATTATCCTTTCCTACGTCAAAGTTCACTTCAAATAGTCTTTCACAATCGAGATTTTCTGCGTCATCGTAAGTATTATCTATATACATCCAACCGTTATCTGAACCGATATCTATGATACCTCCTGTATCCGAATACTTTACAGCATTACCAACTACATTGGATAATATCACCTTAAGAGCACTCTTACCTATGTAAATTTTTTCATCACCGAGACGGTTGTTGATTGAGACACTTCGTTGCGCAGCCATAAGTTCATACTTATCTAGAATCTCCTGCAAAATCTCATTTATAACCATTTCTTCCTCTTCATCACTAAGGTGATCGAGCGAAGAAACAGAGAGAATCTGCGATATATTCTGTGCCAACCCATTGACTATCTCAATGCAGTTGTCAATATAACTATCACGATTCTTATACTTGCCAATGTTATATTTCATATTTTCAAGAATAATTTTAAGGCTAGCTAATGGAGTTTTTAATTCGTGAGAAGCACCTCTAAAGAAGTCAAATTTTAGCTTTTCTAGCTTTATAATCTCTTCATTCTTGACCTCAAGATCATCTATCAATTCAAGTAAAGCTACATATAAGTCATTAATTTGTGCTTTGAGCTGTCCTATCTCATCTGATGATTCGATAGGCAAAAGAGCGCTTCTATCAAGCTCCATCATTCGAGTTGTAACTTCTTTTAATTTCTTGAACATTTCTTGTCAAAAGTCTTGCATATATCAAGTGATACTAAAACTGATATCGCTAGTGAAACTGCTAAAGATATAGGAAGAAACTTTATTATTAGTCCCTTGGCCTCTTGTCGCATATCAGCAGTTGAAACAAACTTCACTGACAATTTACTGCCATCAGCTAGCTTAATATTACGAGCCTCTATAATTAAAGAATTGTTGTCGCTCGACTTGTCAATGCTATTTTCGGCGTTCTCACCGATTTTCACCTCTCCTGAGTCACTGTTTGAATCAATGAAAGCCTTAACTTCACTGCTTCTCGAATAGAAGGTCAAATACTGCTCAACAAACTGTTCATCCTTTCCCTGCAAAGCTGCAGAAACTTCATTAGCCCTGATATTTATTTTACTCTTTCTATTCTCAAGGTACACTTTAGGGAACATAAGAAATGCTATGAGATGGATAACTATAATCAAAATTCCGAGTATGGCGAACGTTTGGATAAATAATTTGGGAAATATCTTTAAGTTTCTCATTTTCTCTCCAGTTTGTATCCTACATTTCTAATAGTCACTATGCAATCGAGTCCAAGCTTCTTGCGAAGCTCCTTGATATACACATCTATCACGCGATCGAATGGCGGTTCCTCTGTTGCTTTCCAGACATTATCTATTATCTGCTCTCTTGTCAGTGCCCGCCCTTCGTTTTCAACTAAATATTTTAGTATATCAACCTCTTTAGCATTTATATCTACTGGCTCATTACCTAGCGTAGCCGTATAACTGTCAAAATCAACATCAACATTGCCATAACAAAATTTGTCATGCATACCATAATGACGCTCAATCAACGAATCTACACGAGCACGTAATACCGGTAATGAAAAAGGCTTCTCCAAATATCCATCCGCCAAACTCGTATATGCATCAATTTTATACTCTTCATCGCTAAATGCCGTAAGCATAAGAACAGGTAATTTGCTTCGTTTTCTAATCTCCTTTAGGACTTCTAAACCATTAATGTATGGCATCTGAATGTCGAGAATTACAAGGCTGATATCTTGCTCTTCAAATTTTGCGAGAGCCTCTCGTCCATCAGGTGCTTCAATCGTATTATAACCAAACTCAGAGAGGAAGTCTGCGACTCCCTCCCTGATGTTCTTATCGTCTTCAACTATAAGAATCTTCATTGACCCTCCAGTCTTTATTTCACATCTATAAGCAACTCCTTAGGTCTCTTGCGAAGGATGCGATATGTGGATATGATTAGCGAAATTGCCAGTATCATCGTCATGAAGAGCACTACATAAATGAATGCCCTTGTATTGATGATAACATCTAAACTTGTCAGAGTCTTGTTAAATCCGTCAACTTCTGCTCCACCTCCGAGCCCTGATGAAGCGGACTCTTTAGCTATACCATCAGCAATGCCTCCCGTTACACCACGGAGAACCTTATTACCAATAACCTTGCCGAGTGCTCCAGCTGCAAAGAAGGATATAATATAGGCTGGAATAGCGACAAATATAAGTTCCGCTGCAAACTGTATCGCAATCTCTTTTTTTTTGTTCTGCCGATTGAAAGAAGAACGGCTACCTCTTTCTTCCTTGAGTTCATCCAGAGGAATAACAGTAGCGAAACTACTATCCCTGCAAATATAATTCCGCCAACAAACAATTTGTTTGCAGATGAGTATATTCCCGAAATCGACTCTTGTAGTGCCGGATAGTTTGAAGTGCTCTTAACTAAAGAATATTTATTCCAATCGATATCAAGTCCTTTAATATTCTTAATGACCTTGTCGAGGTTTTTATCTCCTTTTACAAAGAAGGTTGCGTCTTGGTACACCGCTGATTGCTCTGTGTTTCCATACAGCTTTGCGGCCGTGTCTATATCACTGATTATGTTGTTCTCATACAGTTCAACAGCTGCACTTGCACCACCTTTATTGTGACCGTCAAAAATTCCCTTTATTTCAACTTCTATAGTTTCGTCTGCCTGTTTCTCGTTATCGGCATCATATTTATTAGACTTAATCTTAATTTTATCACCGACCTTGAGATTATTCTTTTCAGCTAAATCTTTATGAATCAGCACCTTGTTCTTATCAGTCTTCTCCAGATGTTTTCCATCTACAAGTCTAAAGGCGCCCGATACAAACTTCGTCTCTTTGGATGAGTCATTAACTCCAGTCACCATTACCGTGCTCTTAAACTTTTCTATTCGCTCCTCATCCTCATTGCGATTTGTCGCTTCAGTTCTAATTATGTCATAGCCTACAAGATCAGCCACTGCCCCTATGCGCTTAACATAGTCTTTACATGTCCGGATTTAACGATCTTATTTATATCTTCATTACGGATATTTCCGCCACCTCTAGGGGTACCCTCATTAACTTGGCGGTTTATTTCCATAGTGAAACTATTAGTTATGTTTCCAAAAGTCTTAGCTGCTGCTCTATTAGCGGCATCCTTGATTGATAGACCAATCATACTGAGAGTTGCCATCGCTGTGATAACAAGCAGTATAATTAGAGATTTCAGTCTCTTTCTAGTGACATATGCTAATGCATTTTTAATCATCGTCAACCTCCTAGCTCTGCCTTCTCGTCTCTTTGAGCTTCTTACCACTTAGCTCCATCACTACATCTGCCGCATTTGCAACCTCTTTACTGTGTGTAACAACTATTACACACTTATTCCGTTCTTGAGCCAAAGTCTTGAGAATACCTATAATTTCACTTGCGGTAGAATCATCAAGGTTTCCAGTCGGCTCATCCGCAAGAATCACGGGAGCCGCAGACGCAAGAGCCCTTGCTATCGCAACTCTTTGCTGTTGACCTCCAGATAGTTTCATAACATTTCTATTAATCTCACTGCTATTTAATCCTAACTTCAGTAGTAGCTCATCAGAAGCAGTTCTGTTTACGAGCCGAACATTCTCAAGAGGAGTTAGATAGTCTATTAAGTTATAATTTGGAACACAAGAGAGATGTTATCCCTACGATGGTTGGTATAACCATGCAATGCTATGCTCTTACCATTGAAACAAATCTCTCCCGAGCTAGGTCTATCAAGTCCTGCCAAAAGGGATAAGAACGTTGACTTTCCCGCACCTGATTTACCGGTTATCGCGTAGAATTTGCCAGCTTCAAAGCTGCAATTAATCGATGACAGCACCTTGTCTCTCGAGCCAATATAGCTGTATGATGCATTTTTAATTTCAATTATCTTCATGCTTTCTCCTAACTGATTTTAGATAGTATTTCCTTTGGACTACGTATTAGAATTGCTCCAGATGTTATAGCAACCGAAACGATTATTATTACTATGAGCAATGCATAACTCATTGCAAATGTCATGAGCTCGCTACTGACACCCCCTTCACTTAACCCTCGCGCCAAAGCACCCGTTTCATCATTTCCTACAAATCCGCCTACAATGAACGATAGCGCGACCTTTCCGATTATATAAGAAGCTATCATAGCCGGTATTGATACAAATATTAGTTCCAGAATAAACTGTCCAACTATCGCCACCTTACTTACACCAATAGATAAAAGAATCCCAATCTCATAAATTCTCTCCCTTAACCACAGCACTAATATAAGCGAAAGTACAATTGTACCTCCTCCTAGAATTGCCATTGTCATGACTCTCATAATTTTCCTTATACCGGTAAGAGATTTTGCGGCCTCTTGAAAAGCTCCATTATTTTTAGTCACTTCAAAGCTCGACCAATCAACGTCAAGTTTCTTTATTTTTTTCTCTACAGTTTCCAGCTTTTCAGGACTGCTTGCTGTAATAGTTACCTTGTTAACCACCCTATTACCGCCTTCATATCCTAATCCTTTTTGGCTGGATTCATAATCGGCGAACATCGTGTTCTCACTGAGATCTGATGGCAGACCTGTATGCTGCTCCTGCATCTTACCGGAGAAAATCCCGACGATTTCGAGAGTTTGAGTTTCCCCACTTGATGGAGTGCTCCCATCTGTTTTTAGAAATTTTAATTTTACTTTATCATGTAATTTAAGTTTGTTTCGATCTGCAAACTTTTTGTGAACCAGAACTTTTCCCTTGTCTTTTGATGATATGTGTCTACCTTTTTCTAGGGTAAATACACCACTGCTGAATAGCAATTCTCGCTTTGTACTTCCGGTCGTCCTCACAGCAACTGCGTTGCTTAAATCTCCTGATACGTCATCTCGTCTTACAGTCTGTTTGCCTGATACAACATTGCTCCCTTCAAGGCTAGCTATACCTTCGTACTCCGGCACAATATTGCTAATCTCTTTGATTTGCTTCAACTCATCAAATTTGTTGAGTTCAAAAGTGCTTTGCTCAGCCTTTCGGACTATTGATAACGATGAATTAGAGGCCTTATATAATGTTCGCTCCATGCTATCGCTAGATACAATTATATTTAAACACACATGTATGCATGCGAGAACCACAGTCAAAATCACGAAGATTATTAGTGCCCTGTACCTACGCCTGGTGACATAGGCTATTGCATTTTTTATCACTTTACATTCATCCTCCTTCTAGATTTCCTCATTGAGCATTTGCCCTAATAGGTCAAATATTACTGAAGATATATGAAATGTTTATGAAATGGATTGATATTCTTATTTCCATTACAAATTCAATACGAATCAATTATATTTATGTTTTAACCGCATCGAATTATCAAGCCACAGAACTTTTAGGCATAACGATACATACTAAAAAGGCAAATGCAAAAATCTGCATTTGCCTTAAATTTACATGTCTTCAGTTTATCAAGATCTGTAAGCTATGTTATGCGCTTAAGCTTCAGTGTAGCACCTAGAGCGATGATTGTTCCAGCAAGAATACCTGCATAGAATGGAATGTTCTCTGCATCGCCTGTCTTAGGTCCCTTCTTGTGAACCTTAACCACCTTCTTAACTGTTGGCACCTTATAAACTGGGTATACGTTTGTCACGCTCTTGGTGAGAGATGTGTTCACATCAAAAACTTCGCCTGTATCTGCATTTACCCAATGCGAGAACACCTTTCCTGCTGGTGCAGCTGGTGCTTCAGGCAGAGTTGCTCCAACTAGCTTGAGATTGTTGCCACGGATAGTTGTCAGAGTCTTGATGAGCTTAGCAGCATCGTTGTTATCGAACGCTTCCTTTGTCTCCCAGAACTTCACATTTACTGCAGGAGCCCAAACGTAAGCCGTTCCACCATGATTTGCACCCACGCTATATGTGTATGCAGGATGTGCTGCGTTGTCTGGATCTGCCGCAATGTTTATAGTCTTATTCGATAGCCCTCTGATATCAAAACGCGTGAGCGCCTCGCCAGCTGTATTTACTGGCTGTGTAGCTACCTGGCTTCCTCCAGCTGTTGCTGTCAGAGCACCATCTACAACGTGATCACTGTAGTCTTCGAGCACCGATCCGCCCATGATAATTGATCCGTTTGTTCCTCCTGTAAATATAGGTGTTGAACCATTATCCTCTGTTGTTCCGTTAAGAGTGACATGCGGCTTACCTTTTGTTACGAGAACACTTCCGTCTAGCGCATACTTGTAGCCCTCTACATTGAGTACACTTGTATCATTCACCGTAACCTTCGCTCTTCTGATACCGCTATTTGCGAGTCCGCCATTGGCCTTGATTAGCAGCTTTCCGCCGTTCTCTATATTAACTGTATCAGCTGCGTTATTTCCTGCGTTAAGTCCTCTACCTGCAGTTGTTGTATTGATTTCGAAAAGTAGCTCCATCGATGTTGAGGTGTCCAGAGGTTGGAATTACCATTCCGTATCCTCTAGCTGTTGCTCTTGTCTCGTTGATTGTAACCTTTGTGTTTGCGCCGCTTACATTCATCTTGCCGTTCATGTACAGGTCACCAAAGGTTCCATTTCCGTTATTCTCAATCGTCATCTGTGCGCCGTCTGACACGTTGAAAGTAGCTCCGTCAACCTCGATTCCACCTTCGTTTCCTGTATTTGCACAGTTCTTAACGACAAATGTTCCGCCCTTAATGTTGGTAGTGTTTCCACCTAATAGAGCATAGAATCCGAATCCTGGAGCGCCATCGATAGTAAAGTTTGTGTGGTCAAAATTGAACTTTACAGATGGATCGTTGGACCAGATACCGTAAGTATTTGGATTCTTGAGAAGGAAAGAGCCTGCTCCAGTGAACGTTGTATTGGAGTTAGCATATCCTCTAAAATCTCCACCAGTTAGCGTTACGTTTGCGCCTGCATCCGCCTTGATTGTTACAGCTCTTCTGATGTGAATTGGCGCAGTCATATTGTAATTGTATGTTCCTGCCGGAAATTCAACTACATCATACTTGTTGCCTGCAGCATCTGTGGTTGTACCATCGATGATAGCAGTTAGCTGAGCTGCCGTCTCACTTCCTGTTGCAGTGTACTTAGTAGCAGCATATGCCATGTTAGGTGGCATCATCATCATTAATGATAACAAGAATGCTAAGACGAGTGCTGCACTCCTGCCATAACGAATTGAAGCTTTCATAAGTCCTCCTAGCTTTTAAGATAGCTTAAAATTGTATAAAATTTAATACATGAATTATACTACTTCATCCGTCAAATTGCATTAAAAAAAAGACAAAGAAATTGTTTTTTCTTTGTCTTTTATGCAATTGCAAATTTGTTTTATGCTCCTATGAGCATATCTCATCATAGACCTCAGAAACGAGTTTCTCTAGACTTTCTGATACATATACAACCTCGTCAGGATCGTGAATATAGCAAATTATCTGGCCTACTTTTCCATCATCTCCTGGATTCATGTCAAGCATCAGGTAACAGCTGTCACAATACTCTGCGAACGGGAACCATCTCTTGTTGAACAGATACGGCTTAATTCTGCTATCACTAAGGCGCTCAATATCTTGAGCCGAGAAGAAATCAGGATAGTCTGCAAGAAGCGCATCCTTGTTTTGAAAGTACCCCTTACTACTCGTTATCCGATCAAGGCTCATTAGACAAAACGTCATATCGCGCTCACCTACCACACATGGTAATGCACACATATATCCACTACCATTCTTATATCTATAAAGCTCCTTAAAAGCCTTTGGCAGCTCAATATCGAAAGTATCTTCAAGTGCCTTAATTTCTTCTTCCTTCGCTCCTGCCAAATCTTCGTAATCATCGATGTACTCTTCTTCGACTGGGTCATCTAAATCCCATTCTTCGAAGTTCTCACATATGTACTTTACGATTTCCTTAGACTTATCAACTATATTCATCCTTATAGTTCTCCTTCCAGAACTCTCTGCAGATGCCCTGCCATATCATCTATAAAATCCTTGAATCCACATAGATCCTTCAGTTCCTCGTGTTCAACATCGTAAAGTGGCAACCTTCTTAGTCTTAGGATTCCAGACTACGTATATATCGCTATAATCTCCAGTTGACTTAGATATCCTAAGCACTTTGCGTCTGACCGAGCTTCATAGGAACCGTTTCGGTGAGCTCAAAAAAGTCGATGTAACCGAAATCACAATTTGGAAGTTCAAAGTGCAGATTATCACTTTGCAGCAAATCAATCATCGCCTTAGGAAGCTTGTACGCTTTCAGTCCGTCCAACTTGTTGTGAAGACTATGAAACTCAGTTGGTTCCAGCCCCTTAAAGTACTCCGCCATCTCGTCATCACCCTTCTCAAGAGCGATGCTGTACGGTCTCATACCATCTTTTTCTGTAATAGTCACATCCGCACCGTGTTCCACGAGGTATTTGCACATCTCAAGATCAACGTATCTCGCTGCTACACAGAGCGGTGTCGGCTTAAACGGATAAATAGAATCAGCCTCGTTATAGTTTATATCGACGCCTTTTTTTATAAAGAAATCAACAACATCGTAATTTCTCTTATCTAGGCAATTTCTGAACGCTGCCCCACCGTACTTCTTCACTGTATGACCGAGTTCATCGATCAGAGCTAGGTTATCTAGCCTCTCTCCGAAGATAGCTTGTTCAAAAGCTTCAGTCTCTACCGAGTTAACAGCATTGACATCAGCGCCTTGAGAGACCAGATATCTGATGGTTTCCTCATCAGAGTACCTAACTGCAGTAAGAAAACTTGGATTATCTTCATCGTTTAGATTTGCTCCGTGTTCAGCTAACCACTCGATAGATTTTGGGTTTATTCATCATAAGAGCGAGATTAATTGGCTAAAAGCCTCGTGTACTTACTAAGTACTATCTCCTCATTGATGTCCCACCCCTTAGATAACTGTTCTTCTAAGGCATTTACATCACCATTTACAATGTCACTTACGATCTCTGGTACGGATTCAAATTTCCCGATGTCTTTAATCTCTATCATCATATGCTCCTACATCTTGCCTTATAGTATGCGATTTTCTTGCAATTACTACTTATAGTAACCTAGATAAATAAATTATACATAACAACTCTCCAAAACAAAACGAGAAAGCCAAGATTTTTCAATTCCTGAGCAAATCTCGATTTTCTCGTCTAGCATATTTATAACTTATTACTTTAGGCTTTATTAAATTTTTATAATCGCATATCGCTATACGGACAGCTACCTTAACTAGTTAGCCTTGCGCTTTGAAACGACTGCCAATATTGCCGAAGCCACTCCGAGCACTAGTAAGTATCCACCGATATCATTGCTATCACCCGTCTTTGGTCCAGCCCTATGAACCTTATGCTTACTTACGGTATTAGCTGCAGGAGCACTGTTTCTGCTAGAATTTCCTGAAGCAGGTGTAACAGTAGCTGAAGAAGTGCTATCTGCTTTAAATGTCCACTGCCCATATACTACAGTGTTCTGAGTTACATTTACCGTAGTGACCTTTGTAGTGCTTATATTGTTTCTGTCTGTCGACCATCCGGAAAATTCCCATGTACCGTTAACGCCATTCTTTTGTCCAGAAATGCTATTTGGTGCAGCCGCAAGTGTAACTGTCTCGCCGTACCCTACACCAGTTACAGTGCTTGGAACCGTGTATCCACTTGGGGTGTCTCCAATAACATTGTACTCAACGCTATATGCATTAACATTAATTAACATTGGAATCGTGATATTTAATTTTGAAACGCCTTCTGTAAAATTAATATCGAATAGCTGATCTATTCCCTCTACCGTAGGTGTTCCAGCTATATTGACATCTGTCTTCTCAGCCGTAGCATCGTAGTTTGCAGCGCTTGCTGCAAGACCACTTGGAAGTGCACCAACGATACTAACTGTGTCATAATGCATCTTGGCAGTTACTCTTGCACTATACGAGCTTGGGTAATAGGTATAAGAAAAATCAGGGAACGAAAGGAGTTCAGCATATGCCTTGCCCTTTACTGCGTCTGAAAGGCGGTTGCTCTTCAGCTTTACTCCAACTACTGATGAAGTCTGACCATAGAAACTCGATGAGTTAGCGGTATGGCCGAAATATGTATCTGCTATATAAGTCTTACCACTACCTCTATTGACAGCCGTGCTATCAGTAAATGAACTGTTCGAAACATTAGATACTCCATAGGTAGTGAGGCCATTGTTGAACTTTACGTTATCAAAAGTGATATTTGCTCCAGCTTCTACCTCAACAGGTCCGTTAAATGTCTGATTTGAAACAGTTTCTGTTCCGCTGTATATAGTCTTAGTAAGTTTCTTATCATAAAGTTTTGCGATAATTGCAGGATTCATAACTGCATTTTGACCCGTGTATAGAACTGCTCCATTGGCCTTGAACGTGTATACATATCCACCAGACTGATAAACTCTAGATACCTCTACTGGGTAATAATTAGAACCATCAGCCGAATACCATATAGGCGTTAGCGTTGTGCCATTAGTTCCTAGAACCTTCTCGTACACTGCGCTCCACTTATTTCCGTCAGTATACCCATATGCACTGCTTCCAGACTTTACAGATACATCGTAGGACTTGTACACATCCTGTGTTCTGCTTGCTGCTGAAACTATGCTGATGCTTCCAAGAACCATGCTAAGCACTAGAATTGCTACGAACAATATGCTTCTCTTCTTGACATACTCCATATATTTTTTCCTTTCCTACTATAGGTAAGCTGCAACTTAGAAATATTCCCATCTTTCCTTTGCTTGCTTAACATAAAAACACACATCAGTTAGTTCGTCTTAACTAACTGATGTGTGTCATTTTAACATCATAATATTATCTGTTCAATACCATTAGGCGTACTTATTAACCAGTTGTATGGTTTTTTATATATACAAAGCTTACTTTTCCTGCACCTCTTTGCCAGTCATATGCTCAATCTCAATCTCATACATCTGCACGGCATGGCCAGTTGCTTTTATCTCGCGGTGCACGAGTTCCTCGCTTGGATAGTATTTTAGAGCGAAGTTTTTCAGCACTTCGAACATCTCTTCTCTATCTTCGATTGGATGGCACTTTCCGAACACAACCACACTCTGTACAAACGGTGCCCACGCCTCTTCCTTGATCTGTTCATTTCCATATACGGTAAAGCATACCCTATCACATCTCTCCATACACTCTACCTTATAGCCGCCATGTAGGCTGTGGAAGTAAATGCGTCCCTTCTGCTCATCATAGAGATAGTTAACTGGAACCGCATATGGATAATCATCGTCACCGTTTACCGCTAGTATACCTCTTGGGGCCTCTTTTAGCAGTTCCTTTGCGCACTCTTCTGAAATAGCTTTTTTCTGGTTTCTCAATTTTCTAAACATTTTCTTACCTCTCTTCTATGCAGAATTCTCAGCAGAATTCGCCCTTTGTTATAACATCGATATAGTGATTGATTTATCTAGCAGATACAGATATGCTTCCTTTACACTTAACCCCGTACCTTCCTCAAGAGCACGCCTATAGAGACCTATCTGCTCACGATACTCTTCTTTTATACGTTCAATATCAGCCTCTCTATCCTTATAGCTAAGCCTGTTACTCTTGTAGTCAACCAGAACCAGTCCATCTCCATCATTAAAGTAGCAATCGATGATACCTTGAACCAGTACACTTTTACCGCCTCGTTCTACCCTTAAGGTAAAAGGCTTTTCCTTTGATAGAAGTCCTGCCCGAGCTGCTTCACATGCACGAAGTCCGATTTCATTCTCAAAGAACGCATATATCTTATGAAGATCAAGCGCTTTAAACACTGGTTCAGAGATAGCGCTATTTTCCTTAAGAGTCTCAGCTCTTTCCTCTATATAGGACTTATCACACTCACCAGCTTCGTTTACTGCCTTCTTAAAATCCACAAACTCCATAATTCTGTGATAAGCCGTTCCGATGCTCGCTGCATCAGCGCTAGCTAGCCTCTCAATTCTCGTATTTCTATCTTCGATTTTGCCTCTGTAAACCGACTCCTCTATTGCTTCCTTGTTTAGCTCACTAACGGAGTATTTTGCCTTGGTATTAAGATCATCCTTATATGCATACTCATAGTCGAGACGCCTCTTAACCTCTTCATATTCTTCACTTAGCTCGATATCCATCGGAATCTTATCAGTGGTCAAGAAATTATTTGCCCCTCGTGGAAGCGACGGCATCTTAACTTCATGCATATCAGTAGAGGTATACTCGTTATAGTGCCCAGAGTCACAAAGCTTTCCCATGATCTTAAAATAACTAGTTCTAGAGCGAATATCATCAAGCACAAACTCATCTGTCTTCTCACAGCCGATAAGATATAGCTTTTCCCTAGCACGTGTCATCGCAACGTACAAGACTCTAAGCTGCTCCTGATATTCATCCTCACGAATCTTGGCTGTTATCTTCTTCTGCATCAGTGTTCTGCGCCAGTAGTGCTCGTCTGGGTTGACGTACGCCTAAGGCGATTCCAAGCTCGTTGTCGAATTGGAAGCCTTTGATGCCAGACGAATAATTGAGCTGGTTGCCCATGCCTGCTACGATTACGAACGGAAACTCGAGCCCCTTGCTCTTATGGATGGTCATTATCCTGACAACATCATCTTCCTCGCTGACCATTGATGGCTGCCCCATCTCAACATTCTTAGTTCTGAGTACCTCAAGATAGCTTATGTAGCTGCTGAGCGAGGCAATACTAGACATCCTAAAAGCTCCAGCCCTCTCGACTAGCGCTCTTAGGTTTGCCTGTCTCTGTCTGCCGCCATACATAGCACCTGCGTACATGTAATAGTTGGAGTCTTCGAGTAGATACCAAATGTAATCATCGAGCTGCATCATCTTGCTGTGCGCACGCCATTTCTCGATTGTCGCGAGCGCCTCATTTACACGAGACTTTAAACCATCGTCACTGCCATTTGTACTGTATAAAAGCAATGCATCGCAGTATGACTGCCTCTGGTACTGCACATCCCCTTCTCTTTCCTTCGCTTCCGCAATCTGCTTCTCTCTTGCAAAGGCTCTTATCTCAGCAAGCTGCTCTGGAGTAAACCCGAACACCTCTGACCTGAGCACGGATATGAGCGGTATATCCTGATGCATGTTATCAACAATTTTAAGTATCGCCATAGCAACAGCTACTTCAACCGTGTCAAAATATCCACCATCATCAGAGATGTGGGACGAGATGCTCTTGCTCATCAGCGACTTATAATACATGTCTGATTTATTCTTAGTAGAACGGAGCAGTATGGCTATATCTCTAGGAGTTGCTTTTCTAACCTTACCGCTCTTGCCATCGTAGAATTCCGTACCGATGATACTGCTGACAATATCCGCAACATGAATCGCTTCTATCTCTGCTTTGGACAGGGCTTTAATCTCTTCAGCAGACTCGTCTAAAGTGCCAGCTACCGGTCCTTCTATATCGACCAGCTGAGAGCCTCGAGGTGTATAACTTGTATCTGAGCTCTCCCCTTCGCTTGAATCATCCATTTCAGTTAGAAGCAGGTGCACCTCTGGCTTAAGGTTATATTCAGGATGCCCCGTAAGTCCTTGATATAGCTTCTCGTCATCGTCATAGCCATCCATCAAATCTTGAAATACATAGTTGATGTAGTCAATCGTGGCCCCGTTGCTACGGAAGTTCTTTGTTGAGATTTATCTGAATTGCATGCTCATTAAGCTCATCTTTATACGCCCTAGATGTCTCCTCAAATATATGAGGCTCAGCTTGTCTGAACTTATAAATGCTCTGCTTGACGTCCCCTACCTTTGAACACGTTATCTTCTCGAGCTACACTGCCAATTAGGAATTCCTGCAGAGTATTCACGTCCTGATATTCATCAACAAATATAAATTCGAACCGTTCACGGAGCACCTTTCTTGCCTCTTCATTCTTGAGGATATCTGCGGTTATATGTTCCATGTCACCGTAGTCGATAACACCTTGGTCTCTCTTCTTGGCACTATAAATGCGCTCAAATTCCTTGAGTAGCGCCAAATAATACATCGTATACTTGTACGTTTCCGCCTGCTCTTCGAATAAAGTATTGAGCTCTGCAAAATTGTATTCCTTAAAGAAAGTTTCTGGAAGTTGTTCTTATATGTATCTCTTCTAGTCTTACAATCAGCAGATACCGACTTATATACCTCTGTTTCTCCTTTTCCGCCAGCAAACTTACCGAAAATAGGATTTTGAAAAACCTTAGAAACAACCTCTTCAGCACCTCTAGCAAGCTCTCCTCTATCACAAATAGACTTGATAGCATCTGCCAAAGTCTGAAAGGCACCTATCTCGGAGTCAAGCTTTCGCTGCCGTATTGGGCAAATTTAGTCCTGTCAGATACTCCTGCAATCCAAGTGCTTCGTGAAGGGCATCATCCACGATCTTCCTTGCATCTGTCCACAGCTCTCTATATAAATCGCTATCTCGGTAGTCGCCGCTCTCCGGTATACGAAGCTTCTCAGCCATGCGCTCAGACCATTCAAAATAATCTGGCATACTCCTGAGATCCGCGTAGGCTTTGACGAGCTCCTGCATTAACCCCTTATCATCTCGCTCCTTACTGTAGCGGTCTAAAAACTCACGAAATGAGCCCCCTTCTATAAAATTATCCTCTTCGAATCCTTGTTCGAACACCTCTTCGATAGCTTCCATCTTCATGATTTCAGCCTTGAGGCTATCACATATCTTGAAGTTCGGCTCGAGGTCAGTCAGGTAGAAAAATTCCTTGATAACTCGGTTACAAAAGCTATGTACCGTCGATATGTACGACCTATACATCTTACCGAGCTGCTGCCTGAGCCTCTCTGCTCTCTCTGGGTCAGAAGTTTTAGCTGCCTTGATTTCCTTGTTAATCGCTTTAGTCAGTTTTAGCCTCATCTCGGATGCCGCGGCATTGGTAAAAGTCACAACAAGCATGCGGTCAACATCCGCCTTACCCTGAACTATGATATTGATGATGCGCTCAACGAGCACTGCCGTCTTGCCGGAACCAGCTGCGGCCGATACGAGAATGCTTTTGTCGATAGTATCGATTGCCCTTTGCTGATCAGGCGTAAATCTGACGTCTGCCATCTTCCGTTCTCCTTAAAATAATGATGCTACTATTATATGATGTTTATTATCGCGTGCAAACCCCAAGTAATACTGGAAACACAGATTTTAATCACAATTATAAACTATAAATCAATACTTCAGCTCCTAGAAATAAACACAGCTCTTGTGTATACTTGGATATATCTATAGGAGGATAGCAATGATTAAAAATAGACCAACAATGCTGATGATTCTCGACGGCTACGGAATCCGCGAAGAATCGCACGGCAACGCTATTGCTGCCGCTAAAAAACCTCATCTCGATGCGCTTTTTGCAAAATACCCGTTCATCACCCTGGAGGCGAGCGGTGAATTCGTCGGACTTCCTGACGGGCAGATTGGCAACTCAGAGGTTGGACACACCAATATAGGTGCCGGAAACGTTGTGCTGCAGGACCTTCCTCGCATCAATAGGTCGATTAGCACTGGCGAATTTTATAACAACAAGGTGCTGCTTGAGGCCATGGAAAATTCCGCTTCAGGCCACACCCTTCACATAATGGGACTATGCTCAGATGGTGGCGTACACAGTAAGCTCGAACACCTCTACGCAGTTCTCGAGCTCGCAAAACGTTCAGGTATCAAGGATGTAGTGGTTCACTGCTTCCTCGATGGCCGCGACGTACCGCCTCGCAGCGCTATGACCTACCTGAGTGCTCTCGAGGAGAAATTCTCTGAGCTTGGACTTGGCAGAATCGGAGTTATCTCTGGCCGTTTCTATGCTATGGATAGGGATAAGCGCTGGGAGAGACTCGAGCTAGCATACGACGCACTTACACTTTCTGAAGGGGTCAAGGCAGCTTCTCCTGCTGAAGCGATTCAGATATCATATGACAAGGACGAGTCTGACGAATTCGTGCTCCCAACAATCGTCGATGAAACACCAATCAAAGACGGCGACTCGGTCATCTTCATCAACTACAGACCCGACCGTGCACGTGAGATAACTCGTGCAATTGTGGATCCTGATTTTGATGGATTTGCAAGGAGGAAAATTCTATCCAATCTCGTGTACGTGTGCATGGCTGAGTACGATGCGTCTATGCCTAATGTAAAAGTCGCGTTCCCACCAGAAGTCGTTGAACCGACTCTCGGAGGGGTGGTATCTGCCGCTGGACTAACTCAGCTCCGCATAGCCGAGACTGAGAAGTACGCGCATGTGACATTTTTCTTTAACGGCGGTGTCGAAGCTCCAGTTAAAGGCGAAGACCGCATCCTGATCCCATCTCCTAAGGTCGCAACTTACGACCTTCAGCCAGAGATGAGCGCTCCACTATTGACTGAAAAGGTACTGGAAGCGATCGACTCGGATAAGTACGACCTCATCATACTGAACTTCGCAAACCCTGACATGGTAGGTCATACAGGTGTTTTCGATGCAGCGGTTAGTGCTATAGAGACGCTCGATGGACTGGTGCAGCAGATTGTAGACAGAGTTCTATCTAAGGATGGTCAGATCCTACTCACAGCCGATCACGGGAATGCCGACTACATGCTGGATGATAAGGATAATGTTGTGACCAAGCACTCGCTATCACCAGTTCCGCTGTGCCATATCGCAAACGAGCCAAGAGCCTTCAAAGTGCCTCACGGCAAGCTGGCAGATATATCGCCAACGCTTCTGACACTCATGGGACTCGAGGTCCCAGCGGGTATGCACGGCGAAGTGCTGGTTTAGACATATCAACTGGCGGCACTTAATACCGGATGTCGGAATAGTAACTACAGACGAACAAAAGCACACAGCTCCCAAAATAGTCGGGCTGTGTGCTTTTTTATATTTCTATGAATATAGCGCTTTGGCTACAGGTTCTTCTTAAGCTTTCTGAACTTCCTCAAGCAGTGTGAAACCAGGCAGATATCGGCAGCTAGAATAGCTATGAGCACGATGTTCACCACTCCTCTCGCAGAGCTGTACCACACACCAGACTCTTCCAGCATACTCCTTATATTGATGGAAAATTACTGGAATCAGTGCTGCAATTACAGGTATAAGTCTGGTATGTACAATCCTGTCTATCATATTCAATCTCGACTCATCGTCGGAGAATATCTCATTTTCTCCTTCTGCAGTGCTTTCAACTACAGGCTTTCTGAAAATAGCTCCAGTTCATGCATCCACCTATATATTCCCAGCCGTAATCCTCATACATCTGGAGGTAATCGTCAGTTACCTTGCCCTTGTTGAACTCTAGCCTGTACGAAACCTCTTCAGGCACGCACTCTTCAAATGTGAAAAAACATGGCGCCGTAACCTTTACTAGTTTCCAGCCATTCTCGTGCTGCTCCTCAAACCAAGTCTGCTCTTCGTTATAATCTGCTATTGTAAAAAATCTAATCTTTGTCTGTCTCTTACCCATTGTACTCATCTCCAATACTGTTGATATATATTCGCTTAATACGATTCATCTCGGTGGTGAGAATCTCACGTCCAAGTTCTGTAATCTCGTAAATTTTGCGCTTCTCCGCCTCACTAACGAACCTAATTAATCCATCTTTCTCCATCTTAGAAAGTGTTCCGTACATCGTCCCAGGGCTTATGCTGACTTCGCCTTTCGTCATCGCCTTTACCTCTTGCCCTATGCCGTATCCGTGCTGAGGCTCTTGCAGGCAGAACAGTATATAAAAGGCTGTCTCCGACATTGGGACGTAAACCCTCTTTAGCTTTTGAATCCATTTGCTCCTCCTATATCAAGCTTTGATATATCGCATCTCGATATATGAAGTATATCGCGGTTCGATATATATGTCAATAGCATTTAAAAAGAAGATATATGCCCTGCACTCGTTGATTTTTCAATAAAATTCGGTGTTTTACCAACTCGTTTTGTCCGTGAAGTTGTATTATTTTGTATTGCCCTAATATATTTAGGCATTAAAAGAAGGAACCGCCTAGCGATTCCTTTTGCATTTTACAATTTAGACAACTGTCCCTTTTGATCCATTTTTGTATATATAATAGCTATCACATATACTTCTGATTTTTTATCATTAATCCAATAATAAATATAATAATTATTTATTTTCAGCTTCCGGTAACCTAACTCTCTCCACGGCATTTCATCTATTCTTTTTATCCTATACGGCATAAACTCTAGTTTCTTAATCCCACTTCTAAGCAAGCGCAGTGTATTAATCGCCATCTCAGGTGAATTTAATTGTTCTATGTAATAGTTTTTAATAGAAGAAAGATGTCCCTCTGCTTGCTCAGTAATGTAAATTCTGTATTGCCGCATCATATTCCTTTCTCAAGAATATCAAACACCTCATCTACATCCTTTGATTTGCCTTCCACAGCCTGCATATATCCAGTTCTCATAATTAAATTAAAATCATTATCATTCATATTTTCTCTGACTGGAACATTGTTCGGAATAGTTAAAGAGAACGGAATGCCATTATTTAATATTATTTGCCTATAAAACATATCTATCGCAGTTGCTGTTGGAATTCCAATAGTTTCCAGTATTTGTTCCGCTTGTTTCTTGATATCTTTCTGTATTCTCACATTAACACTTGCATTCTTTGTTGCTGACATATTTATCACCTTCCTTTTAGAAATTATGAACTATTGTATTGCTTTTTGCAATACAATTTCTGTTATATTCCCTTGATTAACTTCAATCAGCAACACTGTTATATAAGTTCAACTAATTATTACACACTTTCCAGTTCCCTTTAGCACAAAGTTTGTAATAAAAAACCGCAGGAAGATTCCCTCGGTTCCTTTGCTCATAAATATTTACGTTAAAATCCACTATTCGTAGAACTTAACTCTTTCCGATATATCCTCTTTATCTTTCGGTGCTGGCTCCATAACGATTCCACCAAATGGCATCTGAGCAACGAGCTTCCAGCTCTCTGGCAGTCCAAACTTCTCACGTACGAAATCATCAATAACTGGATTATAGTGCTGGATATTCGCACCAACACCGAGCTCACGCAGCGCACTCCAGATATTGATCTGAAGCATGCCATTTGCCTGATTCGCCCATACTGGAAAATTCTCAGCATATGCAGCGAACTTCTCCTGTAATCCATGCACTACCTCTTCATCGTAGAAATACAGAATCGTCCCTGCCGCAGCCTTGAACCCATCTATCTTCTCTCTCGCAACTTTACCGCCAAACACATCATAGATGCCGTCCCATAGCTCATCCTGCTTCTCACCGAGCGCAACGACCACGCGAGCACTCTTCATGTTAAACGCATCAGGTACTAGTTCCGTCACTTCATCTATAAGCGTATGAATCTCATCTGTGCTCACCGGCAGCTCTTTGTTAAGCTGGTAGTAGCTTCTTCTCTGCTTTAGTCCTTCGTAAATATTCATCTATGTCCTCCAAATCCCTTTATGTATCCTGTGAATTATCTTTTGAATTATGGCTACATTGTACTTGATAATCCTCGGAGAACTGTGAAGGTTGGAGGAAAAGGTTGTGCAAAACATTAGATACTTACCATACTAAAAATCCCTACCTATAAGTTTAGGCAAGGATTTTTCTAGCTAATTCTCATTTTCAATAATATCGTCTAAAACTTTTCCCATTCTAGTTACCATTGGTACAACAAGCGCATTACCCATGCAGAAATAACGCATTCTGTCTGGCATTCCTGTATTAGTCCAATCGTCATCGAACCCCTGCAATCTCTCTGTTTCAATTGGAGTTAGAATTCTTAATTTGCCTGTTCCAGGATCGCTAACTACATGTGTACTTCTATTAAGTGTAGATTCGCTAGTCAGCATCGTTCTTCCAGGTCTATCCCAAGGATCAGGGAATGCGATTGGGCCTTCGGAAAATACATACTCATGTCCATCCTTACTTTTTCTTGGAATTTTTTTTGCGCCTTTCAGATAAACCCATTTTTTCATGCGTTCATCATCTGTTATAAAATACTTTTCATCTGCATTAGAAACGAGTATTTCTCCTAATAGTGTGGGTGCTTCTTTTTCCTCCTGAACATTCGCTGTATAAATTACCCCATTTGTCATATATCCTCCACGCCTAAAATCAAATTCAAAGTGGTCTGATACGGATACTACATCTGAATCTAATTTATAATGTGTAATACTCTCTACTGCATTTACTGGAAAAGCTTTGGCCATAAGACCTTCAGATAACATAATATGTTCCGCATTATATTCTGATTGTACTTTTCCATACTTTGTATCATTCTTATATGCGAAAATAAATGTTCTTCTTCTTCTCTGTGATGCGCCATATTCTGCCGCGTTAACTACACGCCATTCTACGGAGTAATCTAGTTCATTAAGACATGCAAGTATTACTCCAAAATCTCGACCTCTTTGCTTTGCTGGGGACTTCAAAAGCCTATCAACATTTTCAAATATACAAAATGGAGGCTCTTTAGCAATTATTGTGTCTCTGATTTGCCACCAAAGAACACCCTTTTTCCCTTCTAGCCCTTTTGAAGATGACAGGGAGTGTGCAACACTATAATCTTGACACGGAAATCCCCCAACGAGAAGTGTATGATTTGGAATATTCTCTTTTTTCATGTCACTTATGTCTTCACCTGTATGGTATTCACCCTTGATATCTGGTGAATCTCCAAAGTGTTCAACATAGCAATTATGTGCCCACTGAGTTCTTGCTCCTGGCTCCCATTGGGAAAACCACTTAGTTTCCCAACCTGAATTTAGCCGCTCAAAGCCTAATCTGAAGCCACCGACTCCAGCAAAAAGCTCGCATATTGTTTTGTTCATTACGCCCTCCTTTGACTATCTAGTAGTCAGCTCGCTTAATATTTTTAAAAGGCTAAAAATGTTAGCACCGGCAGACACCGGATCATGCCTTTTTTTTACTTAATGATGTCTTATTAGAGTGTCTTCTAATTGGTTATTAATGTATGATCGATTTAACCAATACGCCTGTCTTGTAATTCTATCCCCACTAGGTAGTAAGTCAGTGTCGCTAATGTTCCCATTGCCAATTTCTGTACCATCAGTGAATTTGTAGAATGAATTTTTCGCATGAGGTCTAACATGAAATATGCCATTTTCACTGCTTTTAGTCAAATTGTTGGTTACTATATTTCCATTTACTTCAAATTCTACACCATTTCTAATTTTGATTTTTAGTTCTTTCCATGCAGCTTTAACTTTTTCTAAATCGTCATCTGGCATCGACCACAATTGACACCCTTTAAAAATAACACCTTCTTCATCTTCCCAAAAGACTGCAAATAGGTACTTCCTATTTCCTAAAATTTCATACAACCTTGAAGCTTCCCAACCTATATCATTTCCATCTTCATCTTTTATCTCATCATCAAAGGGTTCTTTATCTAGGTTAATAAAATTAATATCTTCAAGTCGCATATTTTCATTTGGCTTTCCATGTTTTTTAAACTTGACCACTTTAACATTTATTCCAGCTTTTTGGAATTCATCTATTTTCTCATCTTCCAGTTCATTGACACCAAGCATATGCTTTACGATGATAGCTTCATAGCTTTTGTTTTTCTTATTTATATCAATTCCAAGCTTACTAGCAATTCTATCTTCGTTCCAGTTGATATACTTGTTTAGTCTATCCTGTATTATTTCGGAAATACTTTTAGCTTTCAACTCCTTTTCAGATGCAAATTCCGCTGCATCGGTACACTCGTCTGCCATCAAGTAGTTCTTTAGCACCGTTGTCATGTATGAGTTTTTTAAACAAAATGCCCTAGACTTTGCTTTAACATTTTCATTGTATCTTTGGGATACTAAGCTTTTCGCTGCAGTGGCGCCTTTAGTGCATGCCCCTAGATACATCGTATCGCCCTCAGAAATTTCATGAGCTTTACCCTGCAAAATTTTATCAATGATAATCTTATAATCATTGATGATAATGTTCATATCTTTTTCAGGTATCTCAAATAGCTTTGCGTAATCAATATGATAATCTAAATTGTTTTTTATCGCCTTATCCCTAAAATAGTATATTAGCAACATTAATTTACACTTTTCCCAAACATGAGATTTGTAGAAATCTTGCTCAACTTCTTTATTGAAATTAATCATGGTAAGTACCAGGCGCTCACCAGCTTTATAACCACCTTTATTCTTTTCTTCGTAAGGAGAAACCTTTAATTCGACACCAGCCTCTTTAAAATCTGGCTCAGAATCGGAATTTACTTCGTATCCAAAGTAATACTTTTCAAGTAGATTGCCTAAGCCACCCTTCCTTTTTTCATCACCATATTTACCAGATTCATCACCAACCTTACTATTACTGTAAATGCTTTCATTCAATACATCTTGAAATGTTTTACCTATAAGTTTTTTAGCATATCTTTCAATGCTCTTAGGGTCTGTTTTATCATAAGGTAATTTTGCAGTCATACTTTATCGCTCCATCTGTTAAAGACATCCTTACATGAACATATACCGAATTATAACACACCCCACTCTCCTTTTTAGCACACTAATTCCATATTGCATTTCCCAAAGCTCCCACACTAAAAAGCCCGCGCTCACGCGCAGGCTTCCTCTTTAGTTATTCGGTTTTAGCCTGTTTTATCGGCTTTAGTCCATTTTTACTGACCTAATCTGTACGATTACATACAATCAGCCACAGCAAAGTCCTAGAATTGCGACTTCTTCACCTTGCTAGCATCAAATCCGTGAGGCTTCTTGATTTCCTTCACATCGTTGATGTCACGGTAATATGCCTGATAGTAATCCTCGTTGTCGATTGCTCCTCCAAATTCAGGCACATCCATCTTGGTAATAAGCTTTATCCTTGTCTGATAAGGAGTTGGACCGCCCTTGCCCTTCTTCATCACGAGGTGAATTTCAATCTTGCAAGACTTTACATCCTTCTTGCCCTGTTTTAAGCATTTTGCTTTTAGGGATAATCGCTACCTGAAGCTTAGCCATCTGATCCCAGATTGTTGCTCACATCACCTTTATAATCAAGATAGTAATGGTTCTCGTCCTCAGTCAGCTTAAACTTGTCCGCATATTTCTCGTATATATCTAAGAAAGTCTTGCTATTACCTATCTCTGGAGGATTTATATCCTTTGCCTCTTTCCAGACCCACTCATAATTATTAGTTACCGAAGATGAGCCGATATATACCTTCTTAGGCTTTGGGGAGTATATCTTATCACTCTTAAATATGAAGTCCGAACTTCCAAATTTTATCAAGTGCTCATCAACATCCTCAGGTTCCTGAACATTAGAACTACCTTCTGAGTAATATTCGCTGAAGACCTGCGGGTCAAGCTGCATCTTACCTTGTCTAACCTGTGATTCTCCCCTGAAACAGTCTATCTGATCCCTGAGATGCTACGTATCTCCTATAGGTATGGATCTCATAATCAAGGATTTTCAACCTTTTGCATCTTCTTTACAAATGTCTTAACATCACCTTTTCCACCGCAAGCTGAAAGGGTTAGGACCATCATCACGGCGATGACTACTAAAACTATTTTTCGTTTCTGTCTCATTTTATTGCCCCTCCCTAGTAACCTTTAGCCTTATCAATGCCCTTAGGTTCTTCAACACGTACGCCGGTGTTCTGATCGCTATATTTTGCCACGCCCTTGAATTTACCGCTAACTGAGCTGCTATCATAATTACAAGTGTACTTGAATGATAGCGGCTTAATATCCTCCTTAGAAACGGTTAATTCAGCAACCATCTTTCCTGTGTCGGTACTAGAGCTAACAATGATTGGCCTGAACATTGCACCAAAGAAGAGGTCAACATTTTCATCTTGAAGCTTTATATCAGTCGTCTCAAAGCGAAGTGTGTAAGTCTTCTTATCCTCTTTAACTGTGATGTCTTTCTTCTTTGTTTGTAGAAAAGCGATGAAATCGCGGTTGAATCCAGTTGGCTGATTGCGCCACTTACTGGTATAAATATCCTGCTTCCAGTCCTTATCGCCTTTTTCTTTTTTATATTCTGCCCCGTCGGTTCCGTAGATTTCTCTAGATCCCTTTTTAGAATCATTTGCATAGTTTAGCTTTCCGCGGGCTCTAACTGGACCCATCTCAAAGGTTCCCTTATAAGAGTACTTATTAAAGCCTTCTGCCTTCTGTCCCTCTGATGGTTGGTGGCGGACATAGTCAGTCTTAACTTCTATCTGAACCTTTCCGTCATCTAGATTGTAAAAGGCATCTAGTCCTTTATCAATTTTCTGTTCTTTGGTTAGATTCTCGCCACTTCCATTGCCTCCGCCAGACTGTCCGCATCCAGCAAGCCCAAGCAAAGCGATCAAGCTGATAACCAATATGACTGTTCTTTTCTTATAACCTGTCATATTCTACCTCCTATCTGTAAAATACCCCCGTGCATAGGTTGCTTATAATCATAACCTAATTTGTACAGTTTTTCAATCGTGCATAAGCTATAATAATCCGAAGCAGCTTAAATTCCTGCAGGTTTTATCGATACTATTAATTTTATTAATATCGCGATAGGAAACTATGAAATTATCCTCATTTGCTAGTTTAGCTCCTGCTCCATCGGTCTCGCCCTTTGCCTTAATCTGTATGCGAGCCTCGCTTGGTACCATTTTTTCACCGGTAGCCTTATCCTTCTTAGCTATCACAAGGTGTATGCGAAGCTTTACCGATTTAACGTACCGTTTACCTGATTTAAATACCTTATTCTCTGCGAATGTCTGCTGTGCTTTACCCACCTGTTCAAAGTCTTTAGATACATCGCCACTGTAATCAAGGTATATGTAGTTATCATCTTCTGTCTTCTTAAACTTGTTAGCATACTTCTCGTATAGCTTAAGAATGTCTTCGCTACGGCCAACCTCAGGAGCAGCGACATCGTCCTTATCTATCCACACCCATCCATTTTCCTTTGGTGATGTAAATCCTTTATACCCCTTATTAGGCTCTGGAGAATAGATTCTCGCATAGCTGTTCAGGTCGTCGGCACTTGCAAATATACGTTTCGCCTTCGCTATCCTGCCATCCTCGTTAGTAGTGCCATATCCGCTTAACACATACTCGCTGAATACCTGTGGGTCGAATTGAATCTGCCCCTGCCTGATGGTCGTATCGGAGCTGAACTTCTTCATATACTTGTTAGCAGCGCTGTTCTTGTTATATACGGTAACTTCGTATTCTAAGTTCTTTGCGTTACGCAGCTTATCGATAAAAGTATTTACGTCAGAGCTCGAACTCTTCTTAAAAGACATGAGGGATAAGCTCAAAACAAACGCGAATGCAATCACAACTAATTTCTGTATCTTGTTCATCATAATCCCCCTTTCTGCTTACTTGCGGCGCTACTGATACCGCTTGGAACTTCAACTCGTACACCTGAATTTTGCTTGGAATACTTGAAGCTACCCTTAAAATTAACAGTTATCTGAGGGCTTTCCTGTTCACATGTGTACTTAACCGACATAGGCTTAAAGCCTTTCTTAGAGACGGTAAGCTCAATCTTCACTTTGTCATTCGTATCATTATCTGTGTAAATAGGTCCGTTGTAGCTTCCGCCAACTAGTATATCCCCGTTAGCCCCGAGCAGCTTCACGTCGTCAGTCTCATATACGAGTGTAAAGCTATCCTTATCGTCTGTGACCTTTATGTCCTTTTTCTTCGTCTTCAGGAATTCAATAGCTTCTCTATTTATTCCAATCGGCTTGTGATAACGAAGTCTCTTTGATTTTTCTGTGTAATTAACCCACTCTGAATCGTTTACATTTTTTGAGTAATGTGAAATCGCATCGTGATAGAAATCGTTTTTATTTTTACCATCATAGTACACACCAAGCAGGTGGTCTGGGCTCTCTTCAAAATCTCCTTTAAAGGTGAGAGTAGCGTCGAACTTTGACTGCTGTCCCTCCTGTGGTGATTTCAATTCGTATTTAAGATGGTTCTTCATCTCAATTTTTCCGTTCTTGAGATGCTCGAAAGCATCCAGTCCCTTGTCAATCTTCTCTTCTTCAGACAAGCTGCCATATTCGCCTTTCTTTCCACAGCCCACAAGCCCAAGTAGAGCTATCAGGCCGATTATCAATATGACTGTTCTTTTCTTATAACCTGTCATATTCTACCTCCTCTTTGTAAAATACCCCCGTGCATAGGTTACTTGTAATCATAATATACTTTTATGCATATAACAAGAAAGCGCAAGTCCAAGCACCGGACCTAAAAGTCTCTCGTGCCGTAGAACTCACGCTTTAGATGATGGTTTCGGCCTTATGAAAATTATAAATTCATAAGGCTATTTTAATAATTATTTTTTTATATTCGCGATTACTCGCTTCTGAGCGCCTCCACTGGATCGCGTTTGGAAGCAGACTCTAGATGGAATCAGTCCCGCAATGTATGTGAGAAATACTGATATCCCTATCAGCACGAGCGCTGCACCAATCGGCAGCCTCATAATTCGTTCGACATTAAACGATGATAGAACAACCGTATTGATTGGAATACTCACGAGGTAAACGAAAAGTATCGCAAATACACCAGATAGCAGTCCTTCGATGAATGTCTCAGCGTTGAAAATATTTGCAATATTTCGCTTCGAAGCACCCATTGCGCGCAGAATTCCAATTTCCTTCCTGCGCTCCAGTACAGATATGTAAGTGATGATTCCTATCATGATTGAGCTTACAATCAGTGACACACTGATAAATGCCACTAGCACATAGCTTATCATATTTATGATATCAGTGACCGAAGACATGAGCGTACCCATGATATCAGTGTATGTGATAACGCGAGACTTGTGTCCAGACCTCTTCATACGGTCATTATAGCTATCTATGCCCTCGATTACCTTGTCCTTCCGCTCAAAGCTGCTCGGATATATCGAAATAGATTCAGGGTTTGATTTGTCCGCATATCCCATCTTCTTGAGGTTAGAATCGTATGTAACGATGCCGTTATTCATGAACTGCGAGAACAGTGCTGCCATCTGCGTCTGATCCATATTCAGCGAAAATGCTTTTGCAAACGCCGAAGGATTAACACTAAATGCACTCTTCATAGCACTAGCCATATCACCGTTCATAGTCGCACCACTGCTAATCTGCGCGCCTAGTTGCTTCTGCATCTCGGTCATCACTTGATTCATGAATCTACCCATAATCTTGGCCATCCTACCCTGCATGTAATTGGTAAGTGCTCTCTCAATCGTTCCCCGAAGATCACTTCTATTAAGATTCTGTGCTATGCGGGTTGCAGTGCTTGAAATTGCTGTCCTCGAATTAGTGCTCGATAGATATGCGTTTATTATCTCGCTCTGTGCTGCACCTGGATGATTATTCGCATAGTCGCTTGCAAATGCCGGATAACCAGCGAGCAGTGTTGCGATGAGCTGACTCGTCTCTGTGGTGATCATCGACTGCTCGGCTGGAGTCAGAGTGATATTTTGTTGCTGCAGATATGCTGGGAACTCTGCCAGTTCCTGCATGATGTCGCTCATCATGTTCTGGGCTAGGCTCGTCGTATTAACTTTGGACAACGCCTTAGAGTAGTCGATATTCGCCAGCGGACTCATACCAAATGCTTTCTGAAGCTTTGATGCATCGAATTTAAATGCGCTCGCCAGCATGGATTGATTTATGCTGAACAATTTGCTCATATCGAACGACGCCCCATTTTCTTCCTTGAGCGCTTCGAATGTCTTGCCTGTAAATACATCAACTTCAGGATTTGCAAGCTGCTGCTTAACTATATCTGCATTCTTCATTCTGTCGATAATCTGCGAAGTTAAGGATGGCAGATATCCGACACCTGGCTGAAGGGCATTGGATCTAGTCTTGCCGTTCGGCTTAATTACGCCCACAACTTTAAGCTTGATTCCATTTTCCAGCTTGCCGGCCATGAATGCCTTGTTCTTCGATTGATCGAGCCATGTACCTGCTATAGAGTTGTACGAATAAATCTCGCCCGGAGAAATCACACTGTAGCTGAGCTTTAGAGCATCTCTGTATCTAAAAGGCTTTTGCTTCTCTGTGTTCATCTCAAGCTTTCCCGTCTCTCTGTACTTGATCATGGCGCGGTCATACTCTTTACGGTCGTAATATCCGAGCTGATATAGAGTGAAATCAGGGATTGAGCCATCCTTGTTTAAAACGAGCACTGCTTCTGTTGACTCCTTAGGCCACTTTCCAGCAACTACCTCGTACTGCTGTTTCAGAAGCTTTTCGTCATCGAGCATCTGGTAGAAGCCCGTGTTGCTCGAATTCTGGATTCCAAAGCTCTCATAGTTCGCATCCATGCCATCAGTCGAATTGACCTGCACTGGATCTGATTCACTCTTGGTCTGGTAGATAAGCGGTGTGATTCCGTAGTTGTATGTTATCACCGAGGCGTTTCGGCGGACCTTGTTGCCCTTTGAGTCAAGATACTTCTTGAAGGCAACTAGGTCATTTTTTCTTGTGCTGCCAAAGACGTTGCCGAGCACGTTTCTCTGCTTGATTTCTGTATTCTCGGCTTTGGCTGCACTCTTTGACCTATCTGAACCGTTATGTGCCTCTGAACCATCATCTGACCCCAGAGACGCTTTCTGCATCAGAGGACTTGCTTTTATCAGTATCTTTATCCTTGTCCTTCGATATTCCAGACATCCCTGCAAACATACTCGAGATATCCGCTGCATTCTTAGAAATAGTTAATGGATACGACGAGAGAGTATCTTCCTCGACCTTAGCTATGTATCCGTTTACACCATTTGAGAGTGCCAGAATAGCGGCAATTCCAATAATTCCTATAGAGCCAGCAAAAGCTGTGAGTGCAGTACGCCCCTTCTTGCTCATCAGGTTGGAGAATGAAAGTGAAAGAGCTGTTCGAAAGCTCATCGAAGTCTTAGTTCCGACATCCGATTCGCCTATTTTCGTTCTTGCGCTACTCTTTAGTTCCTCTGCTGTAACTGGCTTCTTATCTTCGAGAATAGAACCATCTTTAAGCGTGATAATCCTATTTGCATATTGCTCAGCAAGTGCAGGGTTATGCGTAACCATGATTACGAGCCTATCCTTGGCAATCTCCTGTAACAGGTTCATAACCTGGATACCAGTCTCAGTATCTAGCGCGCCTGTCGGTTCATCCGCTAGTACGATTTCTGGGTTATTTACAAGAGCTCTTGCAATCGCCACTCGCTGCATCTGCCCACCAGAAAGCTGGCTCGGCTTCTTATTCTCATGACCTTTAAGCCCAACCTTCTCAAGCGCCTCTATAGCCCTTGTACGCCTCTCCTCGGCACCTACACCAGTCAATGTCATGGCGAGCTCTACGTTAGCCCTCACTGTCTGATGCGGTATGAGGTTATAACTCTGAAATACAAATCCAATCCTATGGTTCTGTATGTATCCCAATCAGCGGACTTATACTCCCTAGTCGACGTACCGTTTATAATAATCTCGCCTGAATCTGCAGTATCGAGACCACCGAGGATATTGAGCAGCGTCGTCTTACCAGATACCAGATGGACCTAGAACTGCGACAAATTCATTGTCTCTGAATGTGACCGATATACCATCTAACGCTCTCTGTACGAAGTCACCAGTCTTGTATTCTTTTCTAAGCTCTCTTACTTCAATCATAAATATATCCTATATATAAAAAGGGCTTCGGCGAACCGAAGCCCAGATAAGCCGTATGGACTATCTCCTTAGTAGTTTTCTGCGTGAACCTCAAAGAATGACTGTGGGTGATTGCAAACTGGGCAAACCTCTGGAGCCTTAGTTCCAACACAGATGTGTCCACAGTTGCGGCACTCCCATACCTTAACATCACTCTTCTCAAATACTTCCTTCATCTCTACGTTCTTAAGAAGTGCACGGTATCTCTCTTCGTGGTGCTTCTCAACCTCTCCAACGAGACGGAATCTTGCTGCTAGCTCTGGGAATCCCTCTTCCTCAGCAGTCTTAGCGAAAACCCTCGTACATGTCTGTCCACTCATAGTTCTCACCATTAGCAGCATCCTCTAGGTTGTATGCTGTATCGCCAACTCCATCGTTGAGCTCCTTGTACCAAAGCTTAGCATGCTCTCTCTCGTTAGCTGCTGTCTTCAGAAAGATATCTGCAATCTGCTCAAAACCATCCTTCTTAGCTCTTGATGCAAAATATGTATACTTATTAGTTGCCTGTGATTCACCAGCAAAAGCTGCTTCTAGATTCTTCTCTGTCTGTGTACCTGCGTACTTATTCTTAGCCATAATAATTACCCTCCTTAAAAAATTTCGTTAATCAATCATGCAGTAACCAGCTGCATTTACTTTCAAACTAATTATACATGTATTAGACTAATTGTGCAAAACTATTTTATGAATTATTCTTCACGCAGATGCACGTTTTGAAGTGCAAAATTTCTCTTCGCTCATATCATATGTGGTATAATCTCTTATCTTTCGTTTAACTGTAGTTATGTTAGGGGAGCTAAATATCAGTAGACATGGAGGAGAAAGGATATATCTAATGACAGAAAACATGACGAAACAATACGGATTTAGGGACAATATATTCTGGATCTGGGCGCTAACTTTCCTGCTCACAATAGGCGGTGATTTAGTATCATTAATTCCCATTAACTACACGCTGTTCAGCGATGCGTATACGGAGACATTTAATCTTTATATAACCGTTTTGGGGAATATGGTTTGTCTTCCTAATCGCCATTTTAAGCATCAAAGACAATCGTTATATACTAGAGGCGTTAAAGTATCGAAAGAACGGAAACAATATCAAGAACCTCCTTATTGGTTTCGCAGCTGGATTTGTCATGAACGGCGCCTGTGCACTAACTGCGTATCTTCACGGAGATATTAAGCTCAGCTTCACGAAATTCGAGTTGTTCCCGATACTCCTCATGTTTATCGCGGTATTCGTCCAGTCTTCTGCAGAGGAACTTATCTGCCGTGGATTCATGTATCAGAGAGTGTTACAGAGGTATTCAAATCCTTGGGTAGCGATATTGGTGACTTCTTTATTTTTTATGGCGCTTCACCTTGGAAATGATCACGTTTCATTTTTCCCACTTCTCGATATATTCCTCACAGGTTTGTTATTCGCGCTAATGATTCATTACTTCAACAGCATATGGATGGCGATGGCTTGCCACACGACCTGGAACTTCAATCAGAATATACTGCTAGGTCTGCCAAATAGCGGCGAAGTATCATCCTATTCGATATTCGTTCTCGACACTAAGCATGATGCAAATAGCTTCGCATACAATACTGGTTTTGGGCTAGAAGGGACTATCATGTCGGTTGTAGTGATGCTAATCAGTATAGCAATCATATTTTATGCACATAAAATATCCGAAGGCAAAAAATCATTATAGCAAGAGTTTTAAATAGACAAACCAAAAGCCGGAGGCTCATGCCCCCGGCTTTTGGCGATTAACAAAATGACTTAAATATGTAGGTTGAAAGTATGATTATTATGGTTTGGATATATTTGCTTATGGTTATTAAGCATAATTATGTTTATATTATCTGTACGATTATTCGAATGTGCCGTCTCTGGTCACAAGCTCACGCTTTAGGTATGATTAAGCGTTTGCTAGTGCTTCTCCGAGTGCCTTGCACTGTGCTAGACCTGCATCATCAGGCTCGTTGTTGCAGATAACTGGCTCTTCTACAACTACTGCGCCAGCTTCTTCCATACGATCCTTCCAAGAACGCATCCACTCGCCATCGCCCCAATCGTACGATCCGAATAGAACAACCTTTCTTGCCCGAACAGCAACCTTCTAGCTCTGCGATGAATGGTTCAAACTCTTCCTCTTCAAGCACCTCTGCTCCCATAGCAGGGCATCCTAGAGCAAGCTTGTCCTCACCCTTTACATCTGCAACGCTCACCTCAGATACAGACACAACCTTAGCATCTGCACCGATGCCTTCGCCAACGGCGTTAGCCATTGCTTCAGTGTTGCCTGTAGCACTCCAATATACAACGTACATGTAAACACCTCCTGGTAATTATATACTGCTTTGTTAGTTATCTCTAACTAATGCTTATTATATTAGAGAGCTCTAACTTTGTAAAGAGGTTTTTATGACTTTTTTTAAAAATATATAGAAATGCAAAGGACGAGCACTCTTAGCTCGCCCTCCGCATTTTAGGAATATAGAGAAAATGTTACCTATGGTATGTTCCCTAATGGAACGCTCTACCATACTTGCTTCTATTATATGCCATCTTGATTAAACCATAAGATAGGACCATGCATCCTCCCGAAATTATAAATCCAACTGTTGCACTTACCATATCATATTCCTCCTTAATCAAGATTTTTTATTTATATAATCATTTCTTGTTTTGTTATCTCCATTCTATCCTATTCCATAACTTTGTCAAGACTTTATCATATATTTTTGTGATAAATTTATCAGCTATATATACAATACTGATTTATCAAAAGAGCAAGCATCCTTAATGCCCGTGTACATCATGAGCTCAGATAATTGCTGATTCATCTCTATCACCTTCTTGGTTACGCCCTCTCTTCCTTCCTTGAGTAGTGGTCCAAGTATTCCGCGTCCTACAGCAACCGCATCTGCACCCAGTGCGAGAAGCTTATACGCATCATATCCAGTGTCGATTGAGCAATCAGCAAATATCACTACGCCGCTTCCCTCTAGAGCCTCTTTGATTCTTGGGAGTATCTGAGCTGGAGCGATTCCAAACGGTACTCTTCCGTGGTGATGCGATACGACTATCGCTTTACAGCCTGCATCCTTAGCCTTAACCGCATCTTGAACAGATAGAACGCCTTTTGCAACAAATGGAAGTTCAGTTGCCGCTACATACTTCTCGAGATCTTCCTGCATAACGGGCCCGAGAGGAAATCCGTCTACGACGTCGTATTTGCCATCGGTTCCAGGCACGTGGTCGATATCAATACCTACAGCGATTGCCCCGTGCTCTTCAGCAAACTTTATCTCATCTAGAATCTTATCATGATCCATGAATGGCTTTATTATTCTCACCGTCTTCGCACCAACGGCAGCAATTTCTGCATATTCATCATTCGGTTCCATGCCGACCCAGTTTAAAGCATTTAGTTCTAAAGCTGCCTCTGCATACTGAACCATCGGTTTCTTGCCATCCTTTCCGACCTTATTTAGATGCGAAAAAGCAGGCATCATAATCGGCGAAGAGAACTTCTCTCCAAATATTTCACAGCCTAGGTCCGGAAGAACTGCATCTATCACCCTCATCTCCACGTGAATGCTGTCCAGATACGCCCTATTATATACGTTCGCATCATCTGCCTTACCGCTTGTAACAGGTATCAAACCCTTTGGTCCTGTCCATGGGCTCTTAATCTCGCTCATAATCCCCTCCATAATTTCCTTCATATCTTCATATCATTAAAAATTTACATTACAACTATCCGTTATGCCACAAAGATTGTAATTAACGTGTATGCGATCAGTGCAACTACAAGAAATAGTGAGATAAATGCTGACATATAGCTCTCATCATCCTCACAAGTAACGAGCGCCTGTACCTGAAGTGGAACTGGGAATCCGGTTGGGCACATGAAATAAAGCAGAATGGCAATCTCAAAAGCCTTCTCGGATACGAGTGCTGGGAATATCACATAGAACAGACCGATTATTATCGAGCAGAGCACGAGTCTCACTATGGCAAGCCTTAACAGCGAAGAAAGCATCTCTTTCTCAAATTTCAGCTCGTACCCCAGCGTAAATAGGATAATGCCTGTTATCGGTGTTATAACGAGCTCCATCGTTGAATTGAATGTAGACTCGAGTCCCATGTCCATAATCATCTTATGAAGTCCCGTAAGGTTCATGAACACTCCCCCGATAACCGATACCATGAACGAGCTTGTAAAAATCTTCTTTAACAGCTCCTTCCACTCGACCTGGCCAACGACTTTCTTAGTCACTAGAATCGGTAGCACTCCAAAGTTAATCAAGATGCCAGCAACGTCAAATGTGACGATATTAACCGCATGTGCCGCTCCGACTATAGATATGTATAGTGGTAGAGCTACGTTCCCACCTTCACAAGTCACTAGTAGAGTATGGCGAGATATGTGCAAACTTTTTGCCGGTGAACGGCGTTAGCTTAAACCCTATAAACAGCACGATTAGCCAGATTATATCCATATATATAATCTGGATGAGAAATGTGCTCTTGAGCTCGGATGTTACAAGCACTTTGTATACTAGTAACGGAAATAATATTGTAAATACTAATTTCTTTGCACCTTCGTTCTGTGCAAATGTAATCCACTGCCTTTTTCTTGCCAGTAGCCCTAAAAAGAGCATAAAAAACACCGGAAATAATGCCTCTACTGCTTTCATATATACCTACCTGATCATTACATGTCGATAGAAACAAAAGATTTCGCACAATTAAATAATATGCTATTAAGATGATTATACTGGTTATTCTAGTGACGTCAATAGTATTATCCTTTGCATCTCTGACAATTTCCAGCGCCAACTCTACATTCTCCCTTGCTGTAAGGTTTGGTGTTAGGTTATAGAACTGAAATACGAATCCTATGTCATTTCTATTAATATGCTAATAATATCACTCTAATCCTAAAATAATAAGGTCTAACCAGATAATCTAACATATATCCGGAGAGTTTCATCAACCAAAAAGCTACCCGATGACTCGGGTAGCTTCCAATATATTATTTACTTATTGCGCCTTCTAATCACAGCGATTAAAAGCCCAAGTACAGCCACTATGAGAACAACCCCATACAGCATGATATTTGTCATATCACCAGTCTTAGGACCGTGTCTCTTTACGAGCTTCTTGCCACCTGGCTTTTTGACTTTTGTGTTAGGCTTTGGCTTCTCGATGTGGGTATTCGTAATGATATATCCATTGTCCACATCACCGGTATACGTTACTGTATAATCCTGCACCTGATCTTCCTTCACGGTATACTTGATTTTGTTTCCGTCCTTATTGACAGGTAGATTATCGAATTCAGCCTTCCAATCACCATTTGCATCCGGTGTAACAGTCTTATCTGCTACTTCAGTCCCATCTGCCATAAGGCGAACCTTAATTGATGAAGGTCTGTCACCAGCTACATCGTTAGCCCACTTCTTTGTAACCTTAACTGTTCTTGTGTATGGCGTGTGCTTGTTGGTAAAGTTGAACCCATCCTGAACGGTCGTGTACTCGTTTACCGAAGCTTCCTTTACAGTGTAAGTAACGACATTTCCCGCCTTGTATTTATCGAGGTTTTCGAACTTATACTTCCAGTTGCTCGATGCATCAGCAGTCGCTGTCTTACCAGTATCTACGCCATCTGCATAGAGTTTGAATGTAACACTGCTTAGGTCTGATTCCATCTTGGTCATTCGCATCATCCCAAGTCTTCTTACCAGAAACAGTGGTTTTCTCAACTTTATGAGTGTTCTCGATATTATAGCCTGTCACCTTAGATGTGTATCCATCTACAGCAACTTCCTTGACTGTATACTTAATCTCTCTGTTGCTATCGTCGTACTTGAGAACTCTTCCGAACGAATAGTTCCAATTGCCTGCCGCATTAGCAGTCGCAGTCTTGCCAGTGTCATTACCGTCGGCATACAGCTTAACGGTAATCGAGCTTGGACGCTTACCATCCTGGTCATTTGCATCAACCCATGTCTTAGTTCCTGAAACCTCAACCTTCTCAGGCTCTGGAATAGAAACTGTGATAGCCGATGCTGCGAGCGTAGTGATTGATTTGTTACCGCTGATATCGTAATCGAGTACCGGCGATAGAACGTCAATCTTCTCGTTATAGTCATAGGACAGATCGGATGCTACCTTGTATACAACATCTATCGAACCGCCGTCGCCTTCTGCCAAAGGTTTAGTCGAAACTAGATGAACCATATCCGCATCCGCTGGGTCAGTCACTACGTCGTAATCTGAAGCGCTTGGCGCCTTATTGACATTATATGTCTTACCAGGGTGAAGCTTGATGTATTCCACTCGGAAGTTAGGTGAAACACTTTACAGAGTCTAGTTTGAGTGGCACATTGCTCTTGCCCTCTGGATTAAAGCTCTGTCCGTAGTTTGCATCCTTCTTGAGTAGTGGCACGAATACATTCGCATGATCCAGTCCTTGAGCAGCGTTATTTCTAAGAGTAACTCTCAGCGTCGCCTTATCGCCTCTCTTGAGCACTGGCGTAGTATCCGTCTTAGTCTCTGCACTAGTCGGATCATACTTATACTCTTTGTTCTCGCCAGTAGTTTTATCCTCGACAAGAAGCTTTGAGTCACCTCGCACTGCAGCTGCCTGCTGCACTGTAACTCCAGGACCTTCTGATAGCGATACCATGAACTCTCCGGAATTTACCTTGCTGTCAAATACGCTCTTTGCCTTGCCGTTCTCCGTCTTTGCATATCTGCTGTTGTTAGTCGACCAGTTGCTTCTATCCCACTTCTCAGGCTTAATCACAGCGTCGATTTCCTTGAAGTCCTTGGTAGTAAATGCAAAGAAGTCATTGATATGGTAAGTTCCCTTTGCAGCGTTTTCATTAGGTGTAACGGTCATGCTCATGTTCATCGACTTGATTGAGAAGTCTGGTTGATACTGACCTCTAGTCTCACTGCCGATATCCACATTGTACTTCCACACCCTAACAGGTGTTCCGTTGACATCTCGATATTCACCTACATACTTAGGACTTCCGAGTGTACCATTAGTAATGGTTAAATCCTTGTAGTTGAAGCCCTCTGGCATCATCACATATAGCACTGGTTCCTGAAGCGGGTTCCAATCCCAGTTAGCATCGTTGATGCGGCCAGTTATCTTGAACTCATCGCCTCCGAGTACCTGCGTCTTGTTGATGTTTCCAACGCCGTTTAGAACCTCAGGAGCTCTGCTGGTTGCCTTAGTTGTAACCGTATCTGCTGCGGTAGGTGCTTTCGTCAGAGTTGTAAAAGCTAATCGTGCTTATTACATCGTCCTTCTCACCCTTCTTCCAAGTTCCGAAAACTCCTGCTGGTATGTGGCTCCATCCGTAAAACTCGCCAGGTCCAAGTTTGTTGCCATCTAGGAGATCCTCGTTCGGTCTAATGCCGTCATATCCAGCTGGAAGCTTGCCGATATCTACCTTAATCGACTTAATCGATGTATTGATATCGAGTCCGAGCTTAGTATTCTTGATAAGCGCAGATACTCCACCTGACGTCTCGAGGATGCTAGGATCAGCAGTACCGCTAGTTCCCATCGGAAGCAGTCCAGTGAATAGGTCCATACGTCATTCCTGCTTTGTAAGGAATAGTCACACCTCTGATGATAGCCTTATTAGTAGTATCTAGCTTCATCTCGATAGTCTTCGCCTTGCGAGATGGGATAGCAAGATCATTCTTGATGAGGAGCGATCCCAATCTTACATTGTAAGAATCATTCTTCTTGTATGACCAGTTTGGAGCACTCTGAACGGTAGTTCTGCTCTTTATGGATTCTGGATCAGAACCGTCGATAAGCTGAACTGTGAGATTAGCTACGTTGTTCTTGCTAGTCCTGCCTGCATTTTGTGTATCATTCCACACGGTCTTATGCAAATTCTTAATCTGCACGTTAAAAGAACTTCCATTTGCACGCGTACTGTTTGCGTCGACCTTGATGTGTGGCTTTGAATGTAAGTCCGCTGCTATATGAGCCAGGTTCATTCCATGACACTACGGAAACTTTGTTATCTCCCACAATCGTAGTCGATTCAACCGTTCCGTTTGCATGATAGAGACCTGTCTCTTCGAGCCCGACGAGCTCAACATCCTTAGGATATACTATTTCGACCGTCGTCTTGCTGTTCGCTTTCGTCAATGCTTTATCACTGATATTCTTCCATTGATGCGAAAAAGACGTCGACGTCTGGATAATCGAAGTGGTGTTCCCCTTCGAAATAACCTCTGAGCTCTGGTCATTCCAGAACGCATATGAAAACTCATCCGCCGCAATCACATCATAGGACTTAGAATCAGTCGCATTTGTTGTGCTCGTACCAACCCTAACCTTGATATCGTCAGCTAAAACCTGGTTCTTATCCTGATTTACATACGCCTCATCGACTGTAAATATCATCTCTTTGCGTGAAGCCGCTGCATCAAGACCCTTCTTGGTCTTATACGTAACCTCACCTGAGCGCGCTTTACTTGAACCAGCCGTCGGATAATTGTATGGTGATGTTCCCGTACCTGTCGGTGTCTTTACAAGTTCTTCAAATCCAGTTGCTGTAATCGGTCCCTGTGTAAATGTAGCACCCGGTAACGACTTGAAATAAAGCCCATTTCCAAGTGTTGCAGTAAAATACGTATCGGAATTTCTTAGCTCCTGCGGAATATTGTAATCCACGTCTAGAGAATACGTCGTTCCGACATTTAGTTTAGGCTCTGACCAGCCATAAGATCCGCTACTACTGCTCCAGTTTCTGTATTTACTACCTTAACTGAAGTGATTTTGAGATCTGTAGTCGCTGCACTGACTTCGCCTATGCTCGGTACTGCACCCGTAATAACTACCATCAATGCAAGTACGCAAGATAGCATCTTTGAGATAGTTTTACTCATATGTCCTCCTTTTACAAAACATTCACATAATCGATATATTTTATCATTATTCGCATATTTATTCAATTTTAGACTTTTTCGGTTTAATTTACCCTTCCAAAGCTTGAATCCATTGATAATTCTAGCATCTATAAATGAAATGGTTTTATACATGAGAAAAGGACAGTGCCATATGGCCCCGCCCTTTTTATATTGTTCTAAAAAAATACAATGTTATCTGATAGTTATCGTGAACCTAGAGACTCTTTCTTCTCATAAGCAGTCCACCTGTAACAGTGATGGCCGATAGTAATATCAGTCCATACATTCCGATATTATTGCTGTCTCCAGTCTTAGGTGTAAGTCTGCTCTTTGGAGTCTTAGGACCTGGAGTCGATGGTGGAATCTCTGTGTTTGTCACTGTAAATCCATCTTCCTGTGTTCCAGTGACCTTTGCTGTATATCCCGAGACGTCTACCTCTTTAACGGTATATTCAATCCTATCGCCATCTTCATTGTACTTGCGTACATTTGCGAACTCGCCCTTCCACTGATTTGCAGCATTTAGAACTACTGACTTTCCAGTATCTGCACCGTCCGCATATAGCTTGACAGTTACGGAATCCTTGGCCTTGCCAACCCACTTCTTCTCAACCTTTACAGTCGTCTTGGAGTAGATTCCACTAGCATCTCCCGATGAATCCATAACCTTGTAGTTAGAAACGATTTGTGTGCTCTGTTCGCTAGAAACGAGCTGCGCCAGGTTCTTGAGTAGCGTACCAGGGTGATAAGTCGAACGGTAGGTGAGTATGTACTGCTTCTGAGCAACATTTCCCATCCTTATACTGAACGATCTTCCGTCTGCAGCGAGGTTGAGCTTTCCTGTCAGATTAACTACTGTTGGGGTACCATGCTCATATCCCCTTGCATCTATAGTGGTCTCTGTCAAAACAAAGCTTCCAGGTATATATGTCTCGTCGCCTCGACCATCGGTAAGTTTGTCGGAAATTACAAGGTTAGTCAGCGTGTCTTTCTTGTGATTTATACGTACAACCCAGTTAGCTTCATTAGCACTTGCTGCTGCACTGCCCCACTTACCTAGAACCTCAGGTGGAAGTATTCCAGGGCCATCAACGCGTATAGTCACTGGATAGACCTGAGAGCCAACCGTGACAACGAGCGTGTTGTTTGCATCGATAGTAATCTGACTTAGTTCGAGCTTTGCGGTTATGCTAATCTTGCCCTTTACATCTTCTCTTCCGTTCACCCAATTGTTGAACGTGATTCTAACTTTTCCGCCGCGGTTGTTTGCTCCCGGTGTAATGTGGGCTCTTCCAACCACTGTATTTCCATTCAAATCATATATATCGAAGTCTAGTGCCGCTGCGCCATTTGGATAGAACACCTGATCAGGCAGTTTGATATCGAAATAATCACCTTCACGCATATTAGCGCCATTAGCACTCGCATCCCACTCCATAGCTAGGAAGAATGTATCTCCCTTATATACACTATTCTTGTCTGCTCCAGCAATATTCTGAATAGTAAATTTAGTTACACGTGCTGTCACCTCTCTAGGTGTAGCAGCGTTTACATCCATGCTCGCCAAAGGCAGCATGAGCCCTACTATCATAACTAGAGATAGTAGATATCCAATAAAATCTCTTACTCTTTTCATAATCCTTTCCTTTGCAATTATTTACACGCTAATTTCCTAACTCCTGTTAAGTTTACCAATTATGTATATTTATTTCAATATCATATCTTTATATCTTTCACTTTGTACAAAAAAAGAGCACGATTGACACTTTTACTAATCAATCATGCTCGATTTCTTAATTAATACACAAGGCAGCTTAAAATATCAGAACTGATAATTATTCACTTATTTTCTTTCTCATTCTGATTAAAAGCGCTAGCCCTGCGAGTGCAAATAGAAGCGCGCCTGCATAGAATACTAGTATTGCGCTATCTCCAGTCTTAGGAAGTCCTGTCTTCTTAGGCTTATCTGGTGTCTTTGGCACGTTTGGCTTCTCTGGCTCATACGTGTTAGTGATCACAAAGCCAGCCGAATCTCCGGTAACCTTGGTAGTGTATCCACCTACAGCATCTTCCTTTATAGCATACTTAATCTCCTTGCCACCTTTGTACTTAGGTAAGTTTGCAAATGTATGCTTCCAGTTATCAGCTGCCTTGATATCGCGCTCCTCAATCATCTCATCGTTAGCATAAAGCTTTACGTGGATCTTTGTTAGGACGGCTGCTGATTACACTGTTATCGTTCACCCAAACCTTCTCTACAGGGATATCAATATACTCTGGCTTATGCTTATTACTGATGTCATAGCCATTTATTGTAGCCGTATATCCATCTACAGCTTCCTCTGTAACTGTATATGCGATTTCCTGTCCAGCCTTGTATTTAGGCAGGTTTGCAAATGTATATGTCCAGTTGCTGTCAGCGTTCACAGTCTTTTCCTGCACCTTTTGAGCCATTAGCAAGTAGGTTCACCTTGATTGATGTCGGACGCTTGCCATCCTGGTTGAAGTTATCGTCCCATGTCTTAGTTCCCGAAACTTCTACCCTCTCCTGCTCCATCGTGTTGGTGATGGTGATGCCTAACTGCTCTGTTGGCGAAGCTGGGTTTACCTGAACAGAATTAGCTGCAACGTCATATGTCTTGCCACTGTATGTTACTTTGTTATTTCCGTTTTGGTTAGCTTCCTTCACCGTATAAACGATTGGCGTCTTCGTTGTAGTGCCATCATTATTCTGAACTACAGTGTACTGGCGAAGCTGTGTGAACTTTGCTTTCCAGTTATTCGCTGCTGTCAGCTTAGCGGTCTTACCAGTATCTTCGCCATTGGCAAAGAGTTTTACCGTAATTTCGTTAACATCTGGAGTTGCAATTTCATTGCCCTCAGTATCAACCCACTTCTTAGTTGCTTCAACATCCATCTTATCAATCAGCTTGTTAGAAACAACATCGGTCTCACGAAGCTTTACTTCGTCGTTATATATAACACTGAATGTGTTGTTAGCAACAGCCTCTGATAGCTTAGGATCATAAGTTGGCGCCTTCATCGTGAGGTATGCAGACAGAACTGTGTATGGCTCCAAAGTCGTACCATTCTTACCTACAATCTTGATAGCCTTAACCTTGGTGTAGTCCCCAGGGTTCTTAGTCCAAGCAGAGCTATTTAGCTCGTTTTTGTCCGTTCTATCAGGGTATCTATCCGTACGGTAATATATATCATACTTATCGCTTACATCTGTAGAACCGATCTTTAGCTCGAGTGGTCCCTGAAGGGTGTTGCTAAATGCAGAATTTCTGCCATCGCCTACATGTGGGAACACGTCATACATGAGAATTTTGTCCATCGCCATGTTGTAATAGTTACGAACACTTAGGCGATACTGGAATAATCCGCTCGTATTTGTTACATCGGCAAAATCTGTCGAGATTGTATTTCTCGTAAACGCCCTTCCGTATACAGCAGCACCGCCTGGAGTATTCGGCTCGAGACTTCTTATGTGCTTATCCGACTGAATACTCTCTACGTTGTTACCAAGAACATTTGCGGTTGCCTTTAGTATAGTCTCATCCACGACACCATTTATATTGATGTCTAGTGTGTCTTTTACGAAGTTGTTCGTGTTATATAGACCAGAGAAATCTGCTGGCGTTCCCTTTGTCCAGTTATCAGCGTAGAAATACACATCGTTATTATTATTTAACTGATCATTCTCCGCCTTGCTAGGTATTACGTCATTGTTGACATATAGATCGACAATATCATAAGACATATTCGCATATTCATATACGTAGCCTGAAGGTAGAACGATTTTAACCGCATCGCGGCCAGTCTCGTTATAGTTCTTAATGAACTCCACCGACTGAACTGGTTTCGAACCAACTATCGGGTCAACATGTGTAAGCTGATCATACGAAACACCGGTTGGCAGTAGGTCAACGAATGTTGGATTCTTAAGATAGCGCGCTCCAGAGAGTGTATCAAGCCTAAAACCTACTCTGGCAGTGAATCTCTCATTTGGCATCCCCACCCTCTGATTGCGAGTTTCCTTACCTAACCACACCTTCTCGGTGAAAGGAGTAAAGTACGAGTTCCAGCTACCAGACAGATCCATCTTCGTCTTGGAGCCATCTTCGTTAACCCTGTTGACATCGGCCTTAACCGTATTGTTGATAGGTCTATCGTTATAGGTTTCCCCAAAAGGATTGATAAACATCATCTTGAGGTTAAACTCTAAGTTTGCCGAAGGTGCGAGTGTGAAATCCTTGAGGTATAGACCCACTCTCTTGTACTTAGGATCAACTGCACCAGCATTTGCAGGATCTAATGTGCCCTGATTAATCTGATCAAGGTATGACTGAAGCTTTGCCTTACTATCAGAATTTACCTCTCCCTTAAATAGCCATGCTGCGCCATTGTTAGTAAGTGGAATAACGTCGTACGTTCCGTCAGCTTTATAGCCTCTTAGTTCTAGCTGCGAGAGATTGAGGTTTGCTCTCGAACCCTACACCTACGAGGTTTCCAGTTATCATCGTCATAAATAGACGACCACCCAGTGTTCTGAACATCCTCATAAATCTCAATGTCTGTAAGCGGTCTATCGAGCTTGTTAACCAGCTTGATAGCATATTCCAGCTCTTTTACTGCGAGACTGTTCTTATCGAACGGAATGGTAAGCGGACCTTTCTTTGCCGAGCATTCCATCGCCGTTGTAGTCATCACCTGCTAAGCGGAAACGTTTCGTATCATCGTCAAAATTGTGTTCATTTCCAGCGACTTTTCCGACAGTAGCCTCAGCTGCGCCCGGATTGAATGGAATTCCCTGCATCTCTGCAGTGTTCGTAAAGTTTACTCTATTAGATCCATTCATGTACTTTGCACCTGGGAATGACAGCTTGAGATTTGAATAAGCTGGCAGATTATCCCTGATGTAATCGCGCAAATCCCTAACGCCCGTAGGTATGTCGAATCTTAGAGTAACCGTCTTACCGTCGGCGCTTAGAGTCCAGTTAGGGTTCTTTGCAGGATCAAACTTTGCAGTCCTTGTATTGCCTGCGCTATCAACATATGTCGGAAGCTTATCAGTGATTATAATTGAGCGATATGCTCTGTAATCTTGATACAATTTAAAGTTGTAGTTAATATCCGATGCACCATCTTCTGAAATAGACGAAGGATTCGTCCTGCTAGATGCACCAGCATATACGAGCTGGTCGTCAGTCTCTTCTCCTGCAACTATCTTCATGAGCCATGGCTTTGGATAAGTAACACCATAAGTCTTATCCTCAAGTGTAGAAAGCTTAGTGCCATCAGCACTATACATGCGAACTACTGGCTTAAGCTTAAAATCACTAGGTGTAGTCTTGTCTGCAAAGCTCATTACATATGGAAGCTGCAATCTTACCGTGTTGTCTATCTTGTTCAGATAAATTCGCTTAATAGTCTTCCCATCGTTAGTCACGATTGTCTCTTCTGACTTGATGATAGGCTGCGTCTTGGCAGCTGGTGTCGCAAAGTTATCCAGGTAAGTCCCATCAGCGATATTGTTAGTATCGTTCTGATTCTTCGATGTCTGCTTTCGTCGGCACTTCAATCTCGAGATAGAGTCCCTCGACTGGCTTCGTCAGCGCCGTCGCATCGATTTCAATCCCTGTAGTGATATTCGTCTCTGTCCTTACTGTCGTAGGCGAAGTAGGCTTTAGGTTTAGCGTAAGAGAACCGCTCTGACCAAAATTAATCGTGTCAGAGAAAACTGACGCACTAGTTCCTGATGACGCACCTGAAGCCGCCGCATTTACTGATGGAATACCAGATATCACAGTTGTGATAATCATGGCCATCAAGCACAGTATAGACAGCGCTTTGTTTCTAATTGCCTTCATAATCCCTCCTTATAAATACACTTATCTTAAGCTGCACATGCACCAAAATGCACAGCGCAGCTTTTAACGATATAATGCAAAAATCCTCTATATAACGCACTACCGCATCATATAAGTAATTCTTAACTAATTTCGTTTATTTTACACGAAAGTCCACTATTTTGCAAATTGCACACGCACTACTTAAATGTTACAAAAATCGATAA
>BNJU01003944.1_pt1 | contig 110012 bp, 113 predicted proteins | sample 8539281 | NCBI WGS metagenome assembly BNJU01 (sample SAMD00202456, study PRJDB9452) | human saliva metagenome | isolation source: human saliva | place: Japan
GCAATCGTTGCCGTTCTCGTCAATATCAACCAGAACAGTATCGCCCCTCATGCAGCTCACCCTGCACAATCAAGTTTGCTACCTGGTCAACAACGCGACGCTGAATCAGTCGCTTCAGAGGACGAGCACCGTAAACAGGATCCAGGCCATCAAGAGCCAGCGACTGCTTAGCAGCCTCGGAAAGCTCCAGCGTCATGCGCTCGTTAGCAAGTCTGCTACGAACATCCTTGAGCTGAATGTCCACGATGCGCTCAATGTCCTCAAGACCCAGAGGCTGGAAGACAACCACGTCGTCGATACGGTTCAAGAACTCAGGGCGGAAGGAACTGCGCAGCGCCTCCATGACCTGCTTCCTGGACTCCTCGGTAAGGCCCTCTTCACCAGCACCAGCAATGAACTGAGAACCAACGTTACTGGTCATGATAATGATGGTGTTCTTGAAGCTTACTACCCTACCTTGACCGTCGGTCAGGCGACCATCGTCCAGAACCTGCAGCAAGATGTTGAAGACGTCAGGATGAGCCTTCTCCATCTCGTCCAGCAAGATGACGGAGTATGGATGCCTACGAACTGCCTCTGTGAGCTGGCCACCCTCGTCATAACCCACGTATCCTGGAGGTGCGCCAATGAGTCGCTGGACCGAGAACTTCTCCATGTACTCAGACATATCAATGCGGATCAGCGAACGCTCGTCGTCAAACAGCAGCTCTGCCAGCGCCTTTGCCAGCTCAGTCTTACCTACGCCGGTTGGGCCCAGGAAGAAGAAGCTGCCCAGAGGCTTGTTTGGATCTGCCAGGCCTGCGCGAGAACGGCGAACTGCTGCTGCAACTGCGGAAACAGCGTCGTCCTGACCAATAACACGCAGGTGAAGCTGGTCCTCAAGATTCTTGAGCTTGTCCATCTCGCCCTGCATCATCTTGGACACAGGCACGCCGGTCCACGAAGAAACTACCTCGGCAATCTCATCCGTGGTGACCTCTTCCTTGAGGATTCCGCCGTCTTCCTGCTTGGCGAGAAGGGCTTTTTCTGCCTCATCGTATTTGCGCTCAAGCTCTGGAATAGTGCTGTAACGAAGCTCAGATGCCTGCGTCAAATCACCCTCGCGGGTTACGCGCTCCATCTGCGTCTTTGCGTCCTCAATCTGAGACTTCAAGTCCTGTACCAGGTCAATTGCGCCGCGCTCGTTCTGCCAGTTGGCCTTCATGCCATCCAGCTTCTCCTGAGTTGTAGCAATCTCTGCGCGAAGGTTCTCCAGGCGCTCCTGAGAAGCAGCGTCTTCCTCCTTCATCAGAGCCTGCTCCTCGATCTGCATCTGAGTGAGCTGACGATCAACCGCATCAATCTCTGCTGGCATAGAGTCAAGCTCCATACGAAGCCTGATGCCGCTTCATCTACCAGGTCAATTGCCTTATCTGGCAAGAATCGGTCAGAAATGTAACGGTTAGAGAGGTCTGCTGCCGCAACCAGGGCGGAGTCCGTAATACGAACGCGGTGGTGCTGCTCGTACTTTTCCTTAAGGCCACGCAGAATAGAGATGGTGTCCTCAACAGTAGGCTCGGAGACAAGTACGGTCTGGAAACGACGTGCAAGAGCAGCGTCCTTCTCGATGTACTTGCGGTATTCATCCAGCGTAGTAGCACCAATTGCACGGAGCTCGCCACGGGCAAGTGCTGGCTTCAAGATGTTACCAGCGTCCATGGAGCCCTCAGAAGCGCCGGCGCCCACGATGGTGTGAAGCTCGTCGATGAAGAGGATAATCTGGCCGTTAGACTTGGCCACCTCTTTTACCACGCTCTTCAAACGGTCCTCAAACTCGCCGCGGTATTTTGCGCCTGCCACCAGGGCGGACATATCAAGCTCAACAAGCTCTTTCTCGCGCAGGGTGCTTGGAACGTCGCCAGAAACAATACGCTCTGCCAGGCCTTCCACAATTGCTGTCTTGCCAACACCAGGCTCGCCGATAAGAACAGGGTTGTTCTTGGTGCGACGGCTCAGAACCTGAATGGTGCGACGAATCTCTTCGACGCGGCCAATAACTGGATCAAGCTTTCCCTGACGAGCAAGGTCGGTCACGTTACGGCCGTACTGCTCCAACGCCTCGAACTGGGGCTTTGCATCCTGAGAGGTTACGCGCTCATCGCCACGAAGCTCGTTGTAGACCTCCTCAACGCGCTTAGCAGTAACGCCGGCGTCGCGAAGAATCCTACCTGCGTCAGTGTTGTCGTTTGCCAGCGCAGTGAGCAGGTGCTCAGAGGTAACGTAGGAATCTCCCAGCTTGGTGGCAAGCTTCTCGGCCTCGTTAATGACCTTGAGAAGGTCGTTGCCAATGCCAATCTGTGCTCCGCTTACCTTTGGAGCCTTGGAAATTGCCTGGTCTACCTGCGTAGCAATGGTGTCAGGATCTGCGCCAATCTTCTCCAAGATGGAACGCAGGTTGCGCTCGTTGCTGTCTAGCAGTGCCTTGAGCAGGTGCGTTGGTGCAACCTCGGAAGCCTCTACATCGCCAGCAATACCAAGAGCTGCCTGTAGTGCTTCCTGGGCGGTTACAGCCCATTTATCTAGTCTCATAAAATCACCTTCCTACCCCAAACAAAAATCGTGCCGGGGACTGAATCTTCATCGGACTCTATATACCCCCAAGCACGACTTTTAATACATATCTAAGTGTGTTTGTAATAGATTTTCTTATTGCACTATGCTGAGCTTTTTTGTAGCCTTGCGCTGAGCTTTTCCGCCACGCAGCTTTGAGCTATTGCAGCCCTATCCCGCACCTTACTACCTCTAAAATTCAGCCTCTTCATAGATAAGATTTTGCTCAGTCTCTATTGTCGAGAAAAACTCATGAGGTGTAAGCACTGGTATATCCGAGCGAGCAAAATCTGCCATATTTCTTGTGACGATATAATCTGCCTTTATCTTTTTTGCTGCACGCCAAATAAGACAGTCTTCAAAATCTTCCCATTGCTCAGAAAGCGCATTTGAAATGTCTGTTCCATCAATAGAACATACGTTAAGCAGTGGAGATACTTCTTTTAGGATTTCTTGCATATGAGCAGAGCCGTGAGCCTTAGCACCCACATAGTAGAGATCTGTATATGACTGAGCTGCTATCCACAACTCAGCATCCCTAAACTGCTTCATTATGAAAAGCTTTTTTGCATCAGCAACAAACTGTTCCCTACACAAAAAGACGTCCAGCAAAACGTTAGTATCAATCAAGAGCTTCATAGTCACTTGACCTCCACTCGCTGATTGCTTCTTTGTAGGTGCTGTTGCCTAAATCATTCCAAAATGATGCCGGCGCGGGAACAGATATCTTTCCAAAAAGTGACGATAGCTGCTCTTTGTCCTTCTCGCTCAATTGGCGAGAAGACCCTTTAGCAGAAGATTCCAACGAAGCGCTTTCATAAGCATCAGGAAGTTTGCCTGTTACCAGCACATATTCAAAAGCTGCATTAACCAGCTTGGTGGTGTTTGATCCAAGCGATTCAAGAACCTCGGAAACCTGATTTTTAACTTCAACAGGAATACGAGCAGTTACAATGCTGTCCATGGGTACTCCTTTACCTAGTTATATCATTGTATTCACGTATTACAACTAGGTCAAGGGGCACTGACTAAACAGTTTCTGACTGGATGTTTCCGTCTTTTAAAACAAGGGAGTGGAAGCGATTTCTTATTTCAGGGGTCACTTGATGAGACGTCATAATAACGGTTCTCTCATCATCTTTTAAGATCAAATCAATGAGGCTCTGAACTGAGTCGGCGTCCAAATGAGCAAAGCTCTCGTCATAAATCACAATTTGTGGCTTAAACAAAAAGATTCGTGCAAGCGCAAGCCTCTGTCGTTCTCCACCAGAAAGACTGCTTCCAGCTTGATCAATTACATGATTAATTCCGTCTGGATATCTGGTGAGAATCTCAGAAAAGCCCGATTTCGTAATAGCGTCAATAATCTCTTCATCAGTAAAGTCATGGCAAAACAACGTTACGTTATCCCTGATAGTTGCATTAAAAATAAACGTTTGCTGAGAGCAAGGGATTATGAATCGAGCATATTGCTCACTTTTGAATTGCTTAATTGGCACACCATCTAAGCAAATGTCTCCGTTATCCGGGCTCAGGGCATCCGTTAATAGTTTGATTAGTGTTGTTTTTCCACTTCCCGAACTTCCTTCAAGAAGATATTTTCTGCCACGTTCCAAAGTAAAACTAATATCCGATAAAACTAATTTGTCCTCGTCGTAGCCATACGAAACATGATTAACCGTTAGATTTGTAAAGTGCTCAGGGGTATTTTCGGTCCCACTTTCTGTAGCTGGGGCTTCATTAAGAAGCGTTTGTATTTTAGTAATTATCTCTTTTGCGCTTCTCATATCAGTAATTGAGTCGCTTATGTTCTGAATGGGATTTGCTATGTAGACAACAAGTTGAGATGCGGCCACCATCATTCCTACTGTCATTAAACCGTTAAGAGTGAGAATGGCGCCAATAAAATAAATTCCAATGTAAATAATTTGTCCCACAGTAAATGAAAGCAAACGTGCCAAAGAACTAAAGTAACGAGCTCCAAATTTCTGCTTCTCCCAAGCCTGATTCGCACTGCTCATGGCAACCCGTGAGGCCTCTGTTAGATGAAAGCTCCTGAGCAGATCAAACCCTTCAAGATGCTCATTTGCTGTAGCAATAAAATGCTCAGCTGACTCAGATTGTGCTTTTCGTTTATTAGAAATAATTCCAGACATTGTGTTAGGAACAAACATCTGCACAGCTATCATGCACAAGATGAACAGAACAAGCCATGGTGAAATGAACAGCAAGATTATTAGGCTTACTACACCAGAAAAGACATCTATCAAAAGATCAATAAAGACGCGAAAGTATGTTTCCTCAAGTAAATCAAGGTCGTTAGTAAGGATTGAGAGCCAATGACTTGTATTGAATGAGTGAAACTCAGGAATTGAGCGATTGAATATCTTTTTTATCAGCTCATCACGTAAATGCATCTGGCAGCCCTGTATAACTGACCAGCGCAAACGTCTGCAAATTAAGTCGACAATAAAATAGCAAAATATATAGAGGCCAAACCAGAGCCCGTCATTCAATGCATCCGACAAATTGCCATCCATGGCAAGATTGACGGATTGAAGCATTACAAATGAAAGCGCAATTTCAAACAAGCTGCTCAAAAGAGAGAAGACTACAAAGAATATTAGTTTGCTCTTTTGTTGAGCGTAAAGGTATTTAAGCATGCCATCTCCCTTAAAAAATTTTCATTTTAAAAAGGTTATGACTGCATGTGGTATTCGGTATTCGGTATTCGGTATTCGGTATTCGGTATTCGGTATTCGGTATTCGGTATTCGGTATTCGGTAAATGGTAACCAAAATCAAGAAAAAACCAGCTCCCTGCACACACGGGAAGCTGGTCATCTTACTAGTAGCACTTGCCTCGTTGTCTTACGATTCCTTTGGCTGCGCCGAATTGTCCTCGGCTGCGTTAGCGTCAGAAGGAGCGGAGCTTGGCATGCCCAGCAGGCGCTGCATCACCATCTCTGGGCTGGTCTCGCTGTAGCGGACAAGCGAGGTGATGCGCTCGCGCATATGGTACTCGTGGAGCTCATCCTCAAGCACGCGAATGCGTTCACGCAGCTCATCGATAAGATCGTCCTTCTCGAGAGCTCGTTCACGCATGTCCAAAATGCGCACAACGCCAGCAAGGTTGATGCCCTCGTCCGTCAGCTTTGAGACAAGATTGAGGCGGTCAATGTCCGCGCGAGAGTACAGACGCGTGTTGCCCCTGGAACGGCCGGGGTTAATCAAGCCCTTTTGCTCGTACACGCGCAGCGTCTGCGGATGCATGCCCGTGAGCTCGGCCGCAACGCTAATCATGTAGAGCGGCTTGTTACGACCGTCGTCCTTCTTTCGAGCCATTACCGCTCCTCTCGGTAGCTACGCTCATCGGCGTCAAGCAGCGCCTGAAGAGCATCTCGCTCCTTCTTGGAAAGTTTTGTTGGAACCTTGACGTCCACCGAAACATACAGCGCGCCGCGAGTTGCAGGATCTTTTACGCGAGGAGCACCCAGGTTCTTGAACCTGAACGTCTTTCCGCTCTGCGTACCTGCAGGAACCTTGAGTCGCACCGTAGTTCCGTCAGGCGTTGGCACGTCAACCGAGGTGCCCAAAGCCGCCTCGTAGATGCTCACTGGCAGCTTCATGCGCACGTCAGCGCCATCTCGCGAGAAGACCGGATGAGCTGCAACGTTGATGGTAACCACAAGGTTGCCTCGTGGACCGCCATTAACGCCGTACTCGCCATGCTTCTTGTAACGCAGCTTCATGCCATCGTAAGCGCCGGCTGGCACTTTGATGGTCAGCGACTGCTCCTCACCAGTTGAGGGCACGCGATACGTTGCCTTGCGAGAAGTTCCCTTAAACGCCTCGTCAAACGATACGTTTACGGACATAGTAAGATCGCTGCCTGCAACTGGACGGTTTGCTCGCCCGCCAAAGATATCGGCAAAGTCAAAGCCGCCAGCTCCTGCGCCTGCGCCACCACCAAAGCCGTTAAAGAAATCGGCAAAGTTGGCGCCGTTTACGTTGGTGGTATAAGTGAACCCACCCTGGCGACCACCAAATCCACCTCCAGGAATACCGCCGAATGCGAGCATCTGGTCATATTCCTGGCGTTTCTTATCATCAGAGAGCGTGTTGTACGCTTCCGAAATCTCTTTGAACTTGGCCTCATCGCCACCTCTGTCGGGGTGGTATTTAGCTGCAAGTTTTCTAAACGCTTTTTGAATATCAGACTTCGAGGCGTCGCGCTTCACGCCAAGAACATCATAAAAAGTCTTACTACCTGCCATTCAGCACGGCCTCCTCTCTAAACTACTCTGTCTTACTCGGCTGCACCGTTTGCGGCAGCGCCTTCTGCGCCCGCGCCATCTGCACCTGCGCCATCTGCGGCTTCAGGCTCAGCTGGGCGCTTTGGACCGCCGTGGGTCACAACAACCATCGCAGTACGAATGTCCTTGCCGCCCATGCGATAGCCCTTTTGGTACACCTGAGCGACGGTTTCATCATATGCCTCGGTGTCCTCAATCTGGCTCACTGCCTGGTGAGAAAGGGGGTCAAAGGCCTCGCCCACAGGATTGACTACCTCAACACCCTCTTTGTTCAAGACGCTTACGAGCTTGTTGCATACCGCAGAGACGCCCTCAACAAACTGCTTGGCTGCAGGGTCAGTCAAGTTGTCCGCGTGCTCAATGGCGCGCTCCAGGTCATCAATAACAGGGAGAAGGTCAACTACCAGCTTCTCCGTTGCACGCTGGCGCTCATCAAGGCGTTCCTGAGCGGTACGACGGCGGTAGTTATCCCAGTCAGCCTGCAGACGAAGGAAGCGATCATTTGCCTCAGCTGCCTGCTGCTTAGCTGCCTCAATCTGGTCGGAGACTGAGTCTAGCTCGTTCTGCAGACGATCACGTTCCTGAGCTGCACGCTGGGCGTCAGCGGCAATCTCTGCCTCAGCAGTCTCTTCTCCACGACGAATTGCCTCAGCAACCATCTCTTCTTCGGTCATCGGACGGCCTGAACCAGCTGCGCCGTTGGCAGCAGCTGCGTTGCCGTCAAGCGTCTGACTTGCGGAACCATCCCCCACAACACCGACGGCACCTACGGTTTCATCACCGTTATTCTCGTTATCAAAGGTAGTGTCAACCTTGTTCTGATCTGCTGTTGTCACTGCCATCACCTCCCTATGTGTAGAAGGCGGCTAAACGTTTCCGCCAGCCGCCTCCGAGTCACATCACATTGTCTACCAGCTGCTGCACCAAGTTACCCAAGCGCATATGCCGAGAAACTCAGATTAGTTCTGGTTCTTATCGTCGTCGACAACCTCGTAGTCTGCATCAACAACATCAGGCTCAGAAGGGTTACTTGCTGCGCCGTTGTTGCCAGCGGTCTGAGCCTGAGCGTCTGCGTAGACAATCTCTGCGAGCTTCTGACCAACCTCGGTGAGCTTCTCGCCAGCCTTCTTGATTGCCTCAATGTCGGTGCCGTCAAGTGCGGTCTTTGCCTCAGCAACTGCCTCTTCAACAGCTTTCTTCTGATCCTCAGGAACCTTATCGCCAAGGTCTTTGACGGTCTGCTCGGTGCTGTATGCCAGGGAGTCTACCTGGTTGCGAACCTCAATCTCGTCCTTACGCTTCTTGTCTTCCTCAGCGTGGGACTCTGCGTCCTTGACCATGCGATCAACTTCGTCGTCGGACAGAGCGGTGGAGCCAGAAATGGTGATCTCCTGGGACTTGTCGGTTGCCTTGTCCTTAGCGGTGACCTTCAAGATGCCGTTTGCATCGATGTCAAAAGTAACCTCAATCTGAGGGATACCACGCTGAGCAGCAGGAATACCGGTAAGGTTGAACTTACCAAGGCTCTTGTTGTCAGAAGCCATCTCGCGCTCGCCCTGGAGGACGTGAATCTCAACGGAAGTCTGGTTATCAGCTGCGGTGGAGTAAACCTTTGTGCTGGAAGTTGGGATGGTGGTGTTGCGGTCGATAACCTTGTCAACAACGCCGCCGAGGGTCTCAACGCCCAGGGACAGTGGAGTTACGTCCAGCAGCAGGATGCCGGAGACGTCGCCAGTAAGAACGCCGCCCTGAACAGCTGCGCCGTCTGCAACAACCTCGTCTGGGTTGACGGACATGTTAGCTGCTTGCCGGTCATGCTCTTGACCAGGTCCTGAACAGCTGGCATACGAGTGGAGCCGCCGACCAGAATGACCTCGCTGACATCGGAGAGCTGAAGGCCTGCGTCCTGGAGTGCCTTGGTTACAGGAGCCTTGCAGCGGTCGAGAAGATCGCGGGTAATGCGCTCAAACTCTGCACGAGTCAGAGTGTAGTCAAGGTGCTTAGGACCAGATGCGTCTGCGGTGATGAATGGCAGGTTAATCTGTGCCTGCTGAGCGCTGGAGAGTTCCTTCTTGGCATTCTCTGCAGCCTCCTTGAGGCGCTGAAGTGCCATTGGATCCTTGCGGAGGTCAATGCTGTTATCAGAGTTGAACTTATCTGCAAGCCAGTCGATAACGCGCTGATCCCAGTCGTCACCGCCCAGGTGGTTGTCGCCGTTGGTTGCAAGAACCTCAACAACGCCGTCTGCAAGGTCAAGCAGGGAGACGTCGAAGGTGCCGCCACCAAGGTCGAAGACAAGAACCTTGTGGTCCTGGTCCTTCTTGTCCAGACCGTAAGCAAGAGCTGCTGCGGTTGGCTCGTTGACAATACGCTGAACGTTGAGGCCAGCAATCTTACCTGCATCCTTAGTTGCCTGACGCTGTGCGTCGTTGAAGTATGCTGGGACAGTAATGACAGCGTCGGTTACAGGCTCACCAAGGTACTTCTCGGCGTCTGCCTTCATCTTTGCAAGGGTCATAGCGCTGATCTGCTCTGGAGTGTAGTCAACGCCGTCAATCTCGACAACTGCGCGACCGTCGGTGCCGGCCTTGACCTTGTAAGGGACAGTCTTGATCTCAGACTGGACCTCGTCAAACTTGCGGCCCATGAAACGCTTGATAGAGAAGACAGTGTTTACAGGGTTGGTGACAGCCTGGTTCTTTGCTGCCTTACCAACAATGCGGTCACCGTCAGCACGGAATCCGACGACGGAAGGAGTTGTGCGGTCTCCCTCTGCGTTAACGATAATAGTTGGCTCTCCACCCTCGAGGACAGCCATAGCTGAGTTTGTGGTACCCAGGTCAATTCCAAGAATCTTACCCATTGTGAATCATCCTTTCCTATGTACGTGTTCCGTTTGGCGAGAAACCCCACAGGTAGATGACCTGAAAAGGGGCACAAGCTAACCGTGAACACATACCGTGTTTCTGCTTTACGGTTTTGCTTATACCCCTATGTCTGACTTATATACATAATCTAAGTCAGTTTGTAGTAGATTTTTTCACCGTAAAAGACAATAATGTTTTTAGTACGAGGGTAATTTGAATTATTCATTGGAGAGTGCTATGGGTAATAACAATGATAACGAACAAATGATGTCATGGAATACTATTCTCTCAAAATCTCGGACAAAAGAAATTGACAGCATGAACCCTGAATTTGCAGGCGATTATGGAGCGGCAAATTTGAACAATTATCCATTTGAATTCGATTGCTTTTCCATTTCATCCTGCTCAGCAATTCGCGCAATGCAAGATAAAACACAAGTATTTGCTTTTGGAAGTTCGAATTTTTGCCGTACACGTCTCACACATTCTATAGAAGTCGCATCAACAGCTTCCTCAATAATTTCAATGATAGGCAGAAATGACCCACCCTTCTTTAGAGATGACGAAGAAAAAACTAAGAGTGATTTCGAAATAAGCCTAAAAGAAAAAACTAAGAATAACTTCGAAATAAGCCTAAAAGAAAAAACTAAGGATAACTTCGAAATAAGCCTAAAAGAAGAAATAAAAGATGTAGTTTATGCTGCAGGGCTCCTTCATGATATCGGTAACCCTCCCTTTGGCCATATGGGTGAACAATATTTAAGCCAGGCAATTATAACTTGGCTCAAAAAAATCAAAAACATGATAGCTATAGTTGAAAAAGAAATCAATTTTGATGATATTGTTCAAAATAATATAATTGAAGATAAAGATGTTCTTTTTCTATATCCAAAAGACACCAACGATAGAAATGAAGGCAAACTCAAATATAAAAATATAAAGAAAATGAATTTATAGACAAAAAAATTCATGCAGGATCTTATTAATATCGAGGGAAATGCTCAGGGTATAAGATATTTAATTGCCGATACACCAATAAAAAGAGCTTGGCACAATTAAACCTACTTATGCTGTGCTCAGTAGTTTAATGAAGTACACAAGCAACCAACCAAATGTAACATTAAAATTTTTCAGACGTTTCTAATACCTCTGATAGTAACCTGAATCATATAGTAAAAAAATTAAGGATTCTTTAAAAATTCAGAACAGCTGACAAATGAGGATGATTCGGAAAATAATCAGTTAATAAAAAAATCCAGTCTATCTACATAAAAAAAGGATTTTATCTATCAGAAGAAGAAAAAAATAAATACAATATTTAACGAGTTAAAAATTAGCAAGATAAATAACAATTATGTTAGAAATCCTCTTGCTTACATTCTAGAAGCAGCCGATGATATTTCCTATAGAACCGCAGATTTCGAAGACGCTCTTTTGAAGGGAATTATTAAGGTTGAAAACATAGAGGGTATTCTAAAGAAACATCTTGGAATTGATGATGAGAATTGGGAAAGCCTAAGAAACAAAAATAAAAAGTGAAGACGCCTTTTTTTGATAAAATATCAAAAGAGTTGTCCAATTTTGTAGTTGGTAAATCTCAAGAACTTAGAAACTTAAGATATGATGCTGCTTTTTTTACTCCGCCTTATTCTAAAAAAATTGAAAATTGTAAGATAAAGAACGACTTTAATAAATTCCACGAATATTTACACGAATGGGTCACACAATTAAAGACTCAATTAATTTTTTTGTAGCAGCATGGTCATTTCAAGAGAATATTAAGAAAATTATGAATGGCACTTTCTCATCTGAATTGCTCAGTGCATACAAATGTTATCATAAAAGATATAATGCTTATTCTTAAAAAAATAATGGTGGAGTATGTATATAACTCTGATGAAGTTAGTCTTCAAAATAGGCAAGCAAAATTTTTAATTAATAAAGTATGGTCAAATCTCACTGGATTCATCAAAAATAAAGACTCTAGTGACTTCGATAATGATGAATTTAAAACGCTACCAATACGATTACAGCAAACACTTATTGAACTTAAGCCAGCGGAAACCAATACTGAACTTAAGCCAGAGGAAACCAATACTGAACTTAAGCCAGAGGAAACCAATACTGAACTTAAGCCAGAGGAAACCAATACTGAACTTAAGCCAGAGGAAACCAATTTTCTATATTATGAACTTCGAATAATAATCGATTTTATATGTTCACTCGGCGATGAAGAAGTAAAAAAACTAGCTAATTGGGAGGTATTGAACAGTATGGTTGGATAGACCTTTAGTATGACAATTCTAAAATATTAAATTGAGCATATTAAGGTTGGTTCTAAAAGTTATGAATTTTTCGTCCTATAGTGAAGCTTTGAATCGACATTAAAAAGAGCGCCTACTTATTGTACCGACCCCCAAAAATTAGACCAAAATCTAACGATTAGGAGGTCGGTACATGGTGTAGATGTTCTTTTTGTGTTGAGTACGTAAGAGTGACTAGAGCAGTGTATCTCTACCATAAGCCTCACGCCAGGCAGCAGAGAACTCGTCAACAGCAAACTTTGTGCCAGGATGATCCATCATCGTTTAGACAATATCAGGTGGAAGAGTAACTGCGTCGATGCCTGCAGAAATGAGCGCCTGGACCTGCTCAACATTCTTAAATGATGCAGCAAGAATCTTGGAATTCAGTCCATGAGTCTCAAGCATATGCATAAGGTCAATAACCTGGCCGATACTGTCACCATAGTTGCACATGCGATTAACGTAAGGAGCAAGGTAATCTGCGCCGGTCATAGTCGTCAAGAATGCCTCGTCAACCGAATAAATTGCAGTTGCCAGGACACCAAGTCCCTCGGATTTGAGCTGCTTGATTAACTCGTGCCCGCTATAGTAAGTAGTTAAATCTCACTAAAAGAAGTCTGCTCATCAGCATGGAAACGGCATTGCAATTGACTCATCAGAGATAGAACTCTTGGTGTAACTTTCTGTTTCAGCAACAATATGGATGCGTTTTTTAATTCCTATAGTTTTAGAATTGACGGCAAAATTTTTAATCTTAGCCTCTGCACAATATTGGTAAAATCTTCTCTCCATTGGCATAAAGGCCAAATTTGGAACCTATAAAACACAGCAAATATAAGATTCTGAATTACTTTAACCTTAGGAAGCAATATAAAAAATCACTCTACTAGTTTTTACGCTAGTAGAGTGATGGTGTTAGTACTGAGGTTTATTCCCAGTGGCCTTGTTCTGGGTGATGGACGGTTGTGTAGTCAGGGACAACAGAATATGAAAATCTTGTGTTTCCTGCTTCAATTTGTTGCATTGCATAGTTTTCTAGGCTGTCATCATCGTAGAATACACGACCATCGGAGGTGAGATAATGAGAACCTGTCTGAACTTGTTCATCCCAAGCTGGCTTGTCAACGACCCATACCCTTTGCTTCTCTCGCTGTGCGGGCTGAGAAGGAGCAGTGTAAGAGCTAGAGTTTGATGGAGATGCAGGAGCTGAGTAGCTTGGCTCTGGAGCGTTTTGTGCTACCGTCTCAGCTTTCTCTGGTGCGGGTGCCTCAGCTTCAGTTGCAGCCTCCTGCTTAGGTGCTGGTGTTGCTGGAGTGATAGCTGTGCCTGCTGGGTCAGTTACTTCTTTGCCGCCAGACGTTGCAACGTTTGCCTTCTCGTCATCGGCAAGACCGTCATGGGTATCCTCAGACATGGTGAAGCCCGTGGACTCATTCAAAACCTTGTCGGTCTTAGGAGCCTCAGTTGGAGTGTCGGTAGAGGTTGCGTTAGTGTCCTCTTTCTTGTCAGAGGTAGCATCAGAGGTCTTCTCAGAGTCTGACTTGGTGTCAGAGGTACCAGTCTCGGTCTTAGTGTCAGCGGTTGGCTGAACCTCATCCATGTGCTTAGCCTCATCCTCAGTTACCTCAACGACAACAGTGGACTTAACCTCATCTGGATTAGTCTCGTCAAGAGGTGTCTGCTTGCCAGCGGTGGCTACAGCATCAGCAGTTGGCTCCTCGGTTACTGCAATCTTGACATTACCCTCTGTGTCAGTGACAACATAGGTAACATCTTTAATGTCTGTGTCCTTGTTCTCATCAGCGGAGTCGGTGACCTTGGTCTCGGCAAGGCGAGCTGCAAGAGCGGCTGCACGGCGAGGTGCGTACCAGACGTTGTTAGCAGCGGTATCAGAGGAGGTCTCAGTGACCATAACGTGACCGTCTGCAATAGAGACCGATACGGGGTTTGTGGCGGAGACGTCAGTACCTGCGAAAGTGAGGTTAGCAGCGGCTTTGGTAACATTAGCTGCGGTGAGCTGCTTCATGTTGCGCTGGACGTTAGCCTTAGCGACAGTTGCGGGTGCCTCTGGAGTAGCGGTTGGTGTAAATGCACCGTTGGCATAGGCAAAGCCCGCACCAAGGGCAGCAACGACTGCCAGTGTTGCCCCTCCTGCGATAACTTTCTGCTTTGTGTTCTTAAACATTTTTAAATCCTTTCTCGCTTCCTCCTGCCTTATTTACTAAGACGATCAGAAGTCTTAGAAAGTTCATTTTGACTTCTCAATTCTTTTTCTTTGCCTACTATAAGACCAGGACTAATGTCTCAATATAGAGCAGAGATATATCCATAAAACTACAACAATTTGACAATAATATCTTCACAAATCTGATGGAGCCTCTACCTATTTGGCAAATCGTTATAGTACCTTTTCCTCACTGTTCTCATTTTTAGCAAAATATTTTTGAAGCTTTATAGGTTTTGCCTTTTAGCCCTTGTAGTAGCAGGTGCTTTTGGTGGTGGATATTATTTCAAGGTTGTAAAGAAGAAAGAGAAAAAGGAACTTGAAAATCTTGAAGAAGAAGACGATTTTTTCTCAGAAGCTGAGGAGTACGAGGAAAGCGAAGGTTCTGAAACAGAAGATATTTAATGTATAAAGTGTTGTGAGATTTGCTTTCATTGAATAATTGCACCAAATATTATACAATATTTGGTGCAAAGGAGGTGGCATAGCAAGTGAACTATAAGCAGGAAATACTAAATAGGATAGAAAATTTTGAATCCAATCAGGTTTTTATCGCCAATGATTTTTTTGATATTGCAGGATATGAAACGGTTCGCAGTACATTAAATCGTTTAGTGGAAGATAAAGTGATTATCCGTATTATGAAAGGCATCTACTATAAACCGAAATATATAGAACTGATCGGAGAGTATGAAGCACCGTCCGTGAATGAAGTTGTAAATGCCATTGCCAGAAAATATAACTGGACGATTGCTCCATCGGGCAATACGGCTCTTAATTTATTGGGCTTATCTACGCAAGTACCGGCAAAGTGGACATATATATCAGACGGAAGATATGCCAATTTCAGCTTCGGTAATGTAACAATTGAATTTAAGCGTAGAAGTAATGGAGACATTTCTAAAATGTCAACCTTGACTTCAATGGTGATACAGTCTATTAAGGCAATCGGAAAAGATAAGATTACTAATGAACAGATCGACTACCTAAAGAAAAAATTATCTGATAAAGAAAAGTCGGAATTGCTTTCGGACAGTAAAACCACAAGTGCCTGGGTATATGGCGTTATTAAGAAAATCTCAGAGGTGTAGGTATGTTTGAATACAAAAAGATGTCAAAAAATGAATTGGAGCAAGTTATCAAAAATGCTTCTTTGAAAATTGGTGTAAATGAGGTAATTCTTGAAAAAGATTATTGGGTATGTTTTGTTCTTAATTATCTTTTCTCTAAGTGTAAGTGGAAAGAGGCTTTTACCTTTAAGGGTGGCACAAGTCTTTCAAAATGCTTCAATTTAATTCACAGATTTTCCGAAGACATTGATTTAATCCTTGATTGGAGAGTAATTGGATATAGCTTTGATGAACCGTGGCAAGAACGCTCCAATACAAAGCAAGATAAATTTAATAAAGAGTCTAATCAGAAGACGGAAGACTTTCTAAAAAATGAATTTGTTCCTCAGTTAGAAAGTGATTTTAGAGATATGCTTAGTGAGGAATTTCATATAAGAATAGACGAAAGTGATCCTCAGACAGTGCTGTTTGAATATCCGAAAGCATTTAAGTCTTCTTATGTAACACAGGCGGTAAGACTTGAGATTGGAACGCTTGCTGCATGGGCGCCATCGGAAGCTGTTCAGATTGTGCCTGATATACAGAAAATATATCCTATGCTCTTTGATGGTGATTTTATAAAAGTGAGAACCGTTCTTCCTGAAAGAACATTCTGGGAGAAAGCGACTATTTTGCATCATGAAGCAAACAGACCTGAAGAGCTTGCAATACCTAAAAGATATGCAAGACACTATTATGATTTAGTATGCATCGCAAATTCGCCATATAAAGACAGTGCGTTTAAGAGCCATGAGCTTCTTGAAAAAGTTGTTCATTTTAAGCAGAAGTTCTATCCGAGGAAATGGGCAAAATACGAACAAGCCACAACCGAAACAATAAGACTTATGCCTGATGAATATCGTCTAAAGGAAATTAAAGAAGATTATAAAAATATGGCTGAGATGTTCTTTGGCGAATATCCAAGTTTTGAAGAATTGATGAATTTAGTGTTTGAACTGGAAAAAGAAATACACAAAATTAAATAATGCCACAAAAACAATATAATATTTGGTGCAAAGTACAGAGCGAGAGAGTAAAATGTACCGATTCCCAAAAGTTAGACCAAAATCTAACGATTAGGAGGTCGATACATGGCGTAGATGCTCTTTTTGTGTTGAGTATGTAAGAGTGACTAGAGCAGCGTATCCCTACCGTAAGCTTCACGCCATGCGACAGAGAACTCATCAACGGCAATCTTTGTTCCAGGGTGATCCATCATTGTGTAGACAATATCAGGTGGAAGGGTAACTGCATCGATACCTGCAGCGATAAGCGCATGAACCTGCTCAGTATTCTTAAACGATGCAGCAAGAATCTTGGAATTCAGTCCATGAGTCTCAAGCATCTGCATAAGATCAAAAACTTGACCAATACCGTCACCATAGTTGCACATGCGGTTTACGTAAGGAGCCAGGTAATCCGCGCCATTCATGGCTGCAAGGAATGCCTCGTCAGCCGAATAAATTGCCGTTGCCAGAACACCGAGGCCCTCGGACTTGAGCTGTTTAATTGCTTTGTATCCGTTGCGGGTAACAGGAATCTTCACATAGGTATTCTCGGAACGAAGGCCGCATATATAACGAGCCTCTTTTAGCATTTGCTCATAGTCAGTCGAAACAACCTGAACAAAGAACTTCTGCTCAGGCAGCAGATACTCCACAAACTCCTTAATTACCTGCTCAGGTTGTTTGCCGCTTCTAGTGATGATTGAAGGGTTGGTGGTAACTCCGTCGATGGTCAAAGCTCATCAAGTTGCTTAACAGCCTCAAGATCAGCTGTATCTAGAATAAACTCCATGCTTGGCTCCCCTTTATTACTAGAGCATCTATGTGCTGAGCACTATTTTAACTGTTGTACTTCTCGCCATAAGCTGGTATTTCGTCTTATCTCCAAATGGCGGCGTATGTGAAGTGCTAATCGGAGTCTACAGCGTCTACCAGTGGAATCCTAATGGTAAACACAGAACCCTGTGGGGTATTTCGGAGACTGTAATAGAAGCTCCATGCCGCTTCAAGATGGTCTTGACCAGTGAAAGACCAATGCCTGCGCCGCCAAACTCTCTGGATCGTGACTTATTCACCCTGTAAAACGGCTCAAATACAAGCTCTCTTTGCTCAGGAGCTATGCCTACTCCTGTATCGGCAATTATAACTATACCTTCGTAATCCTTGGTTTCTAGAGTAATGTTGACTGAACCTTTGTCATTGTTATAGCGAATGGCATTTTCAATCAGGTTATAAAAAGCTCGATATAGTAGGTTGGCATTTCCTTTAACGGTAAGATTTTGTGCCTCAGATTTTGTATCAGAATGTGCGTCAATCTGCGTGTTAACCTGCACGTTTACCATATTATTTTGAGCAACCGATTCAAGATCATTCACAACTGTTGTAATTACTGCATCAAGAGAAACATCTTCAACCTCTCCCAGCTCAGATGTCTCTGCAAATTCCAAAAGGTCAGTGATGATTGAAGATAGGCGGTCAATGTATGTCTCCATCGTGTCTACAAGCTCGTCATATTCACGCTGTTCTCGCTTCTTTTTCTTAAATACATCCAGCTTGGTTCTCAGTACTGCAATTGGCGTTCTAAGCTCGTGAGCTGCACTAGCCGAGAAACGCCTCTGCATTGCAAATGCTTCATCTAGTTGCTCAGTCATCTGATTAAATGACTTAACCAGCTCTTGAATCTCTTCTCCACCGGCCTCAATTTCAATGGAATCAGACAGCGTATCAGGGCCAATTTCTTTCATGCAAGCAGAGAGCTGTTGAACTGGTTTAGTGTAGTGACCTGCTAAAAATAAGCGGCACAGCTTCCTGCAACAATCACAATAAGCAAGATTCCCAGCGCGTCAAACAAGATAGAACGTTCGATAGCGTCTACATCCAAAACAATAGAAAGAGCTCCCTGGTTGATGGCGTTAGCTGCAGCTAGTTCCAGCAGCTCAGAAGTCGAGCGATATACAAGCCAAGTCAAAACAACGCAACAACACACCAATAAACCCACCATAAGAAGGGTGAGCTGGGCGCGAATAGACCGCATTGGCTTTGGGATTATTTCACTTATCTTAGTCATCGCTGTCCTTCTTAAAGCAATAACCCTCTCCTACTTTGTTGGAAATTGGGTCATATCCAAGAGTTTCTCGTAACTTTTTTCGTACCGAAAAAATGTGAACACGCACAGAATTGCTGAATAAGTCCACGTTGCTATCCCATGCATGAGTCATTAGCTCTTCACTGCTCACAACCGCCCCAGCATGTCGCATCAGGTACTCTAGAATTGCAAGTTCTTTCTTAGTGAAATTAACTTGAGCGTCTCCAACAAAAACTTGTCGAGCCGTAGTATCAAACCGAAGTTCTCCCAACGTCAAAGACGCTTCTCCATGCGTATATTCGCGGCGCAAGAGCGTCCTCATACGGGCCTCGAGCTCACCAAACGCAAAGGGTTTTATAAGGTAGTCATCAGCACCTGCATCTAATCCAACAATGCGATCAGACACCGATGAACGCGCAGAAAGAATCAGCACCTTAGTCTCTGAGTGCTCCGCTCGTAGTGTACGCAGCAAATCAAGCCCATCGATACCAGGAAGGTTAAGGTCAAGTAGGATCAGATCATATTGCTCAAGCTGAGCCATTTCAAGAGCCTGAGTGCCGTTGTCGACAAGATTAACGTAATAACCGTCCAGCTCAAGCCCCTCTCCAATAGAGGCAAGAAGCTCTTTTTCATCTTCCACTACAAGGATTTTCAATTCTTCCCTTTCAAATGCAGCTTGATGCTTTTTGCACGTATTAGAGTGCGCCTGGACCAAGCTCAAATGACTCAGTCCAGGCGTACTTCATACAACACTTCAAATGCTAACCGATTGAACCCTACGGCGAGAAGTTCTTCTCGCCGTGTGCCGTGAGCGGTAGGTAAGTTTCTATGACCTACTTTGACTGCGCAAGAGCCTGGTCAACGCGCTTTTGAAGTTCGCTACCCTGGAGCTTGCTGGCTCCACCGGTGATTGGATCGCCTACGAGTCTACCGTTCTGGTCAATAACCATAGTGGTTGGGAACGCTGTGAGGCCTTCGATAACGTGACCGCCATCGCTGTGAGGATCAAGAGCGACGTTTCCGTAGGTAACGCCCTGCTTCTGGAGAATATTCACGGCTTCCTTCTTAGCATCGTCCGTGTATGCGGCTTCGGCGTTAACACCCAAGACATTGACACCTTTGTCCTTATAGGTATTAGCAAGTTCTTGAAGCATTGGCATCTCCTGAATGCAGCCAGTACAGCCATTGAACCAGAAGGTCAGAACAGTAACCTTATTCTGTCCAAATACGGTGTTGTCATAAGTAGCGCCAGTAGTGATATCTGTTGCCTTAAAATCTGGGAAGGTATCGCCGTCTTTGAGGTGCAGTTTTGATGCTGCCTCAGGTGGAACTGCAGCAGAATTCTGCTGCTCGGCAGTTGGAGCGGTTGTTGTGCCTGTGTTGCCAGTACCACCAACGCTGCATCCAACAAGCGCAACTGCCATAAGTAGGCCAGCGACATACGTCAGGGATTTTGTTACAACTTTTTTCATTTCATAGTCCTTTCTGTCTTTTCTACGTACGAAACGTAGCTATACACGTTTTATGACACTTACTTTGATGAGCTTGTCGTCTGTAGATCAGCCAAGTGCTTTGCTGTAGTAACCTTTTCCGACTGCTCAATTCTCTTGTTGATTAACAGGAGTTTTGCGTCAATCGCATGAACAGGACAGACCTTTATGCACTCTCCGCAGCGAATGCACTCAAGAGCTGCGTTGTTCTTCGTAATATCTACGTCCATCTTGCATGTACGCGCACACTTTCCGCAGCTTACACAGGTCTTCTCGTCAACTCGATACTGCAAAATTGAGATGCGATTGAACAGAGAATAAAAAGCCCCGAGCGGGCAAATCCATTTGCAAAAAGGACGATAAAACATGATGCTCAATAGCACGATAGTTGCCAGAATGCTGAACTTCATCGCAAAAAGTGTGCCCAGAGCTGCCTTAATGCTGACATCTGCTAAAGAAAGCGGAATTGCTCCCTCAAGAATTCCCTGTGGACAAACATACTTACAGAAATAAGGCTCTCCCATTCCTACAGCATTTTGAATCAAAGCTGGTAGAGCCCAGACAAGTACAATTAATATGACATACTTCAAATAGCGCAAGGCTTTGAGCTTTAGTGCTAAATTTTTTTGGAAATGGAATCTTGTGGAGAAGATCTTGTACCCAGCCAAATGGACAAAGAAATCCGCAGACAAACCTGCCTAGCAAAGTTCCAATGAGAATCAAACTACCCGTAATGTAATACGAGAAGCTGAATTTAGAAGATCCAACTACCGCCTGAAATGCTCCAATAGGGCAAGCGCCCGTAGCGGCTGGGCAAGAATAGCAGTTAAGTCCAGGGACACAGACTGACTTTGCAGGACCAGTATAGATAGTTCCCTTAGCAAAATTTGTTAGGTGAGGGTTGGTTAGAAAGGTTGCGCATGCCTGCACGAAACCTCTTTTTGTGATAAATTCTCGCACTTTCTTTCCAAGAACTTTTATCCCTGAGATCACTTTCACCGCAGGTCACCTAACCAATACCTACACACTCAAGGCAGATTCGTACCGCTTTTCCCAATACGGTCTGAACCTCTCCACGAGAGGCGCCATAGACTACAAATGCACATCCTAACAGCAAAAATAGAATAGGCAGGATACGTAGGCGGCAGCTCCAGCCACAAGTTTGCTTTGATTTCATAGATACTCCCTTCTCCTGGCTCTAGTACAACAGAAGGGGTGTTAAATCGCTGTTAAGCTGATTTAAATTTCCCGGAAGGGTTGCAAATAACTGATCGAATATCTTTTGAATTTCTAAGAATGCCCTGGCAGTGGCAACGACTTTGAAATACATCTTGAATGTGGCTCAAGTGCGACCCAAAGGTTGCCATGAAACTATTTATATAAATATCTGAACTTATAAAACTTGCAATCTCAAAAAGCCGCAGGTACACAGCTTGCGAATAAATCGGGCCTTCTTGTCATCGACTCAGGAAGCAAATTTCAGATCTCCACAACACACCTAAGTCAGATAATCTGTCAAAAAGACGTATACATTACGCTGAAAAATACCTCAAGCGTGCAGATTATCTTCATTTGATGTGTAATATGGCCGTAATTGAGCAGAATATCTGTCATAGGTGTGTTCCTTAGAAGCGGAATTTACCTATAGTTAAATTCTTTATATTTCTCTATTCATTTTCCAGCATATTAAATGAAGTTTATGCATAGAAATGCATATCAAGCATTGACGCTCTCTAATTGTCAAGCAGTGAGCCCCTAGTTGTCCGGTTATCTTGATTAAGAACTAGACGATTTCTCAGCAAGGCGCGGCTAAGCTGTGTTATTTTGCGCGCCAAACCTAAAAAGCTGCGCTCCACCTCTCCTGCAATAAAAGCTACCCTGCAACATTTCCTTACCATAGGCTTCACACCAGGCGACAGAGAACTTTTTGAAGCATGTATCTTCATCCAACACTGGACATTAGCCCATAGTGACAATTACTGAAAACTTTAAAGTTGTATCAAATGTAGTTTCATCAAGTGTAAAAGTAGAAATATCTAATAAGATTCCCTCTCTATCTGAGGAGTTTGAAGTATCTATTGATTCACTACTTTGATTCACTATTCTCATTTTTAGCAAAATATTTTGAACCTTTACAGATTTTTGCTCCGTCTTAGTAATTGAAAGCAAAACTCAATGAAAGGATTGCCGTGCTCAGCAAAGAAGGTTTTACGTAAAAAGTGCAGAAGGTAAAATTTATTCAGTTTAATCAGCTAAATCATGAACAGATTATGTATTATGCAATTAAACAGCAAATTAGTTTCTAGAAATAATACATTTATAGTGCCTGTTATTAGTAAGGAAAGAAGGAACCATGAATCAACAAGTTTCATCCCCCAATCAGCAAGCAATCAATGTTAAAGAGCACCTCGCTAAACTTGATAAGTATGACAACGAGAAATTGTCCCTTGTCATTGCAATTGCAGCCGTTTTAAGTGCAGCTTTGTACCTAGCTCCTGTATTTGAGATTCGTGCTATTCAACTTGCTTCCTTTAGCTTCTCATTTGCTGAGCTTTCCTCGATTTTCTCGATTCTTAAAATGTCTTCAAACTTTCTCGGCAATGGAAGCAGCACATTCTCTGACTTTCTCAAGGCAGGAACAGTTGATACCGCCATTCTTAACGTGACGCTTTTCATCTCTCTTATTACGATGGTTGTCTCGCTTTCTCCAAAGTTTAAGAACTTCATTTCTTTCCTGTGGATTCCTGGACTTGCTAACCTTTTAGTTCTTTTTCTCACCAAATCTAGTATTACAAATGGAATCACTCAGGCAGTAGGTAGCTCTAATACTTATGGTATTGGCTGTGAGCTTTCTCTTGCTGGCTATATTTACGTTGCTATTCACCTTGCAATCGTTTGCGCAAGCGCACTCATTTTCTATCGTAACAATGAAGCAAAGAAGGCTGCTTTTGCCACTGCTGTTCCTTCTCAGCAGCAAACAGTAACGCATTTACCGCTGCTCCAGCTCAAACTCCAGCTGTTCAGAGCACATCTGCAGCACCAACCGCTCAGAGCGATTCCGCAGCACCAACCGCTGACGTGGTTGAAGAAAACGCAAACCCTGTAGTAGGTTCAACTGCTGATCAGCCTGCTACAGACAATAATGACGCTCCATCTGCATGTCCTAATTGTGGCGCAGAGCTCCCAGAAAACGCTAAGTTCTGCGGTAAATGCGGAACCGCTATTAAGTAAGGATTCCAGAGATGAGATGTCCTAATTGTGGTGCAGAAATCAACGACGGATCTGTCTTCTGTACGTCCTGCGGAGAAAAAATCGAGTCACCTACTGTTGAAGAAGTTACTGATGTTGACATGTTTTCATCAGATGACCGTAATTCGGAGCCAGAGGTAACTCCAACCACGCATTTCCCAAGCATTGCACGAACAAGAACTTCGCGTTCTTTTGATTCTGTCGAAACCCCTGAAGACACCGCTGTTGTTCAGAATGCACCTCAGGTAAAAAGCAGCAACAAAAAACCTTCCAGTGTTGGTAAGACTGTTCTCACTGTAGTCGTTGCTCTTGTTTTGCTTTGTGCTGCCGGATTTGGCGGATGGATGTTCTACAAGAACCATCAGCAAAACGCTCGCGCGCAAGAGGTGACTGATCTTGAGAAGTCTTACTCTTCTCAGATTGATGCCGTTGACGTTGATTCTCTTATCTCTGATGGAGATAGGTCCGCCCTTCTCGCCGCATACAATCAACTTGCGGATATTCAAACCAAAATCAGCGCAGATCGAAAAAGATGGTAAGTTTACTCTTTCTGACGGCAACGACGATTCTCATCTCAAGGATGTTACCAGCTCAATTACGGATAAGCAGAAAAAGATCTTTGATTGGTTCCTCAACGATTACAAAACTCGTCTTAGAGCCAACTCCGTTGACGCAAGCGCAACAGCAGACAACTCCGATGCGACTGATCTAAACAACAAGCTGACTGAGCTGAAAAACCTTCAAAATAACCTTGAGGACGAGAAAGCTGTTTGGGAGAGCAATACCGATAAAGACTACAGCTATGCTTCATTCGGCGACAAGATTAACGGTCAAGTAAGCAAGATTACTTCCCTGCTCAAGGGTAAGGAGAATCAGCAGAAGGAAGATGCTCAGGCCTCTAAGTCTGCCGTTAACAAGTGGGTTGGTACCTACACGGGCATGGGAACCGATGGCAAGAAGCTTGAGATTGTTCTGAAGAGTGATGGTACAGTCACTTATCGTGAGGGCGACAAAAAGACCACTGAGGGTACTTGGAGCGGTGACGAAAATACTGTCAAGATTAGTTTTGGAGGCAGAATCAGCACTCGAAGCGAACCATTTACCATCACATCCAAAGATGGCGGTCGTACTATTGCCGTTAGCTCCGATAGTGGAACTTGGCAGACAGATTATCTGACTAAGCGATAAAAAATTCTTGAGGTAAACGCTTTAAGCACAAATTTTTGGGCATGAAACAAAGTTTCAGGTTGGCATCATAACCACCCGCTATTGAACTGCCTCCCATTTCTTTGACATAAGCAGTGGGAGGCTTTTTATGCGTATGGATTGTAGGGTAAAGTACGATGTAGAGGTGAGGAGAAAGGTGGCAGAGCTCTTTGCTTCCGGTATGGGATCTTGTACGGTTGCAAGTACTCTTTCTGTTCCACTCTCAACTGTAAAAACATGGCACCATATATACCACGCGTTTGGAAGCGAGGTGCTACTGACCATGGATGGCAAGCAGGCCCTCTACACCTATGAGCAAAAAGTTGCAGCAGCAAGAGCTGTCATTGAGGGTGGCATGACAAAGACTGAGGCTATGGCCAAGTTTAAGATTATGTCGCTGGTGCCACCTAAGCGCATGGTGTAGACGACTGAAAGATGCAGGAGTTGTCCAGAGCATGTCCAGAAAGGGTAACTGCATAGACAACGGTGCTACCGAGCAGATCTTTGGTCATCTGAAAGACGAGTTCTTCCGAGGAAACGTGGCCTAACTTTGAGTCTTTCAAAGCAAATTTGGACGCATATGTTATGTACTGGAATACACAAAGGCGTCAGGTTAAACTAAAAGAACCGACCCCGGAGGAGTTCCGGAATCAGTCCTTCGTGGCCTAGCCCTCTATTAAATTCGTCCAAGTTTTGGGATGCAGTTCAATAGCGGGTGGTTTTGTGTTTCGCGCGCTTCTCGCGCTCAACAGGCTAAAGCCTCGAAAAAAATATTCCACCTATGAAGATGGGTTATTTAATAGTTCTTTAGTTACCGTACATCATGCGAGAATCTTCTTGGAGCGTGTAATTAGTAACGCCAGCGTTCTCTAGCTGGGACATGACGTTAGCCATAGCCTCATCGCGAGAAGAAAATGTTCCGTCATAACCGTAGGTTGCGAAATAGCTTACGTTATTGTCACCTCGTGCAAGGATGATGTACTGAAGTCCCTTTTCCTTGCCGCCGAAGCTGTCGTCCTGGTTTGGTGCTGGTGCTGAATCAACATCATGCGACTCAGCTGGCTTTTCCTCAGCCTCTGCGTAGGTGTACTCCCAGTCACGCTTGGCTGGACGTCCTGGTTCCTCAACAACCTTGTAGGAGTCATCTGAGGTCTGAGTCTCGTCTGCTGGCTTTGCATCCTCTGAGGTGGTTGTCTCCTCAGCCTTTGTCTCCTCAGCCTTTGCATCTTCTGGCTTGGTTGTCTCGTCAGTCTTTGCTGGCTGAGAAATTGCAGCTGCGAGACGAGGCTCTACGTTAGTTGTCTGGGAGTTCGCTGCGACAATTCCTGCGGCGGTTCCGCCAACAACAGCAACGGTTGCTGCTGCCATACCGACCTTCTGGATGATAGTTGCGCCCTTAATGAGGGTGCCAATCTTTGTTACAAATGGAAGTTTATCAATATTCATAGTACTTTCCTTTCTATTGTTTTTGACAATTTGTTATTATTAACAGGTATTTTAGTTTTTTGACATTCACCTGTCATGTAGTCTATCGTGTAGCCGCTGGCTACACGATAGACTTTTACTTGTTTATCAACGGAACCATAGTGTTAGAACTTATTGCCACTCCCAATGACCTTCTTCTGGGTGATGAACGGTTGTGTATTCTGGCTCAACGGAGTATGAAATTTTTGTGATTCCCTGCTTGAGTTTGGATTTCATATAAGCAGTGACATCACTAGCGTTATAGAAGATGGTTCCATCGGACATACGGTAGTGAGAGCCAGTTTCAATAGTTTCATCCCAAGCTGGCTTGTCAACGACCCATACTCTTTGCTTCTCTCGCTGTGCGGGCTGTGCTGGCGCAGAGTAGGAGCTAGAGTTTGATGGAGCAGCAGGAGCTGAGTAGCTTGGCTCTGGAGCGTTCTGAGCAACAGTCTCAGCTTTTTCTGGTGCGGGGGCCTCAGCCTCAGTTGCATCCTCCTGCTTAGGTGCTGGAGCTGCTGGCGTGATAGCAGTACCTGCTGGGTCAGTTACTTCTTTACCACCAGAAGTTGCAACGTTTGCCTTTTCGTCATCGGCAAGACCGTCATGGGTGTCCTCAGACATGGTGAAGCCCGTGGACTCATTGAGAACCTTGTCGGTCTTAGGAGCCTCAGCTGGAGTCTCAGCTGTAGCTGCGTCCTCTTTCTTGTCAGAAGTAGCATCAGAGGTCTTCTCGGAGTCAGCCTTGGTATCAGAGGTGGCAGCCTCGGTCTTAGTGCCAGCGGTTGGCTGAACCTCGTCCATGTGCTTAGCCTCGTCCTCGGTTACCTCAACCACGACGGTGGACTTAACTTCATCTGGGTTAGTCTCGTCAAGAGGTGTTTGTTTGTCAGCGGTGGCTACAGCATCAGCAGTTGGCTCCTCGGTTACTGCAATCTTGACATTACCCTCTGTGTCGGTGACAACATAGGTGACATCTTTGATGTCTGTGTCCTTGTTTTCATCAGCGGAGTCTGTGACCTTAGTCTCAGCAAGACGAGCTGCGAGAGCGGCGGCTCGGCGAGGTGCGTACCAGACGTTGTTAGCAGCGGTGTCAGAGGAGGTCTCAGTGACCATAACATGACCGTCTGCGATAGAGACTGATACAGGGTTAGTGACGGAGACGTCAGTACCTGCAAAGGTCAGGTTAGCGGCAGCCTTAGTAACATTAGCTGCGGTGAGCTGCTTCATGTTGCGCTGGACATTAGCTTTAGCAACAGTTGCTGGTACCTCTGGAGTAGCTGTTGGTGCGAAGGCACCGTTAGCATAGGCAAAGCCTGTGCCGAGTGCAGCTACCACTGCCAGCCCTGCAACGCCTACGATAACTTTCTGTTTAGTATTCTTAAACATTTGTAAATCCTTTCTCGCTTCCTCTTGCCTTATTTACTAAGACGATCAGAAGTCTTAGAAAGTTCATTTTTATCTTCTTGGTTCTTTTTTCTTTGCCTACTATAAAAGCAGGACTCATGCCTCAATATAGAGCAGAGATATATCCATAAAACTACAACAATTTGACAATATTATCTTCACAAATCTGATGGAGCCTCTACCTATTTGGCAAATCGTTATAGTACCTTTTCCTCACTATTCTCATTTTTAAGCAGGATATTTTTGAACCTTTACAGGTTTTGGAGTCACGTCTCAAAAAGTGTTGTAAGGCTATTTCCTTTCTACCTTCTTGCCTACATTATGCCACCTCTTTACAAACCTTAAAGTCACTATCAATTACTTGTAAGAGATGGTCGATAGTCTCTTGTGTACATGACCCTTTCTTTGGGGGCTCTTCAAAGAGAAGAGAGCGTTTATCCATGAAGTGCGTTGCTACAAACCACTCTTCGTTTTGATTGATACATACAGCCCCTACAAGGCGAAGCATTGCTTGTTTTAAGGGAAATACTCCAACGACACGTGTACGCTTCTTTATCTCTTTGTTGAGTCTTTCACAGAGATTGTTTGTACGTATCCAGTGAGCGTGTTCTTTTGGAAAGTCTAGGTAGGTTAGTACATATGGCTCTGACTCTTCTAGAAGACGTGCTCCTTTTGGATCTATCTTTTCATACACTTCATAGAGGTGCTCAAAGCCGGTACGTACCAAATCAGTATCAGTAGCTTCAAAGGTATGTTTCATAGCAGCAATAACTGCTTTACCCTGAACTTTTGTTCTACACCTATCAAAGACATTTCTCTCTAGGTGACAAAGACAGTTTTGCCAGGCAGCGCCTGTGAGTACCTCACCAATTGCTCTTACAAGACCTGCATGGGCATCAGAGATAACAAGTTTCACTCCACTCAGTCCTCGCTCTCTCAAAGAGATAAGAAAGTCTTTCCAGGACAGATACGACTCGGTATCTATACACTCAAGCCCTATGATTTGTCTTTAGCTTCTGTGTTTACAGCTATAGCAATAACGACCGCACGCTTGGTTGTATGTCCTGCTTCTCTTATAGGAATATAGGTTGCATTAAGCCAAAGGTAAGGTCATCTGTCAAAAGACAAAGAGCTGTGTCTTAAGTCATCTACCTCTTCATCTAAAGACTTAACAAGTCTCGAGACTCTGTTTCTGCTGATCTTTTCAACACCAAGCTCACTCAGTGCTTTTTCTACCTTTCTGTTTGAGATACCTAGAGTCCACATATCACAGATGCAGCTTGCAAGAGCTGTATCACATCTGCTCCACTTACTTACGATATCGTCAGGAAAATAGGTTCCTTCACGGAGTTTAGGAATTTTTAAGGTAAGAGTTCCAACTGACGTTACCAGCTTTCGCTCACGGTATCCATTGCGAACACAACCAAGCTCTTCTACTTGTTCAACCATTACAGTATTTACCAAGTCTTCAAGCAGTGTTCGTGCCATACCATTAAGATCTAATTTGTGATTTTGGGTGTAGGAGAGCTCAGTTTCATGTAGAGTTTGCATTGCGGTTATTTCCTTTCTGAATTGGTTTGGTGACTATATTTTAGGAAATAACCGCACTTCTTTTAAACACCTGAAATGCTTGCTTACACCACTTTTCGGGACACGACCGTTTCGGATTTGGGAAACACACTTAAGTCAGATAATCTGTTAAAAAGACGTATACATGACGCAGAAATTACCACAAACATGCAGATTATCTTCATTAGGTGTGTAAAATGCCCGCATCTGAGCAGAATATCTGACTTAGGTGTGTTCCGTAGATACAGAATTTATCGATAGTTAAATTTCTTATATAAATCTATTCATATTTAAGCATATTAAGTGAAGTTTATGCATAGAAATGCATATCAGGTAGTGCGACCGCCTAGCTGCCTGCTATCTTGATTAAGAACATGTCGATTCTTCGGCAGAACCTACCAAACTGAACTATTTTGTGCGCCAGGCCTAAAAGACGACGCTAACACGCTGCAAAAAAGCTGGTAATCCTTACGTATTACCAGCTCAAGGTCAGTGTGTTTCTCGCCACATGAGAAAGCCGCGCGTGAACAGCGCTTTCGTGCCCGGAGGTTATGCGGGCTTGCACCCGTCGTACCTGCGACAACGTCGCGCCCAGAGGTCGCATGGACCTGCGCCCGCCGCGCTGCGCCGTGCGCGCTCTTAGTGGGTTGCGTCCTCGAAGAACTCCCATGCCTGAGCGTCGGTTGCGCCCTCGTGAACAATCATGCGGACAGCCTCAGTCATCTGCAGAGGATGGGTGCTCTGGAAGATGTTGCGGCCCATGTCAACGCCGCGTGCGCCCTTGCGAATGACGTCGTATGCAAGGTGCAGAGCGTCGCGCTCAGCAAGCTTCTTGCCGCCAGCGACAACAATTGGAACTGGGCATGCTGCAACGACTTCCTCGAAGTCCTCGCAGTCGTAGGTCTTAACAATCTGGCAGCCCATCTCAGCGATGATACGGGTTGCGAGCCTGGTCAGGCTGGTGTTTTTGGCGGCAGCTTCTGGCAGTACGAGTTCAACACCGATAAGAGCACTCCAGACCCAGATTATCGCGTCCGTGTAAACTGCCACGCTATTCCACAGATTTGGCAGTACGAGGCTCTGGCATTCAAGCCTGGTCTGGTTATGCGTTGGTATCGTGACGGCTTCTGCCAGGCAGAAAAGGCCGAGGCAAAAGAGCGCGGCATTGACGTTTACGATGTCATGAACGAGCACGCTGCTAAGATTCCTGCAGGTAGCCACGGTATGCTTGCTTCTTCAGTGACGTTATGAACTACATCCACTGGACCCACGCAAGCCCAACGTTCACCAACTTTGAGCTTGATCCAGAGCGTTTCAATAAGTACACCTTCTATCGCGCAATTTTGGAGAACACCGCCCTTCTCGTCCGTGGCCACATTGACCTGGTCAAAGAGGCTACCGGCAATGAACCAGACGAGCTCATCTTTGCAGGCGGCGCTTCCAAGAGCCCTCTGTGGGCACAGATTGTTGCCGACATTACCGGCAAGAACGTTCGCATTCCAGAGGTCAAAGAGGCAACTGCTCTGGGCGCCGCTGTTCTTGCGGGATACGGCGTAGACATCTGCCCAAGTATCTCCGAGGGCGCAAAGCGCGTTGTTAAATGGGATAAGATATTCTCCTCCAACCCAGACAACAAAGCTGTTTACGACCAGCTCTATGTCCAGTGGAAGGATGTTTACAAGAGTCAGCTTGAGCTTGCAGAAGAGGACAAGGTCAAGAGCATGTGGAGAGCGCCTGGTCTGTAAGCACCGGGACTCCGCTGCGCCGCGGATACGCGTGGCACACAAAAAGAACGTTTGGTCGCAGTACAAGTTGCGCCTGAAAGGAAAGCAAGATGTTTATTGTCAACGAGAACGATTTTGAGTATAGGTGCGGAGATCACGGCCCTAAGTACCTGATGAAGGGCCCTCGCATGAACTACGCCATGGTCCAGTTCCAGCCAGGCCAGGATTTCCAGGCCCACTACCACAACATCATGGAGGAGAACTTCCACATCCTCCAGGGCAAGATTGACATTGTGGTAGACGGCGAGGTCCACACTCTCTCAGCTGGCGACTTCATCCACATTGAGCCCGGCGAGGTCCACTACGTCAACAACCCTTACGACGGGCCCATCGTTATGGTCTCAACCCTTGCTCCCTTCCAGGAGGTCGACAAGGTTGAGGTAGAGAACCCTACCTACTAAGATCAACATCTGGCGAGAAAATCAGCATCTGGCGAGAAGATCGCTCAAGCGTGACGTTCTTCTCGCCAGCGCAAACGCGAAGAGGGCTGCCGCAAGGTAGCTCTCTTTTAGAGCGGGTAGCCACAAAAAATGCCGCTGGAAACCGGCGACATTTTCAGTTCATATGGGAAAGAAAGAAACACAAGGTTTAGCCGGTCGTTGAAACCGGCTGGGTATTTGCCAAACTTACTTGTTGGACTGCTTAATCATCCAAATGGTCTTGGAGAGAAGAGCGATGTGCTCGTCCATTGCTGCGGAAACAAGGAAGTTGTCCTCAGCGTCTGCATCCTTCTTGATCTCTGTTGCGAGTGCACGAATTGCCTCGTAGTCAGCAAGAATGGCCTGGTAAATCTCCTGGGGATTCTTGAATCCCTCTACAGCCTCGGAAAGAGTTGCGTTCTTGAGGAAGGAATCCATGGAGCCCAGTGGAGAGCCGTCGTTCATCAGAATGAGCTCTGCAACCTCATCAAGCTGGTCGTACATTGCGCCGTAAACCTCGTCGAGGTCAGTGTGGACGTTATAGAATGAAGGGCCGCTAACGTACCAATGGAAGTTGTGAATCTTGTGGGCCTCAACAGCGTAGTTGGCGAGAAGAACATTAAAGCTTTATCGTTTAGCATAGTTAAAACCTTTCTGGTTAGATACATCATTTACTTAACTAGTAGTGATTCCTAGTTAACTGTTATGTTCCCAAAATAAGTTAGACTATTCTTACTTTTTCAACTTTTTTAGAGATTCTTTGTCGGCCGTTATGTTGCGACAAAAAAACGACCCCTCTGACCTATATCAGAAGGGTCGTTTACACCATATAAAAGAAATTCTATTAGTGCTTACGCCTACGCATAAAACCTGCAGCAGCAAGAATAGATCCTGCGCTTGCTAAAAGACCGGTAGCAGAGACAGCATCACCAGTTTCTGGAAGTACGGATTTCTTTGAACGACGTCTAGAAGAAGTCTGCTCCTGCGCAGTGTTATTTGATTGCTCTTGTGCATTCTGTCCTGGAGTCTCGGAATCTGCAGGGGTTGATGGGTCTGCAGGGGTTGATGGGTCTGCAGGGGTTGATGGGTCTGCAGGGGTTGATGGGTCTGCAGGGGTTGATGGGTCTGCAGGGGTTGATGGGTCTGCAGGGGTTGATGGGTCTGCAGGGGTTGATGGGTCTGCAGGGGTTGATGGGTCTGCAGGGGTTGATGGGTCTGCAGGGTTAGATGGGTCTGCAGGGGTTGATGGGTCTGCAGGGTTAGATGGGTCTGCAGGGGTTGATGGGTCTGCAGGGGTTGATGGGTCTGCAGGGTTAGATGGGTCTGCAGGGGTTGATGGGTCTGCAGGGGTTGATGGGTCTGCAGGGTTAGATGGGTCTGCAGGGGTTGATGGGTCTGCAGGGGTTGATGGGTCTGCAGGGGTTGATGGGTCTGCAGGGTTAGATGGGTCTGCAGGGGTTGATGGGTCTGCAGGGGTTGATGGGTCTGCAGGGTTAGATGGGTCTGCAGGGGTTGATGGGTCTGCAGGGTTAGATGGGTCTGCAGGGTTAGATGGGTCTGCAGGGGTTGATGGGTCTGCAGGGTTAGATGGGTCTGCAGGGTTAGATGGGTCTGCAGGGTTAGATGGGTCTGCAGGGGTCTCGGTATTTGATCGCCAAATTGCATAGAGGGTATAGACCTCATCAGTCTTGCCTGGGAGTGCTTCGGCGGTGGAGTGACCTGGAACGTGCTCTGCATCACGAATGCTTATTGGTGTTGTTAACGTACTAGCTGGAGCAGTAACGTCGTTTTTATTCCTCGAAAAACCAACAAGAGTATAGCCGTCACGAGTGACCTTGGAAGCAGCCCTAACGTTATGCATATTTGCTGGGAGGAAGTCGTTGCGCTCATACATTTCGTGGACACCGCCCTCGAAGTGACCGCCGTTAGCATCAATGACGAGTCGATACTGAACATCGGCATTGCCATCTTTTGGCTGCCAGACTGCGTGGAACGTTTCGACGTTAAGCGTGTCAATCTCACGAGTCTCACCTGGTGCCATCTCGTCACTACCGTCCTCAGTCATCCACTTGACAACAGTATGACCATCTGGGTCAGTAAGACCTGATGGAGCGGTTACCTGTGCGCCAGAGTCACCGATAAATTTAGTACCATTGAGAGAAACGTCACTTACGAACTGTGTAGCAAATTTGTCGCTAGGTACGTTCTCGCGAGCACCTGGAATGTTGCCCTGGGTAAAGGTGAATGTTGAGGATGTTGGATCAGCGGTTGATGCGACTGGAGCCTCAACTGTGGTAGTAGCTGCATCTGATGAAGTCTCAGCAAATACAGGGGTCACTCCAGCAACAAGTGACGAAGTTGCAATAGTTGCTGCGGTTACACAAACAACAATGCGTCTTTTAGTCTCTTCACGAAAAAACTTTGACATGCCCGTTCCTTTTCTTTTTTTAGAGCAAATATCCCGCTCTTATCTATCTTCTATGGTTTACTTACATTGCAAACCATTACACACTAATATCAATTCACAAGTTCTTTATGCATCTAATTGCTATCTTTTCTGATAATTAGACAAATTCATTGCCCTCAAAGGATATATATATATATATATATATATTTGATATGAGAATATATGTATTCACTTAAAGCACACATTTGTTTAGATAGAAAACAAGTATGTCTATCAGCTATGTATTCAGATGGATATTTTTGTAACCTCTGAATGCCTCATATAAACACTGATATAACCTCAGGTATATTTCACTCTTTTTGACAAAACGGTTAAATCACACGGGTTTCTCGCCAAAGGGTTAAAGAAAGACGGCAAAATCAGCGCAATCAAATGTTGAGCGCTCTCTTCCAAGGAGACTACATGACCAAAATTCCCGAGGGCTACCGTTCAAGCCTTTCGCTCTACGATACACAGAAAGCAATTGAGCAGGTCAAGAACGTGTTTCTGACCAAGCTGTGCGCCGCGCTGAAGCTGTCGCGCGTCACCGCTCCACTGATTGTTGATCCGCTTACCGGCATGAACGACAACCTCAATGGCGTCGAACATCCTGTTGCCTTTGACCTGCCAAACGTTGGCAAGAACGCCGAGGTAGTTCAGTCGCTTGCTAAGTGGAAGCGTTATGCACTCTGGCGCTACAACTTTGCCATCGGCCGCGGCCTGGTCTGTGACATGAACGCTATCCGCCGCGACGAACAGCCCGATAACCTGCACTCCATTTACGTAGACCAGTGGGATTGGGAGCGCATCATTACGCAGGACGAGCGCAATACCGATACGCTGGAAGATGCCGTCTGCCGCATTGTCGAGGCAATCTGCGGAACCCTTGATGAGCTCAAATGGCACTATCCGCAGCTCAACACGCAGCTCAGCCGCGAAGTTACCTTTGTGACCTCGCAGGAGCTGGAGGACCTCTACCCTACCCAGACGCCCAAGCAGCGAGAAGATCTGTTTGTTCGCGAGCATCCAACCACCTTTATCGTGGGCATTGGCGGTGCTCTAAACTCCGGACAGCCTCACGACTTCAGGTCTCCCGACTACGACGACTGGTCACTCAATGGTGACCTGCTGTTCTGGGATGAGACCTTGGACTGCGCGGTTGAAATCAGTAGCATGGGCATTCGTGTTGACGCTGAGGCACTTAAGTCACAGCTGGCAATCGCTGGATGTGAAGACCGCCTTGAGCTGCCGTTCCACAAGATGCTCGTTGACGGCGAGCTGCCCTTTACCATTGGTGGCGGCATTGGCCAAAGCCGTCTCTGCATGCTATTGCTAGAAAGCGCATGTCGGAGAGGTGCAGGCATCTATCTGGGACAAGCAGACCGAAGACCGCTGTGCGGAAGCAGGCGTTTCTTTGCTCTAATCTTTCGCTCAAAAAGCGCGGCGCAGAGCCACCTCGCTTCACTCTCAACGCGCTCAGATGCCCTCAAGACTAAAACATTTTGGTGTTTCTCCTGTTATAACGCTACAATAGGAACTCAGTTTAACCAATAGCCGCTGGGTACTACTGGCGATTTAAGGAGCGACTCTATGAATTGCCCCAACTGCGGAGCTGAAGTTGACAAGCACTCTGAGCTCTGTTCTAACTGCGGACAGAAGCTTTCGGACGTCGCGGACACTGCACGTCCTTCGGACGTCGCAGATGCTACGGACATTGCAGACGTCGAGAAACCCGATGCGCTCGCCGAATCCACAGAACCTACACTAGAAACCTCGCTTCTCGAGGTGCCAATCGACGACTCTTACATCACTCCAGATGAAGCGTCTACCGATGTTGCTAACTCCGCTACTGTCACTGACCCTACTATCGCGGACGCCGAGGAACCCACAACCTTCATCAACGATCCAGACCGCATAAACGTCTTTACCCCTTCTGACTATGATTCAACTGCAATTTCGCACTTCGATCCTTCGCAGTTCACCGTTGTTTCAAGTGGACCTAGCTCCGTTGAGCGCAAGCAAACCAAGGACGGCTCAGACGCACTTCGCAAAGTTGCCTTTGGCCTGCTTGCAGCTGTCCTAGTCATAGGAGTTTTAGCCGTTGCTTGGGTTTTCCAATCCCACCAAGACAATACTGCGCAGCGTAACGCAGTCCAACAACGTATTGCTTCGTATCAAGAGCAGATTGAAAGCGTAAATGTTGATCCACACAGCGATAGCAGCCGCGTTGAGCTCCTCAATCAATACGAAAAACTTGATCAAATCGCAGAGCAAATCACCGGTGACCAGAAAAATGGCCAGTTCCGCCTTCCTAACGGCTCCGATGACTCAGGTGTCAACATTCTGAACAGTTCAATCTCTGACCGACAGAAGAGCATTCGTAACTGGTTTGACGCCGACTACAAGCGCAGACTGACGGCAAACAGTTTCAATGACACAGACACGGCAAACACCATGGATCAAAAATCCGTTGCAAGTAAGCTTGCTGAACTGCAGGCTCTTCTCGGTGACATAGAGCACGAGAAAGAAATCTGGGGCAATGATACCGGCGCCAATTCAACGTATGACTCGTATCACTCTCGCGTTTCCGACCAGATAAAGAAGGGTGAAACTCTCAAATCTGGTGTGGACGAGAAGACCAAAAAAGAGCAAGAAAAGAAAGAAAAAGACAAGAAGGACCTTGAAAAAGCACAGAGATGGGTGGGAACCTACAGCGGAACTGGTACTGACGGTAAGTCCATGGAGGTAGTCATCCAAAAAGACGGCACTGTTATTTGGCGAATTGGTGGCGAGCCTGATGTAACAGGTTCATGGACAGGTGACGAGAAGGGCATCCAACTTACCTTCAACGGACAGGTAAGCCAGAGAAGCGAACCATTTACCCTTACCTCCACAAATGGCGGCCGTACGGTTTCAATCAGTTCTGAAAGCAGTACCTGGAACACTGATACTCTGACCAGACAATAAGAGATTTCGTTGAACGAGCGGGCTCAAAAGGCTACCAGCCGTAAGCACAAATCCAATAGAGACCACTATAGCCAGCATCCAATATGGACACTGGCTATAGTATTATACCTGAGCTAACCTGCTACCTGTTACTCCGAGAAGGTAACATTAGTTGTATACGGTTTGCCCAACGGGATAGATGTGTCACCAGGAAAGCCAACATCGTAAGGAGAGATAGTCATATTAATATCTCTATCTAAATATTGATCCAAACCCTCTTGATTCACAATTTTAATAAATTGAATAGATACAATACGCTTCTTTTCCCCATCAACACTAAAACCAGCTACTGACTGTGGCTTATCCAAAACAAAGATATAAAAAATGTCTTTGGAGTGGTCATTACTTGGATTCGGATCATTAATTCCTTGCAAATCAAGAACTTCTTGATAAGTGAGCCGCTCTAGCCTTCCATGTAACACTGTATCGCCATCTCCAGCAGGCCATTCATATTCTAAAAATGTATCCAAGGTAGGCTTTTCTTTAGCTGATATCCAAAAAATACGACTGGAACGGGAATTATTGTTTGGAGAATTATCAGCATTACCTTCAGATTCAAGATTAATTGCAAGATGTCTGTCTATAAAAGAAATTTTGTAATGACGAGATGTTCCGTTTGGCCCACTTTCACCTAAAAGCAATCCGCTCATATCTTTTGAAGTATCTAAAAATCTATGAATATCTCCTTGAGATCCCTCCCAGATTGGGTCGCTTCCTGTATCTACCTCATAGGCCTTCATAGTATCTTTATCAAAGCTGAAAACTTTAATATACTTAGTTTTAGCATCTGATTGTTCAAGAAGAAGCTGTGGTATTTCGGGAGTAGAACTATCCATATATACTAATGCAAATTGATACGTACAATTTGAGCAAGAAGATTCAGAATTTCCATAATTATAACTTGAAGCTCTAGAAACAATATCAGCATATTGCTCGTACATTGCCTTTTTAACTGGGTCTACTTCTGGTGCGTCTTCCTCTTTGTTATTTGTTTCTTGAGTGCTCACCTCAGCCTCTTGGCTCTTTTGTTGAGAAGGGCTAAATACTCCAGCAGAGTAAGCTATGCCTGCTCCTACAAAAGATAGAGTTACTACTCCAATAGCAATTTTTGTAGCAAGTGATTTAGCTCCTAATCCTGCTGCCTTGGTAGCAGCTGCCTTAGCGCCTGCAGATGAGGCAGTCTTTGCAGCTAGTGCATTGCCTTTAGCTGCGGCTTTCCTGCTACTTGTGCTGCACCAGCTCCAGAAGTTGTAAGGAGCTGAGAAATCTTTGAAAGCGTCTCCGCCATAATTGTGTCGGAGTTTTCTCCATGTGCAAGCCACATAAAGTACCAAATAGGAGACATGCCAAACAGGCAAATGCCTTGCTTCTTCTCCATCTCACGAATCTTTGTATTAAGAATCTCTTTACTACTAAAAAGTCTTGATTTAACCGTTCCTAAAGGAATATTGAGATACTCAGCAATTTCTTTTTGCTTTTTGTTTTCAATGTAGAAAAGTTCAATACAAAGACGCTGCTCTTCAGTAAGCTCATTGAGCAGTACATCCATGAGGTTATAAGCTTCTTTTTTGTCCAGTCGTGCTTCAGGATTAAGCTCTACGCTCTCATCAGCAATATCAAAGAACTCGTCTTCAGTATCATCTGTCTTTTCAGCTTGATGATCCCAAGTTTTCTTTTGACTTCTGACGTAATCAATAATGCCCGACTTAACAACTGTATTAAACCAACCTCTAAAAGCTGCAGGCTGACCCTTGAACTGCTTCATATTTTTAAAAGCACGCAGATAGAGCTCTTGCATGCAATCTTCAACATCTGCTCCTCTAAGACTTTGACAAACAAGCGCCCTTACCCAACCCTCAGTACATCTATAGATTTTCTCGACAGCATTTTGATCACCTTTGAGGAACTGAACTGCATAACAGCCCAATTCATCTTCGAGTTTGTTTCCACAGATGTGACAAAACTTGTCAGAAGAGTCGTAGAGTTTGTTGCAGTTCAAGCAATACATTTTCATTTGGCGCTTATCCTCCTATTTATCCTGCTTATTTGCAGATTAAGCAGACTTCTGTGCTTTCTTAGATAACAGATAGTAGAAAAGACGCTATAACTTTTAAAGCCATAGTTCAGTACCTATGAAAGCAACTATATAAAAGAGTTAGTCAATACCAATTGACAAAATATCGGCCAGCTCAACCGCTTGTTAATCCTTACGCGTTACTCCGAAAAGGTAACGTTTTTTGTAAAAGGCGAACGCATAGGCACGCGTGCATCACTCGGATACATAGTGTCATCAACCGAATACGTCATCTTTAGATCTTTGTCCAAATATTGATCTAAGCCATCTTGGGGATCAACTTCAATCATTGTTGTACGCATAATTTTATATCTATCGTCAGCTGCAGAACGCCCTGCAACATCCTGCATTTTATCCAAAACAAAGACATATTCGCGCTCTGTAAGATCCATTTGTCCAGGATATTGCATTCCCTGCAAATAAAGAATCTCTTGCAATGTCAAATATCTAAGTCTTCCCTGAACTGTTATTTGTTTTTTATCTGCAATTGATACCTCTGGGAAAGCTTGCACAATAGCTACCCTATCATCACTATAAGACCAAGTGATTTCTTCTCCCCTCATATTATCAGGAACGTCTGTGATAGTTCCCTCCCATTCTTTAGTTGAAATTGCATCTTGGCCAGAAAGCGTATATCTGTAGCCATCGGCAATGCCAGTACCTGAAAGCCAACTTACTGCAATTAACCCGTTTATCACTATCTACTGTCAAAGAGCCTCTAAAGCCACCTACGCCTGCAACGCCTTCCATAATGCCTTTTGTATTTTGAACTTCATAAGCTTGTTTTGTGTCCTTATCAAAACTGAAAATCTTGACACCGTTAAAGCCATTATTATTTAACTGTGTCTTTAAAAGAAGTTGAGGGATATCAGGATTAGCACTATCCATATACACTAGAGCATACGTATAAGTGCGCTGGCCATCCAATGGAACGCTTCCAAAGTCGTAACTTGAGGCATTATCAATAATCTCGCTGTATTGCTCGTACATTGCCTTTTTAACTGGGTCTACTTCTGGTGCGTCTTCCTCTTTGTTATTTGTTTCTTGAGTGCTCACCTCAGACTCTTGGTTCTTTTGTTGAGAAGGGCTAAATACTCCAGCAGAGTAAGCTATACCTGCTCCTACAAAAGATAGAGTAACTACTCCAATAGCAATTTTTGTAGCAAGTGATTTAGCTCCTAATCCTGCTGCCTTGGTAGCAGCTGCCTTAGCGCCTGCAGATGAGGCAGTCTTTGCAGCTAGTGCATTGCCTTTAGCTGCGGCTTTTCCTGCTACTTGTGCTGCACCAGCTCCAGAAGTTGTAAGGAGCTGAGAAATCTTTGAAAGCGTCTCCGCCATAATTGTGTCGGAGTTTTCTCCATGTGCAAGCCACATAAAGTACCAAATAGGAGACATGCCAAACAGGCAAATGCCTTGCTTCTTCTCCATCTCACGAATCTTTGTATTAAGAATCTCTTTACTACTAAAAAGTCTTGATTTAACCGTTCCTAAAGGAATATTGAGATACTCAGCAATTTCTTTTTGCTTTGTTTTCAATGTAGAAAAGTTCAATACAAAGACGCTGCTCTTCAGTAAGCTCATTGAGCAGTACATCCATGAGGTTATAAGCTTCTTTTTTGTCCAGTCGTGCTTCAGGATTAAGCTCTACGCTCTCATCAGCAATATCAAAGAACTCGTCTTCAGTATCATCTGTCTTTTCAGCTTGATGATCCCAAGTTTTCTTTTGACTTCTGACGTAATCAATAATGCCCGACTTAACAACTGTATTAAACCAACCTCTAAAAGCTGCAGGCTGACCCTTGAACTGCTTCATATTTTTAAAAGCACGCAGATAGAGCTCTTGCATGCAATCTTCAACATCTGCTCCTCTAAGACTTTGACAAACAAGCGCCCTTACCCAACCCTCAGTACATCTATAGATTTTCTCGACAGCATTTTGATCACCTTTGAGGAACTGAACTGCATAACAGCCCAATTCATCTTCGAGTTTGTTTCCACAGATGTGACAAAACTTGTCAGAAGAGTCGTAGAGTTTGTTGCAGTTCAAGCAATACATTTTCATTTGGCGCTTATCCTCCTATTTATCCTGCTTATTTGCAGATTAAGCAGACTTCTGTGCTTTCTTAGATAACAGATAGTAGAAAATTCCAGAAAGAATAAAAATGATGACTGAAATTATCACTAGATAAAAGCCGATTTGCCACTCCAGGTAAACTGCGTTTTGTCCTCTAAAACTAGCAATAACTTGATTAATCAAATTCACCGTAAAAATTGCAAACAGCACAATTGTCGCCAAAGAACAAACTAACATACCTAGTTTTTTATTCTTATACCAAAACAGTAAGGCCACTGCTGCAATTGCCATATAAAATGCACCATCAAGCACTTGTGTATTTGACCCTTCTATAACAACTACAAAATTGTATATGCGATTCGCTAAACCTTTAACCTGCATAAAAGGCAGAAGTGGAGACAAAAACATACCAATTGCACTAAATAGATATGCCTTATTCAGGTAATGTAATGTATCTTTAGATCGTTCTGAAATCTGAGCCTGAATATCTTGGAACTTACTTTGTGTCCCGTAAGTAAACTCAGAAGTTTGTTTTTTTAGCTCGTTTACAAGCTTTCTGCCGCTCTCGGATAACGAGGTTTCAATCGCATATTTGTCTGAAGTTGAAAGTGAGGAATCATTGCTGGTTTTACTTCCACAGGAACCACAAAATTTTGCATCACGAGGCATTTCAGCTCCGCACTTGCTGCAAAAGGTATTCTGCACCTTTGCTCCACACGAGTAGCAAAACTTTGCGCCCTCTTCTAATTCTTGACCACACTGAATGCACTTCATTTGAACTCCTTTTGTTGAGGATTTTCCTTGTCCCTTACTAAGACGAGAGAGTTCTCCAAAAGGTTCATTATTTTTTCAATTAGTTTTTATCAACGAACATTGCTTGCAATTCTATACATATTTCTTGTCATTTATTCTTGTAATACTCACCCTCCACAAAATAAGGCGAGAAGACCAATCGATCTTCTCGCCATTCTGTTTGCGTAAATGAATGAGCTCGCGGCACGCAACATGTGGCGCAACGCAGCTTGGTTGCTGCTCGGCAACCGTCCGCCGGCTGCTCGCCGACTACTCGCCGACTACTCGCCCAGGATGACGTGCCTAAACTCGCCGTCCTCGTAGATTCCGCAGCTATGAGTGCCGTCCTTTGGAATGCCCACAGAACCTGGATTAAACACGGTGACCTCTGGGTGGTCAGCGCTTTGCATGTTCACTTTTCTGTGCGTATGGCCGTACACAAACGCGTCCATACTTGGCGTCTGAGGCCACTTGTCAACGCTGTTATGAATACCAGGGCCAAAGACGTGACCGTGGGTAAAGAAAATAGTGAACTGCTTGCCCGTCCTTGGATCCTTATCAAACAAGATGTTGTAATCAGCCATGCAAGGGAAATCCAGAACCATCTGGTCTACCTCTGCCTCGCAATTTCCACGGACCGCAATGACCTTATCGGAAATGCTGTTCAACATCTCAATAACGCGCTTTGGCGCATAATCTGCAGGAAGATCGTTGCGAGGGCCATGATAAAGCAGGTCTCCCAGAAGCAAAACGTACTTTGGCTGCTCCTCCTCTATGACCTGCATGAGCTTCTCGCAATAGTCGGCAGCGCCGTGAATATCTGAAGCAATTACAACCTTCATCAACGTATCCTCTCTATACGTGTTTCTACACGTAGCCACATACGCGCGTATCAATCAATTATTTATTGGATTGATGGTGTCCATGCAGTTACAAGCGCCGGCAATTCGGTCACCGTGCAAATGCCTGCTTAGAACCTACCAGTCATCCTTGCGTCAGGATCAGCCTCGGAAACACGTTGACGAAGATCTGCAATAGCCGCAGGTATCTCGTCTGTGTTGTACGGCGTCATCTGGTACACCCAGTTAATCCAGTTGCGATACAGCAAGTTGGCATGAGCGCGCCAGGTAAACAGTGGCTGCTTTTCTGGATCATTATCAGGGAAGTAATTCTCTGGCAGGCGAATAGGCAGACCCTTGTGGAAGTCGCGCCAATACTCCTCTGCAAGCGTATCGCGATCATATTCAAAATGACCGGTTACAAAAATCTCGTGAAAGTCTCTTGTGGCGAGAAGTGCAGGACCGCTGGTAAATCCCTCAGAAAGCACCGCAAGCTCGGGGTGGTCTACCAGAGCTGATGTCTCAATAGCAGCATGGCGAGAATGCGGCATGTAATGTACCTCGTCAAATCCATTGGTGAGGAAGCAATACTCATCGCATAAACGCTGTGGGAAAATACCAAAGAGCTTAGCACCCAGCATTTTCTTGGGAATATCGTGCAGGTAATAGAGGCCAGCTAGTGCGCCCCAGCACAGGTACATGGTAGAAAAGACGTGCTCCTGAGACCAGTCAACAATGTGACAAAACTCATCCCAGTAGTCAACGTCCTCGTATTTAAGGTCCTCGATAGGAGCGCCGGTAACAATCAGACCGTCATAATTTTTATCTTTGAAGTCATCAAAAGTTGAATAAAACGTAACCAGATGGTCGGCGGCAGTGTTTTTAGATTCATGCGAAGAAATACGCATAAAGTCGCACGTAACCTGTATAGGAGACTTTGAAATCAAACGGAGAATCTGTGTCTCGGTCTGAATTTTCTTAGGCATTAAATTCAAAATTGCCAGGCGCAGTGGACGAATCTCCTGGTGTTCTGCAACTTCTTCCTCAAGCGCAAAAATGCGCTCTTCTTGCAGTGTCTTCTTAGCTGGTAAACCATCTGGAATATTAATAGGCATGGCAACTCCCTTTAGCTAATCGTTGCACATAAGTATACTTGTTTGTATGGAAATAACTTTTGCCGAGCTCGGGCTAAACGAGCAAATTCTGGCAGGCGTAGCAACACTTGGGTTCAACGCGCCTACTCCCGTGCAAGCCGCAGCAATTCCCGCCGTCCTCGCGGGCAAGGACGTTGTTGCGTCTGCGCAAACGGGAACGGGTAAAACTGCGGCGTTTATGTTGCCTACGCTGCAGCGCATTGCTGTCGAGAAACCCCGTGAGGCCGAGAAACCCGACGCCAAGGAGCGTAACGCGGGCGCCGGACGCAGCGCAGCCGCCGAACGCAACGCCAAACGCGGCAACGCTAAACGCAACGCGACCGCCAAACGCAGCGGTGCCAAGCGCAACGACGCCAAACGCAACGCGTACCCCCGTGCGCTCATCATCACGCCAACGCGAGAGCTTGCGGCACAAATTGACGACGTTGCCAAAAGCGTTTGCGCATCCACCGGTCAGCAAGCTGTCATTGTCACCGGTGGCGCTCGCTACAAGCACCAGATAACCGCGCTGCAAAAAGGTTGCGATGTACTGGTGGCTACACCTGGCCGCCTGATAGATCTTCTCGACAAGAAGCATACAAGCCTTGAGAACATCCAGGTACTGGTGCTTGACGAAGCGGATCGTATGCTTGACATGGGGTTTTGGCCAAGCGTTCGCCGCATTATGGAGCAGCTGCCCAAGGCGCACCAAACGCTGCTTTTCTCGGCAACGCTCCCCGCATCAATCACATCGACCATAGATGCGCTGCTCAAAGATCCGGAGCGCATTGAGATTGCAAGAACTGGACAAACTGCAGCAACAATCGAGCAACATTTATGCTCGGTCACTCAGGGACAAAAACCGCAGCTCTTAAAGGCACTTATCGACTCCTTTGATCCTGCGCCAGAGCGTGTGTTGGTGTTCTGTAGGACAAAGTCGCGCGTTGACAGCATTTACAAAAACCTTAAAGCCGCAGGTCTCAAGGTTGACGTTATGCATGCGGACCGTCCGCAAAAGGCTCGCGCAAGAGCGCTTGAGCGATTCCGCAGCGGCGCTATTCAGGTTCTTGTTGCAACCGACGTTATGAGCCGCGGCATTGATATCCAGGGCATTGACGCCGTCATTAACTTTGACGTGCCGCTTGACCCCGAGGATTACGTTCACCGCATTGGCCGAACAGGCCGCGCCGGAGCCGCAGGTCAGGCGTTTACTTTTATGGGACCAGACGAGGTTACGCCGCTTAGAGAAATTGAATATTTCACAAAGGCGTTGATTCCTGCATGGGATCTACCTGGCTTTTCTTATGATGAGGGACGTATTATGCTCCAGGATTCCCGCTCTACCACCAAGACCACGCGTTCGATGTTCTCGGGCTCAAGGTCAAGGGGCAAGGGGTTTGGATTTGGCGGCAGATACGGCCGACACACGTAATCTATAATCAAACGCAGGCAATATTCCCTCTTATGGCTCTCTGCAATTTGATTCTGTAACTTTTGAGCATCGACGCTAGGCACATACAAGCGCCCAGCCTTTTGTAAGCACTTCTCGCGAGAAGGAACATCATGAAGCAACTCCGCCCTTATCCTCAGGTTATTATCACCAAGAAAGCAGCTCGTGCGCTTGCGGGCGGGCATCCTTGGGTCTTTGAGGGCGAGGTCATCCGTGTGGAGCCGTCTCCAGAGAGCGGCGAGCGTGCTCAAATGGTTGCATCGTTGATGTTTTTGAAGAGAACGGAACCTACCAGGGAACTGGCCTTCTGTCAGAAATGAGCAAGATTCGCGTCAGAATTGTGACAAGAAACGCCAACGATAGGCTCAACGAAGCGTTTTGGAGCCGAAAGATTAGCTGGGCGTGGGAGCACCGCAAAACCACTATGGGAAACCGCGCTCTACCAGGCACTGAGCCCGACACCAATTGTTGCCGCGTCATCTTCTCTGAGGCCGATGGCTTTCCTGGCCTAATCGTTGACCGCTACGAGAATGTGCTTGTTGCGCAGGTAGGAACCGTTGGCATGGAGCATCTGCGTGATGTTATCTATCCGCTGCTACTTGAAGTTTTCTCTGCAGACGGCCAGGTAATCGACGGAATTTACGAAAGAAATGACTCCCCCTCTCGCCTTAAAGAAGGACTTCCGCAATATAAAGGCTGGTGGACAAGTGCTTCCCCTGACGAGAATAGCCTGACTGTAGAAAACTCTCTTGCTCTGCCTTCAACTTACGTTCTTGCAACAGAAAACGGACTTAAATTTAATCTTGACCTGGAGAAGAGCCAAAAAACCGGCTTTTTCTTAGATCAAAAATATAACCGTCGAGCAGTTCGTCAGCTTGCACAAGGTCGTCGTGTGTTGGATTGTTTCAGCCACGTTGGCCCGTTTGGCCTGAACGCTGCGGCGGGAGGAGCAGAATTTGTCCGCTGCGTAGACGTCAGCCAGACCGCTATTGACCTTGCACGCCAAAATGCGGAGCTCAACGGCTTAGCAGATCACATGGATTTTACCTGCGCAAACGTCCTTGAATACCTGCCAGAACTAGCTGGCGATCGCGCTCAACTCAAAGCAGAGGGAGGTCCGTTTGACCTCATCATTCTGGATCCGCCTGCATTCACTAAGACGCGCGACAAAGTCCGTAGCGCCATGCGTGGCTATAAGGAAATCAACGCTGCGGCCATGAAGCTACTACCCCGAGGCGGCTACCTGGCAACTTGTTCCTGCTCACATTTCATGACCAGAGATCTTCTCGCCCAGGCAATTGCTGAGGCAGCTCACCATACTAACGTGCAGCTCAAACAAATTGAAGAGCGGCAGCAAGCTCCCGACCACCCAATTCTTTGGGGTGTTCCCGAGAGCCACTACCTTGATTTCTTTATTTTCCAGGTGATCTAAGAATAACAATTCTATTCTCCAAAGAACACTTTATGAAATTTATTCCATATTGTGATATAATACTCTTATAAATTATTTTATGAATTTATAAGAGTGTTTACGGCATACTTTGGAGGCTCTTATGGCTGAGACGGATGTCAGTAATTCATCTGAACAAGTAACCTCAAGCAAATACTCGTCCCGATTAACCTACGGGCTATTAGCTTTTATTGGTGGCTTTGCCGGACTTCATACATTTTATAGAACAGGTAAAATCTCGTTCTTCAGGACTGTATTATCTGGGTGTTTCCTCTATTTTCTTGTCTCTTACAACTATTGGTATCTCTATGCTGTTCTCGTGCTTATAAATTCTTTATTACACTCTCTATCGTCTTTGATAAAAATGTAACTAATCAAAATGTCCAAGGGCACGCGTCTCAGCCCCAAACAGCTGACGAGAATGACAAATTAATCTTAATCACAATCACTGTATTTGCATTATTCCTGTTAGTAAGCGCGACTCTATCTTTTGTATTCAGCATCTCAATGGCTATAAAGCTCATTCTTCTAGTAGCTTTCATTGGTCTTGGAGCTTTGCTGATAGCTGCTAGTGGAATCAAAATCTCTTTTAAATAATTCTTTCGAACTTCTTATTTTTCCAAACCTTTGCTTTTACGACGCTCTTTGAAGAAGGCTTTGAGCTGTGCAGATGCCTCGTCTGCTAATACGCCGCCCGAAACGGCAAACTCGTGGTTAAGCCTTGGGTCGCTACTCACGTCAAACAACGTGCCCGTTGCGCCGCCTTTGGGATCAAACGCACCAAACACACAGCGATCAATACGAGCGTTGACCATCAATCCCGCGCACATCAAGCAAGGTTCCAGTGTCACGTACACCGTACAGCCCGAGAGCCTCCAACGGCCAAGTTTTTTTGATGCCTCTTGCATGGCGAGAAACTCAGCGTGCGCAGAAGGGTCGTTATCAATCTCACGACGATTATGTGCAACGGCAATAACCTCTCCATCGCACACCACAACTGCTCCGATAGGCACTTCCCCTATCTGCGCTGCAAGCTCTGCCTGCTCAAGAGCAAGTTTCATGTACTTCTGGTCAAGAGCAGCTTGTGGGGTCAAAGGCTCTTGCGATTCACCACTCATGGCTGCTCCTTTCTTGTCTGATTGCTGTCGTAAATCTTACGGAATTCTGTCACGAATCTGTCACGAACCTGACGCCTATCTTTCACATTCTGACGCGATTCTGTCACGAACCTGACGCTTATTTGTCTTCGCTCAATTATGAAGCAAAACCCAACTTGCTAAATCCCCTACTCGCAAAAAACTGAATTATGCGGTAGGATATTACCGCTTTGGAGAGGTGGCAGAGTGGTTGAATGCGGCGGTCTTGAAAACCGTTGAGCGGTGTCCCCGTTCCGAGGGTTCGAATCCCTCCCTCTCCGCCATTTTTTGGCGGCCCTCAACTCCACGTTTTACTTCCAGAACTTCTATTCCATCTCACGTCATTTCTAGCTCAACGTTCTTCTCGCCAGTGTGTGGGCGCGCATTCCATTCACCGAAAGACTCCTTAACAAGTTAAAAGCTTTAATCAAAAACGCCTTTGATTTTTAGTTTTGGGTATAATTAACCTGTCCAAATGGATGGCTGACACAGGATTGTCAGTGATTGAAAGGATTTAGCATGATTATTGCCGCCGTTGTAGTTATTGTCCTTTTGGTTTTTTGGGCCATTAGCATTCACAACAACATCATCCGCGCAAGCAACAGGTGCGATAACGCTTGGGCAGCTATCGATACGCAGCTTCAGCGTCGTAACGATCTGATCCCTAACCTGGTCAACACTGTTAAGGGTTACGCAACTCACGAGTCCAAGACTTTTGAGGCAGTTACCTCCGCTCGTGCTGCAGTCGCAAACGCTCGCACTCCTGAAGAGAAGATGCAGGCTTCCGGTACCCTTTCCAACGCTCTGACCAACCTGTTTGCTGTTGTTGAGAACTACCCAGAGCTCAAGGCAAACCAGAACTTCCTGGAGCTCCAGGCAGAGCTTACTGACACCGAGAACCGCCTCAGCTACGCTCGCTTGAGCTACAACGACGTTGTTATGAACTACAACAACATCATCGCTGTCTTCCCAAACAACCTTCTTGCTGGTGGACGTTCCCCTCGTACAAGCTTCCAGGTCACCGACGAGTCCGCTCGTCAGGCACCAAACGTACAGTTCTAAGAGCTGTTTCGTTACACTTTGTACCAGCTCAGTCCGGTATCTGCGTTCCGCAGGTGCCGGACTTTTTTGTGCGCCGTGAAGCTTCGCGGATTGCGGTGACCGCGTGTTGACCGTACGCTGGCCGTGCACTGACCGCGCACTGTCCGCGCGCTGGCGGCACGTTGCTTGCGCGACGCCTGTACGCCGCTCGCGCGTCTGCGGTAGCCAAATCCGAGCAGCTAGATTATGTGAAGAGTCTTTACAGCCTCGCAGGAAAATCGTTAAAATAGCTATATCTGTGAATTGTCCTCGCAAGCACAATTCACGTCCTATTGGTTGAAGAGAAAGGTCAGCATGAAACCTCGACCTCACAGTCGCTGACCTCTTGCGGTGTGCCGATTTGCACCGTGAGGGGTGAAATCGCAATGCAGTCCCCGTGGCAATTACGCGGAGTTTCTCGCCAAAAGCCACGCTTTAGTCTTCGGACGCATGTAAGGAGCACACATGATTTATCTTTCCCAGTTAATGGGTAATCCGGTTCTAGATTCAGAAGGCGAGAAGATCGGTTCTGTCTCTGACCTTGGAATTGCTACCGGAGAAGTTTTTCCTCGCATCACTTCCCTTGCTTTTATGGGCCCTGGCCGCACGCCAATGATGATTTCTTGGCGCAAGTATGTTGATACCTACGATGAGGACGTCATCAGGCTCAAGGTACCTTCAACTGAGATTCGTTTCTCGTACCTGCAGCCTAACGAAGTTCTTCTGGCCCGAGATATTCTGAACAAGCAGATTGTTGATACGCGTGGCATTCGCGTTGTCCGCGTAAACGACCTCAAGCTTTCCGATACCAGCTCAACACAGCTGCGCCTTCTGGGCGCAGAGGTTGGCGCACGCGGTCTGCTGCGCAGCCTTTCTCCCCAGCTAGAGCACCTGGTTACCCGCATTGCGCGCGCCATGGGTCACCCCATGCAGGAGCGCATCATTGCGTGGAGTTACATGGACCTGGTCGAGCGCGACCTCTCTAACGTTAAGCTCTCCGTTTCCCACAAGACGCTGGACGAGCTGCACCCTGCTGACGTCGCAGACATCATCGAGCGCCTGGACTCGCGCCTGCGTAGTCAGGTGTTTGCCCAGCTTGATGACGAGCAGCGAGCCGGCGCAATGGCAGAGTTCAACGACGACGCTATGGCAGTTGAGCTCATCGGCGGCCTGAACGAAAAAGAAGCATCTCGCATCCTGTCCGAGATGGACCCAGACGACGCAGCCGAGCTTGTCTCCGAGCTGAGCTATGACCGTGCCGAGAAACTCCTGCGCTTGATGGGCGTTAAGGAGCAGCGCGCTATTAGGCAGCTGCTGGGATATCGCGAGTACACCGCCGGCCGTATTATGACGTCCGAGGCGCTTTCTGTTCCTGAGGACCAGACCGTTGCCTACGCTTTTGACCGCCTGCGCAACCTGGACGAGGACTTTGAGACCGTCCGCTACCTCTACCTTACTGACGAGGATGGCCGTCTGTCCGGAATCGTTACCCTGAACCGCCTGATTGTCTCCGAGCCAGAAACTCGTCTGGAGGAGATTGCCAATAAGAACCTGGTCACAGCCTCGCCAGAGGACGACCAGGAGGACGTTGCTCGCAACATTGCAAAATACAACCTGCTGGCTATGCCTGTTGTCTCTGACGACAACCGTCTGCTGGGTATTGTTACCGTCGACGACGCTCTTGACGTTCTGGAAGAGGAGCACGCCGAAGACCTGCAGATTGCCGGTGGCGGCAGAGGCGATTCCGATTCTGGCGACCGCGGCCGCAACATTATTTGGTTCCTCCACCGCAACCTCTGGCTCCTGTTCTGGGTAGCCTCCGTTGTAGGCGCTGCCTTTGCAGTAACGGCTGCAACATCCGATCCAACTATGGGCATTTTCGCAGCTCTTTGCACCATTACGATGCCAATCTCGCTTAACTTGAGCGAGAATACCGTCAACTACGTGACAAACTTCTTCCTGACAGACGATCCTGGTAGCGAGAAGTCTCCTTCTATCTTGGGCTTTGCGTTCCGTTCGCTTCTGTTGGGTCTGCTGGTCAGCGGTCTCATTTGCATCCTTGGTGCCGCAGCTCACGCCCTGCTAGAAGCGCTGTTCCACCCATACGACCCAAGCGTAAGTGAACTCTACGCAGCGCTCTTTGACCAGACACTTATCCAGATCTTTGGTGCAGCAGCAGGTTCCACGCTTATTTCCTTCCTGTTGACCCCAATTTTCTTGGCTGTACTTCGCCATCGTGACGAGAATAACCAGGAAACCTCAGGTCTCACGCTTACGCTGATTTCTATGAGCCTTTCGGTGGTGACATTCTTCGTCCTCTCTTACGCTCTTTCGCTTGTTGGTGTGATGTAAATGGCGCAAGAGAACGCACAGGTAAAGGACATAGATGCAGAGCTGGACGCGGTTGCAGAGCAGGGCAAACGTACGTCTAAAGAGAAGGCTCCGGTCAACAAAAACAGCCTCAAGTACATTTTGATGGCAATGGGCCCCGGTCTTCTCGCCGCATTTGCTGGTAACGACGCCGGTGGCATTGCAACCTACTCAAGCGCGGGTGCTACCTTTGGCTACTCACAGCTGTGGACCGTGCCGCTCATGTGCTTCCTGCTGATTGTTGTTCAAGAAACCGCAGCTCGAATGGGTTGTGTCACCGGTAAAGGCATTGCATCGCTGGTGCGCGAGCGCTTTGGCATCCGTCTGTCTACGCTGGCAATGGGCGCGCTGCTGCTCTCCAACATTGCTGTTACCTTCTCTGAATTCGCTGGTATTGCGTCCAGTATGGAGCTCTTTGGCATCCCGACGTACGTCTCGGTACCTATCAGCGCTCTGATGGTCTGGCTCTTAACTGTTGGCGGATCGTACCGCCGCATCGAGAAGATTCTGCTGGCAATTAGCTGCATTTTTGTCACGTACGTGGTGGCTGGCGTGCTAGCTCAGCCTGACTGGGGCGAGGCTCTGCGCGTCACCATCATTCCGCAGCCTTCTGCCGACCCATCCTACATTTCGCTGCTGGTCGCAAACATTGGTACCACCATCAGCCCGTACATGATCTTCTTGGTTGCATCAAATGTTGTCGAGAAAAACCTTGATACCAGTGACATTCCAGCGCAGCGTGCAGACAATGTTGCTGGCGCAATCCTGGCTGAGGTCATCACCTGGTTCATCATGCTGACCACCGGCGCCGTCCTCTTCCCTCGCGGAATCTCTGTTGACTCCGCTGCCGACGCTGCTCGCGCTCTTGAGCCACTTGCTGGTCAGTACGCAAGTACCCTCTTTGCGCTGGGTATGGTTGGCGCATCCTTCCTGGCAGCGTGCGTCCTGCCAGGCATTACCGCAAGCGCCATCTGCGAGGCATTTGGTTGGGAGCGCGGAGCCGATCGCAGCTGGCAGGAAGCCCCCGTCTACCACGGCATTATTACAACCGTCCTGGTCATTTCTGCGCTGGTTGTTCTGATTCAGGCATGAGCCTCTTTGGCATCATGATGGCCGCCCAGGTCATCAACGGTATTCTGTTGCCGATTCTGCTCATCTTTATGGTTATCATCGCGGCCGACAAACACATCATGGGCAAGTACGCCAACGGCCGCATCTGGAACGCGCTGACTTGGTTTACCATCGTCACCGTCATCATCCTGACTATTGTGATGTTCATTCTGCAGGCCATGGGCTTGTAGCGAGCGTCGCGCAGCTCCGCTGAGCGCCAACTCTGTACGTGCGATCACCGCGCTGCGATTACTGCGCTGTGACCACCGCAGCTCCGCGACACAAAAACAGGGCGAGAAAATCGATCTTCTCGCCCTTTGTTTTATGCGATTAACAGCAGTTTATTACTTGCTGGCCTTGTCGAACTCATCCTTGAAGTCAGAGAACATCTTGCCCATGCGGCCAAGCTGCATGCCAAAACCCTTAGCTGCCTTGTTAGCGGTGGCCTTTGCCGACGACTTGCTCGCGGGCTTAGCGTCGGACTTACTAGCAGCGGTTTTATCTGTGGCAGCCTTTTCTGTGGCGGATTTATCCGCGGCAGCTTTGTCAGCGGCGGACTGCTCCTCCGCAGATGGCTTCTCGAGGCGAACATCCTCTGCAGCAACAGGGTCTGGCCGCTCAGAATCGTCTTCTGCGTCAGGCTCGGTAGCATCTTCGATCGCATGCTTTGCCTTGGCCAGCGTCTTTCCCAGGGCAAACGCGCCCTTCTCGGTGGCCTCTGCAACAGCCTTTCCAGCCTTGGCGGTAGCCTCAGAAGCCTTTGCGGCGGCGGCTGCGTATCCCTCGCCTGCCTTTGCAGCTAGACCGCCAGTGAGCTGGGCATCTGCTGCCTCGTCAGAGAGGACCATGGCGCCGTTAGAATAGCCAAGCAACCACTCAGGCTTGATGGAAAACGAGCCTACCAGCGCCTCAGATCCAGCGCCGTCACCCACAAGAAATGCCGAGACCATACCAGTGACCTGGTCAAACTCAGCGCCACTTACGTAACCTAAGGTTTTACCACTCTTAGTGCGAGCCTCCATACCATGCCACAAGATGCAGGTATCAAAGTCCAAGTTCAGGCGTTTGATTGCAGCTTTATCGACGTTATTCTCGGAATCTTTTACGCAAAGCCCCTGCTCAATGGTCTCCAGAGACTCCAACGTGACAAACGCGTCATCCTGCTTAATCATGCCGGCAATATCGGGCTTCTGAACCATCACACCCACTACCTGCGAAGGCTGGCCCTGTTTGAAGGGTGCAAAAACCACGTTGTGGATTCTTCCTAACTTGGAAAAACGCTCTTCTCCCACGTGCTTGCCCTTTGTAGCGGGCTTTTTGGGAAGAAGGACCTTTGCGCCTAGGAGCTCGGTTGTTTTCACGTGAAACCTCTCTATAAAAAACGGGACGTCATAAGGCGTCCCGTCACATTGCTTGTAAGTGAGGCTTATGCCTCCTGGTAGCCCTCGCCAGCGTTCTCCTGCTCGTGGGACTCAACGTTCTCGATGCGAACAGCCTGAGCCTCAGCGGTTGTGGCGGTTGGCTCTGGAACAACAAAGGAGTCTGCAACAACATCAGCAGCATCTGCGACAGTGTTAGAAGCAGAGGTCACAGCGTCAGAAAGTGACTCACGGAGCTGATCCATGCGCTCGCGAGCAAGATCAACCTTTGCGCGGAGCTCGTCGGTCTTTGCGTCAACAGTAGGCTTGACCTCGTCAATCTTAGTGCTCACAACCTTAGATGTGCGCTCATAAGAATCAAGTGCGGAATCCCATGCGTCATTGACAGCATCTGCAGCCAAAGCGCGAGTCTCCTCGCCGGAACGTGGAGCCAGGAAAAGACCAGCTACAGCGCCAGCAGCAGCACCAAAAATAGCGCCTAGAAAGAAACCAGCAGACTTCTTGCTCATAAGTACCTCCTGTTAAACAGCAAAACGCTGTACGTAATCATACCGCAATAAGGGCGTTTATCGAACGGGCTTTGGACGAGGAACGTTAATCATGTTCCAGTCGTCTGGGACGTCGGTGACCTCAGAGTCGTCAGTGGCGTCCTCGGCAGCTGTTGCCTCGGCGAGCTCGACGGCGGTTGCGGGCTCAGCGGCAGCGGGCTCGGCGGCGTCGGCTGCGGGTTCGGCGACGGCTGCGGGTGCGACCTCATCGGCTGCGTCGATGCCTGCGACCTCGGCGTTGTTCTCCTCAGCGTCAGCAACCTCAGCCTCAACTGCATCGGCGGCTGCGGCATCAGCGACGTCCTCGGAGGAGTTGTCGGCAGCGTAATCCTCAGCTTCTACGCTCTCTGCCTGGAGCGCAGCGTCCGCCTCAGGTTCCGCGGAGTCTGCGAGTTCATCGGTCTTCTCGCCGTCAAGGCTCTGGATGAGCGCAACAAGGCCAGAGACGATTGCGTTCATGTCCGGATCGGCGTCCTCCTGGTTGCCATATGCCCAGTTGAGGAGCCATACAGCACTGGACAGCGAGGCTGCTACCAGCACGTCGTCTGGGCATGCGAGGATAATCTCGTAGAGGCCGCGACGGGAATCCACCAGGGAAGTCTTGCCGGAAGCAACGTCTCTGCAAGGTTGGTCAGGGCCAGAAGCTCCACGGTTACGTGCTCGAGCAGGTGCGCAACCTCGGTGTCGTTGGCAACAAGGCCAAAGCGAGCGTCGGCGTCACCCAAGCACAGGTGCTCGGAAAGACCTGGCAAAAGCTCAAGCACGCGCTCAGTTGCCTCAGCGTTTTCTGAGGTCAGACGTGGCGCTTTAGCCGAAAACTCAACGGTAGCGGTCAAGTTTTTGGGTCCTACCACAACTTTTTTGATAGAAATCAACTGCGCCATTTCAACCTCTTTCTATTGGCTCACTCTATTGTAATCATTCTTTTAGTTATTCATTTTCTGATGTGTCAGAGTTTTCGCCGGCTGGCTCAGATTCACCGTCTACCTGTGGTTCTGGTGCAATTACACGCAACAAAGATAGTCGGCGACGACGCATCGACTGCACGCGGAACACGTAGCCATCCTTCTCAAAAACCTCACCTGGACGAGGCAAATGATTTGCCAAATCCAGCACAAAGCCCGCGATAGTCTCGTACTCCTCGGATTCCCCGACCGGCCATCCAAGTTCAGCTGCGTCATTGAGCGAGAAGCGACCATCTACCAGCCACTCTCTATCAGAGAGCTGCGTCAGATACTTGTTGTCCGGATCAAACTCATCCTCAATCTCGCCGACAATCTCCTCGACGATGTCCTCAACGGTAATGACACCCGCAGTTCCACCGTACTCGTCAACCACGATGACCATCTGATCGCGACTTGTCTGCATCTCGGTGAGCAGCGGAATGATGTCTTTGGTATCGGGTACGTAGTCAGCAGAACGCACGAAGCGCGCGATCTTCTCGTCACTATCGTGCTGGTCAAGCGCTGGCTCCAGCAAATCTTTGATGTGAGCGATACCCACGATGCGGTCGATATTCTCGTGGTAGATAGGGATGCGCGAGAAACCTGTTTGGCGCATGACGCGCAGGACCTCGGCGATAGTTGCGGTGTCTTCCATGGCGGTCATGTCAACGCGCGGGACCATTACCTCACGGACAACGGTGTCGCCCATCTCGATGACCTCGTGGATCATGGATTTCTTCTTCAGAGAGGTCCTCGGAATCCTTGACAATGTAGCGGAGCTCTTCCTCGGTGACCTCTTGATGGTCGTTGGTAGTGTCAATGCCCATGAGCGTGGTAACCGCATCTGCCGAGGCAGACGTAATAAACACGAGTGGGCGCACAATCTGCATGAATGCCTTCATGGGACCAACGACTGCTTTGGCCACTGCCTCGGAGTTTGCTAGGCCGATGCTCTTTGGAACCAGCTCGCCGATAACCACGGAAAAGAAGGAAACAATCAGCGTAATAGCCACGACAGCCAAAGGAAGCGCCAGGTCAGCGTGGACACCAATGTTGACCAGCCAAGCGCCGAATGGCTCGGAAAGACTTGTTGCCGCAAATGCCGAAGACGCAAAGCCTACCAGGGTAATCGCAACCTGGATTGTTGCGAGAAAATAACCACGATCAGCTGCGATATCAATGACCAGCTGGGCCTTGAGATCGCCCTCGTCCACGTCCGCCTCAAGCGCGCTGCGATGAGCGTTGACAATAGCCATCTCGGCCGCAGAAAAAAAGCCGTTTACCAGGGTAAGCAGCAGAGTTATTCCAATACTTAACGCAATGTCCATCGAGTGTATGGGCACCTACCTCTTCGAAGTTACTTTTTGTGTAGTCTATTGTACTCTAACGCGCTCTACCTTGTAGTCTGCAGGAATTTGACACAGTCTCGCGACGAAACGCTGGATGTACGAGTAAGCACGAATCGGGTGGATGCGGCATGATGACACCAACTATACGTGCGGCGTAATGACACCAGCTGAATGAGCGGTCGCACGGTGCCATTTTGATGCCATTGATTGCTGTTTTCTCCGTGGATTCGGCTAACAAACAGCCGTCGATTCTACTTAACAAGCAGCTCCCAATATTTGATGCAAGATTTTGAATAACTTACCTAAATAATTCATCTATATGAATACGTAACATTTACGCCTAGAATTATGTGCCCAAAACGGTAAAAAATGCGTTTAGTTGGGGTTGAAAGTTAAAAATTTGCCAAAATAACCCCAACTAAGACGATTTTTTACCGTGCTGAAAATTTTTATCAGGGCAAACGCTATATGCAGAAATGTGTATTCCCCAACTAAACGGCTTTTTTACCACTTCAAGGTCAATTCGGGATCACTTGCATCATTCCTATCCGCTTAGCTCGCTGAACAGCAAAAGGCCCTCACATTCGACTGAATGTGAGGGCCTTGGTCTTGGCTAAATTTACCGCTAGATTAGAGCTGCTTGCCGGCCTCGACAAGGTCCTTGACCTGCGCACGAACGGCATCCAGGTCCTCATCGGAAGGAATCCAGCCGATAGCGTGAACAGGCAGTGGCATGGTGAACTCTGCTGCCTCAAGCTCGGCCTGAACCATCTTTGGTCCAAGTGGAGCCCAACCGTAAGAGCCAAACGCAAAGCCAATACGGTGGTCGTTCTTTGGAGACAGGCCGCTCATATAGGTCAGGAACGCAGAAACGTTTGGCAAGAACTTAGAGTTCAGTGTAGGCGAACCGACACAGACATACTTGGAATCCAGGAAGTGGTACATGACGTTGGAGATGTGAGTCTCCTTGAGGTCGATGAGCTGGGCAGGAATGCCTTCAGCCAGGAAACCGTCCAGGAGAGCGTGGGCCATCTTGTCGGTCGAACCCCACATGGAGTCGTACACAACCAGGGCCTTCTCCTCAAGCTTGCCGGTAGTCCACTCCTCGTACTTGGAGATGATGTCGGCAATGTGGGAGCGCCATGCAACGCCGTGAGCTGGGGCGATAATATCGATGTTCTCCAGACCAATGCCCTTAACTGCGGTAACAGCAGAGTCAGCCTGACGACCGTAAGGGAGAACGATGTTTGCATAGTACTTGCGAGCCTGCTTCATAACCTCGCAGTAGTCGGACTCGTCCTCAAAGCGGGTGCTTGAAGCGTAGTGCTGGCCAAATGCATCGTTGGAGAAGAGGATCTTATCGTAGTCGGAATACGTGACCATGTTGTCTGGCCAGTGGACCATTGGGGTCTGTACGAAGGTCAGGGTGCGCTTACCAATGTTGAGCGTATCGCCCGTCTTTACGCCGTTGACGTTGATATTCTCGCCATAGAAAGCCTTGAGCTCCTTGACGCCCTGAGGTGCGCTTGCGTAGACCTCGGCGTTTGGCGCGAGCTCCAGAATGCGAGGAACGCTGCCGGAGTGGTCCATCTCAATGTGGTTGCAGATCAGAACGTCAATCTTTGCTGGATCGATGATGCTCTTGATGCGCTCGACCAGCTCCTCGGAGAATGGGCGCTTGACGGTGTCAATGAGCGTGACCTTCTCGTCCAGGATAAGGTATGCATTGTAGGTAATGCCCTGCTCAGTGGTGTAGCCGTGGAACTCGCGAGCGTTCCAGTCAAGGGCGCCTACAAAGTAGACATCGGGTTTGATTTCGACAGAACTAAGCATGTGTCCTCCAAAGACCACAGTGCGAAAATTTGACACTACAAGGATATCATTTGCCGGCTGGTGAGTGTATGTTCACGTAAACTTTCCAGATAACTTTAACCCAATAAATTACGAGAAGTTGAGGTTATGACTATCTATATTTCCTGTAATGAATACTAAATATAAGGGCTATCACCACAAGAGTAATGCAGCCTAAACCAACATAAGTTGTTCCAAATCCTGAAAGGTCTAAGGCAATTCCAATTAACGGATCTGAAACCACTGATGCGATTTCTTCAATCTGATTTGATACAGAAAGTAATGTTGCGCGATTATTCTCTTCAGCGATTAAATTCATTTGATTGTTTATCAAAATACTTAAAGTGGTTGAAAATAAATTAATCGCCACATAAGTAAAAATACATACGTATATACTTGGGATTAGCCCAGCGCATAGCATCAAGACCGCAATCACGGAAAGTACGCCTAAGATAACGAGAAATTCTACGTTTCCTGAAAACGCAATACTATCTTCAGCAGATTTCTTATAAGAATCTTTAAGTGTTTTTACTATCTTTGCCGTAAGCCTCGATCCAAAAAACTCGCCTAAACTTGCAGCAGCGGTAACGATTCCTAGGAACTTTATATCAAATCCCATATTGGTTAAATTTGGGGCAATAAACTGGCTGTAATTACTAACTAAAATCAATGAAATTGCTGAAACTATACAAAGCGAAATAAATATATTTGTTTTCACAATCTTTATAAGTTCCTGAAAAAACGTCTGTACAGACTCTTTCAGATCCAATTTACTAGTTCTAGTCCTTATAAATCCATCTTCTTCTGGTAAGCAATTGTCTCTTCTATTAGGGACTTACATCATTTTCTTTAAATTCCAAAGTAACTAATAGACCCAGAAAATATATAAGGATTGAAATAACGAAAGGAATCAAAGGATTGATACTAAAAAGAACAGGGGCTATTAAACGAACAGTAATTCTAATAATTGACTGAGTTCCTGTCATTTTTGAAAGAATTAGAGCATATGCTCCATTCTTCCTATCCATCCCAGAATTTGCACTCGTTGCCTCGAAAAGAAAAGCACTTCCAGCTCCTGACTGAGACGCGCTTGCTAAAGAAAAGAACAATTCAGAAGCAACCATTAATAAAAAACTATTTGCAAAGGTTAAGGTCACTATTGCCACAAGTCTTGAAAAAGAAGCAATTTTTAAAACAATATGATGTCCATAACGATCAGATATCCAACCCGTTGGAATCTCAAGTACTGCTGTAGCTATTGCACCAACACTCTGGACTAGCGCAATATCAAAATAACTTAAACCACGCCAAAGATAATAGAGAGTTAAGATGGTCCAAATCAGAACACTTGAATTAATATAATTTGACCATTTGTAGAACAGAATGTTTTTTTCTGCTGTTTCTAGCTTTCCTTCAAACATTCATTTCCTCTTTAGATTATCTTTATCCCTCTATTTTTAATTTCTCCCATATTATAAGATTTCTAAATAGAATTTTTTCCAACTGCCACGCTGCTTTTAGTGAGCAATACCAGAAAATATTGCTTCCACAGAAATATTTTCCTTACTTTTATGTTTTTTTGACAGTGCTACCATAAATTACATAGGTCTAAAACGTATCCGGAGAGGGGAACCTATGAAAATGCTACGCGCAATGCGTGAGCCACTGAAGTATGTTCAGGGCAAAAATGCTTGTCTCGAGTTCGAAAAAGAGATGGGCTACATGGGAAAGCGCTTCCTGTTTGTTTGCTCTAACAGCGGCTACAAAGCAACCCATGACATGATCGAGCAGAGCTTCGAGGGCAAGGGCGACTATTACCGTCGCTATGAGGTCTTCGGCGGCATTTCTTCCAACGGCGAGATTAACCGCATGAAGGCTATCGTCGAGGAGGACAACATCGACGTAGTCGTCGCTATCGGCGGCGGCAGCGCTGTTGACACTGCAAAGGCAACCGCATATTACGCTGGTAAGCGCATCGTTATTCTTCCTACCGTTGCAGCTACCGACGCTCCATGCACCGGCCTCTCCGTTATTTACAACGATGACGGTTCCTTTGACAAGTACCTCTTCTACCCACAGAACCCAGATGCAGTTATGGTCGACACCCAGATCATCGCTAACGCACCTGTTTCCTTCCTAGTAGCAGGCATGGGCGACGCACTGGGCACCTACTTTGAGGGCCGCGCATCCATCCGCACCGAGTCTCCTTCCCTTGAGGGAACCGGCATTACCCGCGTTGGTATGGCAATTGCTAAGGAGTGCTACCTCACCCTTCGCGATTACGGTTCACAGGCAATTAAGGCTTGCGAGAACAACGTTGTAACCCCAGCTCTTGAGGCTATCTGCGAGGCAACCGTCTACATGAGTGGTGTCGGCGCTGACAACGTTAACTGCGCAGCAGCTCACTCCTTCTACAACGGCCTCACCTCCCTTGGTGGCCACAGCGCACCTCACGGCAACTGCGTTGCTTTTGGTACCCTGGTCCAGCTTGTTCTTGAGGGCGTTCCTCAGGAGGAGTTCGACGAGGTCCAGGACTTCTGCCTTGAGGTTGGTCTTCCAACTACCCTCGAGGAGGTTGGTATCACCACTGACGAGCAGATCAAGAAGATCGCTGAGGCTGCTTGCGTTCCTGGCGAGACCATCCACAACCTTGCTGGCGACGTCACTCCTGACGAGCTCTATGCAGCTATCGTTCAGGCTGACGCTATGGGCCGCGCTCTTAAGGCTTAAGGTTTTATCCGCAGGTGCGACGGCGCGCCGCGACGGCGCAACGTGCCGCAACGCACGCCCGAGCGGCAGGTCACAACGTCGCGCTGAAACGGTGCATTCGCTTGAAACAGAAGAGGGACCGCATTTGCGGCCCCTCTTTTTTGTTGCAGTTTTGATGTGTTACGAGAAGCGCAACGCCGTAGCAACGACGGTGTCGCAGCGCAACGCCTACAGGCCCAACGCCTGCTTGACGTCTGCGGCAATAAGCTCAGGCTCCAGATGACTTTCTCGCATAAGATCCGCGATGTTAACGCGGTCGTAGAAGGCCTTCTTGACGCCGTAGTTCAGCACGCGCGCAGAAAAAGTTCCCAGGTAGCTAGCGATATTCTGTCCCCAACCGCCTTCGATAATGCCATCTTCAATGGTCACGATGACGTTGTGGTCTTTTACCAGGTTGTCGAGCAGATTCTGATCAACACCAGAGGCAAAGTATGGCTTGACCAGCGTGGCTTCAATTCCCAGAGTAGAGCTAAGAGCCTCGACGGTTTTCTCGCCAAGGTCGTAGAAATCGCCCAAGGCAAGAACGGCCACCTTGGAGCCCTGGCGCGTGATCTCGTAGGTGTTGAGGTCGTCGAAGTTTGTGCGGACGGGACCCTCGGCGTGGACCACGGGACCGGAAGGAATTGCGATGTAGACAGGGTGTTTGTCCTGTTCAAGCGCCCAGTCGAGCATGGCAACGTACTCCTCGGCGTTGGACGGCGCGAGGTACACCATGTTAGGAATGTTTGCGATCATGGAAATGCTGCTGAGGCCCTGGTGGGTGGCGGCCATCAAGCCCCTAATGGAGCCGGAGCCCACGATAACCGCAGGATTTTGGTTGAGCGCCAGGTCCTGAGTTAGCTGGTCGTAGGTACGCTGGATGAAGGTTGCGCTTGAGCCCCAACCACGTGCGCGCCGGCGTGAGCTGCGCCGGAAGCCATTGCAACTGCAGTTTCTTCTGCAATACCGACGTCAAGGTAGTGCTTTCCCAGTTCTTCTCGACGTTCCTGCGAAAGGCCGAGAAGACCAGGAACAGCCGACATGAGCACCAGGAACTTCGGGTCAGTCTTTGCGCGCTTGAGCGCATACTCTGCGAAGATGCTGGCGTACGATTCGGACGAACCGGATGCAGGGCTCTGACCAGTCTGGATGTCAAACGGCATGTGCCAGTGCCACTTCTCCTTGTTTGCCTCCGCGGGAGCGTAGCCCTTGCCCTTGAGCGTGTTGATGTGGACCACGACCGGATGAGCCGAGTCTTTTACCTGCTCAAATGCGGCGATAAGAGCCTCGATGTCGTTACCGTCGTTGACATACAGGTAATCCAGACCCATCGACTTGAAGAGGTTATTCTCGGCAGCTCCGTTAGTACGACGCAGCTCAGCAAACTGGTCGTACATGCCGCCGTGATTCTCGGCGATGGACATCTGATTGTCGTTGAAGACGATGATAAAGTTGCTGTTCAGCTCGCCGGCAACGTTCAGGCCCTCAAGCGCCTCGCCGCCGGACATGGAACCGTCGCCGATAACTGCGATGATGTTCTCCTTGCCGCCCATGATGTCGCGAGCTTTTGCCAGGCCAAGCGCCAAGCTGATAGACGTGGAAGTGTGGCCGATTTTGAAAAGATCGTGCGGGGTCTCGGCGGGATCAGTGTAAGGAGACACCGAGTCGTAAAGCGCAGGATCCATGTATGCCTGCTTGCGGCCGGTGAGCATCTTGTGGGGATACGTCTGGTGCGAGACGTCGTAAACGATATGGTCAACGGGCGAATTGAACACAGTATGGAGCGCGATAGTTGCCTCGACAATGCCAAAATTTGGGCCAAAGTGGCCGCCGTGCTTTGACTCCATGACCAGCAAGTTGTCGCGAATCTCCTGCGCAAGCACCTTGCGAGCCTCCGCGTCCAGCTTCTTTACGTCTTCTGGTCCATTGATATTCTCTAGGTACATGTGCGACCTTTCTTTAAACGATACAGAAATGAGCAGCTTGTTTGCTGTGTGACGTGCGGAATCCGCGGTGTGTGCGGGCTGTGTAGGGCGCGGGGCGCGCACCTGCGGACAGCCACGCCGTACGAGCGACGCGTTAGACGCGCGGGTCAAACGCGCAGGTCAAACGCACGACAATCTAAACATAACTTTAAAGTGCGAAGATACGTTTTTTGTTTACCCAGAACGCGTCCAAGAATTTCTCGAAATTTGGTTTTTGCAGCATTACCTAGCTGCTTGCACTGTTTTGCTGATGGCCGAACACACCTAAGTCAGATAATCTGTCAAAAAGACGTATACATTACGCCGAAAATAGCTAAAACATGCAGAATATCTTCATTAGGTGTGTAGTATGCTCGCAATTGGACAGATTATCTGACATAGGTGTGTTCCGTAGATACGGAATTTACCGATAGTTAAATTTCTTATATAAGTCTATTCATTTTTAAGGATATTAAATAAAGTTTATGCATAGAAATGTATATCAGGCATTGGTACTCTTTAATTGTCAGACATCGAGCCCCAGCCGTCCGATTATCTTGACTAGAAACATGACAGCTCTTCAGCGAGGCGCGGCTGAGCTGCACCGTTTTGTACGCCAAACCTAAGAAACCGGCGCTCAACCGCATTGCACCAGCGTAAAAAAACCCTCGCACCTGAAAGATGCGAGGGTTCTTGCTTGAAGCGCTTCACCTACCTGTGGTTTCGCGTTCGCGGCGCCTGCCGTACTCGCAGAGTACGTCTACCAGCGGGTTAGCGCTCGCCGGCGGCGCGACGCTCGGCGTACTCGGCAGCAAGACGAGCCTGAATGTCGTGCGGGACCTGCTCGTATCCTGCCAGCTCAACGGTATATTCGCCCGTTCCGCGCGAGAGGGACCTCAGTCTTGTAGCGTAATCGGTAACCTCAGCGTATGGAATCGTCGCCTTAATGGTGGTTTCACCAGCCGAAACGCCGGTGCCGGAAGACATTCCCTCAACACGACCGCGGGAAGCGGATACGTCGCCCATGACGGAACCTGCGTAACTGTCTGGAACGGTAATCTCCAGGTGAGCCATAGGCTCCAAGAGAACTGGTTCTGCCTGGTCAACAGCCTTCTGGAAGCCAATGCGAGCAGCGGTCTTGAATGCCATCTCGTTGGAGTCAACTGGGTGGTAAGAACCCTCGTAAACAGCAACTTTAACGTCAATCATAGGATAACCAGCCAAAACGCCTTCGCGCATGGTCTCCTGAACACCCTTATCAATAGCGGGGATGAAGCCGCGTGGAATGTGGCCGCCTACGATTTCGTCCACAAATTCGTAACCTGCGTCTGGGTTTGGCTCGATGCGCAGCCAGCAGTCACCATACTGACCGGAGCCGCCGGTCTGCTTCTTGTGCCTACCCTGAGCACTTGCAACTCGACGGATTGTCTCGCGATATGGGATGCGAAGCGCAACCTTATGTGCGGAAACGCCGGCTCGCTGCTCAAGACGCTCGAGAAGAACGGCTACTTGTGCCTCGCCGATTGCAGAAACAATGGTCTGGCCGGTGTCCTCGTCACGCTCAACCTTAAGGGTTGGATCGGCGTCGGCGGCCTTCTCCAGGAACGCAAAGAGCTTGCCCTCGGTACCGCGCTCATCAGGCTCAATAGCCGTGCGGTACAGGGAGTTGGGGAACCTAAATGCAGCGGCCTCAACCTTACCGGTAACGGAAAGCGTGTCGCCCGTCATGGCCTCGAGCTTTGGAACTACTACGATATCGCCGGCTGCGGCGGTGCTCACATCAGCTGTTTCTTTGCCGCACATACGATACAGGTGAGAAAGGCGCTCGGGCTTGCGTGTGCGAGCGTTGATAAGCTCAGAACCTGCAGAAACAGTACCTGCAAGCACCTCACAAAGGTAAGCTTGCCGTTCTGTGGATCCTGCAGCGACTTAAAAGCAAACGCAACAGGGCGCTCGTCATCAGGGGAAATATCAAGCTGCTCGCCGTTCACCAGCGGAATGCGGCCAAAGTCGGACATAGTTGGGAACCAGCCGTCAACAGCGTCAAGCAAGGAGATGACGCCCTCTTCGCGGACGCAAGAACCGGAGAAGACAGGAACAAAAATGCGCTCCATAAGAGCCTTGCCCAGCAGACCCTCAAGCTCTTCCTGCGTAATCTCTCCGCCCTCAAGGTAGCGCATCATCAGCTCATCGTCGGCCTCAACAACCAGCTCGGTCAGGGCCGCGCGAGCAGCTTCTGCCTCTGCCTGGAACTCGGCAGGAATATCGGTGACCTCAGGCTTGCCGTCTACCAGCTTACGAGCCTTCTGATGGACAACGTCAATGATGCCGGAGAACGCCTCGCCAGAACCCATTGGAACGGTCACTGCGCCAAGCGAGGAGCCAAAACGATCCTGGAGCATAGCCATCGCAGTCTCGTAGTCTGCATCAGGGCGATCCAGGCGGTTGATAAACAGTGCGCGGCAGAGAGACAGGTCCTCGGCAGCAAACCAAAGCCTGGTGGTAATAGTGCCAGGTCCACTAGCTGCATCAACAACAAACAGCGCAGTCTCAACAGCGCTCATTGCCGAATAGGCGTCACCCACAAAGTCAGGATAGCACGGTGCGTCAAGCACGTTAATGCGTGTATTTTCCCAGGTAATTGGTGCGATAGTAGTAGAGATAGAGAATCCGCGCTCTGACTCTTGTGAATCGTAATCAAGCGTGGGCTTTGTGCCTGCGTGGCCGCCTAAACGAGTGGTTGCACCCGTCAGATGCAGCATTGCCTCGGCAAGCATGGTTTTGCCCACGCCACCTTGGCCCACCAGGACCACATTCTTTACCTTAGAAACATTTTTTTCGGCCATGATGCCTCCTCTGACTGCGGCAAGCAGCCGAGAAGGTCAGCCGATAGTACGCGCCCGAGTCTAGCGCGATATGCTTCGGCCCTTCCTGCTACTTACCGAACAAGAAAACCTCTAGCCACCCTACCGTACCGCAAAGCGCAAAAAAGAGACACCCACCATTCGATAAACGACATGTGGTGGGTGCCTCAAAGTTTCTTCTCGACAGAAGAATTTGTGATGTTGCCGCAGGTAGATGACGTGAAATTGCAGAACGCCACCCGCGTGCATCACAAAAGTTAGATTCTAACTCCTCGGTGAACGGTGTTGTTAAAGATCAGGTAGCCGATAATTGCGTTCACCAGCGACAGCGTGACAAAGATAATGTTGGGAAGCGTCTCGTTGACCACGCCTGCTGAAGAGCTGAACGAGTCCATAACCGGGATAATCATCATCATGAACGTTCCGCCGATAACAAACATGGAGCCCAGCGTACCCACAAGAGAAGAAACGGTGACCGAAAGGCTTCTCTTGGTGATATCGACAACGGAAGTCCAGTCAAAGTTTGGCCGGCGAATATCAATGGCCAGGCCAACGTTAGACACCAGGAACACAATGCAGAGCGGCAGAATGACGTTTCTCAAGGCTGTTTCAATGGTGATGTGACCAGGAATCAGGAAGAAAATCTGGGTCACAACACTAAAGATGAGCACGTAAAGCATGTTCACGGCAATCTTTGCGCCAAAAATCTGCTTTGAAGATACAGGCATAGTTGCCATCAGCCAATTTGAGCGGCCTTCCAGCGAATATGAAATGGCAGCAGAGTTGGCAGCGCAGAACATCGAGGTGCCAAACCAGGTGGTTATCATGCCAAAGATGGTTCTTGCCAAAGGGAGATAGCGCGGGACCTCGGACGCAGGAACAAAGTAGGCCACGATAGACGACGTGCTAAAGAACATAGAAATAAAGGCGAGAATAACCATCAACAAGCAGCCAAAGAGCATGTTTATAAAGACTGCTGGGTAACCCGTGATGGTCAGAATCTCTTTTCTGATCAGGGCAACAAATGGCGTCGCAGACTTGGTGGAAATCTGTTTAGTGGTGAACTTCTTCTGGACCTTGTCCTCACTTACCAGCGCATTAATGCGGTCGTTGAAGCGAGAAATGATTGCCACGATTGCCGCAGGAGCTCCAACGGAGACCAGAGCAAACAGCAAGAAGCTAACAAGGGAGCCAGAGTTAAAGAAATCCGCAATCCACAGTGATGGAAGATAAACTACGCCAACTGAACTTGCAACGGTAAAGACAGTGTCACGGAAGTTATCCACCACACCTGGGACAAACTTGTCCGCGTTGAAAGATACCGTAAAGATAAAGAACAGATAGGCAACCATAAAGAAGAGGCCAAAAACGCCACCGATGACCATTCCCAAGTTCTTAAAGTGCAGCTTTGCAGCAAGGGCTGCAACCGCAAAAGCCAAGAGAATTGCAGCAGAAACCGCAAGGTTAGGTCCAAGAAGAAGCGCGAACAAAGCGCCAATCAAGCGAGGGAGTGTGCCCGCTTCAAAGGTGAAATAGGCCAAAAAGACTGGCAGCATAATGACGATAGACCAAATGCCCTCCGCAGCATACAGAGCTGCTACGCGAGAATAAATAATGGTGCTCTTTTTGATTGGAAGCGACATGATAAAGTCGTAATCCTTGTACGCAAAAAGCACGCCATTGGCCTTTACAAACGTCAAAATAACACCAGGTAGAGCGCCGACAAGAATTCCTGCTAAAGGAAGCAATCTTGTGAAACCGGCAATGGCTAGAGTTGTAGCAATGCCGTAAATGTAAACCATCATGAAGATAGCGCCAACAACTGCAAAAACACCACCGACAATAGGCAGGGCATTTGCGCCAACCTTTTTCTCAAAATTCTTTCGAGCTCCCACAACCTGCGTAGTCCAAATCATGGTGATCTGAACCTTAAGCAACATCCAGAACACTTTGAGGTCAGAAGGCAGTTTGAGCTCGGAACGGTCGAGAACAGGAACTTGACCAGCGCTTACTTGAGCTGGAATAAAGACATCTCCTGAAAGTTGCAGGTTCTGCTCAGGCACATCGGGGCGCTGAGGAACCTGTGGAACATTGTTTGCCATGACTAGTTCTCCTTAGGGAAGGAGGGAGGAACTGGAGCGCCTGGAGGCACTGGTGCACCGGGTACAGTTGGAGCTGCTGGTGCCGCAGGCGCGGTCGGTGCAGCGGGTGCGGCTGGTGCTGCTGGTGCTGCGGGTGCAGCGGGGGCCGCAGGTGCTGCAGGTGCTGCAGGTGCTGCTGGGGCCGCGGGTGCAGCGGGTGCGGCTGGCGCAGCTGGAGCGGCAACTACGGGTGCACCAGGAATGACTGACTGGACAGGCGCGCCCTCATTGGTAGTAATCATATCCTGAGCAATATCGGAAGAAACGCCAGGAGCGCCGGCCTCAAGGCCAAGGAAGACTTCCTCAAGAGAAGCGTTGCCGCGAATCTCGTCCGTTTTACCTGCGGCAAGAAGCTTGCCCTGACGAATAATGGCAATTTTATTGCAGAGTTTCTCGACAACCTCAAGAACATGTGACGAGAAGAACACGGCAGATCCGCGGTCGGCAAGCTCGTGCAGCATCTTCTTGAGCTCGAAGCTTGCTGCTGGGTCCAGACCAACAAATGGCTCGTCCAAAATGATGAGCTTTGGCTCGTGGAGCAGGGCGGAAATCAGAACCAGCTTCTGCTTCATACCGTGAGAGTAGCTGCCAATGGCGTTTGCCAGGGAGTCGGTAATGCCCAGGCGGTTGGCCAGCGTAGTAATGCGCTCAACGCGATTCTCCGCAGGAACGCCAAAAATGTCGCAGACGTAGTTGAGGTACTTGATGCCGCTCATGAACTCGTAAATGTCTGGGTTATCAGGAACATAGGCGATGACCTGCTTAGTGCCAACGGGGTCAACCAGCACGTTTTTTGAGTCCACAAAGATGACGCCGCCCTCAAATGGCTGGGCACCAACGATGGACTTGATAAGCGTAGTTTTACCTGCGCCGTTATGGCCGATAAAACCGTAGATGTCACCAGGCATAACGTCGAGCGAAAGATCAGAAACGGCAACCTTAGAGCCATACTTCTTGGTGAAGTGCTGAACGCTCAACACGGGAACAACCTCGCCAGGAGCCGCTGGGGCTGGGGCTGGGGCTGGGGCTGGTGCAGCAGAAGCTGCAGGCGCAGTAGGCGTAGCGGCGGGAGCAGCTGGTGCGGAAGCCGCAGGAGCAGCTGGCGCCGCGGGAGCTGCTGGAGGTACGGGAGCGTTAGGAACAGGTGGCTGTGGGATGTTGTCGGCCATGTTAGTTTCCTTCTTCCAATTTATCTATCTTGTTCACTCGAGTGTCGTTAGCTTTTGGAGAGCGCTTTGCCCTTCTCAGAGCATCGCGCAAAATCCATTCTACCTGAGCGTTGGTTGAACGCATGTCATCTTGCGCCCAGCGTTCAACCGCCTCCCAGACTTCTGGAGCTACACGAAGTGGATATTGTTTGCGAGGTGCCATGGGTTTCTCGCCATGCTTTTACTGCTGCAAGGAACCGGTATTAAGCACAGGCTGAGCCTCGGACTCACCGCAGAGAACAACCATGAGGTTGGAAGCCATGACAGCCTTGCGGTCCTCGTCGAACTCAACAACGCCATTCTCGGAGAGCTGAGTGAGGGCCATGTCAACCATGGAAACGGCGCCCTCGACGATCTTTTTACGTGCAGCGATGATTGCCTCTGCCTGCTGGCGGCGAAGCATTGCCTGCGCGATTTCAGGAGCGTAGGAGAGATGCGTGAGGCGAGCGTCGTCAACGGTGATACCAGCGACGGAAAGGTTGCGGCTCAGCTCGGACTGAAGTGCCTCGGAGACTTCCTCGATGTTGGAGCGCAAGGTAATTGCGGTGTTGGACTCGGACTCGTCCTCCATGTGGTCGTAGCTGTAGATGCTGGCGACGTGCCTGAGCGCGGTCTCTGCCTGCATAGCAACGTAGCTGTCGTAGTCGTCGACGTCAAAGAGGGCCTTTGCGGTATCGCTGACGCGCCAAACAACAACCTCGGCGATCTCGATTGGGTTACCCATGCGGTCGTTGACCTTGAGGACGTCTCCGTTCAGCGTACGAGCACGAGTGGAAATGATGGAGGTGTGCACGTTTATACTTGGAGTAACGCCTGCAGCGAGAGAAGAAAGATCACCCACGTTTGTAGACAGGGTCTTGGCGTAGTAAGGATTTGCCCAGCGAAGACCCTCGTCCTTAACGGTGCCAATATACTTACCAAACAGAACGCAAACCTTTGCTTGACCAGGCTGAAGGCTAAACAGGCCACTTGAAACAAACATTCCTGCAAAGAAGAATACCAGTGCACCAATGATGCTTGGGAACGATGGATCCAGGAGAGGATTTCTGTCTGCAGCGATAGCGCTGAGTACAAAATTGGCCAAAAACAGGGCTGCAACTGCAAAAAGAACAATGGTAATCAGCAGGAACAGCCAACCACTCTTGGACTTAATGATTTTCTCGGTGCTCATACTATCTCCTTTGTGACAATGAGCTTTATGTTGGCATCATTGTGATATCACATTGATTACAAGTCAATAGAAATTTTTATTTAAATGTTGTTCAAAAATCGCAGGTAAAGCGGCTGTTTTGTTGCATGTGTTGCGCGTTCAGGAGCATGTCTGGTCGCACGCTCGAGCGCGCGCCTGACCGTGCGCTTGACCGTGTGTGATGCGCAAGGCGAGAAGTTCTTCTCTTCGAGAATTGCAGCTGAATCGCAAGGCTTACATCAAGCGCGCCTGACTTCTGCAAAGATTCTGTAACTTTTGCCTGATAACACCAAAGAATCTGTGGATTTGCCTGATTTCTGCAAAGAATCTGTATCCAAAACACAGATTCTTTGCACTTTTCAGGCGGACTTTGAAGCGTGCTCGAGATTGCCCCTCCATGGAGCCTGATTTTCTCGCCGTGTCTGAACGATTTGCCGGAAAAGTGCACCTTGTCTGAGCGATTTGCCGGTTTTTCTCATCATGTCTGAGTAAATTTACTCAGACATGATGAGCTTTTCAGGCTCGCAATCAAAGGGCAGTCAAAAGATGGTAGAGAAACAGTTTGATCGAACAAAAACACACCTCGGGAGAAGCCCCAAGGTGTGTTCGGTGTGCACTATTACCTGGTCGCAGGCGTGTTCGTCGCAGCTCGCGCCCGTCGCAGCCCGTCGCGTCCGTCGGAGTCGCAGCTGGTACGACGCCCGCGGCTCGCGCGGCGTGTTAGTCGATACGAGCGTCTACCTCAAGCCAACCGAGCTGGTCGATGTTGCCCTTGACATGCTCGCAAGACTTACGCCATGCCTCAATCTCGGAGTCGGAAAGCTCGGGCACAAAGACCTTCTCGACACCATTAGCGCCAATAACTGCAGGAAGTGAAGAGTAGAAGCCGGAAACGCCATACACATCGTTGAGCAGCGTAGAGACTGGCGTGATCAGCTTGGTGTCGTGAACAATAGCCTTGATGACCTCGACGGCGCCGTTTGCAATGGAGTACTCGGTGCACTGCTTGCCGCTGTAAGTGACGTAACCACCCATGCGTCCGGCCTGCTCAAGCTCTGGGAGGTCAAAGGTCTTGCCTGTCTGAGCTGCAACTTCGTCGAGGGTGAGGCAGCCAATGGAAACGTGCGACCAGCAAGCAAACATGCCGTTGCCGTGCTCGCCGAGCATCCAAGCGTTGATGCAAGATGCTGGATAGCCGGTAGCGCCGGAAAGCGCATGGCGAAGTCGAGCGGAATCCAACGTGGTACCGGAGCCGATGACCTTATTTGGATCGGCGCCGGTCAGATACTGGAGCTCAGTAGTAACAACATCGCATGGGTTTGCGATATTGACCCAAACACCATCAAAGCCTGCGTCTGCAATGCGCTTAGCGAACTTCTTGGCCTCGTCAGTGGTGACGAAGAGCTCACCATCACGACTACCTGCTGCAGCCTCAATATGGCCAGCAGCATTAACAATAATATCGCAGCCAGCAAGCTCCTCGTAACGGTCATCTACTTCATAGACACGAGCGGGATGTGGATAAAAAGGCATTGCGTCCAACAGGTCGTTTACCTGAGCTTTGCACAGGACTTCGTTTGTATCACTAATAAAGAGCTCGGTAACAAGTCCCTGGTAAAGCAGGGCATTTGCAACGTGAGCGCCGACGTGATTAGCACCAATGATGCCAATCTTGCTGATGAGAGCCATAGTCCACCTCTTTTATCTCGCCAAAATACTGTGCCTGTTAGCTTAACGGTTTTCTAGGCAAACGGGAAACGATACAAAAAATGAAACATATTAGATACAACAATCCCCTCAACGTGCCATTTAAGCCCGCAAACGGTATAGTAGTAATCCAAGATTTGGAGAGGAACTATGGGATACAAGACACCAACATGCTCTATTGCGCGTAGCTGCGGAGGCTGTGAATGGCTTTCGGTCCCCTATCCTATCCAACTTAAGCGTAAGCAGGCGCAGGTAGAAGAACTTCTCGCCCCACTGGCAAGCATCAATAACGTAACTATCGAGCCCATTCGTGGAATGGACGAGCCTCTGGCGTATCGTCACAAAGCAGCAACGCCATTTGCGCCGGGTAAGGGCCGCACGGTTCGTTCCGGTTTTTATGCAAGCGGAACGCACAAGATTATTGCCTCAAAGGAATGCCTGGTAGAAGATGGTCGAGCTCGCGCTATCCTCAACGACGTAGCCTATCTTGCCGGCCAGTTCAACATCCATGCTTACCAGGAAGATCGCGGCAAGGGAGCGCTGCGCCACGGCGTGGTTCGCTGCGGATATGCCACCAACGACGTCATGCTGGTACTGGTGGTCAACGGCCAGCATCTGCCCCATGAGCAGGAGTTTATTGCCGCGCTTCGCAGGCGCACCCTGAGCTGACCAGCATCTTCTTGAACGTCAACCAGAAGCGCACCAACGCAATCTTAGGGCGAGAAACCCGTCTGCTTTGGGGCTCAACATCCATGAGCGACAAACTTTTGGGCTGCACGTTTGAGATTGGTCCAACCAGTTTCTACCAGACCAACCCTCAGCAAACTGAGGTGCTCTACCAACTGGCCATCGACGGTGCACTTGCTGACTCCGAGCTAGCTGGCTCCGAGTCCGCTGACGCCGCGTTGCCCAGCGCCTCCACTCAGGCAGACGCTTCCGCACAAGCAACCGCTTCCGCGCAAACCAGCAACCTGCGAGTTCTTGACGCCTACTGTGGCACGGGAACCATTGGACTTTGCTTGGCGCACGCTGCTGAAGCTCAAGGCATCAGCCTCTTGCTCACTGGCGTTGACCAGGTTGAAAACAACATTCAGATGGCTCGCAGAAACGCTCGTAACAATAAGCTTGAAGCTGAGTTTATCTGCGACGATGCCACTCGCTACATGCAGGCGCTGGCAAAAGATGGTCAAAACTTTGACGTTATTATTCTTGATCCGCCTCGCGCGGGTTCAACACCTGCCTTCCTCAAGGCAACAGCTCAGCTAGCTCAGAAGAAAATCGTGTACGTGAGCTGCAACGTTGTAACGCAGGCCAGGGACCTCAAAGTTCTTCTCGACAGCGGGTTTGCCATTGAGCGCGTAACACCTGTGGACATGTTCCCTCACACCAAGCATGTGGAGTGCGTAGTTTTGATGTCACGCACAGATGGATGACGCGGCTGAAACCCGCATGTAACAGGGGCTTTCGGCGATAGCTGCTTCATGTGGATTACAGACGAAGGCGTGAAACTTAAAGACTTATAGAAGGTGTTACATTCCGCTTCTACGGGACGTAGAATAGAGACACATATCGTTTGCATGGTGAGTTAACAGGAGGCTTGTTGCAATGCTTGAAACGAAAAAAACGCTTATCGTCGTCTACAAGGACGAGCTTCTGATGAATCAGCTCAAGAAGATGATCGAGACACATGATGATGCTGAAAATGAGGTTGTCGGCACAAGGGACAACTCCATCAACGTCGTGTCTTGGACGGAGAAGGTTTGGCTCGGTAATAAGAAGGCCGGAAACATACAAGGAAAGATTCTATTCCTCGGCGACATCAAGGGAACAGACAAGCTCATCCCCGTCATCGACGTGAAGTTCGATGACTGCGGCGTCAAATACGGATGGGCAGGCAATCAGGCTGTCCTCTATGTTGAGCCGGAAGCCTTGACCAGCCGAGAGGGCTACGACGAGTTTCTGAAGAAGTTGTCAGACCTCCCAGTTCCCAATTTCCTGAAGACGATGAAGCAAGATATCGTTGAGAACGCCGGAGAGGAGCCCGTCGTAGAGATCACCAAGCAAGAAGAGACTGACGGCGAGAAGGAGGCTCCTGCCTTCTTGAATGTGGCGAAGAAGATTCTCGATAGTGGAGCAGATGCCTTCGAGAAGGTCAGTGAGCAGGTCGCAGTCAAATCCGAAGAGATATTCAGGAACAAATCCCTCATGAAAAGGCAGATGCTCTTCTACGGAGCTATCCATCTTTACAGAGATGAGCTTGAGAGCTTCATGAACAAATAGGGTAACTATCGATGCAGACGAAAAGCGAAGTACAACAAGGCTGGGAATTTGCCGCCGCGATAATGGGAGCGGACGTAGGCGCCCACATGGGCACGGAATACGTCAGTGCCGTTGAAGCGGCAATTAAGCAGCTTGAAGATAATATCAACAACCACCAGTACCGCAATCTTGGAATCGGACAGCTGCAGGGCTACATGTTCGAGGAATGGGAAGCTGGCACATTTAACGTTGATGCGGTGGCGGCAGATTCGGCAGACCGCGCAGCGGTTCTTCACAGCACGGCGAAGGACTCCGTGGACATTCACCTGAAATCCGGCACGGATTACAGTGCCAAGTCCTACGGAACCGCCGAGCAGACCGCCAGGGCGCAGGCTCGCTTCAATCCCGACACCGGTCAGGCGAGCTATCAGGGTCAGGGCAGGCTCGTTCCGTCAGATCAGCTCGATACCGCAAAACAGACCGCACATCGGGAAGCACTCCGAAACGAGCCTATCCGTGAGGACGTGTCGAAAGCCTACGACGAGACAGAGTTGAGACTGACCGACAAGCTTGCAAACGACGAGGGTGTGGAGTCCAGATCTGCCTCCAGAAAAGACCTCGAGAAGATGGCAAAGGAAAGCAAGAAGCAGGAGTTCAAAGCAGAGGAGCATGGCGTCACAGCTGAGGGCGCGATCAAGACGAAATACCTGCTGAAGCAGGCTCTGAAAGCCGGATACACTACGGCAGCCATAACGGTAGCCGTTCAACTTGCTCCGGAGATATATAAAGCCATCGATTTCCTCATCAAGAACGGAGAACTCGACCTTTCCACAGTCAAGCACATAGGTGAGAAAGGAATATCGGCAGGTGCAGAAGGGTTCCTTCGCGGTTCGATATCGTCTTCACTTCTCATCATGTGCGAGAGCGGTGCGCTTGGCGAAGCCCTCAAGGGAATCAGCCCGACGCTTCTCGGCACCGTTGTTGCTCTGGTTTTGCAGACCACAAAGAACAGCATTCTCGTCGCTGCAGGAAAGATGACCACACAGCAGATGGGTGCGGCATTCGTGGATATGGTCGTCGTGTCCGGCGGATACCTCGTTAGTGCACATATTGGAGGTATCATAGGTCAGACACTCGGATTCCAGCTTCCTGTTCTCGGATACCTGCTGGGCAGCCTGATAGGAAACTCCTTCTGCGTCATCTACAACATCGGCAAGAAGAAGCTAATCTCGTTCTGCGTTGATACTGGCTTCACCTGTTTTGGGCTGGTAGAGCAGAACTATGAGCTTCCAGAGGACGTACTCCATGAGATGGGAGTCGAGACGATAGAGATACCACGCACCAGAATCGAGACCACGGAGATACCGAGGATCGCCATCGGTGCGGCTGAACTAAAGAAAGCGGACTACGAGACAATCGACATCACCGTCCTGCGCCGAGGAGTAATAGGCGTAAACAAAGTCGGGTATGTCTTCTCGTAACGATGTCAACCGAGGAAGTTTATTTACGCCTGATTGAATAGTCGAAAAACAAGCAGAAGATGATTTGGGGATTTCTGGACTCTCAAGAAGAATCCAAGATGGCTGACAGGGGGCGAGACGGTATCAGATTATCCACGCACATCCAGTCATGAGGAACAGGTCATAGGGCGGATATATTTACACAAACAGGCGAAACTGCCTTCATCCGTGCGCACACAACCCACAACGTTTCTCACGTCTCGTGCCATGTTGAGTGCGTTGTGGTGCTGGCTCGCGTTTAGATTAAAGGCACAAATTGAATTGGGCGGCTATGAAAACGGTAGAATTTGGAAAACAAAATAACGACGTAATCATGCTGCTTCATGGTGGCGGTTTATCTTGGTGGAATTATAAAGCCGAGGCTGAACTGCTGAAGAATCGATATCACGTTGTGCTGCCAATCCTTGACGGACATACGGGTAGTGACAATGATTTTATAAACATTGAGAAAAACGCAAGTCGACTCATTTCTTTTATCGATAAAGAATTTGGAGGCTCGGTTCTCCTTATTGGAGGGCTGTCCCTTGGTGCGCAGATTTTAGTAGAGATGCTGACGCAACGAAACTCAATTTGTCAAAACGCTGTCATTGAAAGTGCGTCTGTCATTCCGTCTACGATGACAAATGCCTTGATTAAACCGATGTTTTCACTAAGTTATGGCTTAGTGAAAAAGAAGTGTTTTGCTCAAATGCAATTTGACTATCTTCATATTCGTAAAGATTTATTTGAAGACTATTATCGGGACACGTCACAAATCTCAAAAGAGAACATGATTGCATTCTTGGAAGCAAATACATCCTATGAGATAAAACCCAACTTTCAAGATGTCCACGCCAAAGTCCGTATTCTTGTCGGAGAAAAAGAACAGAAAAAGATGATCTGCTCAGCAGAACAAATACATAAGGTACTGCCTAATAGCGTTCTTGAAATAAAGAAAGGCTTATATCATGGTGAGTATTCCATCAACCATTCCGAAGAGTATACAAAAGAACTTCTAGACATGATTAATGCTCAATAGACCCTTGCCGTCCATCGCCCATCGTTCTGTCCTCCAAAACTCAGGAGTTCCCGTGATTATAAAAGCTTTACCTAAACCATCGCTGGACATCCGCACTTGCTGCGTTTCATAAATTTTAAGCGTACAATTGTTAGCGTGTACTACTTTGCTTTTCATCAGGGCGTTTCTACAAAATAGCGAGGCTCATATGAAAGTACAGCAGCTCATCAAAGATACGTGCACCATAGCTTCCGAAGACATCGGTACAGCAAAAGCAGACCAAATTGCGCACGCAGCTCAGAAGCGATACGAAGCTCTCTGTGCAGAAAACATGTCTGATTCCAAAGAGCTCCGTGCCCACTCTTACAAACGCATTTACCCTGGTATTGCAATATATGAAGCTCTACGCGTAGAGGGCATCCCACAAGAAAAGGCCGTCTGGTATATTCGCGAATATTTCCAGCGCTTTGCTGCCAAACGAGTCCCACTCTTCCAATGGGCCATCAAAACGTTTGGCCTTGCACGCAAGTTTCCTCGCCTCTTTAAATCAGGTATCGAGAAAAGCTGCACATCAAATGCTGGATTTGCCTTTGAGTATCCAGAAAGTCACGGTAACGAAGCGCGCCTCACCATTGTGAGCTGCCCCTACTATGAGATAACCAAAAAATATGGCTGCCCCGAAATAACCGCTGCATACTGTGATAGTGACGATGCAGGATACGGTAACCTGCATCCTCAACTTATCTGGGGCCGCACAAAAACCATAGGCCACGGTGGCGATTGTTGCGATTTTCTCTTAGAGTATAAGGAGAACTAACCGCAGGTAGACGCTGTTTGCCTGCACCGTCGCTAAAATTTTGTCATCTACATGACGTGATTTGAGCACGTTTACTAGGAGTTTTTATGCAAGAAAATCGCATGTTTTCCGACGTCAAGCTGGCAAAGAGACTAACTCCAGCTTGGCTTAGTCCCTTTTTAGCCGTTTTCTTGTTGGTTGTTGGGCAAATTATTGGCGCTATTGTAATGTCTATCTCAGCAGCTCTTATTATTGCCCCTTACTACATGACGCACCCAGATCTTCCAGATCGCCTTTCCGATTCCCTCAATCTGAGAGAGATTTTTGGAGACTACTATCTTCTGGTAACGCTTCTTTCCTTTGTCTTTATTGCAGGCCTCTTTTTCCTGTGGGTAAAACTCTTTGAAAAACGTCCGATTGTTACCCTGGGATTTTACAAAGATAACTGGAAGAAAGAGCTGTTCAAGGGCTTTGGTCTAGGAATTCTTCTCTTCTCTGTTGTGATGTTGATCCTCATTTTGACCGGATCTTATCAATTAGTTGGCACTACTTTTACGCCTTATGCCTTTGGTTTTGTTCTTCTCACTATTCCGTTTTGGCTCATTCAGGGCGGAACAGAAGAACTTGTCACCAGAGGCTGGCTTCTTCCTGTCATGGCAGAGAAGTCCAACAAGATTGTTGCGATTGTCGTTTCAAGCAGCCTGTTTGGTCTTCTCCACATGTTTAACAGCGGATTTAGTATGCAGTCTCTGATTGACCTGATTCTTTGGCGTCTTGGAAACGTTCTACATCATCAAAACAGACAATCTCTGGGGAGCCGCTGGCATTCACGGAGCCTGGAACTTTGCCCAAGGCAATATCTTTGGCGTTCTGGTAAGCGGTAGCACTACAGGCAGTTCTTTGCTGCAGTTTGCTCCTGGCAGTGGCCCGGATTGGCTTACCGGCGGTAGCTTTGGCGCAGAAGGTTCCATCGTTTGCACGCTTGTTATGCTGGTAACTATCCTGATTCTTGCCTATCAGCTCAAGAAGTCTGGCAAGCTCTTTGTTAAAAATCTGCCGAGAAATCCGCTGAAGCCTCAGTCGAGAATTTATAACTTTTGTATTTGATGAATTTCACAGATAGACCGATTTTCTCGTCCACTTCTCCTGCACCTTAAGGAGAAGTGGGTTGTGTGTATATGGTCAATTTGCAGCTTGAGGAGCAAGTTATTCTCGCCATTAATTATCATTTATTTGTCTTGTTATCGTTTGAGGAGAAATAATGCGTGTCAAGAAAGTTCTGAGCATTTTATTTGCTCTCGCTCTTGTGTTGAGCAGTCTACCTGCATCCGCCATTGCAGAGTCTATTGAAAATGCAGGTAAATACTCGGTTGTTGTTTCATACGTTAATGTACTAAACAATGAAGAGATTCATGCGCCTTCTAAGCAAGTTGTAAATGAGGGAGAATCTTGGTCAGTTGCCGCTCCAACAATTACTGGCTATAACCTGGAAGATCCTGCTCAAACAACCGTTACTGGCGTTGCTTCTGGTTCAGATCACTACATTAAACAGACCGTCTATTACGCACCTAGCTCTGTTCTCTACACCGTTAAGCGCATGAAAGAAATGACTACCGGCAATTATGTTGAGGCGTCCTCTGAAGAAAACTACGGTGTACCTGATGCAATTGTTACGGCTGCAGATGTTACCTATCCAGGTTTTGTGCGCACAACTACAGATCTTTCGCTCAAAGTTACCGCAGATGGTAAGGCTGTTAAGTACATCTATTACGATCGCAATCCTCGCAGCGCAATCTACTTCTCAACTTCTGGCAGTGAGCTTTCTCCTGTAATTGGAAACCCTGGAGATCCTGTTCCTGCCGTCCCTAATCCAACACGAACTGGCTATACCTTTGCTGGTTGGGACCTTAACGACGACGGTATTGCAGATTCTTTGCCTACCACCATGCCTCAAGAGCCTGTTACTGCAAAAGGCACTTTTGGACTCCAGCAACAGCAACGTATCACTACGCCTATTTTTATTCAGGATCCAAACAACCCTTCTAACTACAACTACGTTACAACCACCGCTGCTTCCGGAACTGTTGGAACAATGACCGCGACTGCTCCTGTTCAGCCTAATACCGGCGTTTTCCGCTTTGAAACATACAGCCACGAGAGCGATCCAACTCCTATTGCAGCAGATGGTTCCACCACTATTAACGTTTACTACAACCTTGCAACTATCACCGTCAATGTGCGTCCAAAGAGAAATGGCTCCATTCTTGCAACGCTTACGCTTCGTTATGGTGACTCGTTTAATCCTTACGCTATTAATCCAAATACGGGCAACAAGTACAGCGACGACATGCTCGCTGCCATGCGTGCAGACGACCCTTCTGGAACCTACTATTGGTATGGCATAATCCCCGGTGTTGGCGGTACTGCAACCACCATCCAAGCAAAAACAACTGACCCAGGAGCCACAATTACTGCAGATAATGTGCTTGAAATTTACGGACGCTATACTAATTCCACTGCTCTTGGTCCACGTTACCGCTTCTACTACTATCAAAACCTTGATGGTACCTACGATATGGGCGGGGACCACACGCTTTCACGACCCAACATGATTACAGAAATTGCAAACAACAATGGTGATGGCTATCTTGAGAGCGAGAGTAGACATCCTGGTTTCTCGTATGATGGCTATCGCACAAGCGTTGGCCATTTTGATGGAACCAATTACGATGCACTTGGTTGGACCAGTTGGCAGCCATACAACTATGACTACCTCATCACTGATTACAATTCCAACTTGATTGAGCACCGCTTTAAGCGCAATACCTATACCGTTTCCTACGTAAGCTCTGGTACAACTGTTGCTACGCACTCTCACCTCTTCGGAGAGCCATTTAACGCAAGCACCGATGTTCCTGGCGCCTCTTTAACTTCTCCACGCCCTGGTTATGTTTTCAAGGGCTGGTACGACAACTCGGAGACTGTGGGCACTCCTGTTACCGACACCACTATGCCCGCAACCAACACGGTACTGTATGCCAAATGGGCGCCTCTGACTGCTACCGTTACCTTTGACTCTGAGGGTGGCTCACCAGTCAACTCACAGGAGCTCACCTATGGAGACGCAGCTACAAAGCCTACTGATCCCGTACGAGAAGGCTACACCTTTGCAGGTTGGATTCTCTACACCAATGGAAACCCCTCTGTATACAGCTTCTCCGCAGCAGTTACGGGCGACATTACTCTGCATGCGCTGTGGAAGAAGAATGATTCTTCTGTCTCCTACACGGTCATTCACCAGACAGACGACGGTCAGATTCTTTCAACCACAACTGAGACTGCTCCAATCGGCTCCCTTGTGAGCAAGTGGGCTCTCGACGCAGCTGACCGCGGAGACTATACCTATGTAGATGTGTCTTCTCGCTCTATGGTCCTTGACGAAAACGCCGAGAATAACGTCTTGACCTTCACGTATAGCAAGGAAGCTCGCTACAGCTATACCGTCCATTACGTTGACGCACAGACTGGTGAGCAAATCCATTCCGACGATATTATTGGCAGCCAGACGCTCAACCTGCAGAATGTTTCTGCTCGTGAGATTGACGGTTACACACTTCAGGGTGACAGCACTGGATATGTTTCTGCTGACCAGCTTGAGTACACGTTCTACTACACAAAGAACCCTGAAGCGCCTGCAGCACCTCAGACCCCAGCAAAGCGTAAAAGCTCTCTGCCCGAGACTGGCGATGCTTCAAGCGTGATTCTTGTTAGCACAGCTCTAACCTCTGTGGCTTCCTTGGGAACTTCCCTTGTTTTGCGTCGTAGGAAAAGAACCGAAGCATAACAGAAAGTTCTAATGCAACTACAAAACCCGGGTGCCTCGCACTCGGGTTTTTGTTTGCGTATTCTTGAAGTAGCTACAGGCGGGCACAACTCGACAATCAGAAAAGCCTAATGAGGCTCATTACTTTAGCCATAAATCTGTAAACCAATCTTCACAACTAAAGCAACAGTATTAAATTCTGATTTCACAGGTAGTTTGATTTTCTCGTTACCTCATCCTTGTAATTAAAATAACGAAGGAGGAGGTGTTTTATGTCAAAGAAACAAATCAATCTATTTGTAGGCTCTGTCGGAGCTTTTATCGGAGTATTTGTTTTTATCGCTTATATTCCACAAATTATTGCAAATCTACAGGGAGTAAAGGCTCAACCTTTTCAGCCGCTATTTGCAGCAGTTTCTTGTCTCATTTGGGTCATCTATGGTTGGACTAAAGAGCCCAAAAAGGACTGGATTCTCATTATTCCAAATACTGCTGGTGTAATTTTAGGCGGATTAACATTCCTCACCGCTTTATAGTGATTAAGCAGCAAATTTAATTTAGAAATCCGACAGCACCTAATGGTGCTGTCGGATTTTAATTAACACGCATCTCACCTCTGTAGCCATTCTTGACACTTTTTTTCTCGTTCTACATCATAAACAAACTCAACAAAGCTAATTCTTAGACATCCCATTCCCGGAAAGCCAATCTGTCGCAGCGCCTCATACAGCACAATGGCGGCGGCATTTGAAACGTTAAGCGCACTGACTGAGAACTCGTTAGGGTCAATGAAGTTTCCGCAGATATCCTGCTGTAAAAGCGCTGGATGAGAGTACTGATCATCACCGTCAAGCGCATCGTGCTTTTGGCTCCAGTCCTCGCGATTGACCAAGCTGGCAGAATCTTGCAGCATTGGGATTCTCTCGCACTCGTCAGCATGCTGGGCCAGGAGTTCCTCGGATAATCCCAAGCTTTCCTTTGCCAAAGATGAGGTAATCGCCCATCGCGATACGTTGCCTGAGTATAGGTCTTCTTAGCTTTCTTTGTCAGAAAATGTAGTGGGGATCTACTGGCCGTAAAAGCGCCACTGGCAGCGGTGTCTGCAGCGGAGACAGCGTCGTGTGCAGCGTCTCCAGCTGGTGCAACAGACGCTTGGGCTAGACCGTTCTTCTCCAGAAATTGATCCCAGTTATCGTAGACAGAAACGGTAAGGCTTTTGCCAGTAGGCCATGCCTGCTCGTTTGAGGCTTTTGTCATCAAGCGAGAAGCCCCAACGGGCCCACTAAGTGCAGAGTGAGTCCCACTCACTACGCAGGTGCGACCAATGTTTCCCGTATTTGCAGGGAATCTCGGGCTCTACTAGTACAACATTGAGCATAGGTTATGCCAGAACAAAGCTGGTCAGGAAAGCGATGAGTCCGCCAAGTGCCATGGTGGCTGGCAGCGTCACAAACCAAGCAGCAATAATCTTGCGCGCAACGCCCCAGCGTACGGAGCTGCGACGACGAGCAGATCCTGCGCCCATGATGGATGTGGTGATGACCTGCGTAGTGGAAACTGGTGCCCCAAGCGCAGTCATGATCTCAATTGCAACGGTAGAACTTGTTTCGGCAACAAAGCCAATAACTGGTGTGAGCTTGGTAACGCCATCGCCAACGGTACGCATAATGCGGCCGCCGCCAATGGAGGTGCCCAGTGCCATAGTGGTTGCGCAGAGAAGCTTGACCCACAGAGGGATACCCATGGAAGGGTCGTGAAGACCGGCGGTAACCAGGGCCAACGTGATGATTCCCATGGTCTTCTGAGCGTCATTATTGCCGTGGCTGTATGCCATAAATGCAGCTGAGAGCACCTGAAGTCGGTGGAAAAGACCATGGGCCTTTTTAGGTGGCCAATCAGCAAAGATCTCAAATACCAGCTTCATAATAAAGTAGCCCAGAGCCATACCAATAAGAGGCGAGGTAAACAGAGGAATAACAACCTTCTCGATGACACCCGCCCACAGAATATGACCCGTGCTGCCGGTAAAGACAATGGTTGCACCAATAAGGCTGCCGATAAGTGCATGCGAAGATGAACTTGGGATTGAGAACCACCAGGTAAAGAGGTCCCAAACAATGGCGCCCATCAGTGCAGCAAAAATAACGTAAAGCTGTAGCTGAATATCAACCAGACCAGACGCAATGGTCATAGCAACTTTCTCGCTCATAAGCGCGCCGATAAAGTTCATGATAGCCGACATGATAATTGCTGTGCGTAGAGGCAAAGCCTTGGTATACACCGTGGTTGCAATAGCGTTTGCGGTGTCGTGGAAACCGTTGATGAACTCAAATATCAGAGCGGAAACAAGTACCGCAATAAGCAAGATGCTAGCCATTTTTCACGATGACATTCTGAACAGCGTTTGCAACATGCTTGCAAGCGTCAAGAGTAGACTCAAGTCTATCCAAAAGGCTCTTCCACTTAAGAACCTCAATCGGATCATCAACGTTTCTGAAAATAGAGCTCAGGGCGTTACGATACACAACATCACCCTGGTCCTCATACTCATTTGCAGAGCGTGTATGGCGAATGACCGAGTCATCCTTGTGATAATCAGGGAGACGATCGAAGGCCTTCTGCAGCTCCTCTGAAGCAAACAGGATTAGATGTGCTACCTGAACAGCCTCTGGACGCATCTCTTTGATGTCATACATGCTGAGGTGAGCAGAAACGCTCTCAATACCGTCTGCAATCTCGTCCATAAGCAGGGCAAGACGCGAGATGTCCTCGCGATCAAATGGCGTGATAAACGACGTGTTAAGGGTGGAAATAATCTTTCCTACCTGGTCATCGCAAAGTGTCTCATAGTTCTTAATCTGAACTTCATAATCTTCTGAACTTGGGAATGACTCCATGTAGGAGACAAACAGTTTTGCTGTAGAAACAATCAGTGCAGAAAACTCAGAGAACATGCTATAGAACTCATCTTCTCTACGAGAAACTCGGCTCATATGACGCCCTTCACTTGGACTTTTTATTACATATACAAACACATTTAGTATAGCTGTTTAGGGCGCGTACGCTGAGATAATGTCATTTCAACTTCTCATGAGAAGCTGTCAATCATAATAAGATATAGACTAGGGAGGCCAGATTATGCGAGAAAAAGCTGTTTGAATACGTGCAAATCAGTACGGTAATGATCTGCGCTTTTAGATGGCTCTGTTGACTTTGATGAGCTGTGTCAATGGATTGATGCAGTTATTCAGCAACGAACTAACGAATATCTTGTTTAGTGACTTGGGTAAGATCAGCAATCTGTTTGTTAGCATTGGAGGTTACTTTACATGACAGAAAAGCACGCTACTTTCGTTTTGACGAGAACTTTCTTCAACAAGCTGGGCCAGATTTCGGCAGCGTATTCTCTCAGTCATGATGTATGTTTCTTATATCCCACAGATTACCAAATAATCTTGCTGGAAATAAGGGTAGTTTTATCCAGCCACTGGTTGCTATGATTAACTGCATCTGTTTGGTTTGTTTACGGCGCTTTCAAGAAAGAGCGCGATGTTCCTATTATGATTGCTAACGCCCCTGGTATTCTCTTTTGGACTTGTTACTGCAATTACAGCGCTGCTATAATCTGGCATCCAGCCAGGTCCATCAGTTTACTAAGACTCAACGATAGGGACGGTTCATGTGGCACTTATAGGTTTTTTTAAAGTTGTCTATATTCCCCTGGTCGTCCTGTATCTCATAGCGGCATATGTCCTTCTTGCAAAGCAAAGCTTGAGCAAAATCTTTAAGCGCACAAATTTTGACCTCTTCCGCGGTGGAGCGCTCGCACTTTATTACCTTTTTATAGCTATGGTCTTCTTTGTAGACATAATGCTTCTTACCACTAAAACTGTAGTTAAGCAGCAATTTCTTGTTCCTTATATAGTTGGAATTATTGCTATTGCTGTTGCATGCGCAATCTTTACGCAAATAGCAAAACACTCTAAATCAGATCGTTTTATTACCATTAGAGACTTGGTTGTTCCGCTTATTTGGCTTGCTTCCTCATTTGTTTATACGCAAACAATATTTGCGCTTTTACTTGCAGCAGAATAGTAACGCAGCCGTTCCATTACTGCTTAATGGGCTTCTCACCATTTAGTTTCCTAACTCTATGCGAACCTTTTGCCCCTCAACGTGAACTCTGTCCCTGGGCAAAAGAGCTGCAACACCTCAGGATACAGCTGGTGCTCTACCTGATGAATAGCCTCTTCAAGCTGGTCAACGGTCCAGCCCTCTTCAACCACAACAGGTCGCTGAGCAATAATGGGGCCGCGGTCGTAATCAGCGTTTGCCAGATGAACGGTAACGCCCTGTCACCTTGACGCCGTACTCATACGCATCCTGAATAGCATGTGCACCACGGAAGCTTGGCAGCAACGCCGGATGCAGATTGAGCACACGATTAAGGAAGGTGTTCAGAATAGGAACGCCAACTTTGCGCATGTAACCAGCCATAACAACATAATCAACGTTATAGCGCTTGAGCTCGGTGGCAATGACCATATCTGCAACAAATGGATCTTCGTACGTCTCTTTTGAGAGCGTCAGGGTTTGCAGACCAGCTGCCTCCGCCCTCTTCAGACCATATGCATCGGGGCGAGAAGAAACAACCAGTTCAATGGTTGCGTCTAGCTTGCCAGCATCAATGGCGTCAATAATGGCCTGCAGGTTGGTACCTGAACCGGAAAGAAGAACGCCAAGCTTAATTGGCATCGTTGTAGACCACCTTTCCGGTGCCTGGGATAATCTGACCCATGACAAATGGCTCAAATCCCTGGTCAGAGAGGGCTTCTGCAACATCGTCAACGTCGTCCATGTCTACGATAAGAGCCATACCAACGCCCATGTTGAAGGTGCGATACTGCTCATCAAGAGACAGGTTTGCAGCGTTAGAAACGTATGAAATAACTGGTGGAATATCCCATGCAGGACCAGCCTCTCCACCACGATCAACCTCTGCGTCAAGGTGAGCTGGCAGTGCACGGTTAAGGTTCTCGGTGATTCCGCCACCGGTGATGTGTGCCATAGCCTTGATAGGAGCTCCTGCGCGAAGAGCAGCAAGCAATCCACCTGCGTAAATAGTGGTTGGACGCAAAACAGCGTCTGCGAGTGACTCTCCACCGAGCTCCTCTAGTGGCTGGTTAAGCTCCTCGACAGTCTTGCCCTCAATGGCTACCTTACGTACCAGCGAATATCCGTTGGAGTGAATGCCAGAAGAAGGAAGTCCCAGAATGACGTCACCTTCACTGACCTTCTCGGGACCTAAGATCTTTGGTTTGTCGACAACGCCTACGACAAAGCCAGCAAGATCGTAATCGTCAGGGATTCATAACACCTGGATGCTCGGCCATCTCGCCGCCTACCAGCGCGCAGCCACTCTTGCGGCAGCCTTCTGCAATGCCACCAACAACCTCGGCAACGGCCTCGGCTTTAAGCTTGCCCACAGCAACGTAATCCAAGAAAAACAGCGGCTCGGCACCCATGGGAACAATGTCGTCGACGCACATTGCAACCAGGTCCTCGCCCACCGTGTTGTGGCGGTTGAGCAGCTGAGCAATGGCAAGCTTGGTGCCAACGCCGTCGGTGCCGCTGACCAGCACGGGCTCTTCCATGTCCTTCAGAGCTGCAGCCGAGAAGCAGGAGCCAAAGCCGCCCAGGCCGCCGATGACCTCGGGGCGAGTAGTTGTAGCAACAGCAGCCTTGATGGCGTCAACCGCGCGAGCGCCCTCATCAACGTCAACGCCTGCGTCAGCGTAGGTAATCTGCTTGGTTGGATCAGCGGAAGTAGTCATTATTCTCCTTCTTACTGCTTTGAGGGGACAAAGCCCTCGTCAATTAACTGCTGTTCTACCTGGTCAAACTTTAGTGCAAAAGATGGGTTTAGATTGTCTGGGGTGTTTTCTGGCAAGAACCTCTGGTGGAAGTCTTCCGGAATTGCCACAGGATACCTGCCGCTAAAGCAAGACTCGCAATAACCGCGAGAAGGAACGCAGGCAAGCAGACCCTCCAGGCTCAAAAAGCCTAAGGAGTCTGCACCGATATACTCGCAAATCTCTTGAGTAGTCATTTTTGCCGCAACAAGCTGGTGCTGGTCGGCAGTATCAATACCATAGAAGCAAGGCCAGATAACCTTTGGAGATGCGCTTCTGACGTGTACTTCAGTAGCTCCCGCGTCTCTGAGCAGCTGAACAATTTGTTTTGAAGTAGTTCCGCGAACAACAGAATCGTCCACCATTACGATGCGCTTTATCTGCAACAACGTCCGAAAGCGCGTTGAGCTTCAAACGAACACCCAGCTCACGAAGCTGCTGTGTAGGCTGAATGAACGTTCTTGCAACGTAGCGATTCTTGATCAGGCCAGTGCCAAAAGTCACGTCCAGCTCTTGCGCAAAAGCCCTCAGCTGCAGGAACGCCGGAATCAGGTACACCGATTACCAGGTCAACGTCTGCTGGGGTCTCTTTTGCCAGTTGGCGACCCATCTGGTGACGGACAGAATACACCGAGCGACCGCTAATAATAGAGTCAGGGCGCGAGAAATACACCTGTTCAAAGATGCAGTCTGCCTGCTGACGAGGAGCAAGTCCCATCTCAGAAGACAGTCCGTTGTCCGAGATACGGATAATCTCGCCGGGAGCAACCTCACGCACATACGTGGCGCCCACGATATCCAGCGCGCACGTCTCGGATGCAACCACCCAGTTATTCTCGCCCTCCTCGCCAATATGGCCAAGGACCAGCGGACGAATGCCGTTTGGATCCCTAAACGCATACAGCGCGTTCTCGCGGATGAGCACCATGGCGTAGCCGCCCTCGATGAGGTTCATGGTTGCGGCGATGCCGGTGCGCAGTCGGTGCGTTTGACGCGTGAAGTAGCCAATGAGCTGGGCTGCTACCTCGGAATCCGTGTTGGATCTAAAGGAAATTTGGCGAGAAGACAGTTCTTCTCGCAAGGAGTCAAAGTTAACGAGGGTGCCGTTGTGCGCCAGGGCAATGAGGGTCTCGTCGATGGACGACATGTGAGGCTGGGCCGACTCCCAGCCCTTGGCGCCTGCGGTACCGTAGCGGCAGTGGCCGATAGCCACTTTACCTGGCATTGCGTTGAGGTCGTCATTGTTGAAAACTTCGGTTACGAGGCCCGTATCTTTTCTGATAAGCACAGTATGGCCGTCGCCGACAGCTATACCTGCGGAATCTTGTCCGCGGTGCTGCAGAGCGTGCAGCGCAAAATAAGTGAGTCGAGCAACGTCACGGTCAGGCGCCCATACTCCAAAGACGCCACATTCCTCGTGAAGTTCCATTGGATCCCCTCCGGATGCCTCAGCTTGAGCCACCCTTGATCAAACGCCTCTCACGTCTGGCAACATTACATACAGTGTACCTGGAAATTTGCAAGAAAAAGCGCTCCGAACAAATATGTTCGGAGCGTGTAACAATTTTTTAAGAAAGTAGCATTTACAGCCCTGACTAACAGCTTCTAACTGTGTCCAATGCTCTTTCTGAACCGTCAGCATGCCGACTACTGGGCCTTTGGCTGAGCCTCGGCTTTTGGAACACAGATAAGCATAGTCCTGCCGTACTGATCAGTGTAGTTACAGGTAAAGAGCGTAAGAACATGATCAGCGCGAGAAATAACATCTGCTGCATCAGAACGAGAACTTACAGCTCTAGAAAGCCTATCTTTCAAATAAGACCTGAACTCATCGACAGAGCCGAAGTTAAACTGCCTGACTTCCTCGTCGTCTTCATCGGTGTGATAGGTGAATACCGGCTCAAGTTCATATGTCTGAGTAGGCGTGACGTACCAGATGGTCTCAACCTTATCGAAGGTAGATTGGTCGTTCATTGCTCCAATGTACTGGAACATAGAGCCGTTTCTCATGTGGTGACCATAGAGAATGGTTTGCTGGTCAGTGAGACCATTTGGATTGTTTTGGTAGTCCATAAAAATCTGACCACCGATTGACCACTCGCCCTTTGCGTTTGTATGCAGGTAGTGATCGTTATCTGTGGTCTGATACACAGGATAGTTGACTTGCGTATCTGGAATCTGAATCCAGCCGACAACCTGGTTGTTTACTGCCTGAAGACCAGCCCAATCAATAACTGGAGCCTCGTCTTTTTTCTCGGAAACTGTTGCGTATGTAGCAAGCTCTTCGTTGATGACGTCTTGCTCGTGATATTCAAGCTGCGTCTTGCCAAACATAACGCCAGCAACAACCAAGAGGCCAATGCCCACTACCAGCAAGAGTGTGGAAAGAATATAGGCAAAACCCTTCTTCTTAGCGGGTTTCTCGCCAGACTTTTTAGGAGAGGTTTTTTTGTTGCTCTCTTTTTTTGAGGACGCGGAATTTTTCATAGAAACCATCTCGACGGATGTTTTTGAGGTGTGAGTATTTCCAGCCGTCTGATCGTCAGCGGCGAATGAAGCAAAATGCTTGCCGTTTTTTGATTCCATGCACTTCCCTTCTGAAGGTACTCTTTGTCATACCTTTGTCATACCCTTTTAAAAGTTTAGCTATGCACGAAACAAAAATCTCTGTACATCTTATGAAGTCATCGCATAATCACATTTTGCAGGTAGCATGCAAAAACCCGCGCCTCAGGTCTCCTAAAAGCGCGGGTCTCGTGCGTGATCATGCGGTTGCAGGGTACGAACTGCGGGTACGCGTGCGGGTACGAGTGCGTGCGTCGCGGTACGTGTCAGCTTATGCGTCAGCCATCTCGGCTTTTGAGCTGGACGATCTTCTCGCGATACTCTGGAAGAGATGCGCCCAAGAATCTGAGTGGCGTAAATAGCTGCGTTTTTTGGCGCCGTTGATGGCAACGCAGGCAACTGGGCACGCCGGATGGCATCTGAACCATGGAAAGCAGGGAGTCCATGCCGCCGAGGTCAGAGGTCTTCATTGGAACGCCAACGACAGGCAGTCGGAGTGAATGCAGCAACAACTCCGCCCAGGTGAGCGGCCTTTCCTGCGGCCGCGATGATTACCTTGAGGCCACGGTCAGCAGCGGTCTCGGCCCACTGGTGAACCTTGTCTGGAGTGCGATGTGCGGATGCAATGACCAGCTCATATGGAACGCCCAAGGCGCTCAAGTTCAGCGGTACATCCCTCCATAGTTGCAAGGTCGCTCTTTGATCCCATGATAATGCCGACAACAGGCTGATCTGCCATCTCTGCTCCTTTGTTACGTCTCATAAAATAGGCGGATACGTCAAATATCCATCTCACAGTATAGAGTATGATTTTCTAGAACGTTGGTCCATCAGTCCACGTGAAAGGAAACTGTAATGAATGAAACCAACTCTGTTCTGTACCAGCGAGAAGGCTCGTACATCCCTCGCATCGCCGCAGTGCATGACCTCTGCGGATACGGAAAATGCTCGCTTGGCGTAGCTATTCCGGTTCTGTCAGCAGCGGGATGTGACGTTTGCCCAGTACCTACGTCGCTTTTCTCGGCACACACCAAGTTCCCTACGTTCTACATGCACGACACCACCAACATGCTCGAGGATTACCTGGATGCATGGCAGGAAGAGGGCATTGACCTGGATGCCATTTATTCTGGCTTCCTTGGCGCAGCAGAGCAGGTTGCAAGCATTCAGCGCTTGTACCAGGAGCATCCAAAGGCACTTCGCGTTGTTGACCCAGTTATGGGCGATGGCGGCAAGATGTATCCAACCTATACGCAAGAGCTTTGTGACGCAATGAAGTCCCTGGTAAATGGCGCAGATATTTTGACACCAAACCTTACTGAGGCTTCAATTCTGACGGGCATTCCATACGCTGGTCAGGATTTGACTGATGAGCAGGTAGATGAGCTGCTTGATGCGCTGCTTGCGATGGGCGCAAAGTGCGTTGTTCTTAAGGGTATCGTTCGCGGCGATGGCCTCATTCGCAACTTTGTTGCTACCGAGTCCGAGCGTGGCGAGATTGTCTCCGAGCTTCTGCCCTACATGCTGCACGGCACCGGCGATCTGTTTGCTTCTGCGCTTTTAGCTGCAGTTATGTGTGGTCAGGAAATCGCTGACGCTGTTGAGTTTGCTGGTGAGTTTGTCTGCGAGTCCATGGAAATTACTCGTGAGCAGCCAAACTTTGAGCTTCGTGGCGTTTCGTTTGAGACAAAGCTTGGCCTGATTGCCCAGCTTCTGCAGGAGTAAAAGCTCGCACAAGCTGCGCTGCTAGTGTAAAAACTTTACGCTTCAGCGAAATCAAACACGATTTCTTTTGTCATAGATGCCCACTCACGTAGAGTGGGCATCTATTTTTTTACCAGCAAGCAAAATTGTCGTTATGCATGAAAATGCATTTTTCCTAGGCACTTTATTCGTTTCATTTTTTTATCAAACAAAACATTGAGCTCCAAAATAGGGCGAAAAAAAGGTAAAAAAGCCGTTTAGTTGGAGATCGAAGAAATTGATTAAAGATTTGATATTACTAAAAGCCCAGTTGGCGTTAATCGAGCAACACATTGCTGACTCAAAATCGCTCAAAATCGCTATGCATAAAGACTAAAACCCTCCCAACTAAACGGCTTTTTTTACCTTTTTTTGGGACCAAAATCGTCTTGAAAACATCAATCCCATAACTTTCAGTCAAATTAACGTGCAAAAGTCATTCGCCGCGCCACCATTTTTGAGGCGCGCCGACCTTCCGATAAGTCACTTCAGCTAGCACAGCAAAAAGAGCCGCTGACTTCAGCGGCTCTTTTTGCTCTTTTTTGCTTGCAGGTGACGTAGACTACTTAGTGCCTGAAGAACTGTCGCTTGTACCTGTGGTGTTAGTGGTACCAGTGGTTCCTGTTGTTCCAGTTGTGGTGTTCTTCTTTGTTGAAGAATCTCCACCAACGATGCCGCCAAGCACGCGAACCGGCGTAAATGACGTGGCAATCTGGTCTCGCAGCTCTTTCTGAATAGTATCGTTTGCACCAGTAATGACCATGGTGATATTTACTCCATCAGAAGACTGCGTCTTTGAGAACGTAAAGGTAAAGATAGGTGTTGCATCTCCGCCAGGTTTAAGGAATCCAAAGAGCTGAGATTTCTGAAGCTCGCCTTGGTCATTTCTGTGAACACTGACGTGATAGACAACGGTATTAATTCGTGGGTTGAGCAGTGCGTTAATAGCAAACGCCTGAGCCTGAACACTTGATCCGGCGTAGCATTCAAGCACGTCTTTTGAGGTCGTATCGGTAACCGTTACCTCAACGCGACCAGTGTTCTCGTCAGCTTCCTGAACCGAGAAATCCTCGGGGAACTGCGTAAATCCATTACCCCACTCAACGCCTCCACGCAATGCGGATGCAACAGATCGTACCGTAACTGATTCAGTTAGATTTGCTGTGTTGGCTCGACGAATAACACCGCAAGAAACCTGCATGAGAACAACAATTACCAGGAAAATCAGAACAAAAAGGACTGCCGTCTTTGTAATGACCTTCTCGATATTTGAGCCCGAAGGATCAGATCCCGAGAGGGATCAACGTCCACTGCCGCAGCTCCACCCTGCCTGCGAGCACGCTCTAGAGCTGCGCGTTCCTCGTTAGGATGACCCGTCTCGTCTACCTTGGTAAACAACTCTTCAGCTGCGTCAGCATCAAGCGCGCCCTTCTGGCGGCGCGCGAAGCGTGAACGTTCTGCATCATCTTTAGCCATGTAGCTCTCTCATTCAACCTGCATAAACACACTTTAAAAGCGTGCGATGCGTTGACTTTTGCTCTTTAGTTCCACCCGTCGGTTTACAAGCTGCAAGTCGCAGACCGCAAGTTGCAAACCGCAAACCTGCAGTTAAGCGCATCGCGAGAAGAACGATTGCTGCCGCTAGCCGCAGTTCGCAAAGCACTTAATGCTCTATTTTACCGCCTTGCGATGTTTGGTGCACCACCAAACTGCATTTGATAGTAATGAGCGTAGATTCCGCCTTTTTCTAGCAGCTCATCGTGAGTTCCGCGCTCAACTGCACGACCGTGATTAATGGTAATAATTTCATCAGCACCCATAATAGTCGAGAGTCGATGGGCAATGACCAGCGTAGTTCTGTTCTTTGCCAGCTCGGAAAGGGACTCCTGGACCGCGCGTTCGGACTCGTTATCCAAAGCAGAAGTAGCCTCGTCCAGGATGAGCAGCGGAGGGTTCTTGAGGAACACGCGCGCAATGGAGATGCGCTGCTTTTGTCCGCCAGAAAGCCTTGTTCCACGCTGTCCTACCTGCGTATCATATCCGTCAGGCAACGACTCGATAAACTCAGCGATGTTCGCGCGCTTTGCAGCAAGCGCAATGTCGGCCGCGGAAGCCTCAGGGCAACCGTATGCAATGTTCTCCGCAATGGTGCCGTCAAAAAGGTACACGTCCTGTTGGACCATACCAATTGCCGAGCGCAAACTGTGCTGCGTAACGGAGCGAATGTCCTGCCCGTCAATGGTGATGCTTCCGCTTGTAACATCATAGAAGCGTGGCAATAAAGCGCAGGTAGTTGACTTACCTCCGCCTGAAGGTCCAACCAGCGCAACGGTTTTTCCGCTCTCAATATGAAGGTTCAAGCCATCAATAACCTCTTCGGCGTTGTTGTAAGAAAAATGAACGTCCTGGTAGATGATATCGCCAGCAGTAATCTGAATATCGTGAGCATCAGGCGCATCTTGAATATCTGGCTGAGTCTCAAGAATTTCCGAGAAACGCTTAAAGCCCGCAAGGCCCTTCTGGAACGTCTCGGTAAAGTTCAGAATATTCATGATTGGCGTGGTGAACAGCGAGATGTAGAGCGCATACGTAGCCAGGTCAATGGCTTGCATCTGACCCTGAGCAATCATCCAACCGCCCAAAACCAACACGACAGTGTTCAAAACGCCCATCATGCCAGAAATAGCAGCCTGATATCTGCCCATTGCGTGGTACATGTTGGCTTTGGAGTCTAAATATGCGGAGTTGCTTGCCCTAAATTTCTTGCGCTCGTGATCTTCTGCCGCAAAGCCCTTAACCACGCGAATACCAGAAAGCGAGTCTTCTAGCTGGGTATTTACGTCGGAAATGCGCATGCGATTCTCTTTAAAAATACCGCGCATGTGCATGTTGGCAAAGAAATTGAACACCACTAACGCGGCGGCAATTCCAGCAAGCACCAGCGTAAGAGGCACATTGATAAACGTCAGAATAACAAAAGAGCCAGCAATCTCAAGCAAGCCAATAATCAGATACTCGGGGCCGTGGTGTGCCGTCTCAGAAATGTCAAACAAGTCAGATACCAGGCGACTCATCAGGTCACCCGTCTTGTGGCGATCATAATACGAGAAACTCATGCGCTCGTACGCGTCAAACAGGTCTTCTCGCATCTTGCTTTCCATGCGGGCGCCCATGATGTGTCCCCAGCTAATAACAAAGTAGCGGCACAGAAAGTGGACAAAATACATCACGACAAGGCCAACAGCAATGAATACCAAGCTGCCAAGAATGACGTCTTTACCCTGCGTAAACAGTCCCTTTGTGAGCGAGCGCAAAATCTGGGGGAACGCCAGCTCAATGCAAGCCAAAATGATGGCGCAGATAGTGTCCAGAATGAACAGGTGCTTTTGCGGAGCGTAATAAGAAAGAAAACTGGCAAACAGCGATTTTCGGTGTTTGCCAGAAGCATTTCTACCAGGTACAGGGCGAGAAGAACGATCAAGCATGCGTAATTACTCCATAGGCAATCGGTGTGAAATTGAATCGCAGATAAGAGCTCCAATGATAGTCTTTGCGTCCTCGATTTTGCCATCGAGAACAGCATCTACCAGCTCAGATAGTGGAACAAGATCAACGTTAATAAATTCGTCGGCATCTGGGTCTGATCCTCAAAGGTCAGCTCAGTTGCCATATAAAGGTGAATGAGCTCGTCAGTAATCCATCAGAAGTGGCGGTAGTGGTGAGAAAAGCCATCTTTCCCGCCTTCATTCCAGTCTCTTCCAGCAACTCACGGTGAGCGCAATCAAGAGGATCCTCGCCTGGATCAAGCTTTCCTGCAGGCAGCTCAACTGTTACGCGACCAAGCGCAGTTCGGTACTGACGAACCAGGCAAATTCTACCCTCATCAGTCAATGCAACAATAGCCACAGCACCGGGATGACGCACAACATCACGAAGAGCAGTGCGTCCATCGGGGAGAGAAACACGAAGACGATTCACGTCAAAAATGCGGCCAACCCAAACGGTATCTTCGGAGAGAGGCTTTTCTTCCAGAGAGGCATCACGTGCATCTTCTGTACCTGCAACGAAGCTACGTTTTTGTGGCTCACCTGAATGATGATAGGCGGCATCACCCACAGTAACGCGCTCTCCATCATAGGTAAGCGAATTAACTGCTGAGTGCAAATCATTACGAGCAGAGTCAAATACCTCTGGAGTTACCTGCATGTCAGCGTCGAGAATCTCTGGCTCAGTAGGCTGCATGTCATTAAACACGTCATTAAACTGAGCGCTGGTTTGATTGCTGTTCCAAGCGCCGTCCTGCACGTTGGTTTTCTCGTCATTTTGATTTGCCATAGCCACTAACCTCAATTATTTTTCTGGACGACCTTGAAGAGCCTTAAGTCCAATATCGTGCCTGAGCTGCTTACCCTCAAAGTTAATCAGATCACAGGCCTCGTATGCACGAGCGCGCGCTTCCTCAAAAGTTGGAGCAAGCGCAGTAACGTTGAGCACGCGACCGCCGGCGGTAACAATCTTTCCGTCTTCGGTCTGAGCAGTTCCTGCGTGATAGACAGAGACGCCTTCGAGCTGCTGAGCAGCCTCAATACCGGTAATCTCCTTGCCCTTCTCGTAAGAGCCCGGATATCCAGCGCTTGCCAGAACAACAGAAACAGCCACCGTATCAGACCAGGAAACCTGCTGGTGACGGAGTGTGCCGTTGTCACAAGCCATCAAAATTGAAACTAAGTCTCCCTCAAGACGAGGCAGAACTACCTGAGTTTCTGGATCGCCAAAGCGAGCGTTGAACTCAAGAACCTTAGGACCATCTTTGGTCAGCATAAATCCGCCGTAAAGGCAGCCGGAATAGTTAATGCCCTCTTTTTTGAGTTGGTCAACAACGCGCTGCTCAATGGCAATCATCTGAGAAAGCTCTTCGTCAGTCACAAAAGGAACAGGAGAATAGACGCCCATGCCACCAGTGTTGGGACCCTTATCGTCGTCGTAAGCGCGCTTGTGGTCCTGAGCTGTTGCCAGCGGAACAACGTACGTTCCATCAGTCAACGCAAGCAGCGAGCACTCTGGTCCCTCAAGGAACTCCTCGACAACAACGGTTGTCCCCGCATCGCCAAAATGACCCGAGAAACACTCGCGAACGCCCTCAAGAGCCTGCTCAAGCTCAATCGCAACAATAACACCCTTACCTGCGGCAAGACCGTCTGCTTTAACAACTACAGGAGCGCCAATCTGATTAACATACGACTCACAAGACGCCTGATCGGTGAAAGACTTCCATGCAGCTGTTGGAACGTTTGCTCGCTCCATAACGCCCTTGGCAAACGCCTTTGAGCCCTCCATCTGAGCTGCATTCTGGTTAGGACCAAAGCATGCAATGCCGGCCTGACGAACGGCGTCTGCAACACCCACAACAAGAGGTGCCTCAGGACCAATGACTACCAGACCAACGCCCTTTTCCTTGGCAAACGCGACAACCTCATCAGGATTGTTTTGATCAATGGGAGCAACCTCTGCCTGAGCAGCCATGCCACCATTACCTGGAGCAACGTAAATTTTCCCAGCACGCGGAGATTCCTGCAGCTTTGTCAGGAGCGCATGCTCGCGACCGCCCGCACCAAGCAACAAAATATCAACGGTGTCATTCATAAGTACTCCAGCCTTCTGATACAACGCCTTTGGGATACAAGCAACGCCAACAGAGCCTTCTCCCAGGCTCTTTTTAAACTCGGGAGAAACAAGTCTTTCTGCAATACATTCTGCATCATATTCATTAGTTTTAAGTGGCTTTTTGAGATGCTTTTGTATGCGTTTCTCGCCACTTGAAATCACTACATATTTGAGCTCGCCACGCTTTACAAAACAAGCGCTCATAAGGCGAGAAATTCTTGCTGCTAGATCGGTAAAATCTGATGAGCGAGCAACCTCTGTGCATTTTCCGCCAACCAAACGATACAGATACATATCGTTTGAGATGCGCCTATGCAAACGCTCAAGTCGAAGTCGCAACGAAAGCCTGGGGCGTTTGTCCTTGCTTTTATGCAGAGCAACCTTATTCATTGCGATATACATTGTGGCAACTACCTCGGCAAGTTCGTGCGCGTATGCGCAGACTGCCTCAAATGTAGCCCCGGATGCTCTTGCCACGCTTAAGCGTTCAAGCATGATTCCCATGGCGGTAGGCATATTTCCGCTATCTACCAGGCAAATCGAGCTTGAGATATCCGGATTGTTCTGACAAGCCTTTTTTGCCGTAGGAAGCGAATCAGAGAAATCTGCCCACACATGGAGCGAGAGGATCTTTTGTGCTCCGGACTCAAAAATGCTTCGATAGAACTCGCCTACCTGGTCAGCATCTGAGCTTAGAGCTCCAGGTATTACAGAAACCCCCAGGGCTTCAAGCTGGGAAGCTTCAAGCCCACAGGGGTTATCGCAAACTATTGCAAAAGTCGAGCAGTCCGAAGACGCCACGGGTTACCTCCAGTAGCGGTCGATTGTCTGCTCGCGATCTGGACCAACGGTGATGATAGAAACGCGTACACCAGCAAGCTGCTCCAGGAAGTCAATGTAGTCCTTAGCCTCACGAGGCAGCTGATAGAAGTTGCGAACGTTAGAAATATCGCACTTCCAGCCAGGAAGAGTCTCGTACACAGGCTTTGCGTGATAGAAGACGCTCTGGTGCTCTGGGAACGGTCTTGTAAATCTTGCCGTCGCACTCATAAGCAACGCAGACCTTAATCTCGTCCAGGCAACCAAGGACGTCAAGCTTAGTGATTGCAAGATCAGTGAGGCCATTGATGCGAGCTGCGTAGTTAACAACTACAGCGTCATACCAACCGCAGCGACGCTTACGACCGGTGGTTACACCGTACTCATGGCCAACTTCGCCAAGAAGATCGCCTGTCTCGTCAAAGAGCTCTGTTGGGAATGGGACCAGAACCAACACGTGTGAGGTAAGCCTTTGCAATGCCCAAAGACACGGTCAATGTTGGTTGGACCAACGCCAGAACCAGTTACTGCGCCACCAGCGGTGCAGTTAGAAGAGGTGACAAATGGATAGGTGCCGTGGTCAATATCAAGCATGGTTGCCTGAGCGCCCTCAAAGAGAATATTCTTGCCAGCCTCAAGCTCTTCGTTGAGGAAGAGAGAAGACTCAACAATGTAAGGACGAATACGATCTGCATAAGGCAGGTAGGTCTCGCAAATCTGGTCAACAGTGTAGGTTGGAAGACCATACACGAGGCTCAAGATTGGATTGGTGTACTCAAGTGCAGCCTCAAGCTTCTTGCGGAAGATTTTCTCGTCAAGCATGTCCTGAATACGAAGACCAGTACGGTTCATCTTGTCCATATACGTTGGACCGACACCGCGCTTGGTGGTACCAATAAGATTCTTGCCCAGCTTTTTCTCGTGCACGCCATCAAGGTCTTTGTGATAAGGCATAACAATGTGAGCGTTGCCAGAAATCTTGAGCAGGTCGCAGGAAATACCCTTGCTCTCCAGCATGTCAATCTCGCCGAGAAGAACCTCTGGGTCAACAATGCAGCCATTACCAATAACCGGATAGGTGTTCTCGTACATAACGCCAGATGGAACCTGGTGAAGCGCAAGCTTTGTGTCTCCAGCAATTACCGTGTGGCCTGCATTTGCACCACCTGCGTAACGGCAAACAACGTCAAAATCTCCGGAAATGAGGTCGGTAACTTTACCCTTACCCTCGTCTCCCCACTGAGCACCAACAAGTACGGAAGCTGGCATAAGTTCTCCCCTATCGCAGCTATCTACAAACACGACCATTACATGACGGTTGCAACCTCTTTAGGGGTTGCTTCATAAGTATATCTAATACCGCTGGCAAAAGCACAGAAGCGCGAAGGTTTTGTCACACATAAGAAACGATTAGTGTGCAGAGTTTGCCATTGCGGCGTACTGAGCGGCTTCACTTTCTGAGTAGTTATTTCCCTGGTAGATCTCTACAAACTTGGTAGACGTTGGCATAAACATGACAGGAACATCCCTCAGAGCACCTGCACGGTTCTTTGCAACAATGATGTTAGTAACGTCTTTATCAGGACGGTCATCGCGTGCGGCCTCTTCATCACTCAGTGAGCGGTCAAGAAGCAAAACAATATCTGCATCCTGCTCGATAGCACCGGACTCACGCAGGTCAGAAAGCTGTGGACGCTTACCGTTTCTGTTCTCAAGCGTACGGTTGAGCTGAGAAAGTGCAATAACAGGCGCCTTGAGGTCTTTAGCCATAATCTTAATGCCACGAGACATCTCAGAAACCTCAGTTGCACGACTGTCTGCACGGCCCTTCTCGGCTGGTGGAGAAAGCAGCTGGAGGTAGTCGATGATAATGACGCCCTTCTCGGCCTTATTAAGCATTCTGCGGGCTTTTGCGCGGATTTCTGTGACTGTTGTGCCCGGAGTATCGTCAACGATGATTTTAAGGCGAGAAATGCGCTCTGCTGCCTCCAGAAGGGTAGGCCACTGCTCATTTCTGATGTTGGAAGAACGGATGGTCTGCAAATCAACCTTTGATTCAGAAGCCAACAGCCTCTGCGCAATCTCAATCTTGCTCATCTCAAGCGAGAAGAGCGCAACAGTTGCACCGGAAACTGCAGCGTTATAAGCCATGCTGAGAGCAAAAGAAGTCTTACCAACACCAGGACGAGCACCAATAACAACCATCTGACCAGGACGAAGACCCTGGAAGAGGTTATCGAGGGTTGCAAATCCAGTTTGGACACCCAGCTCTGACGCATCTTTACCAGCATTTTGCTGAAGCTCCTCAAAGAGATCAGTCATGATGTCTTCAATGCCCTGCTCAGACTGCTGAACATCTCTGTTGGTTACATCAAAAATGAGCTTCTCTGCCTGGTCAACTACTTCTTTTGTATCTTCTGGAGCATTGTAAGCAAGCGCAGAAATCTTTGCAGAAGCACTAATCATCTTTCTGAGCGTAGTATCACGATGCAGCATAACGGCGTGGTTTTCCCAACCAACCATAGCAAGTGGGTTGTTTCCAAGCTCTGCTAAACGGACAGCTCCTCCAGCGCGCTCAAACTTGCCATTACTCTTAAGGTGATCTGCAAGCGAAATGACGTCTACTGGCTTGTTATTGTCAAACAGCGACTTAATTGCCTCAAAAATAATTTGATTGGATGGAATATAGAAATCCTCGGAAGAAAGCCTAATGAGGCACTCTCCTCTGATTTCTTCCGAAAGAATCATTGCAGAAAGAATGGAAAACTCGGCATCAGAATCTTGTGGCATAGAGGCGTTCTCTAGGGCTGTCAATTGCGTAGGATTCATCTCAAACGAGTCTTGTGCCATCGTCTTTTCCAATCATGTTTTTTGGGAATGAATCTGAATAGTAGTGTACTTTTCAAAAAAATAAAGAGTCATTTTGGCTTGCAAAATTCGAAAAGTTAAGTCTTCAACACGATTTTCCAAAACTCGCATACCCTGAGCGGGATTTCCTTGAGTTTTCAACGTTTTCAACATTTTTTGGACTTTTTTCGACACGTGGTATTTTCTACACAATTGCTTATCTGCGGTTATACAAATCAAATTACAATTCCGCAGGTTAAGTGAATATGTTTTACATAACATTTTGAATAACCGCAGGTAGAGCATAAGAAAATATACCGTTCCGTCTACACATAAAAAGACCACCCCTTTGTTATGTTTCACAAAGGGGTGGTTCGAACAAACATTCCATTCTTTTCAGATGGCTGCGCTTTTTATAAAAGCTTACAAATCTGTAGAAAACTGCAGAAATTGTATAAACCACCAAAAATGCAGGAGAACAGTGTTTTATGCATGCATAAAACTACTCTGCGGACTCAACCTCAACCTCGACAGTTGCCTCAGCGGCAACCTCCTCGGTCTCCTCCTCTGCAGGAGCAGCATCGTCCTCGCCAACAAGAACAACGACGGTAGCGGTGATGTCACGGTAAAGCTCAATGGTGACATTGTGGCGACCAGCGGTCTTGATAGCAGCGCTACGAGCAATGCGCTTACGATCAACGGTGACGTTGAGCTGTGCCTCGATTGCGTCAGCAATCTGAGCGGTGGTGACGGAGCCAAAGAGCTGGCCCTCCTCGCCGATGCGAGCGTCAACAGTTACGAGCTTGCCATCAAGAGCTGCCTTGGTAGCATTTGCGTCAGCAATACGCTGCTCTTCGCGCTTAGCGATATTGTGACGACGCTCCTCAAGCTGCTTGATGTTACCCGGTGTAGCAGGCTGGGCAATCTTGTTGGGGAACAGGAAGTTCTCCGCATAACCCTGTGCGACCTCTACGATGTCGCCTTCGCCGCCCTTACCGCGAAGCTCGCCCAAGAGAATAACTTTCATGGGAAACTCCTTTGATGAGTCGATTGTCTCGACTAGTTGTTGTTTATCGTAGGCTCTGAATCCTGGCTTCCTGAGCGATTAAGCTTTCGGAAGTTTGCCCAGGCGTCAATAAGTCCTACGAGAGCCATAACGCCTAACTGAACTTCTAACATGCCTGCCAATACAAACAGTGACAGAGAAAGTGCTGGCGAGAAGTGCTTCTCGCGCACAAACCATGTGAGCACTGCAAGGCCCTGAAGAGCAAAAACAACTCTAAGAGCCATAAATACATTCAGCGTAATAAGCTGAAGTATGTCTTGTGCCAGACAAAACGGTGCTTGAAAGTGCATACACAAACAAGTTGGCCACGGTGAGAGCGCACATCCAAAATGGAACCTCCATTAGCTGGAACTGTGGCAATTTCTGTGGGTCTCTTGTCAGTGCTTTATACACTGTTCGAGCTCCAAAACGCGCAATTACAAAATATAAAAGCGCCATGCCGGTATAGCTGGTTGGCCAAAAGAGCATAAAGAGTGCCTTTGCAGTTGAAAGACCCTCTTGGATCTCTGGAGAAGCACCTGAGACCTGCGAAGCGTATTGATTAAACACGCTCTGAGCAAGCTCGGGAAGACTTGTTCCTGCCAAAGCGGCAAAAAACGCATCGTATCCCAGAAGTGCTAAAGCCGTTGCTCCTACAAGAAGAGATCCAACACCAACGGTGAGTTTCTCTGTTGCAAAAGCGTAGCCAACTCCAAGAGCAAGTGCGCAAGCGGTAACTGAAGTTGCCGCCTCCGTTGGTCCCGAGAAGAAATAAGCTGCTATACCCTGTAACAAGTACAGAAGTAATAGCGGGACCAAACCATCCGTGCCCTTTTTGCAATAGACAGCAATTACCATGCCATACGCAACCAAAGCGGCTCCAATAAAAGAAAGGAGCCCGGTAGTTACTCCACCAACAACGCAAAGTACGAATCCTTGCTTGTAGGTTGGAGCCTCAAACGGACGCGGTTTGCCTCCGTTTTGGTTGCTTGGACCGGCAACATTCTGCGAGCTACTCTCTGGGCGAGAATACCCTTCAGGTACCTGAGGAATATTTGAATCCGGTCTATCCATTGCTAACCAACTCTACCTAAAGAACAGATAGGTTATCCGCGACTACGGCCACCGCGGCTGGAAACCACAGGGACAGTGTAGGGCAGAAGTGCCATCTCGCGTGCGCGCTTGATAGCAAGTGCAATGTCGTGCTGGTGCTGCGTGCAGGTGCCAGTGACGCGACGAGGCTTAATCTTGCCACGGTCGGTCATGTACTTACGAAGAAGCTGAGTATCTTTGTAATCGATGAACTCAGTCTCCTCCTTGCAGAACTGGCAATACTTGCGACGCGGCTGGCGCTGGAAATCTTGTTTCTGCTGAGCCATGTCTTTTACCTTTCAGATGACAGTAACGTCTGTGTTGCTGTCTGACGTTTAAAACGGAATATCAGCATCGTAGAACTCCTCGTCTGGCGGAGCCGGAACGGGAGCGGGTGCCTGTGGAGTTGGAGCTGCATAAGATGGTGCGCCCTGTGACATAGGGGCTCCACCCTGCTGATTCCTAGAAAGGAACTCGACCTCATCAACAACAACTTCAAGCTTGCTGCGACGCTGTCCTTCCTTCGTCTCCCAGGAGCTGAAACGAAGCTTGCCTTCAATAGCAACCTTCGAACCCTTGGAGAGGAAGCGGGAAAGTGCTTCAGCACGCTGACCAAATACTACGCAGTCTACAAAGTTAGGAACATCTTCCCACTCACCAGTCTGCTGGTTCCTGCGACGATCGTTAACCGCAACGCCGAAGGATAGAATCTGGGTACCGCCTGCTGTGGAGCGAAGCTCCGGGTCACGGGTCAGGTTGCCCGAAATGTTAACCCTGTTAATACTCATAAATCTCACTACCTCTCATCGTGGAATAATTCCACTTTTCCATTACAAGGACTTAGTCCTTATCGACTCGACGCACGATCATGTGACGCTTAACAGCATCATTGATTCGCAGGACTCGATCGAGCTCTGCAATCTGCGTTGGATCTGCATGGAAATTGATGAGGGTGTAGTCACCCTCGGTAAGATCGTCGATCTCAAAAGCAAGCTTACGCTTACCCCAATCCTCGACGCTGTCGACTACTCCACCGTCAGTGGTGATAACAACGTCAATACGCTTCATTACACCAGCGCGGACTTCCTCGGTGGAAGCTGGGTCAACAAAAAACAGCAGTTCATAGGCCTTCATATTGTCACCTCCTCTGGGCTAATGGCTTCGGGAAGTGAAGGTGCACCCGAAGCAGGAAAGTTCGACCAAGCATCATACCACATAAATGCTTAAATACGAAACTGGCCTACAAACTTTCTCACATGCAGTCCACATATATAGCTTAAATTGGCAATTTGTTGCTTATTTGCCTCTAGTCTTGCAAATGTCTGACACGAATCTTTCTAGCGCACGGTCGTACGCGCAATTTAAAAAATGCAGGATTGAAAAAGAAAAACGGCCATCACACAATCTGCATAATGGCCGTTTCGTTTATATGTGCTCTACATTACTGAGCTGCAGGTCCCTCAGGATTCTGAACTGGCGCATCTGCTGGAGCAGCTGGTGCCTCAGGAGCCTCTGGAGTTGTTGGGATAATTGGCTCAACAACAACAGTTGAAGCTGGTGCAGGCTCTGGAGCTGCAGGAGCTGCAGGAGCAACTGGTGCCTCAGGAGCTACAGGAGCAACTGGTGCTGCTGGTGCAACAGGTGCAACTGACGCAGCAGGTGCAGCTGGAGCAGCAGGAGCCGCAGGTGCTGCTGGGGCTGCAACAGGCTCAGCTGGAGCAGCGACAGGAGCAGCAACTGGGGCTGCAGGTGCAACTGGAGCTGGAGCTGGAGCTGCAGGAGCGGTGGCTGCTGGTGCAGGTGCAGCGACAGGAACAGCAACAGGTGCTACTGCAGGAGTAGCGGTTGCTGCTGGTGCGGTTGGAGCAACAGGTGCTGGGGCAGCGTATGTGGCAGCTGCGCCATCACGTGGATCGTTAATAAATGGTGGCAGTGGGTCGGTGCTCTGCCCCCATGCAGGAACATTGAACTGACGCATCCAAAGAGCAATAGCATTCTGCATAAGAAGCATAACGATAAGACCAACAACGTGGCCGATATAGCCAATAACAAGGAAGATTGGCACCATCTGAATGAAGCGTCGAGCAAAAAGAGCAAGTATGATAATACCAAGCCGATCTTCGCTGTAAATATTCTGAGTCCTTGCAATAGTTGCAGCCTGAGCACCAATGTTCATGAACATGCTAATTGCAACACTGCCGCCAATGATGCCCATAATAATAGAGGTAGCAATGCCAAGTACAAAGCCCATACCAAAGATGCGGAACAGACCGCCCATGTCATGCTTGATCATCTCAAAGATGTTCTTAAAGCAAAACCAGCGGAGATGCGACCATAAACTGATGCACGAACCTGAACAACATTGATGAACAGTGGGTACACAAATGCTGCAACAATAAAGACTGGAACAAGAATCAGATTAATAACTGGGATATAAGAAAAAATTTCAGTAGCAATGCTGTATGCCAGACCAAATGCAAGTGCAATTACAGCTGCCTTAAAGCCAGTAACAATATAGGTACCAAACTTAAGGTCTTTCTGCTTTGGACCAGCATTGATACCCCATGCAGTTACGCGTGCGGTCTCAAGAGCATATCCAACAAGTGCAAGAATTCCGACAACTGGAATAAGACCAAATAGAGCCATAATAAGGATAGGCTTCCACCAGCCCTTTTCCAGAGTCAGAAGTGCCCAGGAGCGTGCAAGTAGCAATCGCGCCTGTAGCCATTCAACTCATCTGCTGAAACAGCCATTTAACTCTCCCCCGTGTCAAAAAAAGATGACATCAAATTACTAAGCATAAACATTCTATATAAAAATGAAAAATAAATATATCTTTATTAGTAACAATTAATCAAATCAAAATGTTAAATGGCGGAGGAGGAGGGATTCGAACCCTCGTACCCCTAGAAGGGGTAAACGGTTTTCGAGACCGCCGCATTCAACCACTCTGCCACCCCTCCGAAGGGTGAAACGGCGCCCGTAGGCGCCGTGAAATTCTGGCGGAGAGTCAGGGATTTGAACCCTGGAGACGCTTTAGACGCCTACACGATTTCCAATCGTGCTCCTTCGGCCACTCGGACAACTCTCCATATAAAACCGCACGGGACAGTATAGCGGATTTCTTACCAATATAGGACGAGAAGTTCTGTGTATTTTTAATACTTGTGTAGTATTGTCATACTAATAAAAAGTAAAACACCAGTAGGAGGTATGGATGCCACCGTTTTTCTCGCCTTATGGCACAGATGCAATTTCTGTGGGCATCCCCTACTGGCTAGACCTTCTGACAGTAATTATTGGTGCAATCTCGGGAATTTTGGTTGCAAGGGATCGTCACTTGGACCTTGTGGGCTTTGTAGGCCTGGGTCTTTTAGGCGGCCTGGGCGGCGGACTTATCAGGGACGTCATGATGCAAGAAGGTGGCGTCTACATGCTCAACTCGCCCTACGCCATTCCGGCCGCTGTTTTTACCGCTGTCTTGCTGTTTATGTTCCCTGAGCCGCTTGATAGATTCCCTCGCATGCTTGAGTGGACCGACATTATCTCCGTTGGCCTCTTTGCTGTCGTTGGTACCGATAAAGCCCTGGTATATCACCTGCTCCCCTTCTCGGTCATTCTAATGGGAAGCATCACAGGTGTTGGTGGCGGCATGCTTCGCGATGTATTTCTTGGCGACATCCCTCGTATTTTCCAGCGAAGCAATCTCTACGCATTTTGCGCAGTTGCAGGCGCAACCTCCTATTGGGCGCTTGTCTCTTATGCGGGCGTCACCAAAATTTGGGCAGCTGTCGTCTGTGTTGTGGTTACCGTTGGCCTCAGGCGCTGGTCGCTCAAATATAACGTGCTTTCACCTGCAGATGTTGACCTTACGCCCCACGTCATGCGCAGCGTCAACAGGTTTCGTCACAAGACGCAAAGCCTGGCAAGCAGCCTGAGCAGAACGCTCCATCAAAGTAGCGCCTAGCCACAATCGGACGGTTTTGACGGTTTTGGCGGTTTTGGCGGTTTTGGCGGTTTGGGCGGTTTTGGCGGTTTGGGCGGTTTTGCATCTTACGCACACGCCGTTTATCTGCTCTTTATTTAAAATCCACCTAAAACAAATCTGGCGAGAAACCCTTGCGGCTGCAAGTTTTTCTCGCCAGATTGACTGTCTGTAAACGACGCTGTTACTTCTTGACCATGCCGTTACGAACTGCCCACTTACGGCGCTCGGTCTCGGAAAGGATGCGCTTACGCATACGGATGTTGAGCGGTGTGATCTCAACCAGCTCGTCGTCCATGATGTACTCCAGGGCCTCTTCCAGCGTAAACAGGCGTGGAGGAGTCAGCTGAACTGAAATATCTGCAGTTGAAGACCTCTGGTTGCCCAAAGACTTGGTGCGCGCAATGTTAACAACCATGTCGCCTGGTCTTGAACGCTCGCCAACCAGCATGCCCTCGTAGCACTCAACGCCTGGAGAAACAAAGAGCTGGCCGCGCTCCTGGAGGGTACCAAGTGCGTATGCAACAGCCTTCTCGGTAGACATAGAGATCATGGCGCCGTTCTGGCGGCTACCAATATCGCCTACAAAAGGACCGTACTCAAGGAAGGTGTGGTAGAAGACTGCGTCTCCGTGGGTAACGTTCATGACGCGCGTCTTAAGACCCATAATACCGCGGGTTGGAATCTTGAACTCAAGGTGCGTCTGAGTCTCACCAGTGTCCATGATGGACATGGTGCCGCCAACGTTACCAAAGACCTCAATGACCTTACCGGCATACTCTGGATTGCACTCAACAACGGCCTGCTCAATAGGCTCAAGGGTGTGACCCTGGGCGTCCTTCTTGAACAGAACGCGAGGACGGCCAACCTGGAATTCAAAGCCCTCACGACGCATGCTCTCCATAAGAACGGAAAGGTGCAGAATACCACGGCCAGAAACCTCAATACCGGTCTTATCAGGAAGCTCCTCGATGCGCATGGTGACGTTATTCTCGCGCTCTGTCATCAGGCGCTCTTTGAGCTGACGACCGCCAACAATGTCTCCCTCACGGCCAACAAGTGGCGAGGTAGAAGGCTCAAAAATAATAGAAAGGGTTGGTGGATCAATCTCGATTGGATCCAGCTCAACGGGGTTCTCTGGATCGGTGTAAACATCGCCAATATCAGTTTTATCAACACCAACGATTGCCGCAATATCACCTGCGTCAACCTCATCGCACTCCTTGCGACCCAGGTAGTCAAAGGTGAATAGCTGCTTGACCTGACTCATAGCGCGGGAGCCATCGTTTTTAACAACAAGAATCTTGTCGCCGGTATGAACGGTTCCGGAATACACACGACCAATACCAATGCGGCCCAGGTAATCAGAGTGGTCGATGGTGACGCACTGCATAGCAAGAGGACCATCGATATCAACATCTGGAGCTGGAAGGCCGTCGATAATCATGTCGAGAAGAGGGAACATGTTGTCATTGTCGTCTTTTGGATCAAGGCGAGCGTAGCCGTTAACGCCAGAAGCAAAGACAACGTGCTCCATGGTGAACTCAAGCTGCTCATCGGTTGCACCAAGGTCCATCATCAGATCAAGAGAATCGTTGACAACAGCCTCTGGACGAGCGCCGTCACGGTCAATCTTGTTGACAACCATCATGATAGAAAGGCCTGCGTCGATAGCGTGGCGCAGAACAAAGCGAGTCTGTGGCATAGGGCCCTCAGCTGCGTCAACCAGCAGAAGCGCACCGTCGGCCATCTTAAGAACGCGCTCTACCTCGCCACCAAAGTCAGCATGGCCAGGGGTATCAATAACGTTAATCTTGACGCCCTTGTACTCAATAGAGATGTTCTTTGCCAGAATGGTAATTCCGCGCTCACGCTCCTGATCATTGGAGTCCAGGATTCTTTCTTGAACCTGCTGGTTCTCGCGGAATGCATCGGTTGCCTTGAGCATCTGGTCAACCATGGTAGTTTTACCGTGGTCAACGTGGGCGATGATAGCAATATTTCTGATGTTGTCTTGACGCATAAGTCTCTATCTCTCGAAGGTATGTGCTTAGACTTGAATAGTTCAGGTCCAATTTTTATCAGCTTTAGAACTTTAGTGCAATTACGTGCCTAGAGCGCCCAGAAATTTCAATGAACGCAGCTTTTTCATTACAGAAGCGGCTCAAGCTCTCCTGCTGGCGCTGGATCAGACCACACAAACTGGTCGCCTTGGCCTTTTCCGTAAACCAAAGAATATGCCGAGAAACTCTTATAGCCCTTCTCGCCAAACTCAAGAAGCACGGCATCTTCGTAACCACCCTCTTTAAGCAGCTGGATGGCTCCCTCGTATACAAGCGCATAGCGGACAGGCTCTTCAAGTCCTGCTTCTTTGTCACCCTTCTGTTTGGCCAGGTCAAGCACGCGCTTATGAGCACCCTCAAGCAGCTCTTCTGGATCGTCGTCATAAAACTCATAACTTGCAACGGTGCCTGACGCGTCTTCAACCACAAGCAAAACGTTGAGTGATTGGCCATCTGCAAGCAGGTCAAACGCATCCCCAAGCAGCTCAGTTGAGAGCATATCAAGCTGGGGAGAAACTCCATCTTTGCGCTCGTCGTTTTCAGCCATGCCGCTCCCTAACATCGTTTTTGTAACTATTGTTCTCTATGATACATCGCACAAGAAAAGAGGTCGAAAACAAAAAGCCTTCGACCTCTTAGGTTTGTCAGATATCTGTCCAAAATTGGACGCTTACAGAACGTGAACCTCGTCTTGGTGAAGTCAACAAAGCGTGGTCACCGACGTTGTAAATCTTGTGGGTGCGAGGGTTGAAATCGGTAATCTTGATGAGCGTGTCGCCGACCATGACATGATAGTTCTGGTAGTGACCCATGAAGCGGGAGAGAACTACCTCACAGGCAAGCGTTCCCTCATCAGCAAGGCATGCAGACTCTGGACGAAGAACAATGCAGCACTCTTTTCCCTTATCCAGGTGAGAACAACCACTGACCTCAAACTCGTGA